>Ga0100391_1006755_pt1 | contig 10264 bp, 9 predicted proteins | sample CryGeymeta201515_FD_81541 | JGI IMG/M metagenome (GOLD analysis project Ga0100391, IMG submission 81541) | Groundwater microbial communities from Crystal Geyser aquifers in Utah, USA - Crystal Geyser metaG 2015-15 | ecosystem: Environmental > Aquatic > Deep subsurface > Groundwater | place: USA...
GCATTGGCGGCGCGCAGCTTGGCGCGCGCGCGTTCGACCGCGGCGTCCGCGAACGCGCGGCCCTTGGCGTCGGCCTGCTCGCCGTAGAAGAAGAACACGCTCCCCGCGCGCCAGCCGTCCTGCCAGGTCGCGCAGACCTTGTAGCTGTCGGGCGCGGGCCGCCCGCTCGCGCCCGACACCGCGACGCGGCCTTCGCCGTCCTGTTCGAGCCGTACCGACGAAAAATCGCAGACGACATCGGGCAGCATATAGGCCTGCGGATCGCCGATTTCGTAGAGCATCTGTTCACCGACGGTGCCGATGGTGACCGTCCCCCCGGTGCCGGCGGGCTTGGCGACGACGAAGCTGCCGTCGGCGGCGATTTCGGCGATCGGATAGCCGATCTCGGCGATGGTGGCGGCGACGTCCTGCCAGTCGGTATAGTTGCCGCCGGTCGCCTGCGGCCCGCATTCGAGGATGTGGCCGGCGAGACTGCCGCCCGCCAGCCTGTCGCAATCGTCGCGGCCCCAACCGAAAGCGTGGATGCACGCGCCGAGCGTCACCGCGCTGTCGACGCAGCGGCCGGTGATGACGATATCGGCGCCCCGTGCGAGCGCCTCAGCAATCGGGAAAGCGCCGAGATAGGCGTTGATGCTGGCTAGCTTCGCGCGATCGGGAAAGGCCTCAGCCGAAAACATTTCGGTCGCGACCGCGAACTCCGCCGCGCGGCCGGCGAGATCGTCGCCGGTGACCACCGCGACGCTGAGATCGAGCCCGGCTTCGGCGACCAGCGCGCGCACCGCATCGCCGCAGGCGCGCGGATTGACGCCGCCGGCGTTCGAAATGATCGTCACGCGCTGGCGCGCGATCTCGGCGAGATTCTGCTTGAGCGCGACCGCGACAAAATCGCTGGCATAGCCCGCAGCGGGATCCTTGGCGCGCGCGCGCGCCATGATCGACATGGTGATTTCGGCGAGATAATCGAAGACGATATAGTCGAGATCGCCGGTGCCGAGCAGCTGCGGCAGCGCCATATCGGACTCGCCCCAATAGCCGCTCGCGCCGCCTATCCTGACCGTCTTGCCCGCCAAATCGCTCTCCTCGCCATTGATTGAATAACGCTCGATATATATGAGTCAATCTCGAAACAGGCGCGGAGGGACGAGCATGGCAACGGCCACGGGCGCGGCGACGCGGCGGCAGAAAGTCGAACGCAAGGAACGCGCGATCCTCGAAGCGGCGCGCGCTCTGTTCGTCGAACTCGGCTATGACGGCACGCGGATGGCGGCGATCGCGGCCCGCGCGGGAATCGGTGAGGGAACGGTCTATAGCTATTACGCCGCGAAGAGCGAACTCATGCAGGCGGTGCTCGGCGAATTCTGGGAAGACCTCACCGCCGGCGCGCGCGCGATCGTCGCCGATCGCGGCGACGTTTTCGAGCAGCTCGGCCTGCTCGCCCGCTACCATCTCAACGCGATGATCGAGCAGCACGATTTCCTCGTGCTGACGCATGCTGTCGGCAATGCGCATGACGATCTCGCCCCGTCGCGCGAGCAATTGCGGCGCTATGTCGCGGTATTCGACGAAATCTACCGGCGCGGATGCGATCGCGGGCAGCTACGCGACGCCGACGCCTTGTGGATGATGCGCGACAGCTTTTACGGGGCGCTCGAATATTCGGCGCGGACGATCATCCTCCACCAGCGCGATTCGGGTCACACGCCCGACGCCGTCGTCGCCAATCTGATCGGCCAGTTCCGCGCATGGACGCGCGCCGATGCGGCGCGAGCCGCAGTGGTAAGCGATGAAGGCGCGCTCGCGCTCAGGCTCGAGCGCGCCGTCGATCGGATCGAAGCCCTGATGCAGAGCTAGCGTCTGCGTCAGCCCGCCAGTTCCTTGAGCGGTACGTCCGCGTCGCCGAGCCTGGCCTTGTCGGGGCTCGTCCGGGCAATGATGAGCTTGCGGCCCTGGACATAATCCTTGACCGCGTTGACGCAGTCGAGCGCGATGACGCGGCCGGCCTTGAGGTAGACGACCGAGAAACTACGGCTCGCCGGGTCGCCGCGAAGAACCGTCTCGTCATAGCCCATCGACAGCCCGACGGTCTGGAGTTTCAAATCATATTGATTCGACCAGAACCAGGGGATGGCGTCATAGGGCGCGGGATTGCCGAGGATAGCCTTGGCTGCGGTCGCCGCCTGATCGTTGGCGTTCTGCACCGATTCGAGCCGGATCGTTGCGCCGCCGGCAAAATTATTCGTATGCGCGGCGCAATCGCCGATCGCGTAGATATCGGCCAGGCTGGTGCGGCAATGCTCGTCGACCAGCACGCCGTTGCCGCCCTGCGCGCCCGCCGCAATCAGCGGCTCGACGGCGGGAACGATGCCGATACCGACGATGATCATATCGGCGATGACCTCGCCATCGGCCAGCCGCACGCCGGTCGCGCGGCCATCCTCGCCGACGATGCTCTCGACCATGACACCAGTGCGCAGATCGACGCCATGGTCGCGATGCTCCTTCTCGTAGAAATGCGACAGCTGCTCGCCGGCGACGCGCGCGAGGACGCGGTCGAGCGCCTCGAGCAGCACGACCTCCTTGCCGAGTTTGCGCAGCACCGCGGCGGCCTCGAGCCCGATATAGCCGCCGCCGATAACCGCGACGCGGGCCGTGCGATCGAGCTCGGCGATCATCGCATCGACATCGGCGCGGCTGCGCACCATATGGACGCCGGCGAGATCGTGGCCCGCGCAGGAGAGCATCCGCGGCGCCCCGCCCGCCGCCCAGATCAGCGCGCCATAAGCGAGGGTTCCTCCATTCGCGAAGGTCAGCCGATGGGCTTCGGCATCGACCGCCGTGACGCGCGTCGAGAGCATCATCGTCACATTGCGCTCGCCCCAGAATTTCTCGGGCCGCAGCATGATCCGCTCAAAGGGCTTGTCGCCGGCGAAATATTCCTTCGACAGCGGCGGGCGCTCATAGGGAAACTCGGGCTCGTCGCCGATCAGCGCGATCGAGCCCTCGAACTTCAGTTGCCGCAGCGTGATCGCCGCCTGCGCGCCGCCGTGGCCCGCGCCGACGATGGCGATGTCGGCCTTTCCGGTCACGCGCCCAGACGCTCGGCATGCCAGGCGACATGATCGGCCATGAAGGTCGAGATGAAATAATAGCTGTGGTCGTAACCGGGGCGGATATTGAGCGTGAGCGCGATATCGGCCTGTTCGCATGCCGCTTCGAGCAGCTGCGGTTTCAACTGTTCGTCGAGAAACTGGTCGGCGCCGCCCTGGTCGACGAGGATTTCGGCGACGCGGTTGCCGTCGTCGATCAGCGCGCAGGCATCGTACGCCCGCCACGCCGCGCGGTCCTGCCCGAGATAGCCGCCGAGCGCCTTCTTGCCCCACGGGCAATTGAGCGGCGAGACGATCGGAGCGAGCGCCGAGACGCTCTCGAAGCGATCGGGATTGCGCAGCGCCATCGTCAGCGCGCCATGGCCGCCCATGCTGTGCCCCATGATCGCCTGGCGCGCCATGTGCGCCATCGGGAATTCGGCGGCGACAAGCGCGGGGAGTTCGTCTTCGATATAGCTGCGCATGCGGAAGTGCTTCGCCCAGGGCTCCTGCGCCGCATCGACATAGAAGCCCGCGCCCTGGCCAAAATCATAGGCCTCGTCATCGGCAACGCCGTCGCCGCGCGGGCTCGTATCGGGAGCGACTAAGATCACGCCAAGCTCGGCGCAGGCCGCCCGATATTCGCCCTTCTCCATGACATTGGCATGGCTGCAGGTCAGCCCCGACAGAAACCACAACACGGGCAATTTAACGCCCTCGTCATGCGGCGGCACATAGACGGCGAAGGTCATCTCCGTACCCGTCGCCTCGGACGCATGGCTGTAAACGCCCTGCGTACCGCCGAAGGCGCGATTTTCGCTGACTGTTGCCAACGCCATGACGCGTATCACGCCATGCGGTGGAGCGCGCAGAGCTTGTTGCCGTCGGGATCGCGCAGATAGGCGAGGTAGAGACTGCCCATTCCGCCCTCGCGGACGCCGGGCGGATCCTCGATAGCCGTGCCGCCCGCCTCGACGCCTGCCTTGTGCCAGGCGTCGGCCTGAGCGGGATCGCTCATCGCGAAGCCGATCGTGCAGCCATTGCCGTGCGTCGCGGGCTGGCCGTCGATCGGCGGGGTGACGAGAAATACGCCGTCATTGTGCATATAGATCAACCGGCCCTTGTCGTCCTTGATCGCGGGCTTGCCGCCGACCGCGCCGAACAGTGCATCGTAGAATTTTTGCGAGCGGTCGATATCGTTGCTGCCGACCATCATATGACTGAACATGGCATTCTCCTTCGGTGTGAAGCGGTATTTACTTCAATAAACGACGACGCTGCGGATGCTCTCGCCCGCATGCATCAGATCGAAGCCCTTGTTGATTTCTTCGAGGCTTAGTGTGTGCGTGATCATCGGGTCGATGGCAATCTTGCCGTTCATATACCAGTCGACGATCTTGGGCACGTCGGTGCGCCCGCGCGCGCCGCCGAACGCCGTGCCCTTCCAGACGCGGCCGGTGACGAGTTGGAAGGGGCGCGTGGCGATTTCCTTGCCCGCTTCGGCGACGCCGATGATGATCGATTCGCCCCAGCCGCGATGGCATGTCTCGAGCGCGGTGCGCATGACATCGGTGTTGCCCGTTGCATCAAAGGTATAATCAGCGCCGCCGCCCGTCATTTCGAGGAGGTCGGCAATCGTCTCCTCTTGGCTCATGCCCTTGGTGTTGAGGAAGTGCGTCATGCCGAACCGGCGGCCCCATTCCTCGCGGTCCGGATTGATATCGACGCCTATGATCTTGTCGGCGCCGACCATCCTGGCGCCCTGGATCACGTTGAGACCGATGCCGCCCAGGCCGAACACCACGACATTGCTTCCCGGTTCCACCTTGGCCGTGTTGATCACCGCGCCGACGCCCGTCGTCACGCCGCAGCCGATATAGCAGCTGGTTTCGAACGGCGCGTCGTCACGGATTTTGGCGACCGCGATCTCGGGCAGCACGGTGAAGTTCGAAAAGGTCGAGCAGCCCATATAATGATGGATCGGCTCGCCCTTGTAGCTGAAGCGGCTCGTGCCGTCGGGCATCACCCCCTTGCCCTGCGTCGCGCGGATCGCGGTGCAGAGATTGGTCTTGCCCGAAAGGCAGCTTTTGCACTGGCGGCATTCGGGCGTGTAGAGCGGGATGACGTGATCGCCGGACGCGACACTGGTGACGCCGGGACCGGCTTCGCGAACGATCCCCGCGCCTTCATGGCCGAGGACCGAGGGAAACAGCCCCTCGCTGTCATTGCCATCCAATGTGTAGGCGTCGGTATGACAGATGCCCGTCGCCATGATTTCGACGAGCACCTCGCCGGCCTTGGGACCTTCGAGATCGAGCTCGACGATCTCGAGCGGTTTCTTCGCCTCGAAGGCGACGGCGGCGCGGGTCTTCATATGCCTCTCCGTAAAATTCGGCGAGCGGCCTTTCCGTTCGCGCGACCGGCGTGGTCAGCCGTAAAGGGCAGTTCGCCTGCCGAAGGGGTTTGCGGAATCGCCTGTTGTGATAGCATTGTGACGGGTGCAAGCCCCAGCGTCCAGCCGGTTTCGATCGGCATGGCGAGCTCTGGCCGCGCCGTAAAGGATGCGCGATCGACATGGGGTATTGAAACGCGGATGATACGATCGGCTTCCCTGTTCGGATGTGTTGCCGCTGCCGCGCTCGCGGGCTGTGGCGAACAGGCGCCGCGCTCTCAGGCGAGATCCGACGAGCCCGCAGCGAGCGCCTGCCTGAACGATTTGCCCGGCGAGCCCGCCGCCATCCCCGCCGGCCGCTTCGTCATGGGCGCCGATCCACGCTATCCCGAAGAGGGCCCGCCGCGCGAGTTCGCCGTCGCCGCCTTCGCCATCGACAGCCATGAGGTCACCAACGCCCAGTTCGCCGCCTTTGTCGATACTACCGGCTATACGACGCTCGCCGAGCAGATGCCGCCTCGCCTCGAGGGCGCGCCGCCCGAAATGCTCGAGCCGGGATCGGCGGTCTTTCATACGCCTTCGCGGGGCGATCCGCGCTGGTGGCGCTGGGTAGTTGGAGCGAATTGGCGGCATCCCGAAGGGCCCGGTAGTGCGATCGACGACCGGGAGAACGAGCCCGTCGTCCATATCGCCTATGCCGATGCGCAGGCCTATGCCGATTGGGCGGGCGGATCGCTGCCGAGCGAAGCGCAATGGGAATATGCGGCACGCGCCGGCGGACCGGCTATCGCGGAGCCGGTCGATGGCGACGGCAAACCGGCGGCAAACTATTATCAGGGCGTATTTCCGCAGCGCGACCTCGGTGCCGACGGCTTTGCCGGCCGCGCGCCCGCCGGATGCTTCCCGCCCAACGCCTTTGGTCTCTACGACATGATCGGCAATGTCTGGGAATGGACGAGCGACCCCGGCGGCCAATTGCCCGATAGCGCGGTCATCAAGGGCGGATCGTTCCTCTGCGCGGCCAATTATTGCGCGCGCTACCGCCCCGCCGCGCGCCAGTTTCAGGAGCGCGGGCTTGGCACCGATCACATCGGCTTCCGGCTGGTCTACCCGGCGCCGGGCCGATAACCCCTCGACGCGGCGCAACGACGCGGCTTCGAGGTAGAAAGATGCTCTGTCGCGGCGTCGGAATTAGCAATGTTTCCAAATGCTTTATTAAGCTTACGCCAATATTGTCGCCTCTCAGTCGGGATGCCCGGCTGGCTCGAACAAGGTACGCGTTGCGGTGGGCTTTCTTGTGATCTGGCTCTATGCCATCAACGACGCGGTATTTCAGGCCGCCAACGCCCTCGTCGGCTGGTCGTGGACGCTCGATGCGCTGATCGCGTTGCCGCTCACCAGCCCGATGGTCAAGGCCGGCCCGATCGGCGCCTGCCTATTCTACGTCTGGTGGCTCAAGGGCAGCGACACCGAAGTCGAACGCCGCCGGTCGCTGATCCTGATCACCCTTATCGCCGTCTTCCTGATCGCTCCGATCACCAAGATCATGTCGACCGATGCGACGGTTCCGCGCCCCTATCTGTTGGCCGAAACGGTGTATGTTCTCGACGGCGGCGAGCTCGTCGCTTCCCGGCAGTTGGCCTACAGGCCGCCGCTCGCCGGAGATATGGAGGCGCGCTCGAGCGCGCTGCGCCGAGGCCAAATTATCCCCAACGACATGGCGTCATTTCCCAGCGATCACGCCGCATTGTTCATCGCCTTGGCGGCGGGCATCTTCCTCGCCTCGCGATGGGCCGGGTTGTTCGCCCTGGCCTGGGCGATCATCGTCACGCTCGGCAGCCGCATGGCGGTCGGCATGCATTCGCCCTTCGATATCCTGGCGGGAGGGGCGTTCGGCGTCGCCATATTGCTGGCCTGCCGCCTCGCCTTCGGCATGGGCGACCGCCGCCTTCTGCGCAGCGTCCTGGCATGGGTCGGACGGCACGAAGCCTTGGCTGCCGCCTTGCTGTTCATATCGGTCCTCGAGGTCATATCGTCGATGGCCACGTCGCAAAGGCTCGTCGAGCTCATGCGCTATTTTATCTCGGGCGCGATGGCATAGGTGATGCGAAACTCCATGATCCCCTCATTCACGCCCCTACGATCCCTGCTATGGCTGGCGCTTGCCTTGGCTGCGGCCTCTTGCGGCGAGCGCGGCGAGCAAGGTGCGGTCGTCATTCTCGACCACGCGTACACCGCCGAGATCGTCGCCACCCAGGACAATGGATTCGCCTCCCCCGATGGCCTGAACTGGCATCGCGGAATGCTCTATGTGGCCGACGAAGGCGGCTCCGCCGTGCGCCGCTGGACGCCCGGCCGTCGGCCCGAGACGCTGGCCGATAAAAGCGCGGGCATCGCCTCGCCCGAGGATCTGGTGATCGATGCGCGCGGAAGTATATTCTTCACCGACGATACCGCAGGCGGCCTGTGGCGGATCGATCGCGGCGGCCAGGCGGCGCGGATCGTCGGCCCCGAATCGGGGCTTGTGTCGACCGAGGGTATTGCGCTCGCACCCGATGGTTCGGTGCTCGTCGGCGAAGCGATGGGGCGGGTTTTTCGGGTCGATCCGCAAGGCGGCGTCAGCGAATTTCTCGGTACCGCGGCCGCCATCCGCAAACCCGAGAGCATTGTCTTCGACGAGCGTGGCAATCTGTATATCGCCGACAATCGCGACGACACCCTGTCGCTGGTGACGCCGGCCGGTTCGATCTTTCGACTCATCGAGGGCCGATCGGGATTTTCGCCCGAGACGCTGGCCTATGCCGATGGCGCGCTGTTCATCACCGATAGCCACCACGGCAACCTCTATCGCTATACGCGCCGAACCGGCCTTGAAACGATCGCGGTTTTCATGGGCGATTTCAATAACGTCAATGGTGTAACCATCGACGACGCCGGGGCCATCTATGTTTCGATCCAGGCGGACCTGGCCAACCGGCGCGGCTATCTGGTCAAACTGACCCCGCGATAACCGCCCGATCGTGCTTCCAATTGCGCCGCTTCGACGCGCGGCGAGTTACCCCGGTCGCCTCTGATTACGATGACCTGGCCATATGCCGCGCCAGGTATCGCGCGCCGGATCGCAGCAGCTCGACAGCATTTGCCTCAGGGCCTCGGGGACGACCGGAGACCCGCCAGATCGCAACGATCAGAACCGCGTAAACAGCAGCGCCAACGGCAATTTCGACGACCAGATCGATGACCGGATGGATGCCCGAACCGCCGAAGCTTCGCAAAACCACCATCATGGCGAATGCCGCCGCGAACGGACGCCCCACGGCAAACAACAAACCCACCCCGCTCGTCCGGGCCTTGCGGCTCAGCAGCAGAGTTCCCGAAACCAGGAGCGCCATACAGGTCAGCAGGCTGGCGAGAGCGACTCCGATGGCGCCGCCATCGGTCACAACGGCAACCGATACGGCTGCCACCATCACCACCGTTCCGCCCAATGCCAGCTGCGCGGCATGCCGCGAATCGCCCGACGCCTGCAACGACGATACGACCAGCTTGTAGACCGCGTAGAATGCCGAAGCCGGTGCGATAAGCCTGAGATACGGCACCGCATCGGTCCATTGCGGTCCCAGGAGAACCTGCACGGCATTCTCCGCCGCCGCAGCGAGGCCAAGGCCCAACGGCGCAGCGATCATCGCATAGGTTCCCAGCATGGTCGAGAGCCGTATCGGATCGGCGCTCAATGGACGACCGGTCTGAGCGGTGGTGACGAAGGTGACGCGGTTGAGCGCGGTCGCGATCTCCTGCGTGAAGATCGACGACAGGTCCTTCGACACCGAATAAAAACCAAGGACGTTCATCGATCCGATCCGGCCGACGACAAACCGCTCGATCTCGAAATGGACCGTTTGCGCGGCGGAGGCGAGAAACATCCATAGCGACACGCCAAGCAGTTCGGCGCGGCGCATCAGCGAGAAACGCGGGCGGTAGGGGTGAACGATATACGACGCCGCGGCATGGAAAACCGACTGTGTGACAGCGCCGATTACGAGCGCCCAATAGTTGCGGAGAATCAATGCGGCGATGATCGTCACGGCGAAAGTGGCGAGCCGGACGCTGATCCGCATCCGAAGGTCGCGCCCCAATTCCAGATGGCGATCGAAATCGACAATGCCGATGTTCGCGAGGCCGTAGAATATGAAGCGGCTGGCGAGGACTGCGATCACGACCGCGAGGACGGGCTCGTCGTAAAACCAGGCGACAAGCGGCGCCAGCATGACAAGCAGCCCAGCCAGCACCGTCAACACCAGCAACTGGATCGTCCAGGCCGTGTCGTAATGCGATCGCTGGGGGCGCGGGATGAGCAACAGTGCCTGGCGCAGCCCCAGGGCCGAGAAGATATCGAGGAGAGCCAAAGTCGACATGGCCAATGCGACGATGCCGAAATCCCGGGGCGTCAGCACCCGCGCCAGGATCAGGACCGAAAAGAGACCGATAAATCGCAAGGACCAGGCGATGACGACCGCTGTCGCCGCGCTCCTGTATACCCTGCCCGCCGATGCAGGCGGCCTGTCGTCAGTTTCGTCGTCCAATGTCTGTCTCGGTCCCGCTGGCTGGCCAGATTTCCTTGCCCCCGCTTCTAGTTCGCGAAGATTAGCATTCGGTAAGGATAACCTGTCGTTAGGACTATTCCGCTAAACCTTCCTATTCGCGAGGCGACGTTGAACGGGATTGGAGCGAGGGGTGAAAGCTGCGGTGGGTATCTTTGTCCTGGGCCTGATCGCTTACTCGGCCA
>Ga0100391_1006761_pt1 | contig 10259 bp, 8 predicted proteins | sample CryGeymeta201515_FD_81541 | JGI IMG/M metagenome (GOLD analysis project Ga0100391, IMG submission 81541) | Groundwater microbial communities from Crystal Geyser aquifers in Utah, USA - Crystal Geyser metaG 2015-15 | ecosystem: Environmental > Aquatic > Deep subsurface > Groundwater | place: USA...
TATCGAAAAAGGTAAGCGTAATGTTGAGATTTTAAAACAGGCACAGAATGATCCGTTTACTGTAGAAGATCAAGTAGCTATTATCTATGCAGGTTCTAAGAACTTGTTAAGAGATGTCCCTGTAGAAAAGGTGAAAGAATTTGAACTTGCCTATTTAGAATTTTTAAATGCGAAGCATAGAGATGCGCTCGATAGCTTAAAAGCTGGAAAATTAACAGATGAGGTGATTGATATTTTAACAACCGTAGCGAAAGATCTTTCTGCAAAGTATAGAGGATAAGTCCGTTTTGTGTCATCCTGAACTCGTTTCAGGATCTCGAAAATATAAATGAAGATTCTGAGTATTCCGAAACTTCGGAAGAGAATGACAAAAAAGAAACTATGGCAAACTTAAAAGAAATACGTAATAGAATAGCATCGGTGTCATCAACCATGCAGATTACTAGTGCCATGAAAATGGTGTCTGCTGCAAAGTTAAAGAAGGCTCAAGATGCTGTTACAGCAATGCGTCCATACGCTACTAAACTTACCGAATTACTTCAAACTTTAAGTGCAACATTAGATGCTGATTTAGGAAGTCAGTATGCCGTGAAAAGAGAAGTTAACAATGTTTTAGTGGTTGCTATAACTTCAAATAGAGGTTTGTGTGGTGCTTTTAATTCTAACGTCATCAAACAAACCAATGTCTTAATTAATGAAATTTACGGTAATAAGAATGTAGCTGTTTTTGCCATTGGGAAAAAGGCGAACGATGCTTTTGCAAAACAAAAGCGAGTGATTGCAAATAAAAGTGAGGTATTTGATGAATTAACTTTTGAGAATGCAGCGGAGATAGCCGAAGTATTAATGGAGAAATTTATTGAAGGTGACTACGATAAAATAGAGATTGTCTACAACCATTTTAAAAATGCTGCTACTCAAGTCATCTTAACCGAGCAGTTTTTGCCTATTGAACCTGTTGAAGGTGAGGTAAACGTTAATTCTGACTACGTATTTGAACCTTCTAAGAAAGAAATTATTGAAACCTTAATTCCTAAATCTCTTAAGACACAGTTATACAAAGCGCTTAGAGATTCTTTTGCCTCTGAGCACGGCGCACGTATGACAGCGATGCACAAAGCAACAGATAACGCAACAGAGTTAAGAGATCAATTAAAATTGACCTATAATAAAGCGCGTCAGGCCGCAATTACTAACGAAATCCTTGAAATTGTTGGTGGTGCTGAGGCTTTAAATAATTAATAGTACTGCTGCATATTTTTCAGCACAATAGAATACAGAAAACCTAACTTTAACGAGTTGGGTTTTTTTATCACTATTGAAATAATAAAATCATCAAAGTACTAAAACTCATCGGAGCTACACTTGTTAGGCTAAGTTTAGTTCACTGTGATACTGCAAAGCATCTTTGAGACAAAGCGTCTATCGAAATTAGGTAGGTTTATGTTAAAAGATGAAATTCAAAAAAGAAGGGAGCCGTTCAGGTGTTATTTTTATACCAAAGCAGCTCAAAAAGTTTTATTTGATTGGCATTATGGGCGCAAAATTAGAACGAAGCTCACTATTCTACAAGTCCAAACCACGCTCTTGTTCATGTAGCCACTTACAATTCGGTCAATACATCTGCAAAGTCACCAAATAAAATTTTAATAAGTTCATTTCAAAAGAATTAAGATAATAGTGTAGTGGATTATATTCAAAATGAAAAAATAGTTAGTTTCAAAATTAGAAATAGTTTAGAACGGAAGATTATGAATTACCCAAATTACCCTTCACTCAATCGATAGGAATTACAATGTGAAGTAGCCTATTTTGCTGTAATCCCACGAAAAATTTAGTGCAGATAAATGTTCTAAAATCTTACAAAAAAAAGTATTACATCGGAATAATATAACTTTTTGAGGTATTTATGGTTTTTTTTCATATCTTGCACTTCCAAAACTTAACCTATTTTACAATGAAACTACTAAAAAAAATTGTTTACGCCATTGTCTTTACAGGTGTAATTGCAAGTACTTATCAGTGTGCAAGTCCCAAGGAAGTCATTCCAACAACAACTTTTGTACAACCAACCGCGCTTAAGGTAAAACCTGTTTATTTTCAGGAATGGTATGCTGGTATAAACGTTGGGGGAACAGGACTTAATGTCTTTATCCCTATCGAAAATGAAAATCCAAATATTTTTATTGACAGCGTCTATTTCAGGAATTTGAAAGGAAAGCTCATTAAAAAGGATGGCAAATATGTGGCAACATTAGAAAATGCATCTAAACTTTACACTTTCAAAAAATCAGAAAAACCTGCAGACTACCCATTCACATTAAATGATTACGAATGTGCTATTAGCTATGTTGAAAATGGAAAGACCAAGTACTTTAAGGTGCGGAATCTAAATGAAGTTGCAGGTACTTATTATGAAAATGGCCCACCTTCAATCTATGAAAACAGTTCAAGTACCATATTAGCGACCACTGACGAAGAACAATAAATCAATTATAAGTTAGTCTAATAACCTTAAGGCCTTACTCATTTAAGTAAGGCTTTTTTATGCCTTAAATTCCTTAAGTAAAGGCTTCAAATTGTACATCGATTTATCTTTTGATGTGCTATTAATGATAATCTATATTTGAGAACACGTTTAAGATTATTTCAATACTTTTGAAAAAAACAAGTCCTAAAGATTGAGCGGATTTAAATCACTTTTTAAGCAAACATTTATTTATGGTTTAGCTACTGTGCTACCCAGAATGTTGAGTTTTTTATTAGTGCCTTTGTATACAAGTCCAGATGTGCTTTCTAGTCCGGCAGAATACGGTAAAGTTTCAGTCATATTCTCCTACTTCGTGATATTTAACGTGGTTTTAACTTACGGCATGGAAACCGCATTTTTTCGATTTTTCAATAAAGATGAAAATAGAGATGCCGTTGTAGGCACCGCTACCATTTCCTTAGTAATTTCATCCTTTACATTTTTTGCAATTGCTTTACTATTTCAAGGTCAAATCGCCAACGCTATAAATATTGATGTAAAATACATCAACTTAGTTATCTGGATTTTACTCCTAGATGCACTAGTAATAATCCCATTTGCCTGGCTTAGAGCCAATCAAAAACCAATGCAATACGCTATTGTTAAGATCTTAAATGTGATTATTAATATTGGATTAAATCTGTTTTTCTTATTAGCCTTAAAAGATTTAGCCCAAAATCAAAGTCTGTTTCAAAGTCTGTACAAACCCAATTTTGAAGTTAGCTACATCTTTATCGCCAATCTTGTAGCCAGTGCCTTCACTTTAGTTTTAATGTTGTCATTTTATACCAAGTTGAAGTACAAATTCAATTCTAGCTTGTGGAAAAAAATGATCACCTATGCCATCCCTATTTTAATTGCGGGTATTTCTTTTTCTATTAACGAGGCTTTCGATCGGATTTTATTAAAAGAATTGTTGCCGCCCGATATTGCTGATAACGAAATAGGTATGTATTCGGCCTGTTATAAGCTCGCTTTATTTATGACTCTTTTTGCAACGGCTTACCGTTTGGGGATTGAACCTTATTTCTTCAGCCATTCAAAAACAAAATACCCACAAAAAAATTACGCTAATATTTTAGAATTTTTTGTGGCTTTCGGCTCCATCATTTTACTAACAGTAGTTGTGTTTGCCGATATTTTAAAACCCTTTATTATAAGAAGTGAGGCTTATTGGGAAGCTATGTGGATTGTACCGATCATTCTTATTGCAAATTTCTGCTTGGGTATTTATCACAATCTTTCGGTTTGGTACAAAATTACAGACAGAACTAAATTTGGGGCCTACATTTCTGTTGTTGGCGCTATAATTACCATAGTCATCAATTACCTTTTTATTGAAACGTATAGTTATAGGGCTTCTGCTGTTGCAACATTAGCCGCCTATGCCGTGATGATGCTTTTATCCTATTACTTCGGAAGAAAATACTACCCAATGCCCTATAATTTAAAGAAAATTGGCTTTTATATGATAAGCTCCATTGGTTTAGCCTTGTTATCTTTTTATTACTATCGCGGTAATTATTATATAGGAATTGCAATGTTAATTGTATTTTTGGGATTAGTTGTAATGCTCGAAAAGAAGCAATTACGACAATTTTTGAAAACTTAAGAAGAACTTTTAAAGTTGTTTCCTTCGGGAAAGACGGCAGATGCGCTTATGAAAATTAAAATTATCAACAAATCGAGGCACGATTTACCGCACTACGAAACCATTGCTTCAGCGGGTATGGATTTACGCGCCAACCTCACAGATTCTAGAGTTTTAAAACCTTTAGAACGCACTATTGTTGGGACTGGCTTATTTATAGAATTACCTATTGGTTTTGAAGCCCAAGTAAGACCGCGAAGTGGTTTAGCAGCGAAAAAAGGAATCACTGTATTAAATGCACCTGGTACAATTGATGCCGATTACAGAGGTGAAATCGGGGTTATTTTAGTCAACCTTTCAAACGAAAGTTTTGAAATCCAGAATGGCGAGCGAATTGCTCAACTAGTCATAGCAAAACACGAGCGTGCCGAATGGGAACTGTCCGAGGAACTCTCAGAAACCGAAAGAGGAGACGGTGGTTTTGGGAGTACTGGGGTGAAGTGACCCATTCCTGCGTAGGCAGGAATCTCATAATTAAAGTGCATAAACCATTGGTATTTTTACATAATGAGTAATAAGAATAATGGTGTTTTATATTGAGTTAACCGATTCTATTGAAGAATGTGAAACCTGGAGTTAAGCTGAAAAGCGAGAACGACAATTTATAAAGTGTGAAAGATTTTGGAAAATAGAATTAATTTGAGCTATAAATCCAAATCGGTCCGATTTAAGGATGAATCGGAATCTAAACGATAATAAATTGAGACAATAAAAGAGATTTCTGCGTTCGCAGGAATGAAGTTTAACCATAAAAAGATACCTGCTTTCGCAGGCATGTGATATGAAAATAATAGTACCAATGGCAGGCAGAGGATCTCGCCTTAGACCACACAGTTTAACCGTACCAAAACCCCTAATCCCAGTTGCAGGTCAACCGATAGTGCATCGCCTAGTCAAGGACATCGCAAAAGTTTTAAAGCAACCTATTGAAGAGATTGCTTTTGTTTTGGGTGATCCTGCTTTTTTTGGCGAGGATGTGGTTGAAAGTTTAACCCAACTCGCGGAAGGTTTAGGCGCAAAAGCATCTATCTACAGACAAGATCAACCCTTAGGAACGGGTCACGCCATAATGAGCGCAAAACCGTCCTTATCGGGTCCGGCTGTAATAGCTTATGCCGATACATTAATTAGAGCAGAATTTGATTTAGACCCAACTGCCGATAGTGTCATTTGGACCAAGCACGTTTCAAATCCGGAAGCTTATGGTGTGGTAAAGTTAAATGAAGAACAAAATATTGTAGAACTTGTTGAAAAACCAGAAACCTTCGTTAGTGACCAAGCTGTAATAGGTATTTATTATTTTAAAGATGTGGCTGTTTTAAAGGAAAAACTGCAAGAAGTCCTAGATGAGAACATCATGAATGGTGGCGAATACCAAATTAACGACGGTATAAAACGCATGATGGCTGATGGAAGAATCTTTAAAACGGGTACGGTTGATGAGTGGATGGACTGTGGAAACAAAGCTGTAACCCTAGAAACGAATGCAAAAATGTTAGGGTTTTTAACGGCCGACAAGGAAGAGGAATTGATTGATTCTTCAGTTGTTTTAGAAAATTCAAAAATAATTGAGCCCTGTTTCATCGGAAAAGGTACGGTGTTGAAAAACGCAACGGTTGGTCCCTATGTATCTATTGGCACCAATTGTGTCATTGAAAATGCAAGCGTTAAATATAGCTTAATTCAGAATCAGACCCATATTAAAAACGCTACTTTAGACGAAGCTATGATTGGTAATCATGTGAGGTATGATGGCGAATTTACCAAGATAAGTATTGGTGATTATACCGTTTTAGAATAATATCGACGGTATAAAAAATTGATACGTTCTGTCATTCTGAATTTATTTCAGAATCTCAATTATTTATTTTTTATTGATTTTAGAATCTGAAACGAGTTCAGATTGACAAAGAATAGGCCTTTCAGTTTTCTAGATATTTTTTTAATTTGGAACAACCTTTAAACCTATCAAAATCCTTCAGAGTTAATTGAAGCATCCTTTAGATTGAACCGCCCTTTTTAAAAGGGAAATACATATGAAACAACAAATCTACATAATAATTCTTTTCCTAGGAATGACTCTTATTCCTCAGACAAGTTATGCTCAAGTCGATTTCAACAAACGGCCAGATGACGATTTAGGAAATGTAGAAGACGAATTTCAGGAGTATTTTTTTGAAGCCTTAAAGCAAAAGGGTATTGAAAATTATGAAAGAGCGGTTGAAGCACTTCACAAATGTTTAAATCTCAATAGCAAATTACCTGTTATTTATTTCGAGTTAGGAAAAAACTACAACAAACTTAAAAATTTCGGAGAGGCAGAAACTAATTTAAAGAAAGCCATTAGTATGCAACCCGACAATGTTTGGTTTTTAGATGAGCTTTACGATGTTTATTATCAGCAAGAGGATATTAAAAATGCCATAAAGACCATTAAACAACTGGTAAAATATCATCCAGATTATAAGGAAGATTTGGCAGCACTTTACGTAAGGGAGGAAAAATATAAGCAAGCCTTAGAGCTTTTAGATGAGTTAGATGCCGACTTAGGTCTTAGTGAATCTAGAGATGCCATGCGAAACGATATTTATAGCATTACAGGCAATGCAGATGATAGAATAGAAAACTTAGAGCAGCGTATTGCTAACAATCCTAATAATGAAGACAATCATCTTAAACTCATCTACAGATACAGTCAAACAGGCGATCATAAAAACGCATACAAGGCGGCTAAAAATTTATTAAAAGTAAAACCAGATTCAAAGTTTGTGCATTTGGCGCTGTATAAGTTTTACCTTCAAGACGGTAGAATAGAAGATGCTGTGAGTTCCATTAAAATTGCATTAAGCAGTCCGGAAATCAATGCCGATGCCAAAGCAAAAGTCCTCAAAGATTTTGTAGGTTTTGTGGGTAAAAATCCTGAGTACGAATCCGATTTAGTTGATATCACAGTCTTAGTAGATAACAACAAAGATGCCCAAACCCATAGCAATTTAGGACACTACTATCTAAAAGCAGGTGATAAGGTCAAAGCACTTTCAAATTTTAAAGAAGCCCTAAAGCAAGATCCTAAGGACTTCAAATTAATAAAAGACGTTCTATTACTTCAATTAGATATTAAAGATTATAAAGCGGTTGTAAAAGATGCTGAACGCGCTTTAGAGTTATATCCGGCACAGCCAATGTTGTATTTAGTTATCGGCGTGGCTAGCAATAATCTCAATCAACACAAAAAAGCTATAGAAAATTTAGAAATGGGCTTAGATTTTTTAATTGAAAACCCACAGATGGAAGCCGATTTTTATTCTGAATTAAGTTTAGCCTACAAAGCCTTAAATAATATTAGTAAATCTGAAACGTTTGCTAAAAAAGCAGAAGCAATTAAAGTGCAACAGTAAATGAAATTAACCCAAATCCTGAGAAAATTAAAAATCGCTTTAAGTGCAGTATTTATATTGCTTGCCTTTAGCTGTAAGTCCACCAAAAGTGTTTTAGACTCTGGTGAGGCAAGCGATAAGTTGTCTGCTAAGCAAGTGATTAAACAACATCAAAAAAACGATTCCGATTTTAAAACGATGCAGGCAAGGGTTAAAATTGAGCTGTCTCAAGACGGAAAAGACCAAGGTTCTACCTTTAGTTTTAGAATGGAAAAGGATAAAGTGATATGGTTAAGTGCCCCAATTGGAATGGCGCGTATGATGATAACTCCAGATAAAGTTCGATTTTACAATAAAATAGACAATGAGTATTTTGATGGGGATTACAAATTATTAAGTGATGTTGTTGGTATAGATCTCGATTTTATGAAAGTGCAAAATATCTTGCTAGGTCAAGCTATTTACGATTTAAAAGAGGAGCCACATCAAGTTGAAGTAAACGGAAATTCCTATGTTTTGCAACCTAAAGACCAGAAGGTGCTTTTGGAGTTGTTTTATCTAATAAATCCATCTCATTTTAAAATGGACAGTTTGCAGATGTATCAGAAATTTGAAAAACGAATGCTTCAGGTCGATTATTCATCTTACCAAGAAATTAACAAACAAATCTTACCACAAAATATAAGAATTATTGCCGTTGAAGACAAAGATGAAGTGACTATTACCATGGAATTTAAATCTATTACCTTAAATGAAGATGTGCGTTTCCCGTTTAATATTCCTTCAGGATATAAAGAAATTGTTATAAAATAATGAGGATAAAGTATTTCTATAGTACACTTGTTTTAGTCGGAGTTCTGTCTTGCCTTACGGTTTCGGCGCAAAGTAAAAAGCAAAAAGAATTGGAAGAACAGCGCCAACAAGTTCTTAAGGAAATGAAGCAAATAAATGCCTTGCTTTTCTCTAAAAAGAAAGAAGAAAAGTCGGCAGTTACCCTTATTGAAGACCTCAATTATAAAGTTAATGTTATAAAAAATTTAATCAGAATTACCAACGAGCAGGCCAATTTACTCACCAGAGAAATAAACGCCAATCAAAAAGAAATTACAAGTCTAAGAACGCAACTTCAAGAATTAAAAGACGATTATGCCGCTATGATTGTGAAGTCTTATAAAAGTAAGTCGGAACAAAATAAGGTGATGTTTTTACTGTCTTCAGATAACTTTAAGCAAGCCTATAAAAGACTGCAATATATACAGCAATACGCCGATTATCAAAAAGAACAAGGTGAAGCCATAAAAACTAAAACCAAAGAATTACAAGAATTAAACATTCAATTATCTAAGCAAAAAGAAGCCAAAAATAAACTCGTCGAAGAAAACAGAGCAGCAAAACGCGAACTAGAAAAAGAGGTCAAAGAGCGTGAAGTTCTAATGGCTTCTATTAAGTCTGATATGAGCAGATTCGCTTCTCAAATCAAACAGAAAAAGCAGGAAGCCGATCGTTTAGACAAGGAAATAAATCGCATCATTAGAGAAACTATTGCCGCTTCAAATAAAGAAACGGGAGGGAAATCTACTGCAGGAACGTTCGTTGAAACACCTGAAGCTAAAAGATTATCTGCAAATTTTGAAGCTAACAAAGGTAAATTAGGCTGGCCTGTTGCCAGAGGTGTAATCAAAGGAAAGTATGGAAAGCAACGGTCGTTAATTGACAATAGTGTTACGCAAAACTACCAGAGTATATACATTGCAACTGAGAAAGATTCAGAAGTAAAAGCTGTATTTGATGGCGAGGTGTCTAGGGTTCTGGTGATTAAAAACGGTAACCCAGCAGTTTTTGTTAGACATGGTATGTATTTTAGCGTATACATGAACCTTTCAAAGGTAAAGGTAAAAAAAGGGGATAAGGTATCAACAGGTCAGGTGATTGGGAATGCGTTTACTAATAATATAAAAGGCGAAACTTTATTAGGTTTTAGAATCTACAAGAATAATCAAGTTCAAAATCCTGAGCCGTGGCTTGCTAAGTTTTAGTAAAGAGAGCTTAGGGTAATTCAAAATTAAAAGGCTAGGAAGTATTAGATGCTGAACTATTCTGTTTTCTCGGAGCAGCATGACAATCCTCGAAGGTTATAACCATTAATAATTTCAACAAATAGCTTCACGCTTTGTTATTCTAAACTAGTTTCAGAATCTCAGCCTCAAATTGATTAAGTGTTTGAAGAAAATAAAGCACCGAGTAAAATACTTTAAAGATGCTGAACTAAATTCAGCATGACACCAATTGAGCCTTAGGACAATTTTGAACCTTTTATGAATCCACACTAATTTGTCATTCTGAACTAGTTTCAGAATCTCAACCTTTGATTGATTAGATGTTTAATGAAATTAATACTTAGATTAAAATATTATCAAGATGCTGAACTAAATTCAGCATGACAATCATTTGGGGTTTTTCCATAATTAACTGGAACAAATTTCTTCATGCTTTGTCATTCTAAACGAGTTTCAGAATCTACTCAAAGAGCGCTTTAAGCTCAGTAGCCTCACTAGGTTTCATTTTGCCAGCAAGTACCAAACTCAACTGTTTACGTCTAAGAGCAGCATCATAACGCTCTATTTCCAAGGCCGTTTCTGGGATGAGTTCAGGAATTTTTATCGGTCTTCCAGTGTCATCTACAGCAACAAAAGTATAAATA
>Ga0100391_1006765_pt1 | contig 10258 bp, 6 predicted proteins | sample CryGeymeta201515_FD_81541 | JGI IMG/M metagenome (GOLD analysis project Ga0100391, IMG submission 81541) | Groundwater microbial communities from Crystal Geyser aquifers in Utah, USA - Crystal Geyser metaG 2015-15 | ecosystem: Environmental > Aquatic > Deep subsurface > Groundwater | place: USA...
CTGCCTGTGCGGCAGTGAACGTAGACGGTGGGTATTTGATCCTCAACTACATTTTCTGAGCTGCCTGTGCGGCAGTGAACGCTTTGACCGGCTGTGCATCTGCAAGATGCACTTTCTGAGCTGCCTGTGCGGCAGTGAACTCAGGATTTCATATCGATAACGTAGTCCAGACTTTCTGAGCTGCCTGTGCGGCAGTGAACCGTGGGATTGCTCGGTGCAGGTGTTATCCTCGTTTATGAGCTGCCTGTGCGGCAGTGAACGCGATGATTATTCGTCCTCCGCTTGTTTCGTTTTTCTGAGCTGCCTGTGCGGCAGTGAACGTGCGCACGCGTGCGCACGCCGACGGAAGCGATTTCTGAGCTGCCTGTGCGGCAGTGAACGCAACACGTCTGCCATTACACTATCCTCAGTATTTCTGAGCTGCCTGTGCGGCAGTGAACGAGATCGAGCGGCTACGCCCGCCACGGGTCGATTTCTGAGCTGCCTGTGCGGCAGTGAACACCAGCGCCGCCGCATCCCGGCACGCGTACATTTTCTGAGCTGCCTGTGCGGCAGTGAACTTGCGGTCTTTGCTTTCGGTGTTTTTGTCCGATTTCTGAGCTGCCTGTGCGGCAGTGAACGACCACCTTCGCGGCTTCGGCGAGCAGCCAGCTTTCTGAGCTGCCTGTGCGGCAGTGAACGAATGTCCACACCCTATTCCCCGTTACCCTGTTTTCTGAGCTGCCTGTGCGGCAGTGAACTAGAGCGCAACCACGATAACAGCATGATTTCAAATAGCAAACAGGCTCCTGCACAGCATTTCCCTAAAAAAGGTAACGCCATGCAGAAGCCTGTTTTTACAGCAATTTTCGACAGCATCAAAAAAAGGGTTTTCAGAACCAGGGGATGGTAGCGTCCTTGCTCAGCCCATAGGCACTGAACGTTCCGGATGTGGGCGTTGCCCGGACGGGGCCGTGGCGGATGTAAAGGTGGAAGCAGGGCTGCCCGGTGCTGCGGCTCGCAAGCTGGACGAACGGCAGGTTCAACGATTCTGCGGCGGTGTCCGGAATGCGCGCGCGAGCGGTTGCCGCATCAATGCCGTGACGACGCATGGCGCGGCGGCGCAGGCGTTCCGGGCTGCTTTTGGCTTGCACGCGCTTGACCTGACGATGCTGAGCCTGCTGCGGGACAGCCTGAATGGCGGATTGCCGCAACAGACCGGTGAGGCCGCCCAGCCAAGGTATGGCAATCAGCGTCGACAAGGCGGCTTCGCTACCATGCAGGCGCAGGTGAGTACCAAGGCTGGGCACGGCGTCGTCATGGCCGGGAAAGCTGATGCCGATGTTGTCGCGCCCGGTCTGCACCAGCGCCCGGTGCAGCTTGGCGCACAGCGCGCTCAGCAATTGATGGGTCGGAAACTCGGGGTCGGGCAGCAAGTGCAGATCAATGTAATGGTCCATGGCTCAGTCCGCCTTTTCGCCGAACACCCCACCACGCACCAAGGTAGCGATCACGAAATGTTGTTGGTCAAGATCCGGCGCCTTGTCCCTGAGTACCCAATTGTCGAGCAGGGTGTAGAAGTCGCTTTTCTGCTTGGGCTGGCGATAGGCTTTGCCTTGCGTGGTCACCGAGCCATAGGGTTCCACCGCAATCGGGCCGAGGGCATCGGCGCCGTCGTACCAGGTGTCGATGGTGCGAATGGCGTTGCCGATTTTTTGCGAGTGGATGGCGGCGATGTCATTCACCTTGTAAAGCGTTTTGCTCTTGTCGCCGCGACCACGCTCGAGAATCAACTCTTGCGAGGGAAACACTTCCTGCCCGGCACCCACTCGCACGAACGCAGTGACCTGCAGCAAGGCGTGTTGATCACCCGCAAGGCCGCCGGCAATCAGTGCAGCCAAGGCATCGAGCGCGGGATTGCCGGCCTTGAAATCGCGCCACGGTAGCGACAGTGCTTCGAAGGTCCACGAGGTTTTCGCTTTGCCATCGACCCAGTGCGCAATACGCACTTCGACTTGTTCGGCACCGATGCGGTTGCGCCACAGAAAGCGGCCGTTGGCGAGGTTGAGCGCGTAGCGGCGGGCCAGTTCGGCAAAGCCGTTGCTGGCAACGTAGCCCTGCACGGTTGCCTGCAATTTGTTGCGGTAGTCGGTGTCGTTGCAGGCCGACGGTGTGCCGGTGCCACCAAGCACGCGCAGGGTGAAGCTGACTTTGAGCGTGTCGGCTTGAGCCGGCAAGGCGGCAACGTCAACAGTCTGCAGATTCGGATTCTCGATTGCTGCATCGAGCTTGGCCGGGTCCTGATCTTTTGCCTTGAGGCGGTTGGAGATGGTGCCGCGCACAGATTTTTCGCGAAGCGCCACTGGCTGCCATGCGACGTTGTTATCGCGGGCATCCCAATCCCCAGCAAAAAACAGGGCGTCGGAAGGATCGAGCTTGCGCTCGAAGGCGAGTACGGAGGCGGTCTTGAGGTCGTTGCTCATGATGGGATTCCTTTTGCGGAGACGTTCAGGGTTGGGAGGTCAGTGTGGCGGCGTAGTCGTTGCGACAGCGGTACAGGCCGCTGGGCGGTTCGTTGTCGGCATACCAGAGCAGTTGGCTGATGTCGTTGAGACGATGTGGGCCGAGCCACTGGCCGACGGAGTACAGGCTTTCGACAAACCGAAATGGCGATTCGGTGTCGCGCGCGTTGGCCACCGTGCCGGCTGGTTGCAGTTCCGAGAGCGCGCCGTAACCGACCGGGATCGGTACGATCCAGCCTTCGCTGCGGTCGTGCTGCCATTCGATCTTCGGGTTGGCGCCATCGGTGGCTGCGTCGGGCACCTCGCTGCGATGCGAGCGCCAGTTGAAACGCGACAGATCGAGCAAGGCATCGAGCGCGGTGACTTCCGGGTTGTTGGCTTGCACAGCAGCGGTGCGCGCGGTCAACAGATCATCACGAGCCACCAGAGCAAAGCCTGGCAACCAGCGCCGGCGCAGTTTGCGGAACTGCTGGTGGCGCGCCTCGAAGTCATCGGCCCAGCACAGAATCTGCGGTTGCGATCGCCAGCGTGGACCCGCGCTTGGCAGCACGCTGCCGCCGGCAATGCGCATGCCGGCCACCACCTCTGCCACGGCATCGGCCACCTGTTGTTGGCGTTCGGGATCGGCCTCGATCACCCCGCCGTCGATCGCCAGCACCAGGGTGACATCGAGATGGATGCGCCCTTCTTCGACGATGGCGGCGCTGCTGCCATCCTTGTCCACCGGGTTGCGGGTAAGCCGGAACTTGCGCACGTAACCGTCGTCCGTGGTCTGCTCGTCGAAGTCGTGGCAGATCACGCCCACGCTGTGGAAGGTGATGTGCAGATCACGGTCTTCGAGCTTGCGTTCGAGCGCCCACATCAGGCCAAGGAAAGCGGTGATGGATGGGAAGCCATGGGTGAGCGGGCTGGAAATCGCGTTGGCGTTCTGGATGCGCAGGTGCGGCAGCACCAGCACTCCGGGACTCTGCGTGAGGTGGGTGCTCATGCGCCGGGCCTCCGCGTGGGGAGGGTGCGGGGGGTGTCGAGATCGTGTCGCCGCGCGTGCAACTGCTGCGCCCAACCGCCGTCGCTTTCATCGAGCAGCAATTCGCGCCGCCACTGGCGCTGTTCGGCGTCGCCCATGGCCAAGTCCTTGCCAAGCGCCTCGTTGAGCCAGTTGCCGAAGCGCCCACCGATCTCGTTTGGCCAGTCCATGAATTGCCGGCTTCGGTGAAATTCCTCGTCCTGCGCGGCGCGGCCGGGATCAAGCCACAGGCGTTCGCTCTCGACCAGTCGGCAGCGCGCATCGGCGCTCCAACCCGGCGGCAGGCTGGTTTGCAATTCCAGCGCGAAAGCCACCAGCGCATCGATCAGGGCATCGAGATGCCGCTCGACGCGGTTGCGCGTCTGTACATTCGCCGGTGGTCCGCCTCGCAGGAAGCCGCGCAGTGCGGCAACTTCGGCGCGCACTTCTTCACGCCCGCCAAAGCGGTACTTGTTGAATACCGTCTCGGCAAGCCACGGCTCCTTGATCGCGCGCGACTTCCAATGGGGCGGCAGCGAACCAAGCAGATAGTTGTCGCCGCGACGCTCGCTGTTGAGCTGGGAGATGTTCTGCGGTTTAGTGCCGCCCAGCTTCTGCACCGCCAGATTTGGGTAATCGCGATAGCCGGTGGGGTGTTCCTGACCGTCACGCCGCGCCTGTCGCGCCTGCTTGGCAACCTCGCCAAAGCGATCTTCGTTGAGGGTGAGATACACCGCGTGCGCGAGCGCGCTGGAATACAGCGGTGCCAGCAGATGGTAATGGCTGTCCTGCGTGGGGTCGTCGCCGCTGAGCCAGTAGAGCTGCTTGGCGCGGGTGTGCGATGCCAGCGTTTCGGTGCGTGGGCGGGTGATCGCACTGAACGCATCGATCCATGCCTGTGCCTGTGCGGCATCGGTGCTCAAGGCGGCTGCGAGCGCGGGGTCGCCGTCGAGCATCCAATCGAGCAAGGGCCGGCCGGCAACCGCGATCTTGAGAAACTTGTGGACATCCAGTGCGGCGGCGTTGCCGACCACGTCGGCGGCAAAACCCGCACCGAGGCAATGGCTGCCTGCTTCGGCGTGCGCGGGCAGGGTGGCGGGCGGCTTGTACAGATTGCTGCCACGCGCATCGGGGTGGCTGGGTTTGAGCGCGTGGGTGACGGACTGAATCTGCGCCACCCGGCGCGCGGCATCGTCGATCCAGAGGGTGTAGCGATGTTGGGAGATCAAAGCATCGCGTTTGGGGTCGTCATCGGCCAGCTTGTCCAGCTTGGCGTCGAGGCGTTCTTTGAGGAATGCCTCGATGGCGGTGCGGAAGGCTGCCGGATCGGGAGGGTCGCGTTCCATAACTGCTCCTTCTATGGATTGTTAAGGCATCGGTGAAGCCCCGAGTACTGGCTTGCCTCGGTTGGCGTTTGGCCTAGCACGGTGGAGTATCAACCCATCTTGTCTCACAGGATGAGACTCATGGCCAAAAAGTTTCGCCACAGCTGCGGGATTACAAGAAATCCTTGGCCCGGACAAACTTTCCATGCTCCCGCGACGCCGGCGGGCGGGCTCGGGGCCATCGGACGCGCGGTGATGGAATCGTAATCCGATAATTCGGATCAGCTGATCTCTTGAAGTCAGCCGCCGCCTGTCAACGCAATGCTCTAAACTTTTTCATGCTGCCTCTGCTGCTCGTATTCGGGCAGCACGGTCGGGTCCGCGCCTGCGAGGCACAGGGATGTGCAAGTGTCGCGAGCGCAGGATGCGCAGGAGCGGTAGGCGCTTGGCTCGACATGCAGCTGGCCAGCTGCGACGGGTCAGTCTGCGGCCAGTACACGCGAAACGATGGCCACTTCCGGCAGCTCGCGAACGGCGCTCACCGCCCGCACCCGCGTCTTTTCGGGGCGACGAGCGCGACAGACGTGCCAGGCACCCGAGGCGTGCCCGACCCAAGCAGAGCAATAAATCTGTACCGAAGGTGTAGGATTTCAAAAAATCCTTTCCCCGGACAAAATTTCCATGCCCGCTGTCGGCTATGAACACCTTCGCCAGCACCTGCGGCTGAGCGCCTTCGCGCCGCCACGGCCGGCGTTGGTCAAGCCGGTATTGCGGATCGATGCGAGCGACAGGTTCATCGCCGTGCCGGCGGCGATGGCGCCGAGCAGCGACGATCTGCTGGGGCACGTGCTGTTCGCGCTCAAGCACGAGGGCACGGATCTGCAGATACTGGCCGAGGCGCTGCCGCATCTGGACGCGGCGCAACTGGTCGCGGCACTGCGCGCCACCCCCAGCGGCAGGTACCTGCGCATTGCCGGCTTTCTGTGGGAGTCGTTGCTTGGCCGGCAACTGGACGGCTTGCCCACATTGGTGGGCGCTACGGTGCCGGTGTTCGATCCGCAGCGATACGTCACCGCGCCAGGACCGCGCTCCTCGCGCTGGCGGGTACAGTTCAATGGCCTGGGGTCGCTGGACTGGTGCGCCACGGTGCGGCGCACGCCGGCCATCGAGGCGGGACTGGCGGCCGACGTGCTGGCGCGCGCCAACACCTTCGCCGCCGGCACGGAACGCGCAATGCTGGATCGCGCGCTGTCGTGGGCGTATCTGGGCGAGACGCGGGCTTCGTTCGAGATCGAGCGCGAAACGCCGGCACCGGACAAGGCGCGCGCCTTCGTCGAATTGCTGCGCCATGCGCACACGCGGCATGCGCTCACCGAAGACTATCTGGTCCAGTTGCAGGCGACGACGGTGGCCAACCCGTTCGATCGCGCAGCAGCGTTCCGTCATCAGCAGAACTGGTTGAGCGACGGCGCCGCAGGGGCGCTGGGCGTGAGCTATCTGCCGCCGCCACCCGAGCAGGTGCCGGCGTTGATGCAGGCGTTGATGGCCTTCGCCAACGAGCAGGCGCGCGCCGTGGAGCCGTTGGTGATGGCGGGCGTGCTGTCGTTCGGCTTCGTGTTCATCCATCCGTTCATGGACGGCAACGGCCGTCTATCGCGCTTTCTCTTTCATCACGCGCTATGCCAGTCCGGTCGTTTGAGCGATGGCTTGATCCTGCCGGTGTCGATCGCCATGGCGCGCCACGAGGACGATTACCTGTCGGCTCTGAAAAGCTTCTCGCGGCCGGCGCGCGAACGTTGGGACGTGAGCCTGCTCGATGCCGACACCTTCGACTTCCGCTTCAATGGCAGCGCCAGTCTCTATCGCTATTGGGACGCCACCGATTGCGTGGCGTTCGGCATACGGATGGCGGAAGCGGCCCTGTCGGAAAACCTGCAACAGCAAGTGGCGTTCGCGCGCCGCTACGATCGCGTTGTCAAGGCGATCAACGCGCGCTTCGATATCCGCAACTCTGTGCTGAACACGCTGGTGCTATCGGCACTGGAGCACGGGCGGCTGTCCAAGCGACGGCGCGATCAATTCGCGCATGCGGTGCCGGCGGGCGGGTTCGAGGCCATCGAACAGGCGGTGATGGAATCTTCGTCCGACGAAACGGATCAGCCAGTCGCTTGAAGTTGACGACATCATCGCTTGCGAGTGAAGCCGAGCCATGGATGAAAGCGCCAGCCCTGGCCGGCGTCGGGGATGCTGACGGTGGCGAAGCGCTTGGCGCAGTCGTCGAGCGGCAGGTTGAAGATGTCGGCGTGCTCGCGCAGCAGTGCCATGAAATCATCACTGCCCCAGGGCACGATGCCCTGCCCGCGCACCTCGGCATCGGGGATCCGTCCCATTTTGCCGTCGATGTGCACGTAGAGCTTTTCCCGTTCGCATTTGTCATCGATGACGCGGCGAAATTCGTAATCGTCCTCGTCGTCGTTCGGTAGCAATACCAGGTCGGTGCTGCGGATCGGATCGAAGCGAAATGGCTGTTGCTGCGGCAGCACGGCGCTGAGTGAGGCGTGTTGGCGCTGCCAGTGGCTGGCGGCATTGATCGGCGGCCACTGCGGTGCGGCGGACTTGCCGCTGCGACGCTCGCGTTCGGAAAGCTCGGGCAGGGTTGCCTGCTGCGTCTGCATCTGCTGGTGCAGGCGCGCATGTTCCAGATCGACCAGTCGTTCGTTCGGCCGCAAGGCATCGGCGGGGCGCGACAGGATGCGCGGCCGCGCATCGATCGCCTCCCATTCGGACGCCTCCAGAAGCTGCTCCAGCGTGTGCGTGCTGAGCTTGAACGCGCGTTCATCACTTTCGAACCCGGGCTTGCAAAACGCCGGCTTGCCCGGATGTTCGAAATCGCGCAGGTTACGTTCGAAGATCAGCAGGTTGGGTTGCTCGACTGGCTCCTCACGATGGCGGCGGATACGCCCGGCAAGCTGGATCAGCGAGCGCATGGACGAGGGTTCCACCACGCCCCAATCGTAGTCGTGATCGCGCCCCACTTCAGTAACCGGCGAGCCGAGCACGATGAACAATTGATCGGGCTCGGGGTGGGCGTCGAGGCGTTGGCGGATGTCGGGCAGGTCGAATACGGCGTCGGGCGTTCTACGGTCGAGCGCGCGATCCAGGCGGTTCTCGATCGCCGAGCGGATCAACAACGGGAACCGCGAGTGATACACGCACAAATGAATGCGCATGCCGTCCGGGGCGCCGAGCGCGTACAAGGCCAGCGCCACGTCGAACAGCGGATCGATGTTGGCCATGCGCACCAGACCGAAACTCACGCGCTTGCCGCTGTGCGGGTCGATGCTGTGATGCACGCGGTGCAGTCGCGCCACCGCCTCGCGCACCAGGCCGGCGAATTCGCGGCGAATCGTCGCGGCCTCGGCACTGCTGAACGCGATCGGCAACAGGGCGCAGCGACGGCGCACCGTCTGCTTGCCCAGGCGGGTGTGGCGCTGTTGCGCGAATGTCAGATGTGCGTCGGTAAAGGTCGCTGCGTCGGCACAATCGCGTTGCGATTGCGCGAACTCGTCGAACCAGGCGCAACAGACCGCTGGCGCCTCGCCCAGTCGTTCGCCGCGATTGCGCTGGAACATGGCGCGGCCGTCGAGATAGGCAGCAAACAGACCTTCGACCAAGGCGGGCGGCAAGGTGGCGGACGACAGCAACACGCGCGCGCCGAGCAGGCCGGCCCAATGCACCAGCCGGGTCAGGGCGGGGAGATCGGCGAGATCGAAGTCGTCGGGTTCGTCCAGCACCAGGTCGCCGCTCATCAGGCGCAACATCGGCACGATCTGGCGACCGCCGCGTTGGCTTTCGGTCGCAGGAGTCAAATGATCGATGGTGCAGACCAAGATCGGCGCGCTCAGCAGCTTGCGCGGCTGCGGGTCGGGGGTTAGCCGCTGCAACAAGGGGTGTTCGGCATTGCCTTCATAACGGACGTGACCATCTTCCGGCGTCAGCGCTTGCGTTGAAGCGGAGCCGGATTGCTCGGCAAGTTCGGCGTAATGCTCGAACAACTCGCGATTAGCGGCACCGCCGACCTGGATCGCCAGGTCTTCGTCGTCCAACGTGAGCAGCTCGCGGAAGGCGCGCCCGGTTTGTAGTGTCAGCGTGCGCAAACCCATGGCGAAGGCGCAGCGCATGCCCAGCGCCGGGTCTGACAGCGCGTTCATGATGCGGGCATTGGCCAAGGTTTTGCCACAGCCGGTGGACGCCATGTTGACGATGAAGGCGCCGTGTTTGGCGGTGCGTTCGCGCATGGCGGTGGCGCTATCGGTGGCGTGGTCCTGCCAGCGGAAACGGGCATCGGCGCTGCGCGCGCGCAAGCCCTTGTGGCGGCACAGACGCGGCAACTTGGTGGCGAAGTCGGGCAGCGCGTGGACGACGATGCAGGCGTGCTTCTCGACGCCGAGTAGGTGTTCGTCCAACGGCTGGCAGCGTTTGCCGGTCTTGCGGTCGGTGTTGGCGTACAGGCGATAGCCGGCCTCACCCTTCACGCGATCCGCCGCGTCGGTAAGGCTGGAATAGTGATGATCGGCCAGCATCAGGCTCAGGCGCGAGAGATGCATCACGTACGGATCGTCCAGCCAGTCGCGCCAGTCGGGGTGTTCGGTGCGCTCCAGCAGGCGCTCGGCGAAACGCGCCGCGCGCTTGCGCCATGCGGGCGTGGTCACCGGCAATCCGTGGGCAAACGTCCAGTAAGCGGTGATGACTTTCTGGTCCGTTGTGGTGGGCAATTCGTTCCAGCGGCAGTCGATCCGTTGCAGTAGATGGTCGAGGTCGCTGCTGCGGAAGGATGTCAGCTTGGCGCCGAGCCAGAGCGAGTCGTCCAACTTTGGCGGTTGTACTGGCAGCCGATGGTGGGTCAGCACCAGCCAGCCGATGGCGCGCGCCAGCGGCGGCAGGTGGGCGAAAGGCGGCTTCTCACAGGCTTGCTGATCGAGCCCATCGCGCACCAGGCGCGCATGATCGAGCCAACTCGCATCGTCGGCCGCGCTGGGATCGAGCAGACGCAACAGCCAGCTTCGGTCGTCGCTGGCGTCGCCGACGAACGACTGGAACAGCCGCAGCGAAATCCACTCGTGGCGATATTGATTGCGCTCCGGCATGGCACTTGTCGAGAGCCGTTCCTGGAACGCCTGACAGGCTTTGCCGAGATCATGCAGCAATGCCGCCAAGCCCGACAACAGATGGATGGCTCGAAGGCTATGCCAATCATTTTCATCAGCCTGCCGCAGGATGTCGCGTTGCGTGGTGTTGGTGGGCACGGCGCCCTCGGCGTTGAAGCGGCTGGCGTCGCCGACGATCCACAGCAGCTCACTGTGGTCGCGACCGCGAATCCAGTGGCAGGCTACAGCGGTGTTCTTGCGCGCGGTTTGGCGCAACAG
>Ga0100391_1006769_pt1 | contig 10254 bp, 13 predicted proteins | sample CryGeymeta201515_FD_81541 | JGI IMG/M metagenome (GOLD analysis project Ga0100391, IMG submission 81541) | Groundwater microbial communities from Crystal Geyser aquifers in Utah, USA - Crystal Geyser metaG 2015-15 | ecosystem: Environmental > Aquatic > Deep subsurface > Groundwater | place: USA...
CGGGCGAAGGGGCCGAGGTGCAGGTGTTTGGCGGCGATTACCTCACCGCCCTGCCGCACTATCTCGGCCCCGGCCACAACGCCTCGATGGGCGCAGAAATGGTCGCAGCGGTGCGTGCGGCCGACGGGTTGCTGATCGCCGCACCCGGCTATCACGGCACGATTTCCGGCGTGGTCAAGAACGCGCTCGACTATCTTGAAGATCTCGCACGCGACCAACGGCCCTATCTGGATGGCCGCGCGGTCGGGTTGATCGCCACGGCTTTCGGCGATCAGGCCTCGATGAGCACACTGCTGACGATGCGGGCGATCACCCATGCACTGCGCGGCTGGCCGACCCCGATGGGCGCAACCATCCGCACCTATCGCGGGCTGTTCTCGCCCGATGGTGAGTGCCTTGATGAACGCGCGCGGGGGCAGTTGGAGCTGGTCGGCAGACAGGTGGTGCTGGGCGCCAGAAGCTTTGCTGCCGGAAGGGACCTGGCGTGACCGGCGCCGGGTTCGACGATGCCCTGCGCGCCATTGCTGCGGGGCGGATCGTAGTGATTTCGGGCGACCGGCTGCGCGGCGGGGACATCGATGTGATGTGTGCGGCGCGCCATGTGACACCCGAAGCAATCAACTTCATGGCGATCCATGGGCGCGGGCTGATCTGCCTGGCGGTCACGCCGGATCGGGCGGCGCAATTGGGCCTCTCGCTCGTCAACCCCGGCACTGCGCGCCAGACCGGGCGGCCGTTCGCGCGCTCGATCGAGGCGGCAAGCGGCGTGTCCACCGGCATTTCCGCCGCCGACCGCGCACGCACGGTGCAGGCGGCGATGGCTGAGGGGGCGAGTGCGGCGGATGTCCATTCGCCTGGCCATGTTTTTCCGCTGATTGCGCACGCCGGCGGCGTGCTGGCGCGCCCGGCGGCCTGCGAAGCTTCGATCGAGCTGGCGCGGCTGGCGGGCGCGGGCGATGCGGCCGTGATCTGCTCGATCATGCGCGACGATGGTGAGATGGCGCGGATCGACGACATCGGCCAGCTGCTGCACGAATACAGGCTTACAGTGGCCGATATCACGGAACTGATGCGGCGGCTGGAACGGGAGCGGATTTGACAATGGCTGACAGCAAGCAGCAACCTGGCCGGTTGACGCGGCGCGCGGTGATCGCGGGCGCGGGCGGCGCGACGCTTGCGGCGCCGCTGCTGGCGCAGCAGTTGATCGATCTCGGATTGCCCGGCGGACCGAGCGCGCGCCCGCTCGAACCGGCCTTCCCCGGCAAGGGCGAGATGATCGTCCAGCGCATCCGCGCGCCGCTGCTCGAAACCCCGATGGAGGTGTTCGACAAGGGCACGATCACGCCCAATGACCGGTTCTTTGTGCGCTGGCACTGGGATATGCCGAACCGCATCGATGCCGCCGCGCACCGTGTGGCAATTGGCGGTGCAGTCAGGCAGCCGGTCGCGTTGACGCTGGACGAGGTCGCCGCTGCGGGCGAGACGATCGAGGTGGTGGCGGTGAACCAGTGCGCAGGCAACGGGCGCGGCCTGTCCGATCCGCGCGTCACCGGCGCGCAGTGGGGCAATGGCGCGATGGGCAATGCCCGCTGGACAGGGGTGCGGCTGCGCGACGTGCTCGCCAAGGCAGGCGTAGCGGCGGGCGCCAAACGGGTTCGTTTTGCCGGGCTTGATGTGCCGCTTACCGATGGCGCGCCGCAGTTCATAAAATCGCTCCCGATCGACATCGCCATGCGCGACAACGTGCTGGTGGCGTGGGGAATGAATGGCGAGCCGTTGCCGCTGCTTAACGGCTATCCCTTGCGGATCGTGGTGCCGGGCTGGTTCTCGACCTACTGGGTCAAGATGCTGAGCACGATCGAGGTGCTTGCCGACGAAGACGACAGCTTCTTCATGGCCAAAGGCTACCGCGTGCCGACGCGGCCGGTGACGCCTGCGGACAAGGATGTGCCGACCGTGCCGGTCACCGCCATGCCGCCGCGGTCGATCATCACCAGCCACGCCGATGGTGCCGTCATAAAGCGCGGTGAGCCACTTGAATTGCGCGGGATCGCAATGGGCGGAGACGCCGCGCTGGCGCGGGTCGATCTGGTCGGCGGCGATCTGGAACTGCCCTGCGAGCTCGGCCCGGACGAGGGCCGCTATGGTTTCCGGCGCTGGTCGGTCACAATCCCGCTCGTGGCCGATGACCTGATCCGGATCGGCGCGCGCGCGACCAACGTCAACGGCGCGGTGCAGCCCGAAATGCTCGACTGGAACCCCGGCGGCTACGCCCGCAATGTCATCGAACGCATCACCCTGAGGGCTCAATGAGACGCAGCCTGATCCTTTTCGCGCTGGTGCTGGCCGGCTGCGATCGCGCACCGGAGGTCACCTTTGCCGATGCAGCAATCACCCTGCCCGACGATCCGCTGGACCTGCCGCCCGGAGCAGGACGCGAGGCCGTGATCGCCAATTGCACTGCCTGCCATTCGCCCTCGATGATGCTGCAGCAGCCCCGCATCTCGCGGGAGACGTGGGAATCGATCGTCGACAAGATGGTCACGGTTTACAAGGCCCCGGTCGACGAAGCGGCGATCCCGGCGATCATCGGCTACCTGACGCTGATGCAAGACCAAACTTCTGCGCCGCCAGACCCCGATCATCCACAGGGCTGACCTTATACCAGCGCGCTAAGATGCTGATGCATCACGCGTTTGAAAATGCTCAGACGCCGCACGGGCGTGCGCATTTCTGCTATGCAGCGGGCCCCACCGGTTACGGTCTCTCCCGGCTCATCACCGGCATGGGGTATCCGTGCGACGTCGTTGCGCCCTCGCCAAGCTTTTGCAGGCTGGCGAGTTGATGCCTGCCTGGGTTCCTGACGCGGGGCATGAACCGATGCGCGACCTTGTTCGCGCGCGATCGGCTGCGGTCCAAGCGCAGCGTGTTCATCGCCAGCAGGTCAGCGCCTTCATGCTGAAGCATGGCCGGGTTTATCCGCGCAAGAAGAGCTGGTCGATGCGCTATCTGCGGTGGCTTCAGGAACAGCGCTTTGAGCATCCTGCCCATCAGATCGCGTGGCAGGCGCAGAGTCGTCTGACCGGGCGGTATCGCACGCTCAGTGCGAACGGCAAGAAGACGACCGTGGTATGCACGGTGGTCGCTCGCGAACTGGCTGGCTTCATGTGGGCAGTTGCGCGGGAGGTGCAAACAGCCTGAGGCCGCCCAAAACCCCGCGCACCCAGAGCGTTGACAGCGGACATCAGAGCGGTGTCCCGGCCCCACCTTGCGCGGCTGATGTGAAGCGCCAAGCTTGCGCGCCCGCAACGACGCGACTTTCAGGTCGCATGAGCGCGGATAACGCACCCGCGAAGGCGGATGCGCAAAAAGGCTACAACCGCTCCGTCATCAGCGCGATCATGTCGGCTTCGGGACGCGGGCCATAATGCGCAATCACTTCTGACGCGCAGATTGCCCCGCGCTTCAGGCAGCGGGTCAGCGGTTCGCCCTTGGCGTAGCCCGACAGGAACCCGGCGGCGAACTGATCGCCCGCGCCGGTAGTATCGATCACCTTGATCACCGGCACCGCGGCAACCTCGGCGCGGTCCCCGTGGGCAATCGCAACCGCACCCTTTTCCGACCGGGTGGCGACCAGCACCGGCACCTTGCCCGCCACTGCGGCAAGACCCGTTTCAAAATCGTCTTCGCCCGTCAGGGTCGCCAGCTCGCCTTCGTTGACGAACAGGATGTCGATCACGCCGTCTTTGATCATGGCGCGGAAATCTTCGCCGTGGCGGTCGATCACGAAGCTTTCCGATGCGGTAAAGGCGATCTTGCGACCGGCCTTGCGCGCCACCTCGATCGCGCGCCGCATCGCGCGGCGCGGTTCTTCGGGATCCCACAGATAGCCTTCGAGGTACAGGATCGCGGCCGAGGCGATCAATTCTTCATCGAGCGCGGACGCGGGCAGGAACTGGCCAGCGCCAAGGAAGGTGTTCATCGTCCGTTCGCCATCGGGGGTAACAAAGATCAGCACGCGGCCAGTTGCCGGTTCGGATGCCTTTCCGCTGGTTGGCCGCGCGGGGGTATCGAAATCGATTCCGGTGGCGCGCATATCGTGGCGGAACACCTTGCCCAACTGATCATCGGCAACCTGGCCGATGAAAGCGCATTGCAGGCCGAGCGTCGCCAATCCGGCCAGTGTGTTGGCCGCTGAACCGCCCGACAGCTCGCGCGCAGGCGGCATCGCCCCATACAGTTCATCGGCGCGGGCTTCATCAATCAGGGTCATGCCGCCCCGGCTCATCTGCAGTTCGTCGATCAGGTCTTCCTCGCAGGAAGCAATCACATCGACCACGGCATTGCCGATGGCGATGACATCGTAACGCGGGGGGGTGTTGGCGGTCACAGGGGCGTTCCTTGGGCTTGCTTGCAGACGTTCGGCGCCGCCTAGCCCTGTTCTTGCCTGACGCCAAGCATCTGTGTGCGGCAAGCGGTGGGTGCGTTGACTTCGCGCGGCTTGCACCGCATCGCAGGGGCTATGTCTGCTGTTTCCGTCGCCTTGGCCAAAGCCTTTGCCCAGCTTGCCGATCGCGCTGTGATTGCGGTGGCGGTCAAGAGCATCGCCATCACGCTGGCGCTGTTTGCGGGGTTGGGCGTGGGGCTGTATTTCGCGTTCGCGGCACTAGCCGAACGGCTGGGCCAGAGCGGTGGTTGGGGCGCGGTGTTTGCGGTGCTGCTGGTGCCGGTCGCGATGTGGTTGTTGTTCCGCGCGGTGGCGATCGCGGTGTTGCAGTTCTTTGCCGATGACATTGTCGCTGCGGTCGAAGCGCGGCACTATCCGGCCTTGGCGGGGCGGGCAAAGGCGCTGCCGTTCCACCGGGATCTGGGTGTTTCGCTGCGCGGGTTGGCGCGGGCGCTGGGTTACAATTTGCTGGTGCTGCCGGTTGCTGCCGTGCTCGCCTTTACCGCGATTGGCCCGGCGCTGGTGTTTCTGGCGGTGAACGCGGCGCTGCTGGGGCGCGAATTGACCGATATGGCGTGGCTGCGACACTGCCAGGATGACAGGCAGGGCAATCCGGCCCCGCGCGGGGAGCAGTTCCTGATGGGCGCCGCGATTGTCGGCATGATGCTGGTGCCGATCGCCGGGTTGATCGCGCCGGTGATTGGCGCTGCGGCGGGCACCCACCTGGTGCTCCGGCGGATCGAGCAGGGAGGGGAGGCGCAATGAAAGGCCCAGTTCTTGCCGCGACCGCCGCGGCGCTTGCGATCAGCGGTTGTGCCAGTGGGCCAAAACCTTCGATTGCACCCGTCGCGCCGCGCAGCACCATTGTGGTGGTGCCGCAGGTGATGGCGGCGCAAGGGCTCGACGGCGTGATCGGCGCGCCCGCCACCGCGCTGACCCGCCGATTTGGCGCACCGCGGATCGACCTGACTGAAGGCGATGTGCGCAAGCTGCAGTTCGCCGGACAGACCTGCGTGATCGACATCTATCTCTACCCCGTCAACGCCGGGGCCGAGCCGTCTGCGACGCATATTGACGCGCGCCTGCGCCTTGGCGGTGCTGCCGTCGATGGCGGAGCCTGCATTCGCGAGGTCGAGCGCCGGTAACCTTGTCTTAAGCCTGTTTGTGGCATGAAGCGCGCTGCTAATACCAGCGCGCCAAGATGCTGACGCAGCACGCGCTTGAAAATGCTCAGACGCCGCACGGGCTTAACCAAAGTCCGATAAGCCACGCTCATCGAACTTTGGTATAACAGAGGATTTAACCGGGCCATGACCACGCAATTCATCGACATCGCGCAGCGCGCTGCGGCTGATGGGCAGATAACGGCCGAAGAACTGCTGGCGCTGCGGCGCGAAGGCTGGGACGACAGCATCATCACCCGCGCCGAGGCTGAAGCGCTGTTTGCGCTCAACACTTCGCTGCGCGAACGCAGCCCGCAATGGTGCGATTTCGTCGTCGAGGCGATCGGCGAATTCGTCTTGAACGGCTCCCCGCCGCGCTTGCAATGCAGTGAAGACGAAGCCGCGTGGCTGATCGGACAGATCGATTCCGATGGCGTCGTGGAAAGCATGGTCGAACTGGAAACGCTGGTGCGGATCATCGAACGCGCCGAAAACACTCCCGACCGGCTCAAGAATTACGTGCTCGATCAGGTTGAGCGCGGGGTGATCACCGGCACCGGCCCGACCCGCTGCGGCGGGGCGCTGTCGGCGACCCACATCAGCAGCGCCGAATGCCGGATCATCCGCCGGGTGATCTTTGCCAGCGGCGGCCACGGCCCGGCGGCGGTGTCGCGCTTCGAAGCGGAATTGCTGTTCCGGATGAAGGATCAAACCCTCGCTGAAGAAAACGCAGCCGAGTGGGATGATCTGTTCATCGACGGGGTCGCCAATTTCCTCAAGGGTTTCATCCTGCCCAACGCTCAGGTCAGCCACGAACGCAAGCTGGAACTCGAAGCCTTCATCGCCGACAACAGCGCCAGCGTCAGCCGATTCATGGGCCGCGTCGCGAAGGAAGCGCCGCAGGTGATGAACCATTTCGGCAAGGTGTTCGGCAAACGCCAGAGTGGCCCCGACTATCAGGCGCTGGCTGCCGCCGGCAAAGTGGTCACGGACTACGAAACCGATTGGCTCGAAGGAATGATCGACGCCGATGGTGAGGTCGATGAACTGGAAAGTCGCCTGATCGCGCGGCTCGCAGCGGAAGTCTGAGGCTCAGACGTTGAAATCGAGCGGCACGGCGGCTCCGCCCTGCATCGGCAGGGGGCCGCGCGGCGGAATAGCGGGAACCGTCAAACCCGCTTCGGGCGGTTTGCGGCGCGGGGTCGGGCGCTGACGGAGAAACTCGCCCAGTGACCGCGAACCGGGGCGCTGATCGGGCCTTGCACCACGTTTGTGTGCCGCCATTGCGCCAAGCGCTGCAACGGCAAGCACACCGACTGCGGTCGCAATGTGCGCCAAATCGCTACGAATATCGCGTTCTGCTTGGTTTTTTTCAGGCACGGCGCTGATCATACCATGAAACTTTCGCCGCAGCCACAGGCGCCCTTCGCATTCGGGTTTTCGAACACGAAGCCGGCCGTGAAATCGTCCTCGCGCCACTCCATCGTGCTGCCGATCAGGTAGAGCACGGAGGCACCGTCGATGTAGAAGTTGCCGCCCGGCGTCATGATCTTCTCGTCGAACTTGGCTTCGGTGGTGACGTAATCGACCGAATAGGCGAGACCCGAACAGCCCCGGCGCGGGGTCGAAAGCTTGACGCCGATCGCGCCTTCGGGGGCCTTGCCCATCAGCTCGGCAATCCGCGCCTCGGCGGATGGCGTCAGGATGACGGCGGCCTTAGGGGCGGGACGGGTTGTTGTGGTGGTTTCGGTCATGTCAGCCTCTTTTGCCAGAACAGCGCGTGCCCTGACGCGGGATCAAGCTGGTAATCGCCATAGCCGTTCGCGGCATAAAGTCGCTTGGCCGGATCGTTACCGCTCAGCACTTCCAATGTGACCTTGATGGCCCCGCGTTTCAAGGCTTCAGCCTCAACCGCGAGCAGCAACGCGCGCCCGATCCCCGCACCGCGATGGCTGGGGACAACCGCGAAATCGTGGATGTTGACCAGCGGCGCGGCCGCGAAGGTCGAATAGCCCATGAAGCAATTGGCCAACCCCACGGGCGCATCATCCAGCCGGGCAATCAGCGAAAAGGCGTGGGGATTGGCGGCCAGATCGCCCACCAGCCGCGCCTTCACGGCCTTTGCCAAAGCCGCGCCCCCGCCCATCGGATCGCGGGCATAGGCATCAAGCAGCGCAACCACCGCAGCCGCATCGCGCGGATCGCGATAGTCGGCGACGCAGATTGTGGGGCCGATTGCCAGGGTGGCTGTGCTGCTCACAGCATCCCCAGTTCGAGCCGGGCGTCATCGCTCATCTTGTGTGGGCCCCAGGCCGGTTCCCACACCAGCACCACCTCGGCATCGCGGATGCCTGGCACGCTGGAGACGCGCAATTCGACCTCGCCCGGCATGGTTTCGGCCACCGGGCAGTGCGGCGTGGTCAACGTCATCGTGACGGTGGCATCGCGGTTTTCATCCACCTCGACCCCGTAAATCAGGCCGAGATCGTAGATGTTGACCGGAATTTCCGGATCGAAAATCTCGCGCAAAGCCGCGATCACATCGGCCTGCAATTCGCTGCCATCACCGCCGACCGGCGCATCGCCCATTTTCGCGGCAAGGAAGCCTTCGAGGTAATCGCGGCTGCGCAGAGCTGACGTGATGTCGGGGTCGACCGCATCTTCGACACGGGCACGCGGGGGCTTGTTTACGGTCATGTCCGACCGCTCGATTGAGCTATCCATCGCTCTCATCCTTTTCCCAAAATGCGGCGGGTGCGCGCGATCCCGGCGATCAGCGCGTCTATATCACTGTCGTCCGAATACAGCCCGAAACTGGCGCGCGCGGTGGCGGGCACGCCCAAGTAGTCCATCAATGGCTGCGCGCAGTGATGGCCGGCGCGGATCGCGACGTTCGCTTCGTCGAGAATGGTGCCGAGGTCATGCGGGTGAATGTCGCCGATCATGAAACTGACGATCCCGGCGCTGCCTTCCGGTCCGAACACGCGCACATCGTTCATCGCGGTGAGTTCACGCCGCAGCCGGGTGACGAGCGCGGCTTCCCGATCGTGTATTGCTGCAAGCCCGATGGCGCTGACGTAATCGACCGCCGCACCGAACGCGATCGCTTCGGTGATGGCGGGGGTTCCGGCCTCAAACCGTTGGGGTGCAGGGGCATAGGTGGTGCCGGCAAAGCTCACCCGGTCAATCATCGCGCCGCCGCCTTCCCACGGGGGCATCGCGCCGAGGATTTCAGCCCGCGCCCACAGTGCACCGATGCCAGTGGGGCCGTAAAGCTTGTGCGCTGAAAAGACGTAGAAATCACAGCCCAACGCTGTGACATCGACCGGCATATGCGGCGCGCTTTGGCAGCCATCAAGCAACAGCTTGGCGCCAACCTGGTGCGCCAGCGCCGCTGCGCGCGGGGCATCGAGCACGCTGCCGACCACGTTGGAAACGTGGGCAAGCGCGACCAGCTTGTGCGCTTCGGTCAGCATCGCTGCGGCGGCATCAAGGTCGATCTGGTGGTCGGCGGTCAACGGGCAGACATCAATTACCGCACCGGTTTCCGCCGCGATCATCTGCCACGGCACGATATTGGAATGATGCTCCAGTTGCGACAGCAGGATGCGGTCACCCGGTTTCAGGTTCGCCCGGCCCCAGGTGTTGGCGACCAGATTGATCGCCTCGGTCGCGCCGCGAGTGAAGACCAGCTCGCTCTCTGCTCCGCCGATGAACGCGGCAACCTTGCGCCGCGCCGCTTCAAACGCCAGCGTCATCTCGGCCGAGCGGGCATAGACCCCGCGGTGCACCGTCGCATAGTCCTCGCCCATGGCGCGGGCCATCGCGTCGATCACGGCGCGCGGTTTCTGCGCGGTAGCGGCGGTATCGAGGTAGTGCCACGGAGCGCCTTCAGCGGTGGTGAGGCCGGGGAATTCGCCGCGCAGGTCGCGGGTGATGGTGGCAGGCGCGTTCACAGCCGCGCCCCTTCGAGCGCGCTGAGCGCCGCATCGAGCAGCCGCTCGTGCTCGCCCGCGTCATCCAGCGCCACAAACGCATCACCGATAAACGCCTGCACCAGCAATCGCTGTGCCGCTGCCGGGTCCAGCCCGCGCGCCATCATGTAAAACCGCGCGGCTTCGTCCAATTCGCCCATCGTCGCGCCGTGCGCGCATTTTACGTCGTCGGCAAAGATTTCGAGCTGGGGGACGGCATTGGCGCTGGCCCCGGCCTCCAGCAGCAGGGCCTTGAAATCCTGCGCCGCGTCGGTTTTCTGCGCGTGGCGCGCCACCTTGATTTCACCGAGGAAATTGCCGGTGCCGGTGCTCCAGTGCACGGCGCGCACGATCTGGTTGCTGGTGGCTTCGGGCTCAGCATGGATCACCTTGGTCACGAATTCGCGGGTGGCATCACCGCCGCCGATGGTGACGCCGCCAAATTCGAAATGCGCCCCGCGCGCAAGGTGCACGTCCATCTCGACACGGGTGTAATCCTGCCCGGCATTGGTGACGAAGAACGCGGCGCGCGCGCCTTCGCCGAGCGTCACGCGGAAGCGGTGCAGTTCGGGCGCATCGCTGCCGACGACCATGCAGCGCGTCACGCTCTCGCCCGCGCCCACGTCGATTGCCTGCCATTGGTCAAGCGCTGCGACGCCCAGCCGTGCCA
>Ga0100391_1006780_pt1 | contig 10242 bp, 11 predicted proteins | sample CryGeymeta201515_FD_81541 | JGI IMG/M metagenome (GOLD analysis project Ga0100391, IMG submission 81541) | Groundwater microbial communities from Crystal Geyser aquifers in Utah, USA - Crystal Geyser metaG 2015-15 | ecosystem: Environmental > Aquatic > Deep subsurface > Groundwater | place: USA...
TATACTGGTAGAAGTTATGTGAAGTTTAGGAGAACCCGTTCCGTTCAATTTAAAACGTTCCAACAAGGTAAAAGTGGGTCCAACTTCAGCATTAATAGCTTCCTTTGTTTTAGGGTTATTATAACTAATATTCAACAGCATTTTTATCTTTTTTATAAAGATAGGGATTTGCTCATTATGCGCTAGAGCTTGCGGCTAATTTCTATTATCTTTGCGGCTTATATTTCAGCAATAAAGAATAAAATTTACGCATAATGACTATTCAGAATAAAATTGAACAAAAGGTAAAAGAAGCAGTTTCGCATCTTCATCAAGTAGCCCTTTCGCAGGTAGAATTTCAACCTACGCGTAAGGATTTTGAAGGAGATATCACATTGGTCACTTTTCCCATGCTTCGCCAGATAAAGACTAATCCGGTACAATTAGGAGAGGCTATTGGGAAGTATTTGGTAGAACATGTAGATGAGGTAGTGCGTTATAATGTGGTTCAAGGTTTTTTGAATATTGTATTAAGCAACAGCTACTATTTAAATTCTTTTGCTGAAGTAAATACAAATACCGGTTTTGGAAAGCTTTCATTAACTGAAGATTCCAAAACAATTATGGTGGAATATTCTTCGCCAAACACAAACAAACCTTTGCATTTGGGACATATCAGAAATAACTTATTAGGTTTTTCTGTTGCTGAGATTTTGAAGGCAAGCGGTAAAAAGGTTTACAAAACCCAGATCATTAACGATAGAGGGATTCATATTTGTAAATCTATGTTGGCTTGGGAAAAATGGGGGAATGGTGAAACTCCAGAATCTACCGGTTTAAAAGGTGATAAACTGGTTGGGAACTATTACGTGAAATTTGACCAGGAATATAAAAAAGAGATCGCTCAGTTAATTGCTGAAGGTAAAACTGAAGATGAGGCAAAAGCACAGGCTCCGGTTTTGGTTGCAGCGCAGGAAATGCTAATAAAGTGGGAAGCTGGAGACGAAGCGGTGAAAGCTCTTTGGGAAAAGATGAACCAATGGGTTTATGATGGTTTCGAAAAAACGTATAATACGCTTGGAGTAGATTTCGATAAGAATTATTACGAAAGCAACACCTATTTATTAGGTAAAGATGTAGTTGCTGAAGGTCTGGAAAAAGGAGTATTTTTCAGAAAAGATGATGGAAGTGTTTGGATAGATCTTACTGAAGACGGTTTAGATGAAAAGATAGTTCTACGTAGTGATGGAACTGCGGTTTACATGACTCAAGATATTGGAACCGCTATTCAACGTGTGAAGGATTATGAGATAGATGGAATGGTTTACACCGTAGGAAACGAACAGGATTATCATTTTAAAGTGCTATTCCTTATTCTGAAAAAGCTTGGGTATGAATGGGCAAATAATCTATTTCATTTAAGTTACGGGATTGTAGATCTTCCATCAGGTAAAATGAAGAGCAGGGAAGGAACGGTAGTAGATGCAGATGATCTTATCGAGCAAATGACGCAAACTGCCAGAACTATTTCAGAAGAACTAGGAAAGCTGGAGGAATATTCTTCAGAAGAAAAAGAAGAACTTTATAAAATGATCGGGCTTGGAGCATTAAAATATTATATTTTAAAGGTAGATCCAAGAAAACGAATTTTATTCAACCCGGAAGAATCGGTAGATTTTCAAGGAAACACCGGTCCTTTTATTCAATATACATATGCGAGAATTCAATCCATTTTAAGAAAAGCAGATCTTGATAATAGTGATATGGAGTTGCCGGAAGGATATGAATTGCATGAAAAAGAAAAGGAATTAATAAAGCAATTGCAGGTGTATCCAGATACTATACAATTGGCGGCAGAAAATCACAGTCCTGCGCTAATTGCCAATTACACCTATGATCTTGTAAAAGAATTTAATTCATTCTACCAAAACGTTACGATTCTGGGAACTGCAGATGAAGCTGAAAAAAGATTTAGAGTGCAACTATCGAGAGCCGTTGGGAATACTATAAAATCGGCCTTTGGGTTGTTGGGAATTCAGGTTCCCGAAAGAATGTAACTTAGAATAAATATGTGTTTGAAGGAAAATGTTGAAGAAATTAGATAGTTGCATTCTGGAAAATATTGTTTCCAAATAAAACTTTTCACTTCAGCATCAAATCATTAAATTTGCAATCCGCTGATAAGCGCAGGAAATATAAACTACAGGAAGAATTATGTTTGATAATTTAAGCGATAAGTTAGATAATGCCTTACACATCCTTAAAGGACATGGGCAGATTACAGAAGTAAACGTTGCCGAGACTTTAAAGGAAGTGCGTAGAGCATTGGTGGAAGCCGATGTGAATTATAAGATTGCTAAAGAATTTACCACCATTGTAAAGGAAAAAGCTTTAGGACAAAATGTGTTAACCGCATTGAAGCCAGGGCAATTAATGGTGAAATTGGTTAAGGATGAACTTACCCAATTAATGGGTGGTGAAGTAGAGGAGTTAGATCTTTCTGGAAATCCTTCAGTAATCCTTATGTCTGGATTGCAGGGTAGTGGTAAAACCACATTTTCTGGGAAATTGGCTAATTTCTTAAAAACCAAAAAGAATAAGAATCCACTTTTAGTGGCTTGTGATATTTACCGTCCTGCAGCGATCAACCAGCTTAAAATAGTTGGAGAGCAAATTGGAGTTGAGGTGTTTAGTGATGAAGGAAATCAAGATCCTGTTGCTATTTCCAACGCTGCAATTGCACATGCAAAGCAAAACGGATTTAATGTGGTGATTATAGATACCGCAGGTCGATTGGCAGTAGATGAAGCTATGATGACCGAGATCGCAAATATTCATGCGTCTGTTAAACCTCATGAAACACTTTTCGTAGTAGATTCTATGACGGGGCAAGATGCGGTAAATACTGCAAAAGCCTTTAACGATAGATTGAATTTTGATGGGGTAATCCTAACAAAATTAGATGGTGATACACGTGGTGGAGCAGCTATCTCTATTAAATCTGTAGTAAATAAGCCAATTAAATTTATTGGAACAGGAGAGAAGATGGACGCGATAGATGTGTTCTATCCTTCTCGTATGGCAGATAGGATTCTAGGGATGGGAGATGTTGTTTCCTTAGTTGAAAGAGCTCAGGAGCAATATGATGAAGAAGAAGCCAGAAAGCTTCAGAAAAAGATCGCTAAGAATCAATTTGGTTTCGACGATTTTCTAACGCAATTACACCAGATCAAGAAAATGGGTTCTATGAAGGACTTATTAGGAATGATCCCAGGAGCAGGAAAAATGTTGAAAGATATAGATATAGATGATGATGCCTTCAAGCATGTTGAAGCTATCATTTATTCTATGACTCCGGAAGAAAGAAGCACGCCCGTTATTATAAATGCAGCAAGAAAGAAAAGAATTGCCGGTGGATCTGGAACTTCGGTTCAGCAGGTAAATCAATTGTTGAAGCAATTTAATCAAATGGGTAAAATGATGAAGATGATGCAAGGTGGCGGCGGCCAGAAAATGATGCAAATGATGAAGGGAATGAAATAGTAAGCAGGTTTAAGTTTGCAGTATGCATTTATAATTTTGTATGAGTTTTAAATCCTTAATAGCATATCAGAAATCATTCAGTTTGGCAATGGAAATTTTCACCATTTCGAAAAATTTTCCAGATGATGAGAAATTTGCTTTGACCTCACAAATTGTGAGATCATCACGAGGTGTTTGTTCTGCAATTGCTGAAGCTTATAGAAAGAGAGACTATGTAAAGCATTTTAAGAGTAAGCTTACAGATGCGGATAGTGAAAATTCAGAAACCCAATTATGGTTTGATTTTGCATTGGCCTGTAACTATATTTTACAAGAAGAATATGTAAGATTGCAATTTCAAAGTGAAGAAGTAGGTAAACTGCTTAATTATATGATAAATAATCCTGAGAGATTTGGGATAAAGAAATAACTGATAACTGTCCACTGCGGACTGAAAACTAGAAGACATGACGATTCTCGACGGTAAAAAGGTAAGTAACGATATAATGGATGAGATTGCTGAAGAAGTTCAGCAAATGAAGAACCGCGGAGAAAAAGTACCACATTTGGCAGCAATCATTGTTGGGAATGATGGAGCTAGTTTAACTTATGTGAATAGTAAAGTAAAAGCATGTGAACGAGTAGGTTTTGAATCTACCTTAGTTAAATTGTCCAGCACAATTAGTGAAACAGAATTGCTTAAAAAAATAAAAGAACTCAACGAAAATCCGGATATCGATGGATTTATTGTTCAGTTACCGCTTCCAAAACAAATAGACACTCAAAAAGTATTATTAACCGTAGATCCAGATAAAGATGTAGATGGTTTCCATCCTACGAATTTTGGTAAAATGGCTTTGGATATGAGTAGTTTTATTCCTGCTACTCCATTTGGAATCTTGGAATTATTAGAGCGCTATAATGTGGAAACTAAAGGAAAACATACCGTTGTTATTGGTAGAAGTCATATTGTTGGAAGACCAATGAGCATTTTAATGGGTAGAAAAGGTTTCCCTGGAAACTCAACCGTTACAGTTACTCATAGTTACACAAAAAACATTACTCAAATTACTTCACAAGCAGATATCATAATTACGGCTTTAGGTAATCCAGAATTCTTAAAAGCTGAAATGGTAAAAGATGATGTAGTGATTATAGATGTTGGAATTACTAGAGTTCCAGATGAAACTAAACCAAGAGGCTATAGAATTACCGGTGATGTAGATTTTGAGAACGTGAGTAAAAAAGCTTCATTTATTACACCTGTTCCAGGTGGAGTAGGCCCAATGACAATTGCGATGCTTTTAAAGAATACCTTACTTGCAAGAGACAATCACAGAGCTAGTTAAATTTCAAAAATAATATTAAAAAAGGCTGTCTTTCTCAAGACAGCCTTTTTTTTGTTTTATGCTTCAGATTCTAGTTTCCAATCTAAATAATTATGCAGATCGGTTTCAATAAATCGAAGACCAAAGGTTAATACCGCTAGATCATCTATGTATCCCAATCCTGGAATAAAATCTGGAATAATATCTAATGGATTCAGCACATATAAAAAACCAAATGCGATTGAGGCAATACTAAACCAAGGCACATTGGTATAAATACCCTTGCGATAATCCTTAAGCATAGCAAACATAATCTTTGCCAATTCGCTATACTTTGTAAGCATGTCTGAACTAGTTATCTTTTTATTAATTGCTTCTTCTTTATCCATGACCACTTCTACATCATCCTCTTTGATCTTAGTGATCTCACCGCTCATGTATTCTTCTTCTATTTCTTGTTTCTTTTTACTAAACATATTTTTCATTTTTCGGTTGTATTAAAGGTTATCATGGCTATTGCCATATTCAGTTTTATAAATTTTCACTATTAATAAGAAAAGAGAAATCAAAAGTGGTCCAAAAATTAATCCTATAAATCCGAAAAGTGGAACTCCTACTACCACTCCAAAAAGCGTGATTAATGGGTGAACACTTGACAATCTCTTTAAAATATAAAGTCTAACTATATTATCTGTAGATCCAACTACCACAATTCCATAAATCAGAATAGCAATTGCTTGCCATTCCATCCCTTGGGAAAATAGTAAGATGGTTACAGGAATAATCCCAATTGCTGTTCCAATAAATGGAATCATAGATCCTACTGCTGTAATTACGAACCAAAAAAATGGATCTGGAACGCCAAAAATCAAAAATCCTATTAATGCAATTACTCCTTGTATTATAGCTACTAAAGGGATTCCTAATGCGTTAGATCTTACAGAAACATCGCTTTCGTTCCCAATTAGCTTAATGTGTTTTGAAGCTAAAGGAATATAGGTTTCCATAATAGAGTTCATCTTATTTCTACTTATTAGCATATAATATAGCATGAAATACATAATTCCTATTGCAATAAAAGCATTGAAGGTTCCTCCAGCAAGGCCTTTAAGGTTCGTGGACACCCAACTTGTTATAGATTCACTATCTATGCTATTACTAAAATTGTAGCCAATATATTCTTCAGCTTTAACTATTTGTTCTTTAAGGGCAACAATTACTTTTTCTGAATTCGCTACCGCTTTTCCAATTTTAGCGGTAAGCATGAAAACAATAAGTGCAATTGGTATTAAAATTCCAATGAACGAACCTATCATTAACACTGAAGCAGCGAGAGATTTATTCCAACCTCTCTTTACCAATCCTTTCATCCATTTACGCATTAAAACGTAAAGTGTGATTGCTCCAAGTACTCCAGATAAATAAGGGATGATCTCCTTAAAAATTAAAATCCCAAGAAAAATTATAACTAAGAGAACAAAAACTTGTCTAACTAAAGATGGACTTAATTTTTTTTTAGAATCCATGTTATTTAGCGAAAAGTTGATCTATATTTTTAAAAGCTTTGAATTCTAATGCATTTCCTGAAGGATCTTTGAAGAACATTGTTGCTTGTTCTCCAGTTTTTCCTTGAAATCTGATATAAGGTTCTATTACGAATTGGATGTTTTTAGCTTTAAGTTGATCTGCTAATTTTTGAAAAGTATCCCATTCTAAAACAACTCCAAAATGAGGAATTGGAACATCTTTTCCATCTACAGGATTTCCTTTTCCTACCGGTTTGGGTTGAGGTTCTTGTACATGAATTACCAACTGATGTCCAAAAAAATTAAAATCTACCCAATGGTCGCTACTTCTACCTTCTTCACAGCTTAAAGTATCTCTATAAAATGTTCTGTTTTCTTCTAAACTGGTTACTGGAATAGCCAAATGAAATGGTTGAATTTTCCCCATAGATTAATTATTTCGTAATGATTTGATTAGTTCTGATTTATTCATTTTTGATCTGCCGGAGATGCCCACTTTCTTGGCTTGTTCGTAAAGATCAGATTTTGTACGGTCTTCGTAGTCCTTCGCTTTTCCGCCTTTAACACCAGCATCTGGAGTATTAGCGATCCTAGCCGACTTCTGTTTACTATATCCCTTTTCGATCAAGGCTTCAAATTGGGCCTCGTTTTTTATGCGCCTGCCAGTTGTTGCCATTTTTATTTTAAAAATAACAAGATATATTAAAACTTTTGGGTTTAGCTCCGCTAATTCTGTGTTAAGATTTGCTTCGGCGGGATTTTGGATTGGCAGAGAATTTTGGTGTTTCCCTCGATTTAGTGTCCTTAGAATTAAATTTTTCCGCCTTCTCTTCGTCGTATTTAGTATTTCTCTTCTTAGGTTCTGGGGCCTTGTATGTTTTAATAGAATTAGTAACCATTTCATTTATAGTTGCTAGTTCTTCATCTGTTATATCTCTCCATTCTCCCACTGGAATATCAAGTAGAACATTCATGATCCTAATTCTTTTAAGACTGGTAACCTCGTAATCCAGAGCTTCACACATTCTTCTAATTTGCCTGTTTAAACCTTGGGTTAGAACAATTCTGAAATTGTAATTCCCTAAACGCTCTACTTCACATTTTTTGGTAATCGTGTCTAAAATAGAAATTCCCATCCCCATTCTGTCTATGAAGGTCGAAGAAATAGGCTTGTTTACGGTAACTATATATTCTTTTTCGTGATTATTACTAGCTCGTAATATTTTGTTCACAATATCTCCATCGTTAGTTAAAAAGATAAGTCCTTCACTGGCTTTATCTAATCTCCCAATAGGAAAAATGCGTTTTGGATAATTTATGAAGTCTATAATGTTGTCTTTTTCCACGCCAGAATCGGTGGTGCAAACAATACCTACGGGTTTATTGAAGGCAATATAAATCGGTTTTTCGTCTTGATTGGTAATTGTTTTTCCGTTTACACGAACTACATCCCCGGTTGCGATCTTGGTTCCCATCTCCGGAACTTCTCCATTTACAGTAACGCGCCCTTGATCTATTAATTTATCGGCTTCTCTTCGAGAACAATATCCTGCTTCGCTTAAAAATTTATTGATTCGGGTGAGTTGCATAGTATAAATGGATTAGGGTAGCAAAGATATAGATTCAGCCATGATTTATTAAGCCGAATTCAGTTTTAATCTAGGCTACCCTAACTTTATTTAATTAGCTTTTTTATTTTCAACAGCAACTTCATCTGTGTCTTTTCTGTATTTCAGCATGGATATTCCAGCTATAAAAAATACAAATCCCAAAATTGCTAAGGCATAAGGGTCCATAAGTGGAGCTATACTTCCAAAAATACCTAGTACCCCCATAATAAGAGCAATGGCGCCTCCAATTAACATGATTACTGCAATAATCTTGATCATAATATTTAATATTGGTTAAGTGATAAAGGTAAATAAAGATTTTAGAATCAATTTATTATTAACATTTCATAAACAAATAAATGAAGTAATTTCTTACAATGTTGAATATTGTATAATTACTTTAATAAATATTTCTTATTTACCAACTTACCATAAAGTACTTGATCTTTGCATTATCCGGGATTTGCGATGCGCTAATTTTAGCATCGGTATCAAATCTTAAACTGGCTGGAAGTTCTTTTTTATCTATTGTGAGATATAGATTTAATTCATCTATAAAAACAACAGCCGAGTTTATAGTATTCTCAATTCTAGAGATCTGATAATTTTCTACCACCTCTCCAAAAGTGCTCATATTGCTTAATCCTTTTTCAGTTTGAAATCTCGAATCTAAGATCTGAATATAACCAATAGTACTAGTTGAATCAAATTGCTGAATGGGTTCTAAAATTAAAAGAGGTTTTCCTTCTTTATCGAAGATCTGTATTTCATTATTTGAATTTAGAAACTCATTTCCAGAACCACTTCTAACTATAGAATCTTCACTAAAAACAGAATCTAACTGATTTATTCTAACTTCTTTAGTAAGGGTTCCAACTCTGGTACTATCTATTAAAAACGGGTCAGAATCCCGCCCGCATGCTATTAAACTAATTGTTATAAGTGATCCTAAGATTAATCTTTTCATACTGTTTTTATTCTATTTAAATGCTTTGTTTAAAATACTCATCACACCTCTTATAAAAGTGGCACTTGTTAGCACCTTTATTACGGCACTCTGAGTTTTACTTGAACTATTAGAGCTTCTTCTTGAACTTGTTCTGGAAACTTTTTCTCTATCTTCTTTCGCTTTTTCTCTAGCTTCCTCTTTATCTGCAAGCTCTATCTTTTTGTTCAATAACTCGTAGGCGCTTTCACGATCTATATCCTTGTTATATTTTGAAACCAATTTAGACGACGCTATTAGAGTTGCTATTTCTGAAGGTGTAAGAACATCCATTCTACTCATTGGAGCTCTCATCATGGTGGCAGCTAATGGAGAAGGTATCCCTTTTTCATCTAAAGCCGATATAAAAGCCTCACCAATACCTAACGAAGTGAGTACTTCTTTGGTATCGTAATATTCAGAAATCGGATAATTTTCAGCAGTTAACTTAATCGCTTTTCTATCATTTGCAGTGAAGGCACGCAAGGAATGCTGAATCTTTAAACCTAACTGACTAAGAATTTCTTTTGGAACATCGGTAGGATTTTGAGTTACAAAATAAATCCCAACTCCTTTAGAACGTATTAATTTAATGATGCTTTCTATTTGATCTAGTAATGCATCTGAAGCTTCTTTAAAAATTAAATGCGCTTCATCTATAAACATGACCAATTCTGGCATTTCACTATCTCCTTTTTCAGGAAGCGTTGAGTAGATCTCTGCCAAAAGACTTAGCATAAAAGTGGAGAACAATTTTGGTTTATCTTGAATATCATCTAACCTAATAATATTCACCATTCCGCAACCATCTATATTGGTTCTCATTAGATCTTCAACTTCAAAAGAAGGTTCTCCAAAAAATAGATCTGCATCTTGTTGCTCTAGGGCCACGATCTTTCTAAGGATAGAACCAGTAGAGGATTTAGACATTCTTCCGTAATCCTTTTCAAATTCATCCTTTCCGTCATCGGTGGCGTAATGCAATACTTTTTTGAGATCTTTTAGATCTAATAATGGTAATTGATTATCGTCGCAATATTTAAAAACTATTGCTAAAATTCCGGTTTGGGTATCGGAAAGGTCAAGTATTCTTGATAATAATACTGGGCCAAATTCACTTACGGTTGCTTTTAATCTAACTCCAGGTTGTTCTGATAGGCTTAATAATTCTACTGGGGAGGCTTTAGGTTTAAATTCGAAGTTTAATAATCGATGTCTTGCTTCAATTTTTTCATGTCCTAAAGCTGCTTGTGCAATTCCGCTTAGATCTCCTTTAATATCCATCATCAACA
>Ga0100391_1006784_pt1 | contig 10236 bp, 9 predicted proteins | sample CryGeymeta201515_FD_81541 | JGI IMG/M metagenome (GOLD analysis project Ga0100391, IMG submission 81541) | Groundwater microbial communities from Crystal Geyser aquifers in Utah, USA - Crystal Geyser metaG 2015-15 | ecosystem: Environmental > Aquatic > Deep subsurface > Groundwater | place: USA...
CCAGCCACAGCGCAATCCCCGCCAGCCACTCCGGCCAGCTGATTTTCGCAAATCCGCCCAGCCTTGGCCAATAGCTCGTCTTGGCTTCCCAGCCTGCCCATACCGCGCCATGCAGGGCGCGCTTCTTGCCATCCTGCAAGGCTGAGCCGACCAGCGCCAGCACCAGGATGGCCAGCGCCACGATTACCGTGCGCCAGCTCCACCACAAGACGATGTGCGAGATCGCCCATAACGCAAAGCCCCACATCATCGGGTGACGCGTTACGGCAAAGACGCCATGTGCCGCCGCGGGCACCTTGGGCGCTGCGCCCGGATTTGCGGGAAGCGCCGGATTGCGCCACAGCGAGCCGACCAGCAGCACCATGGCGAGCAGCGTCAGCGCGCTCGCGATTACCCAGCCCGCCTGTCCGCTCCCGCCAAGGCCAGCGGCAGGCGCGGCCCCGAACGCCTTGCTCATCCAGTACATCGTGGCCAGCGCCACCACCGCATAGACCGGCAAAAAGCCCTTCTCGCCCAGAACTTTGACGAGGGGCGCCCGCAAAGGGTGCGAGAGCAGGAAATGGGTGCCGACAAAGGCGCTGCTGGCAAGGGCAAGCTGGATCAAGGCGGGGTCCATCGTATCTCGCTCCTAAATCTTGGGACGCACCGGGGCGGGCACCGCCGGCTCTTCATCGCGCAAGGTGTCCAGATGCATCCAGCGTTTCACGATCGGGCTCACTGCCAGCACCACCACGCCAACGCCGATCGCGATCCAGCCGATCTGATTGTAGATGTCGAGCGTCGTCGCCTTGTCCATGATCCCGCTTTCCCCGCCGGTCGCCTCGCCGATCTTGCCTGCGACAAAGCTGCCCACCGCCGTCATGTAAAACCATGCTCCCATGATGAGCGATGCCATGAAGCCTGGCGCAAGCCGGTTCATCGCTGAAAGACCGACAGGCGACAGGCACAGCTCGCCAGTCGTATGCAGCAGATACATCAGGAACACGAACAGCACCGGCGTCATCGCCGCCATGCCAACCGACTGCGCGCCCCAGACAAACACCAGAAAACCCGCCCCCACCTGAAACAGCGCCAGCGCGAATTTGGCCGGGGCGGACGGCTCCAGCCCGCGCTGGCCGAGCCATTGCCACGCCATGGCAAAGAGCGGAGCGAACAGGATGATGTAAATCGGGTTGATCGACTGGAACACAGAGGCAGGAACTTCGCCGATTTCCACGAACCGATCGGTATAGAGATTGAGGCTGCCGCCGGCCTGATCGAACAGGCCCCAGAACACCGGATTGAGCGCAATCAGGAACAATATGGCGAAAATGCGCTCGCGCGGTTCCTTGTCCAGCTTGAACGCTTGCACCAGAACATAGCCAAGCAGGCCAACGCCGGTCACGATCAGAAGGCTCTGGATGACCTCGCGATACTGGATCAGGCCCCACATTATGGCAACACCGGCAAGGCCCACCCCGTAAATCGTCCATTCCCTCGCCCTGGCCAGGATAACCGGAGGCTCGCCTGCACCAAGCAGTGCCGCCTTGCCGAGCATGAACACGATCAGCCCTGCAACCATGCCGATGCCCGCAAGGCCAAAGCCATAGGCCCATCCCTGCGTCTGCCCCAGATAGCCAACCAGGATCGTGCCCGCTGCCGCGCCCACATTGATGCCCATATAGAAGATCGTATAGGCGGCATCGCGGCGGCTGTCGGTGAGCCGGTAAAGCTGGCCCACCATCACCGAGATATTGGCTTTCAGAAAGCCCGAGCCGACAATGATCAGGGCAAGGGCCAGCCAGAACACGTTGATCGTGGCATCCGCCTGCCCGCCATCGCCTTCGAAAGCCATAGCCAGATGCCCCAGCGTAAGCAGCACACCGCCAAACAGCACCGCCTTGCGCTGACCCAGATAGCGGTCTGCCAGCCACCCGCCAAGGATCGGGGTGACATAGACCATCGCGCCATAAGCGCCGTAAATCACATTGGATTCGCCATCGCTGAACAGCCAGTGCTGCGTGAGATAAAAGATCAGCAAGGCGCGCATCCCGTAAAAGCTGAAGCGCTCCCACATTTCAGCGAAGAACAGCATATACAGGCCCTTGGGGTGGCCGAGCGCCTCGGGCTTGCGGCTGGCGGCGATCATCAGGCCCGCGGCCAGGAATATGGCGAGGATTCCTGTGGCAATGACCGCGACCCAATCGCCTTCGTTCCACAAGGCCATGTTTTTCATATTTCGCGTCCCCGATCCGTCGCTGCCTTGCAGTCGGCTTGTCCAAACTGTGCACCCTAGCGGCTGAATGGACAGTGTGAAGCCTGTTTCGTTGCCACAGAAACTGCCACAGAAACTGCCTGCGAAACCGCCTGTTGCCCGCAATCTGGCCGGTGCCCCCCGCGAACCAGCGGCTTGACCTGCCCCGCTGTATTATGGCACTGAAGCACCTATGAGCGATACACGCCCCGTCTATCTTCGCCTGCGCGAACAGATTGCCGCCGGAATCATCGATGGCCTATACCGCGAGGGAACGCTCTTGCCCTCTGTGCGCGCATTTGCCGCGCAAGAAGGAGCAAATCCGCTCACAGTTGCAAAGGCTTACCAGCAATTTCAGGCTGACGGACTGATCAAGGTTCAACGCGGTGTCGGCATGTTCGTGCGCGAAGGGGCAGCAGCACAACTGCTTGAAAGTGAGCGCAAAAATTTCCTCGACGAAGAATGGCCGCACATCCGGATGCGGATGGAGCGGCTGGGATTATCGCCATCTGAACTGCTCGATCACGCATAAAATGACGTAATTGCAAGGCCTTTGGGCTTGCCCTTGCGAGTTCCTGTTTGCGCCTTTGGGCCTTATCTGCCACTATAAAGGTGGCAGGAATGCTATCGGGTCGAGCATTCTTACCGGGGGGCAACTGGACAGTAATGTCCACGATGGCAGCGAGGGTGATATGATCAGATCGGAACTTCTGCAGGCACTGGCAGCGGACAATCCGGATTTGCGACCGGAAGAAGTTGAGCAGGTTGTCGAATTGTTCTTTGAAGAAATAACCAGCAGGCTTGCTGAAGGGGGGCGGGTTGAATTGCGGGGCTTTGGCACGTTCTCCACGCGCCAGCGCGAAGCACGCACGGGCCGCAATCCGCGCACCGGAGAAGCGGTGTCTGTTCCGGCCAAGAAGGTGCCGTATTTCAAGCCCGGCAAGGAAATGCGTGAGCGGCTGAACAGCTGAACGTTAGCGCATATTGCTTCATCTCTGGAATTGCGTGCGCCGCGCCGCTAGCGCGGCCCTGCGTCCTTGACGCAACAGCGGGCGTGGCGGAATGGTAGACGCCGGGGACTTAAAATCCCCTGATCCACGGATCGTGCGGGTTCAAGTCCCGCCGCCCGCACCAGTTTCGACCACGCGAAACCATCCGGGGGATGGTTTACTCTCGAAACTCCTAAGCGCCATAAGGCCCTGCGCCAGATCGAAAATCAACTCACCGCAAACGGAGCCTGGCGTTATTCCTTCGTAAACCACCCTATACCTAAGTCTGTACCCATAGACGCAAAAGTACTGATCAGACGGGGCAAATTCAGGCCCTGAATTGCTACTTTGGGGACATTATGCACGATCTTCTTCGCAAAGATATCGGCATCACAACTGCCAACCACGCCACCGGGCCCGAAGCGCGCGTTGCGCCGCGTTTTACTGTGCTCATCCGCGCTGCGAAGCTGATCTCGCCCGAGGGTGAATTTCTATGCGTCATCCGCGATGTCTCGGAAACCGGCCTCAGCGCGCGCATCTTCCATCCATTGCCTGAATGCGGGGCGATGATGATCGAGCTGCAAAATGGCGATCGGTATGAAGCTGATCTGGTCTGGCAGGATGAAGAGCGGGCCGGCTTCCGTTTCTGTCAGCCTGTCGATGTGGCGCGCGTGATCAACCTGCCCAGCCGCTTCGCCAAACGCGCCATTCGCCTCAATATCAAGGCGCCCGCAAGCCTGATTGCGTCCTTGCAGATAACCCCTGCGACCATCCTCGATATCTCGCAACAAGGCGCCAAGATCGCTTGTGACCGACATTTCTCGATCGACCAGAGGATCAAGCTGGCTGCTGCCGGTCTGCGTGAGACCGAAGCCAAGGTGCGCTGGCGCCGCGAGGGGCAATGCGGGCTGGTGTTCGAAGAGACCTTTCAGTTTGGCGAATTGGCGCGGATTGCCCAGCAATTGCGTGAAAATACGCAATAAGCTTGAGATTCTGATTCGAAATTCGCGAAGAAGCGAATTTCGGTTCGGCACCGGCCCACTCCCCCTCCCGACCACCCAAGGCATTATAATCTATGGGTGGCCGGGAGGGGGAGTGGGCCGGTGCCGAACGATACGAAACAACAGTTTCGGATCAGACAATGAGGTCTTGGGCGCCGTGTTAACGTCCTCCTAACCAATTTCCTTCATTCCCGGTTGTGACCAGAAATCGGGGGCAAATATGACGACTATCGGCAAACCCACAGGCACCAATATTGCCGTGGATGTGGCGATCATCGGGGCAGGGCCGGCGGGGCTGACGGCAGGATATCTGCTGACCAAGGCAGGCAAGAGCGTGGCCATCATCGAGCAGGATGAAACCTATGTCGGCGGCATCAGCCGCACGGTCGAGCATGATGGCTACCGGTTTGATATCGGCGGCCACCGCTTCTTTTCCAAAAGTCAGCAGGTGGTCGATCTGTGGAATGAAATCCTGCCTGATGATTTCATCCAGCGCCCGCGCATGAGCCGCATCTATTACGAGGGCAAATTCTATTCCTATCCGCTGCGCGCCTTCGAGGCGCTGCGCAATCTGGGGCTGTGGCGCTCGGCCATGTGCATGGCGAGTTACCTGCAATACAAAATGTTCCCCATCAAGCAGGTCAAGAGCTTCGAGGACTGGACCACCAACCAGTTTGGCAAACGGCTTTATGCGATCTTCTTCAAGACCTATACCGAGAAGGTGTGGGGCATGCCATGCGATGAGATGAGCGCGGATTGGGCGGCGCAGCGGATCAAGGGCCTGTCCTTGTGGAGCGCAGTGGTCGATGGGCTGAAGCGCTCGCTGGGCCTGAGCAAACTGAACGATGGCAGCGGCAAGCAGGCCAAGACGCTGCTCGAAACTTTCCGTTATCCGCGCCTTGGCCCCGGCATGATGTGGGAAGCGGCACGTGACAAGATCATCGCCACTGGCAAGGGCCAGGTCATCATGGGCCATCAGCTCCGGCAACTGGCCGCAGATGGCAAGGGCGGCTGGCGCATGAGTGCAACGGGCAAGGATGGCGATGTGATCATTCAGGCAGCCCATGCGATCAGCTCGGCCCCGATGCGGCAACTGGCCGCGCGCATGCATCCCTTGCCTGCCACCACGCTGGAGGCGAGCAGTCTGAAATATCGCGATTTTCTGACCGTGGCATTGATGATCCGTTCGGAAGATCTGTTCCCCGATAACTGGATCTATATTCATGACAGCAAGGTGCAGGTCGGCCGGGTGCAGAACTTCCGCAGCTGGTCGCCCGAAATGGTGCCCGATGAGAATGTCGCTTGTGTTGGCCTGGAATATTTCTGCTTCGAGGGCGATGGCCTGTGGTCGATGGATGATGCCGATCTGGTTGAGCTTGCCAGGCGCGAAATGGATATCCTCGGGCTGGTCGATCCCGCAAAGGTGATCGGCGGCGCGGTGGTGCGGCAGGAAAAGGCCTATCCCGTCTATGACGAGGATTATGCCACCAATGTGGCTGCCATGCGCGCAGAACTCGAAGAGCAATATCCTACGCTCCATCTGGTCGGCCGCAACGGCATGCATCGCTATAACAATCAGGATCACGCGATGATGACCGCGATGCTGACAGTCGAAAACATCATCGCCGGGCACCGCTTCTATGACACCTGGTGCGTCAATGAAGATGCCGAATATCACGAGGCGGGCAATGAGGGAGCGCACACGGCGCTGCCTGCAAGCCGCAAGCCTGTAAGCGAAGATCAGGCCGCGGCGCTGGCATCGGTGCGCGATGTGCCGCAGCGGATCGAGGCCAGATCTGCCACCAAGCCGGGACGCAAGGCAGCGTGAGCCTGGCGGTGTCCGGCGTGTTCCACCGGCTGCGCGAGATCAGGTTGGTGCGCTACTTGGGCGCCAGCGTGGGTGCGCTGGCCATCGATATGGGCTGTTTCCTCGCTTTGCTGGCGGCAGGTGTCTGGCCGGCCACGGCATCGGCCACCGGCTATTGTGCCGGCATCCTTGTCCACTGGCTGCTGTCCAGCCGGGCGGTCTTTACCGGCAATCTTGCCGAACCCGGCCTGGCCCGAACGCGGCAGAAGGCCCTGTTCGTGATCTCGGCGCTGGTCGGGCTCGGCCTGACGACGGCTATTGTGTGGGCTGGCGACACGATCGGTGTGGATCCGCGCGCTGCAAAGTTCGTGGCCATTGCGGTCAGCTTCACTGTCAACTGGCTGCTGCGCAGCCGCGTGATCTTCCGCAGCCGGCTGTGAGCGTGGCGCCAACGCCGCTCGGTTCATTAGCCGACCCTGACCGGCGTCGCTGGTTCGACGACGCGCGCGGCCTTGTCGTGCTGTGGGGTGCGTTCGCGGGAATCTATCTCCTCGTGATCCTGGCCGGAGCGCGAGAGCCCTATGACGGGGACGATCTCGTGCGGTTGCAGCAGGTGCGCGATCTGCTTGCCGGGCAGAATTGGTTCGATGTGACCCAATACCGCATGAACCCGCCTGCAGGGGCCGCGATGCACTGGTCGCGACTGGTCGATCTGCCGTTAGCGGGCGCGATGCTGCTGCTGGGGTTGGTCCTGCCCCCGGCGATCGCGGAATTCTGGGCAAGCGCGCTGGTTCCGATGGCCTATCTCGGCGTGGCACTGGTCTTGCTTCGTGCGATCTTCCTGTGCCTCGGCTTTTCCTCGCGACTGGCGCTATCAGGTCTGGTTCTGGCCGTGCTGTTCCCGCTGCTGCCAGCCGCCTTCGCGCCGATGCGGATCGATCACCATTCACCGCAGGCGGTGCTGGCGTTAACCTGCGCCTGGCTGCTTTTGCGCGCTCCGGATCGCTCCGCTGCGTTGCTCTGCGGGCTGGCGGCAGCGGCATGGCTGGTGATCTCGCTCGAAGGCCTGCCGCTCGTGGCCTTGCTTGCGGCACTGTATGGCTGGCGCTATCTGGTCCGGGCAGACCGGTCGCTGGGCTTGTTCCTGCTCGCGCTCGCCTTGGCGGCGCCAACGCTCTCGCTGGTGACACGTTCGGCGGGCGAATTCGCGCAGTGGTGCGATATCCTGTTGCCGGCGCATTGGGTAGCTTTCGCCGCGGGCGCCACGATTGCCTTGCTCATACCCTACCTGCCGCGCCAGGAGGGGATGCTGGCTCGCCTGTCAGCTCTTGGTTTGCTGCCGCTGGTCTGCGGGCCGCTGGCACTGGCGCTGCTTGGTCCCTGCAGGTCGGGCCCCTTCGCCGCGCTCGACCCGCTGGTCGAGAACTACTGGTATCGCAACGTGCATGAAGGCTTGCCGATATGGCAGCAAGGGCCCGATCTTGCCTTTCCGGCGCTGTATCTGGTGGCGCTTGTTGTGGCGGGCTATTGGGCAGCTGCTGGAGCTGGATTAATGGCCAGTGCAGAGCAGCGACTGCGCTGGCAGCTCCACACGGCGTTGACGCTCGGGACTACCTGCTATGGACTGCTGCTCATGCGCGAAATGCTGATTGCGCAACTGCTCGCACTGGTGCTCGCGCTGGCCTTGTCTGCATGGGCCATGCCCCGCGCGCGCGCGATCGGGTCGACGCTGCCGCGGGTGCTTGCCACCTTTGCGTGCCTGATGTTGATCACTCCAGCTGGCGCGGCGATAATCGGCAAGCAGCTGCGCTCGGCGATGGTGTCACCCAAACTTGCCCAAGGGGAGACGGGTGTTGGCCCGGGCACTGCGGGCCGCTGTGATTTTGCCCGGCTCAACGCCCTGCAGCCGGCGCATATCTTCACTAGCTTCAACGCCAGCCCCGCCATTCTCGCGCGCACGCATCACATGGTTGAAGTGGGAGGCTATCATCGCAACATTGATGGCCTTCGCCGGGTTATCAGTGCCTTCATTGCAGAAGGCGACGATGCGCGAGCTTGGGTCCATCGAAGCCATGCCCGACTGCTGGTCGCCTGCCTGGCGGATGACAGTTTGCAGATCTTCGCGCACGGTCGCCCCGAAAGCCTTGCCCAGCAATTGCTGGACGGCGAACCACCCGCTTGGCTCCAGCCGGTTACAGGCTTCGACAATGGCCCATTGCTGGTTTACCGGGTGCGCTGACCAAAGCGGGCGATGATCAGGCGGGGCGGAACTCCAGCGCGACGCCATTGATGCAATGCCGCTTGCCGGTCGGGCGCGGGCCGTCGTCGAAGATATGGCCCAGATGTCCGCCGCAATCAGCGCAATGCACTTCGGTGCGGGCAAAGCCGAGATGGCGGTCAACCGATGCGCCCACTGCGCCGCGATCGATCGCTTGCCAGAAGCTGGGCCAGCCGGTGCCGCTGTCGAATTTGTGGGCCGCCGAATAGAGCGCATTGCCGCAACCCTGACAGGCATAGGTGCCGGCGCGTTTCTCGTCATTGAGAGGCGACGTATAGGGCCGCTCGGTGCCTTCCTGCCGCAGCACGCGGAATTGAGCCGCAGTCAGGCGGCGGCGCCATTCCTCTTCGCTGCGGGCTACCGGGAAGTTGCCTTCCCTTGCATTGGCATCGGCGCTGCCACAGGCGGACAGCACCGGCAGTGCGGCGCCTATTCCAAGCCAGCCCAGCAGGCGGCGCCGATGCAAGCGCGCGCGGATCAATTGTCGGTCGGTCATTTGCAAATCCTATGCAGTTGTGGCCGAACCGTTCCTGAACAGGCTGCGCAATACCGTGCCAGGACCACGCGATTTCGCGGCACCTTGCGGCCCTGATTTCATCACCCGGCGGCAAAACAGGCCCGCGCCGACACGAATGAACAGCGCCACGCACGCGGCCTGCCAGCCCAGTGCAAGCAGATGCGGCCATAGGGCCTCATCGGTGGCGGCCCGGGCAACCATGACGAAGGGGCTGGAAAGCGGAAAGGCCATGCCTGCATATTCGAACCAGGTGCCCTGCTGGGTTACAGCAAGGCTGGCAAAAAAGAAGATCAGGATCTGCAGCATGGTCACCGGCATGGACAATGTCTGCACTTCGCGCACCGTGGTGGCGAGCGCGCCAACCGCCAGGAAAATCGCCCCCAGCAGCAGATAGCCCATGCCGAAATACACCGCAAACAGCAGGCAGAACAGCGGCCAGCCCACGCCCGGATTGGCAAAATCGGACAGCGAATGGCCGCCTGCCCACAAGATCGTCCCCGCCGTGCTGCCCCACACGATGATGCCCACGATCGACACGCCGAGCATGGCAAACAGCTTGCCCAGAAACACCGCATCCATGGGAATGGCAGCGGCAAGGATTTCGATGATCTTGTTGCCCTTCTCCTCGACGAGATTGGACAGCACCATGCTGGCGAGCAGCATGATCAGCAAGAACAACAGCAATTGCCCGCCTTGCGCCGTTTGCAGGCGGCCTGAATTGGTGGTTGCGCCGCTGGTGGCAACAGCACGGGTGCTGACGGGGGGATAGGCGAGCTTGTCCTTGTCTGCGGCATAAGCGGCGATAAAGCCGATCGTGCCTTGCCAGCGATCAAGGCGCCCCTGTGTGGCGGTAAACTCGGGCGCCTCGATGGAGCCGGAGACGATGGCGGCAAGTCTGTTGCCGCCCGCCTCGAGCGCGTCCCTGGCGGCAAACTCCGCTCCCGGTTCCAGCCGCTCAAGCGCGACCATCGCCGGGATGCCAATCGTGCGGCGCGCCAGATCATCGCGTGCGGCGATCATCGCATCGACATCCTTGCCGGTCATGGCAATGCCGATTTCCTCGATTGCGGCTTCGCTTTGCATCTGTGCGCCCACGCCGCCTGCCATCGCCATCACGGCGACCGGGAACAGCGGCCCCAGGAGAAAGAAGATGAAAGCGCGGCTCAGCAGGATTGCCGTGAAATCGCGCCGGGCGATGACGAAAGCGGCATGCCAGTGCGAAAGGCGTCCCAAAGTGCTCATTATACGGCCTCCTCTACGGTGCCTTTGCCCATTTCGCGTGCCGCCGCTTCGCCCGCGATGGCGACGAAGGCATCGTGCAATCCGGCGCGCTCGATAGAGAGCGAGAGGATGCCTGCCTCGCCTTCGATCAAGGCCTTGAGGAGCGGCTCGACCCCGCTTTCAGGCAGCG
>Ga0100391_1006787_pt1 | contig 10234 bp, 7 predicted proteins | sample CryGeymeta201515_FD_81541 | JGI IMG/M metagenome (GOLD analysis project Ga0100391, IMG submission 81541) | Groundwater microbial communities from Crystal Geyser aquifers in Utah, USA - Crystal Geyser metaG 2015-15 | ecosystem: Environmental > Aquatic > Deep subsurface > Groundwater | place: USA...
ATGATGGGGTCATGATGGCCCTGCGAAGAAGACGGCATCGTGCGCGCGGCCCGCATGGGGTCCAGGATCGATCGACTGCCAAATTGTCCGGGGGATAGGCGCCCGGCCGAGCCACCCGTGCGAGACGGGTCCGACGAAGCGTGAGCGGTTAGACGAGCGCGCGCCTGCCCGCAAGTGCAGCATCGGGATCGGCGCGGCTCACTCCTGCATCCGTGAGGCAACATCGCTCATGAAGCGCGGATCGTTGCGTTCGGCCAGCCAATGGGCCTCGGCGGCGATCGCGCCGAGCAAATCGGACAGCGGCTCGAACTCGGCCTTGGCGTAATTCGACAGGACGTAGCCGTGGACGCGGTCCTTGTGCCCCGGATGGCCGATGCCGATGCGGACGCGGCGATAGTCCTCGCCGATATGCTGGGTCGCCGATCGCAGGCCGTTATGCCCCGCCGCGCCGCCGCCGGTCTTCACCTTGACCTTGAACGGCGCGAGGTCGAGCTCGTCGTGGAACACGGTGACGTCGCCGGGTTCGAGCTTGTAGAAATCGAGCGCGGCGCGGATGCTCTCGCCGCTGCGGTTCATGAAGGTCGCGGGTTTGAGCAGGACGATCTTGTCGGATCCGATCCGCCCCTCGCGCGTCCAGCCCTTGAACTGCTTGCGGTCCGCGGAAAAGCCGTGCGTCTCGGCGATCGCGTCGATCGCCATGAAGCCGACATTGTGTCGGTGGAGCGCATAGTCCGCGCCCGGATTGCCGAGGCCTACCCACAATTGCATGGCGCGGGGAATAATGATTACGGTGCGTTTGCCAAGCTCCATCATTGGATACAGAAAATTAACCCGTCTGCGTAGGCCACTGGGCGACGATCGCTCGCTAAGTCGTATGGTAGCATACGAGAGATGACGGTCTGGCGACAAACAGCGAGGGCGACATAGCGTTTTTAAAACTGGGCTTTAATTTGATGAATATGTCAGTCCAGATTGCGTTGACATGGGTATAATACGACCTTAGCTGGCGACGAGTTTCTCTGACGAGTGGGCGAACTATGTTCGATGGGCTACGAATATTGCTCTTGGCGGTTACACTGTTCGCTGGTGCGATGACCGGTTGGGCCCAGACCAAGACTTGTATTCCCGAAATCGCGCAGTTCACTGACGAGGTGTACGATCCCTCTTTGGGCAATATCGATACGCTCGATAAGGCCGAGTTCTTTCTTCGTGGCCAGCTCGCCAAAGGCTATTCCGACGAGGATGCAGCAGAGGCGATTGCCCGCTTCCTGCGAGCTCGCTTCTACCATGGATTTTCCGAGTACCGCATCTGCGAAGACTGGATCAGCCGTTTCGCTGGTTTCGCCAATCGCCAGTGGTTAAGCCCGATCCGTCCGGAAAAGATCATGCGCTATAAAAGCGCCGGGTGCAGCCAGAACGCCTTGGTTTTCCAAGAGCTTCTCCGGCGGTTCGGCATATCGTATGCGACGGTGTCGTTCTGGCACCCCTGGCACCGCGCGACGGCGGCCAAGATCGATGGCGACTGGTATTTTTTTGACGCCAACATCGAGCCCCATCGCCCGCGCCTCGTTTCGATGAAAGAGTTATTGCAGGGCGACGTTCTCCGCGACATGTATCGCGGCAAACCCGGCGTACCCGGTTACGGGCCAAGCCTCGATCTCGGTTTGCAATTTCAGCAGGCTGCGAAACTCGGGAAGATTACCTTTACCGATATCGATCATTATCCGGCCGAGCGCGGCGCGATGGCGCATCGAATCGTTGCTTGGCTCAGCGTATTTGGCTGGCTCGTCGGTCTGGTGATCTCGTTGCTGGCGATTGCCGTAGGTCCGCAATCGCGGATCGGGTTTTTGCGTCGCGCCCAGGCTCTTTTGCGCCGCAACTAGCAGTCACTGACTGTTTCGACGCACAGCGTAACGTATTGCCAAACGCAAAGCGCCGGCCGCGGATTTCTCCGGGCCGGCGCTGATTTCGCGTGGGAGAGTGGTTATTCGCCCTTGTCGTCCGACTTGTCTTCCCGCTCCTGCGCGGCATCGGCGTCTTCGCCCTGCTCGGTCGCGGGAACGGCGTCGGCATCGACCTCTTCTTCGCCTTCGGCCGCTTCGGTCTCGTCGTCCTGGCTCTTCAGAGCGGACGGGGCGACCAGCGTGGCGATGGTGAAGTCGCGATCGTCGATCGCCGATTTCGATCCCTCGGGCAGCTCGACGTTCGAGATATGGATCGAATCGCCGATTTCGAGGCCGGTAAGATCGATGTGGATCTCGTCGGGGATCCTGGCCGCGTCGCACATCAGTTCGAGTTCGTGACGCACGACGTTGAGCACGCCGCCGCGTTTCAGGCCGGGTGCCGCTTCCTCGTTGTGGAAGACGACGGGGACGTCGACCTGAACGGTCGAACCCTTGGCCAGACGATAGAAATCGACGTGGAGCGGGCGATCGGTGACGGGGTGGAAGGCGACGTCCTTCGGCAGCGTCCGGTGGGTCTTGCCGCCGGCGTCGACCATGACGACCGAGTTCATGAAATGGCCGGTCATCAAGTGCTTGACGAGCGCCTTTTCCTCGACGTGGATGGTAATCGGGTCTTCCTTGCCGCCATAGATAACGGCGGGTACGCGGCCTTCGCGACGTAGCGCACGGGAGGCTCCCTTGCCTGCCCGTTCGCGAGTCTCGGCCGACAGCGTCAGCTGATCGCTCATAATTGTTCTCCAAAAGAATTCAGGTTATGCCGCCACGCCTCCAGGGATGACCATGGCCGTGCAAGCGCGGCGCTATAGTCGGCGGTCGCGCGATATGCAAGCGCGCGCCGCCTATTGCAGGCGCTCGACCGTCAGTCCGGTCGCGGCCGTCAAATCTTCGATCACCGATTGCGAGCCGACGAGATGCGCAGCGCCGACCGCGACGAACAGCGTGCCGGGCTGGTCGAGCCGCCGCGCCAATATGTCGGCCCAACGGCGATTGCGGTTGGTGAGCAGCACCGGGGCAAGGCCGGGGATGGCGCCGACATCGTCCGCGACCAGCGTTGCCAGCCGATCGACACGACCGCCCGCCCAGGCGTCGACCAATGCGGTCATCCGCGCGTCGGAATCGCCCGCGGTGGCGATCGTGCGGATCAGGAAGGCGCGCTGCGCCGCATCGGGAAGGCCGTCGAACAGCGCGAATTGCTGGGCGGTCGTCTCGAGTGCGGAGACGGGCTTCCCGGCGATGCGAAAGCGCGCGTCGAGCGCGGGTTCGATCCCGTTGGCCTGCGCCAGGCCCGCCCGCTCGCCGATCGCATTGGCGATCAGGATCGCCGCCGCCCAGTCTTCCATCGTGTCGAGCTGGCTGCGGCTCAGGTCGGTTTGCGCCACCGTCTTGCCGAAGGCCTCGACGAGGTCGCGGTCGATGCGAAAGATCAGCGGCTCGTCGGGCGGCTCGTCGGTCGCCATGCGGCCGAACAAAGCGGCTTCGTCGACCTGCTCGCCATCGGCGATTTCGAGCACGAGCTCGTCCGATGCGTCGATCGCGGCGTCGATCGTCTCGCTGCGCCAGCGATAGTTCGCGGGCAGGGCATGGATCGTGCCGAACAGGTAGATCGTGGTGTCGGCGTCGGCGATGCGCCACAAGGCGGGTCGCGCGATCGTCGCGTCGGCCTTGGGGGCGGGGGCAGTCGGCCGATCGCGCGTCACCGCGATACCGATCGCGACCATCGCCAGCAGCGCGATGACGGCCGCCAGCGATGTTGCCGGCGCCAGCCGGGCCCGCCGTTTCCAACCGGGCTTCAATAGTCGATCCGCTGCGCGGTTACGCCCCGCTCGGCGAGCATCGCCTGTACGCTATCGCCGCCCGCGAGATGCCCCGCGCCGACCGCGATGAAGACCGTGCCCGACCGCTGCATCCGCTCGTCGACCCACGTCGCCCAGCGCGCGTTGCGATCGTGCAGCAGCGCGCGGTCGAGCGTCGGCGTCGTCGACAGCGTGTCGTTGAGCAACGCCGCGAGCCCTGCGACATCGCCCGTCGCCCAGGCGCGGACCATGCGGTCCATCGTGATCTGCATCTCGGACAGGCTGTCGATCACGCTCATCGAACGCGATCTGGTCGGCCGGCGGCAGCGAATCGAAGATCGCGATCTGCTCGTCGAAGCTTTCGAGCGCGGAAACCGTCATGCGCCGCGCGCGCGCCTTGTCGGCGATCGATTTCTCGACGCCCTGGTCGGGGTCGAAGCCCAATCGCTGCATCGGCGCCAGCGACAGCGAGATCGCCGCCATCCATGGCTCGAACTTGTCGTAGGTCGCCGTCGGGAGCTTGTGCGCGGCCATCGCCGCGTCGTATTTCGCGCGCTGCTCGGCGTTCAAACGGTCGCGCAAGGCGATGCCGTCGGTCGCGATCGCGCGCGACAAGATGCCGCGCTGTGCGGTCGCGGCGTCGGGCTCGATCATTTCCAGAACCAGCTCGTCCGACGCGTTGAAGGCATCGGCAACGGCATCGTCGAACCAGACGAGATCGGGCTCGAGCAGGTGGATCGTGCCGAACAGATAGATCGTCGTGTCGGCGTCCTTGATCACCCACAGGGCGGGATCGGCATCGCTGCGGTCATAGCTCGTCGCGATGCTGGTGGGCGGCGCCAGGCTGCGTGTCCCGGGCGCCGCCGCGCAACCCTGCAGGCCGATGAGCAGCGCTGCGAGTGCGAGCAGGAACGGGGGACGCAGGGCCATCGGGAAATTTCCTTATCGGGAACGGGCGGTCGATCACGGCCTATATCGGCTAAACCGCCCGCGCGCAGCCTTGATTTGCCCGCCCGCCTACGCCAAAGCCGCGACCATGACGCCCACCGCGCCCGAACCCGCCTCCAGCGCCGCCGCTGCCCCGCCGCTCAGCTTCCAGGACCTGATCCTGACGCTGCACGCCTATTGGGGGGCGCATGGCTGCGCTATCTTGCAGCCCTACGATCTCGAAATGGGGGCGGGGACCTTCCATACCGCCACGACGCTGCGCGCGCTCGGCCCCGATCCGTGGAACGCCGCCTTCGTCCAGCCGTGCCGCCGCCCGACCGACGGCCGCTACGGCGAAAATCCCAACCGGCTCGGCGCCTATTACCAGTACCAGGTGATCCTCAAGCCCAGCCCGCCCGACCTGCAGGACCTCTATCTCGGCAGCCTCGCGGCGATCGGCATCGATCCGCTGAAACACGACATCCGCTTCGTCGAGGACGACTGGGAATCGCCCACGCTCGGCGCCTGGGGGCTCGGCTGGGAGGTCTGGTGCGACGGCATGGAGGTGACGCAATTCACCTATTTCCAGCAGATGGGCGGCTATGACTGCAAGCCCGTTTCGGGCGAGCTGACCTACGGGCTCGAACGCCTTGCGATGTACATCCAGGACAAGGATTCGATCCTCGACCTTGCCTACAACACGCCGCGGCCGGGCATGCCCGCTTTGACCTATGGCGACATCTTCCTCGAGAACGAGAAGCAGATGTCGAAATGGAATTTCGAGGTCGCCGACACCGAGACGCTCTTCGACCTGTTCAAAAAGGCGGTCGCCGAGTGCGAGAACTGCCTCGACGCGAAGCTGCCGATCCCCGCCTACGAACAGGCGATCAAGGCGAGCCACGTGTTCAACACGCTGCAGGCGCGCGGCGTAATCAGCGTCCAGGAGCGCGCCGCGTACATGGCGCGCGTCCGCGACCTCGCCAAGGGCGCGTGCGCCGCGTGGATGCAGCACAATGGGTGGGCGGCATGATGGTCGGTATCTTCTCTCCAAATCGTCATGCTGAACTCGTTTCAGCATCCATCGTGCCCCAAGCGAAGGTGTCACGAGACGAGACATGGACCCTGAAACAAGTTCAGGGTGACGATCTGGGGGGATCGTCATGACCGACTTCCTGCTCGAACTGCGCTCGGAAGAAATCCCCGCGCGGATGCAGGCGAAGGCCGCCGCCGACCTCGCCCGGCTGCTGACCGAACAGCTCGCCGCTGCCGGCCTGACCGCGACCGGAACGCAGACATTTGTCACCCCGCGCCGCCTCGCGCTCATCGCGCGCGGCCTGCCCGAGGGGACCGAGGCGCAGTCCGAGGAGATCAAGGGCCCGCGCACCTCGGCCCCGCCCCAGGCGCTCGAAGGCTTCCTGCGCAAGACCGGCCTCGCGCAATCCGATCTCGAGGACCGCGACGGCATCTGGTTCGCGTCGAAAGAAACGCCCGGCCGCGCGACGCGCGACGTCCTTGCCGAGGCGGTCCCCGCCATCGTCCGCGCCTTTCCCTGGCCCAAGGCGATGCGCTGGGGCGCCGCCAGCGCCAGCACCGAATCGCTGCGCTGGGTTCGCCCCTTGCACGGCATCGTCGCGATCTTCGGCGCCGACCTCGTGCCGTGCACGATCGGCGATGTCGCCTCGGGCTATGAAACGCTCGGCCACCGCTTCCACCATCCCGGCGTCATCACGATCGGCGGCGCCGACGACTATGCCGAGAAGCTGCGCGCCTGCCACGTCATCGTCGACGCCGAGGAACGCCGCAATATCATCCGCGACGGCGCCAAAGCACTCGCCGCCGAGCAAGGGCTCGACTGGATCGTCGACGAAGGCCTCGTGGCCGAAAATGCCGGCCTCACCGAATGGCCGGTGCCGCTGATCGGCAGCTTCGACCCCGATTTCCTCAGCGTCCCGCGCGAGGTTATCCAGCTCACGCTCGCCACCAACCAGAAATATTTCGTCCTCAACGAGGGCGATGGAAAGCTCGCCCCCGCCTTCATCTGCATCGCCAATATCGATGCGCATGACGGCGGCGCGGCGATTATCGACGGCAACCGCAAGGTCCTCGCCGCGCGCCTGTCCGACGCGCGCCACTTCTGGGACCAGGACCGCAAGAAAACGCTGGAGCAACACGCCGAAGGCCTCGCCCGCATCACCTTCCACGAAAAGCTCGGCACCGTGGCCGACAAGGTCGAGCGCGTCGCGAAACTGGCGCGCTGGCTGGTTGAAGAGCGTATCATAAAGCCCTCTCCCCTTCAGGGGAGAGGCAGCGAGACTTATCGAGGCGAAGCCGAGATTAGTCGCAGCGGAGAGGGGGCGAGCGACGCGCCCAGCCAGCCCCTCTCTCCACCTCTCTCCCCTGAAGGGGAGAGAGAGCATCTCGCCACCCTCGCCGAACAGACGGCCCGCCTCGCCAAGGCCGATCTCGTCACCGAAATGGTCGGCGAGTTTCCCGAGCTGCAGGGCGTCATCGGCGGCTATTACGCCCGCGCCGAAGGCCTGCCCGACGCCGTCGCCGACGCGATCCGCGACCATTACAAGCCGGTCGGGCAGGGCGATGACGTCCCCACCGCGCCGGTCACCGTGGCGGTGAGCCTGGCGGACAAGCTGGATACCTTGGTTGGGTTTTTTGGAATTGGTCAAGGCCCGACCGGTTCCAGAGATCCCTATGCGCTCAGGCGAGCAGCCCTTGGAGTGAGCAATCTTCTCGAAACAAATTCAATTCGTATGGAACTGGCCCCGGTGGTCCAACAGCTTAAATTATCTCTGGCGAGAGATATCGCTGTCGCGGAACTTCGGCGGGTAGGCCAGGAAGACTTGATTGATCTGATTGCCCGTTGGCATGACGCTGAACCAACTGAGCGCCGATTTATCGTGAGTGGTGAAAAGCAAGTCTCTCAGCCTGCTGCTGAAGGAGAAAACGCGACAAGCTACGGGACAGAACTTTCACGTCCGATATTGTGGGCAATATCGGTATATGAGTCTTTGGACCCCTCGGATTTGCTGGATTTCTTCGCCGACCGCCTCAAGGTCCAGCAACGCGAAGCCGGCGTTCGCCACGACCTGATCGACGCCGTGTTCGCGCTCGGCGGCGAGGACGACCTCGTCCGCCTGCTCGCGCGCGTGAAAGCTCTCCAGGCGTTCATCGAGACCCCCGAAGGCACCAACCTGCTCGCCGGATACAAGCGTGCCGCGAACATCCTCAGGAAAGAGGGTTGGGGCGAAGACGACAATACCAAGTCCGCTCACCCTCAGCCTGTCGAAGGGTCATCGCAGGGGCTTCGACAAGCTCAGCCTGAGCGGGACGGCGAAAAACCGCTTTCCTACACATTGGAAAATGCCGAAGCTGCCCTCGTCGCCGCGCTCGATTCGGCTGAACCGGCCGCGCAGGCCGCAATTGCCGCTGAGGATTTCGCCGCCGCAATGGCCGCGCTCGCTTCGCTGCGCGCACCGATCGACACGTTTTTCGAGGAGGTCATCGTCAACGATCCCGATCCCGCCAAGCGCACCGCTCGCCTCGGCCTGCTCGCGCGCATCCGCACCGCGGTCCACGCCGTCGCCGACTTCTCGCGGATCGAAGGATGAGCGGTCCGCGAGAGACTGGTAAGGTCACAATAGGTAACGGGTGTGAACCTGCCCCTGGACGGTGTGAACCTCGTGAACTTGTCAGCTCGAAGGCCGCCCGTGGGCAAGCGGCCGTGAGCAACCGGAAGTGAGCAAACAGGCGTGAGCAAGCATTCGATCTATCGTTTCGGCGGCGGCGCGACCGACGCCGCCGACGCCGGCGTCGCGGGCGACAAGACCCTGCTCGGCGGCAAGGGCGCCAATCTTGCCGGCATGGCGGCAATCGACCTGCCCGTCCCGCCGGGGATCACGATTGGCACCGACATGTGCGCGACCTACATCGCCGCCGACCGCAGCTTCAGCGACGATTTCCTCGCCGCGCTCAACGACGGCATCGGCCATATCGAGAGCGCGACGGGCAAGAGCTTCGGAGATCCCGCCAATCCACTCCTCGTCTCGGTCCGCTCGGGCGCGCGCGTCTCGATGCCCGGGATGATGGACACCGTCCTCAACCTCGGCCTCAACGACGCCACCGTCGAAGGCCTCGCTACCGCCTCGGGCGATGCACGCTTCGCCTGGGACAGCTATCGCCGCTTCGTCCAGATGTACGCCGACGTTGTCCTCGGCCTCGACCACGGCCTGTTCGAGGAAGCGCTCGAGATCGCCAAGGAAGATCGCGGCTTTGCCGACGATACCGAAATGCTTGCCGATCACTGGCGCGCGCTCGTCGGCGAATACAAGGCGATCGTCGCCGCCGAACTCGGCCGCGACTTCCCGCAGGACGTCAATGAACAGCTCACCCGCGCGATCGGCGCGGTGTTCGACAGCTGGCAGTCCGAACGCGCCCGCGTCTATCGCCGGATCAACGCGATCCCGCACGACTGGGGCACTGCGGTCAACGTCCAGGCGATGGTCTTCGGCAACATGGGCGACACCTCGGCGACCGGCGTCGCCTTCACCCGCAACCCGTCGACCGGCGAAAAATCGTGGTACGGCGAATGGCTCGTCAACGCGCAGGGAGAGGACGTCGTCGCCGGGATCCGCACGCCGCAATACCTCACGCTCGCCGCGCGCGACGAGGCCGGCGCGCGCCTGCCGAGCATGGAAGAGGCGATGCCCGAGGTGTTCGGGCAGCTCGGCCGCGTCTTCGACACGCTCGAAACGCATTATCGCGACATGCAGGACATCGAATTCACCGTCGAGCGCGGGCAATTGTGGATGCTGCAGACGCGCGCCGGCAAGCGCACCGCCCCCGCCGCGCTCAAGATCGCGGTCGACATGGCGCATGAAGGCCTGATCAGCGAGGAAGAGGCGGTCGCCCGCGTCGAGGCGCAGGCGCTCGACCAATTGCTCCACCCCTCGCTCGATCCCGCCGCCGTCCGCGACGTCGTCGCGCGCGGCCTGCCCGCGTCGCCGGGCGCCGCCTCGGGCATCGCGGTGTTCGACGCCGACACCGCCGAGCGCCGCGCCGCGCTGGGCGACCGCGTCATCCTGATCCGGACCGAGACCAGCCCCGAAGACATTCACGGCATGCACGCCGCCGCCGGCATCCTCACCGCGCGCGGCGGCATGACGAGCCATGCCGCGGTCGTCGCCCGCGGCATGGGCCGCCCCTGCGTTTCGGGCGCGGGCACGCTGGCGATCGACGCAAAGTCGGGCAGCCTCAAGGTCGCCGGACGCGCCTTTGCCGAAGGCGACATGCTGACCATCGACGGCAGCACCGGCGAGGTGATGGCGGGCGAGGTCGCCACCGTCCAGCCCGAGCTCAGCGGCGATTTCGGCGTGCTGATGGGCTGGGCCGACAAGGTGCGGCGACTGGGCGTGCGCGCCAACGCCGAAACCCCTGCCGATTGCCGCGTCGCGCGCGAATTCGGCGCCGAGGGAATCGGCCTGTGCCGGACCGAGCACATGTTCTTCGACGCCGCGCGGATCGCCGCGGTGCGCGAGA
>Ga0100391_1006792_pt1 | contig 10230 bp, 8 predicted proteins | sample CryGeymeta201515_FD_81541 | JGI IMG/M metagenome (GOLD analysis project Ga0100391, IMG submission 81541) | Groundwater microbial communities from Crystal Geyser aquifers in Utah, USA - Crystal Geyser metaG 2015-15 | ecosystem: Environmental > Aquatic > Deep subsurface > Groundwater | place: USA...
AAATTAATGCATCTTATTTTTTAATGTAATTATCAATTATCCATTTTAAATTAGCTTCGCTGCTTTGGTAGGTGTCCATTTACTTAAAAGACTCTGAATAAAGTTTTTGAAAGTCTAATTATTTCAATATTAATTTGAAATAATTAGGCTTTTTTAGTTTCCTTTTTAGTTCTACTGACCAAAAAAACGCCTAAAAATATACACGCAGCCCACATCATTTTTGTAGGAGTGAGTGAATCTTTATCTAACGCAATAGCTATAAAAGTAGCCAAAACAGGCTGCAAATAAATATAAATTCCGACCACACTAGAGGACACACTTCGCAATGCCCACGCATTCAGTAAATAAGCAAGAAACGTAGTAAAAAGAACGATATAACCAATTCCTGCATAAATTTCGGTTGGCATTTCTACAAAATTAGTCGTTCCTAAATCTGAAAAACCAAAAGGTAAAACAAAAGGCAAAGCAAGTGTAAAAAGCCATTTACTGATAGATAAAGCAGAATATTTCTTCAAAAGTGGTTTTGCAATTACTAAATAAATAGCATAAGAAGTGGCATTGAGAAGAATAAATAAATCTTCCAAATTAAAATCAAAAGCAAAAGAAAAACTAGAATCATTTGCCACAGTTTTGCTACTAATCAACATCGCTGCGCCCAAAAGCCCCAAACCAACTCCTAAGCCTTTCAGAAACGTAAACTTTTCTCCTCCACTAATTGCCGAAACGACCAAAACAAGCAAAGGCGTTGTGGTCATAATCAAGGCTGCATTAATAGGTGTCGTTCGTGCTAATCCTTCAAAAAATAAAAGTTGATTGACAACCACTCCAAAAATTGCGCTTAGTAATAAAATTGCTTTTTCTCTATTATTTGATAAAACAAGGCGTTTTCCTCCTACCAAAATCCAAAATAAAACACTTGCTCCCAAAACACGCATCAAAATCGTAGCCGAAGGAGAAATATAAAGTGGCATTACTTCTTTTGCAATCGTATAGTTTGCACCATAAATAAGTGCAACAGCAAAAAGAGCCAAATGAACGAGGATAGTTTTATCAATTTTGGGTAATTTCATTTGGCAAAAGTAGCAAATTGTAATCTAGCTTTTATGTTATAAACTGTGAAATGGGTTGTTTTTTAGTTTAAAAAACAAAAAATTACCATAAAATCCGTTCCAATTTTGAAAAAAGAAGAAAAAATTTTAAATTTATGTAAACGACTTTGCATTTTTTCCGTTTATAGAACATATAGAGTAAAATTCAATTCTATTAAAAGAAAATAGAATTAAAAATTCTACCTAAAAAAGACTTTTCATTACTTATAATCACGTTTGAAGTTACAAGTAATTACTAAAAATATTTATAAATCATTTGATTTAGTACATTCACTTTTTCAACTATCCTTTTCCTATGCAAAAATTAACAATAAGACAATCACTTAATCAGAAATTATCACCTCAACAGATACAGTTTATAAAATTGTTACAAATTCCGACAGCAGAATTAGACTCAAGAGTTGAGGAGGAACTAGAAAGTAATCCTGCTTTAGAAGAAGGCAGAGAAAAAGAGAAAGAAAAAGAAGACGATAATAGCGACGATTATGACGAAATGGACTATTCTGAAACGTCATTAGAATCTCTTCAAGATTCGAATTCGGATATAAATATCAATGACTATTTAAGCCAAGATGATGTCGCTGGTTATAAAATGCAAGGCGATGGAAATTATCAAGAAGAAGATAGAGATATGCCTATTTCTTCGATGACTTCATTGATTGATGAACTTACTCGCCAGCTTGGTTATCTGCGTTTGGATGAGCGTGTGCACACTATTGGAATGCAACTTATTGGAAGTATTGATGATGATGGATATATCCGAAGAGATTTGGATGCGATAGTCAATGACCTTGCATTTATACAAAATATTCAAACTGATAGATCTGAAATAGAAAAATTATTACGCAGAATTCAGCAATTTGACCCAGCAGGAATTGGAGCTAGAGATTTACAAGAATGTTTATTAATTCAACTCAAAAGACAAGAAAGAGTAAAAAAAGAAGACGAACCTCTGACAGAGGAAAATAAAGGAGAATTTAAAGTTTTAGAAGATGCCATTCATATTATTTCGATGTGTTTTGAAGAGTTTAAGAAAAAACACTTTAAGAAAATTCAGCGCAAACTCAATCTTTCGGAAGATGAATTAAGAGCAGCAATGAATGTCATTTTGAAATTAAATCCAAAACCTGGTGGTTCGGGTTCTGGAATGGTAAAAGTACAGTATGTAATTCCAGATTTTACGATAAAGTACAATAGTGGCGACTTAGAACTATCACTTAATTCTAGGAATGCTCCTCAACTTCATATTAGTAGAAATTATACAAATATGTTAGATAGTTATGATAAAAGTGATAAAAAAGATAAAAAACTAAAACAAGAAGTTTCTTTTGTAAAACAAAAACTAGATGCTGCAAAATGGTTTATTGACGCTATCAAACAACGTCAGCATACATTATTAAAAACAATGAGTGCCATTATGGAATATCAAAGAGAATTTTTTTTGGAAGGAGAAGATTCAAAACTTCGTCCTATGATTTTGAAGGATATTGCAAATGAAATTGGAATGGATATTTCGACAGTTTCTAGGGTAGCAAATAGTAAAGCCGTTCAGACTGATTTTGGAGTTTTTCCATTAAAATATTTCTTCTCAGAAAGTATTCAGACCGATTCAGGCGAAGATGTGAGTAGCAAAGAAGTAAAAGCTATTTTGAAAGAACTCATTGAAGACGAAAGCAAACGCAAACCGTATTCAGATGACAAATTAGAAAAACTACTTCGTGCTAGAGGTTATCAAATTGCAAGAAGAACAGTTGCAAAATATAGAGAACAACTTAATATTCCTGTAGCTAGACTTAGAAAAGAGGTTTAAGAATTCATTTATCAAAAATGAAATTTGATGAATCAAGTTGCTATGTTTAGATGATGTAGAGGCTTGATGTATCAAGCCAAAAAACACCAAACATAATTTTACTACACCACCAAGAATTAAAGATAAGCACTCTATTAAAAAATATAATTAGTAAAGAAGTAATGTTTAAAAAAAATATAACTCTTATTTTTTTATTAAAATTTTATAATAAAATAATAGTGTAAAAAAATAAAAAAAGAAATATCATCTTACCTAATTGTCTTCAAAATAGTAATTTTTCCTGTTTTACTGTCTTTGACATGTAAGATATACATTCCTTTTGGCAACACTGAAGCCGAAATTATATGTTGATTTTGATTTAAATCATAAATTCCTTTCAAAACACCAATGCTAGAATAAACTTTTACTTGAACTGGATTTTGTAACTCAAATTTCCATTCGTTTTGCAAAAACAAAACATTTATGGTTTCACTAGTTAACTTTTCTACTCGCACACTAACAACAGGGGAATAAGAAAAATTACCATTTGTATCCACTTGTTTTAGTCTATAATAGATGATTGAATTTTGAGAATAAGTAGAAACTGAATTATCGGTCAAGTTATCAACAAAAGAGTAATTTCTTTCTGTATTAGATTCTTGATCATTTTTCTGAGGAAAAATTTGTGCAATTACATTAAAATCAGTTCCAAAAACAGAACGTTCTATCAAGAAATATTCATTATCCATTTCCCAAACTGTTTGCCAATTTATAGCAACACGATTGTTGTCTTCTTTTTTAGCAATAAATTTGGTAAGTGTAATGGGTAAGAGAGTTGGACACAAACAATACGAAATATTATCACCAAAGTTACTTGCATTAGCACTTTGGTTATCAAATCCATAGTCAGGTGGTCCTTTATCTGCCGTAGCATCACAAATATCAATTTGTATATTATTTGTTCCTACATTTCCATTGCTATTATTTGTGCTTGACTCACCTACATTGATCCTACCACAACTTCCACCTGCTTGCAAACCTGCATTAGAACCGTTTATAAAATTTCCTGTAACTGTAACAATAGCATCAGTAATTGTAATCCCTGCCCCACTATTATTACTAAGAGTCCCATTTATAGTAGCATCTGCATTAAAATTAATCTGTCCACTACTAGTTACATTTCCTGATATATTTGTTTGTCCACCAAAAGTAGTCGTTGAATTATTGCCTACATTTATAGCTCCAGCAATATTTGCAGGTCCATTTATCTGTATTGTACCACCATTACCATTACCTAGAGTCCCACTAATACTTACTGTATTTTCATTATCACTTATAAAACTACAATTATTAGCTACATTAATTCCTCCTGCTATATTTACCGTTCCTGTTCCTGTGTTTAAGAACGAACTATTAGTTTGTAAATTCATACTAGAAGTCCAATTTCCACGATTGATAATAGTTGTGTTGTTTGTATTAATTCCACCACTATATGTAGCCCCATCAGAAACACAAATCGTTGTTGTTCCATTTGAATTAACACTCCCTGTAAATGTTCCGTCTATGATACAAACTACCTCTCCGTTTGTATTAAAATTTCCATTCAAATTTCCGTTCGCAGTTGAGATAGTAATTGTACAAGTAGCAGGGCACTGAGCAGAACTACTTTGCTCAAGAGCTATAAAAATAAAGACAATGAGAAAAAAACGTAATAAAGATTTCATAGGTAGTAAGTATATTTTTAATTGTAATTAACAAAATTGACTTTACAGAGATTGTATATAAATCATAGACTTAGTCTGAAATTGTAACGTATAAACACGCTTATTTCATATACTATTTCAATAAAAAATTAATTTTTGCGATAGCCTCTTCCAAACGTTTTTCATTGAGTTCTTTAATTTCAGAATACTCAATATTTCGGTTTTCTAATTCTTCTTTCATTTTTTTATAAAAAAACTCTCTTCCTTTATTTCCTCCTCGCTGCTTATCAAATTCCCATTCTGTATTTGGTGCTAATAATAAATAATACAAATAACTCTGATTCTGAATAGCTTTTTCTAACCAAAGAGGAACTTTTTTATAAATAAATTTTGAATAAATATAAGTAGTAAGCAAATTTGTATCTAAGATATAAAAAGAATGATTGTGAGAAAAGGCGAGTTTTTTTATTTGATTTTCGCTACAGAGCTGCCCTATTGCAATCGGTTCTACATCATCAAAAGTGAGTGAGTTTGTGTCTTCATAATTTGCATACTTCATCTTTGTATCTAAATATAATCTTGAAAATTCAGGATTTGAAAAAACGTTGTAGTAACTTGCCAATTCCTTTGTCAATGTAGATTTTCCAGAAGATTCTGACCCAAAAACAACTATACTTTTAGGATTTTCGTTATTAAATGGAATATCATTTGTACTTTTTTGTGTAAATTGATTTTTTTTCATTAAATTTTGAAAGTATTTTTGTTACAATTAATTTATCTTGGGGTGATTTATAGGCAATTTGTTTTCAACGGATTTTGCCTAAATAAAGCATTCTTAATTAAAAATGGCTCTTAATAGATTTTAGACTGATAGCAATAAAACTTGATTAATTCATCTCTTAACAAAATATTATTTTGTTTTTTTCTATAGCGCAGGGTTTGCAAACCCTGTGCTATGAAAAAAAAGACTTTTACAGAATAAAATTTGGTAAGCACGATACTTATTTATTATCAGTCCAATATTAGATAAGAGCCTTAAAAATAACCTTATCTCTTTAGCCATTCACTAAATAAAACTATAAATTTAAGTCTTATGCAGTATTATTTTTCAAACTATTTTTTCAAAAACTCCAATAGAAATCAAACTCTAATGGTTTCATTTTTGTTTTTTTTTATAAGCAGTATTCCTGTTTTTTCTTGGGCTTCTGCTCCGATTTACTCTCCCAATCTTTTAAACTCTCCTTTAGATACTACTTTAGTTATCGAACAAGATATTTATCCAAAGATAGTAGATAGACAAGAACGCCTCATAGAAGATAAAAAATATGTTTTTGCTACTATTAATGAACGCAAAGGAATGGTTGCTCTGTCGGGTAATTTTTTGAGTGAAATGGCTCGTGCTGCTGGCGTAGAAGTTACTGATTTTTTGGATTGGAATGATATGAAACCTACTGATGCTATCAAAACAGGACAAGTCTATTATCTCCAAGAAAAAGGAAACCGAGCTAAAGATGTAGCGACACACGTATTAATGCCTAATGAAACACTTTGGGATGTGGCTCAAAAATACGCAATGCGATATAAATATTTATTAAAATATAATCGTTTGGATGAAGAAGATAAAGTAAAAATGGGACGTGTTTTATGGATTCAGACCAAAAGACCAAAAAGAATTCCTGTTGAGGTACGAGATGTTACTCCAATTGTAGCAACTTTTGAAGAGAATGAAAAAGAAGAAACAGCAGCCGACCCAGAACTAATGGCAGAATGGGAAGAACTCAAAAAAACAGAGTTGGCTGGAATGGATAAAGAAAATACAACTACAACCACAAAGACCAAAGACGATACTTCGACGACAACAAATTCTGATGACTCTAATAAATCTGAACAAGGTTCTTTTACTGAATTTGAAAAGGATTTAGAGACCAATGATGTTGTTGTTACAGAAAAAAAAGACCCTAAAACAGATACAAAAGTTACTACCAATGTAGTAAAATATCATACTGTAGTTGAAGCTGAAAGTTTGTATGACATTTCTAAAAAATACAATGTAGTGATGTCAAAACTAAAAGAATGGAATAACTTACCTGATTATACAGTTTCTATAGGGGACAAGATAATTGTTAGCCAACCAAATATTTCTAAAGAAGATAAAGTATATGATGGCAATTTAGTTACAGAAAAAACAAAAGACAAAAAACAAGTAGGAACAGCTACTTCAGATAATAAACTTGTAGTAAAAAAGAATCAAAATGGAGAGTTTGTAACCTTTATAGATTCTTCAGGCATACTTTTGCCTACTCCTCAACAAGATTTTCGTCCTGTTCAGCCTAGTATTAACATAAAGAATGCAGATTATCATATTGTAGAAAAAGATGAAACACTTTGGTCGATTGCGAAAAAATATGAATTAAATCCAAAAGACGTAATCCGTTGGAATGGATTTATTACAGGAGATAATATCGATGTGGGCGACAAGATTATTCTTAAATCTAGTTTGGCAGTACCAGCAGGTTCTAGAAGTAACATAGAAAATAACTCTAGTTCCTCTACAAATAATAACAATAGTGGCGCATCAACAGGAGGAACAGAATTTAGAGACCCTATGCTGACTGATCCAGCAATTAGTGGAGGTAATGAAAAAACAGAAGCTACTGCTGATAATTCTAGTAAAACTGATGCTTCAAAACTTAGTAGAGAAGATATTATTTCAATGGGTGGAAATCCTGATAATATCGGAAAAGAAGGCTATGATGAAATAGGTTCGCCTATTCTTGGTTATGTTTCCAAAAAGAAAACAGATAGCACAAAAACCAAAACCGAAGAGACCCAAACAAAAGCAGAAATTTATGTAGTTCAAGCAAAAGATATGCTTGGCAAAATTGCCCAAAAATATGGCGTAACAAGTCAAGAATTGATAGCTTGGAATCCTAAAACTGCTCCAAATGGCTCAATTAATATCGGCGATACACTTTTTGTTTCTAAACCTCAAACTACAAGTACGGTTACAGAAGAAACAACAACTGTCTATCCATTTGATTATTATGGTTCAAATTTTCACGTTGTTCAACCAAATGAAATTATTTATAAATTAAGTGAAAAATATGGTGTTCCTCATACTCGCCTTTTAGAGTGGAATAAACTAGATATTAATACGATTAACCTTCCTGTCGGTAAGAAAATGATTGTCAATGAAGCTGCTTTGAAAATGGCTAGTGGTAATAACACAGATACATCAAAAAAAGAAGATACCAAAAATACAAGTACCACAACCACAACACAAGTAAATTATTCATACCACAGCGTAGCAAAAGGAGAAACTCTTTTTTCTATTGCTCAGAAGTACAATCTCTCAACAGCACAAGTAAGAGAATGGAATAACCGTCAAGGTGATTTAGTGTATGAAGGAGAGAAATTGATTATAGGAATAAAATGATTTTTGATTAAAGAAAGGCTGTGTTATTTTTCCATAGAATTGGGTTTGCAAACCTAACTCTATGGAAAAATGCTTATTCTCAAACAACTTTTAAGTAAAAACAAAAAAAACAGATTTCACAAAAAAAACCTTTGCCTACCCACTAAGCAAAGGTTTTTATCTATGTTATGTCTTGAATATAAAAATTGAAATTCTAGTTTTTAGAATAATTTAATATTTTACCCAGTATTTGACTTGATGGTTTTTGCCTTGTTTGGCAGTCATCCATTTGTTTTTTTAGATTTACAATTTCATAAAAAAACTGATTTAGCTTTTCATTAGATTGAAGTAGTAACTCTACTTTTGAATTTTCTATTGATGAGGTTTCTTGATACACATAACGCACTACCATATTTTGAAGATGCTGAAAATCAGTTTCTTTGTTAGTTGAAGTAGTCGTCGATGTCATATTAATTTTGGATAGAATTGAATTTTTCATACGCTTTTTCGCTTATATAGATAGAATAACCTTTGTTTTTTGAGTTGTTCTGATTTAAGCTCGTATCCAATTCTTTCAATCACTTATTTCGAAGATGGATTAACTTGATTATTAATTTCTTCACTTGCCTCCATAAGTTTTCTCAGATTGATAAGAGCATAACGCATTCTTCCTAGTGCAGTATTTATACTTACGTGTGTTGCATCTGCAATTTCTTGAAAGCTCATATTAAAATACTGACGCATAATCAATACTTCTCTTTGAGCATCAGGCAACTGACGCACATGTTTTTTCAAATTCTCACAAATCTCTTGCTCAATATGAGCTTCTTCAGAAGATTTTTGAGTAAATTCTATAGTATTAAAAACTGTACTACCGTCTTCTACAGTAATGGTAGGATAACGTTTTTGCTTTCTAAAGTAATCTATGGCTAAGTTGTGAGCAATACGAGAAAGCCAAGGTAAAAATTTTCCTTCTTCATTGTATTTGCCCAAACGAATCGTATCTACTACCTTTATGAAGGCTTCTTGCATCAAATCTTCAGCTATATAAGTATCTTTTACAATCGTTATAAGAATGGTAAAAATTCTATTTTTATGACGATTTAACAAAACTGCAAAAGCATTGTCATCGCCTGATTTGTAAAGTGTAATGAGCTGACTATCGTTAGCTTGTAATAGGTCTTCTAAAGAAATAAAATTCTTTTTTCTCTTTCTTTTTTTAGTAGTAGAGTTAGTATTTTTAGTACTAGATTTTTTTTCTTTGCTTAATTTACTTTTAGTTTGCATCTTCTTAACGTGGCTTAGTAGTGGGTATTGCTTTAAAAAGAAGTACGAAGTGTACCGTGTCTGTAATAATTGATTGATATAGACAAATATAACAACGTTTTATTAGAAATGAAAGTTACATAGCAAAATTTTATGCATTGTATGAAATCACGCACATCATTAATAATGCCAAATTACATAAACAACCACTTTGCATCGGTAAACAAATCATTATTTTCGATGAATGAATAAAAATAAACGATTAATTTCCACATCATTGAGAATAAACAAAACGATATTTATGTTAAAATTAAACTAATTTACTAATAAAAATTACATAAGCAATTTAAAAAATAAATGAATAATTTTTTAACACCTTTTTCTCATAGTTTTTTTATGCAAGAAGCTCTAAAGGAAGCTCAAAAAAGTTTTGAAACTGGCGAAATTCCTGTAGGTGCTGTTGTTGTTCATAATCAAAAAATCATTGCTAGAGCGCATAATATGACCGAAAAACTACAAGATATAACTGCTCACGCCGAACTCATTGCCATTACTTCGGCTGCCAATACGCTAAATTTTAAGTATTTGACGGGTTGTAAGCTTTATGTAACGCTTGAACCTTGTGTTATGTGTGCTGGTGCGCTGGCTTGGTCGCAAATTTCAGAGATTTATTATGGAGCAAATGATTTGCAACGAGGTTTCTCTGTTCTTACCAATTCAAATTTGTTTCCAAAAAAAATAAAAATAGAAAATCAAATTTTGACGCAAGAATGTGAAGAGTTATTAAAAAAATTCTTCAAAAAATTGCGTAGCTAGTTTTTTATTTTGAAGAACAGTATTTTAGAAGTAATTCTGTTGGTTTGGAAACAAAGGAAAAAAAAAGAAATTATAGTTTTTTCATTTTTTTTCCTTTTTTTTTTTTTTCTGATTTATTATTATAAAAAAAAT
>Ga0100391_1006794_pt1 | contig 10228 bp, 5 predicted proteins | sample CryGeymeta201515_FD_81541 | JGI IMG/M metagenome (GOLD analysis project Ga0100391, IMG submission 81541) | Groundwater microbial communities from Crystal Geyser aquifers in Utah, USA - Crystal Geyser metaG 2015-15 | ecosystem: Environmental > Aquatic > Deep subsurface > Groundwater | place: USA...
CCATGATCTAATGATTATTACCAAGCGTTTAGATGATTCATTTGGTTTAGTGCAACCTTCATTACTAGTTGTGGATCAATTAGTCTGTATAGCGCGCGTCACAGCAGTTTCGCACTGGTACCATCGCTGGTAATAAAACGAATACTGTGACTATGGGGACGCACATTAGTTCCAATAAATACAACAAAACGCCACTTTCCTTTACAAAAATAAAAAATCAACAACCAACAACTGCTACAGCTGCTGTCTTCCGGCGAACAGGAGGGTCTCTCGGTCGTAGAGAAAGAAAAGCAAAACACTATCTAGTACTACTGTCTACTGTCTGTTTCCATGACGAAAAATACACAATGGTACATGGCAAACAAAGACAAGGTTCCTGTTGGATTTCACTCACATTACTCCCTTTGGTGGTGGTGGTGTTCCTTCAGCTTTTACAGCCTGGTAGTGGTTCCTCCTCGATAATATCATCAGGTTACAACAATGACGACCAGCACGACCATCAAGAAACAGCAACAGCAACAGCAGCAACATCAGCAGCAGCATCAGACGAAGAAGAAGAGATCTGTCAAATCCAAAATAAGAATGGTCCGTTCTGTTCATCATTCTTATCAAATAATAATAATATTAATGTTGGTAAACTACATCCTTCTATGCTTCCTGATCCTGTAATATTTACCAACTTTGCCCGTAATTATACAGTTACTACTACTACTACTACTACTACTACTACTACTACTACTCATGACCAGTCGGTTGAACCAAAGGAAATTCAAGTCGCTGAAGGAAGTGTTCCTCAAATCAATCGCGTATTGTCAAAAAGAAGGCGAACCACCAACGACAACAACAACAATCAGCAAGGAGACAATAGTAGTACTAGTACCGCGTACGAGTACTACTCGACAGAATTTTCAATCCTTTCTAGAATTCTTCCAAAATCGACTGTCGAGTCGGTACTTCGTCTCTTGCAAGAGTATTCGTTTTACGATGAAGATCCAGATACAGTTGATGGGATGCCAACGTACGAACTATTTGTTGATTCGCCAGATTTGTACAATGACGACAATGACGACGACAATGACGACGAAAAAAAAAACTCTACCACCCAATCATCCTTCATCAAAGTTCGAGACGTCGATCCGATGTTTCGTGCACAACGATTGGAATTACGACAACAATTACAATCCCATCTTCAACCTTACCTCGACAATGTCATTACTCCCTACGTACAACAACGATATCCCAAACTGTGCGGCAAGAAAACAACAAACAATGATAGTGATGAACGACAATGCACACCGTGTTATTCGCTCATTCGAAGATATCGTTACCAGGATCGAATATCTCATCCTCCCCATCATGATGGACACGCCATTGTAACAGTGGTAGTGTCCCTGAGTGATTACAATAGAGATTACAGGGGTGGATTGTACGTCAGTACCGGATACGGACAGAGAGAATTTTTAGCCCTCAACAAGGGTGACGCCGTAGTACATCGATCGACGCTGCTGCACGGGGTCAAACTTTATGATTCTTTGAAAGAAGAAAGGGAGGATGGAATAATAATGAAATCCCCGCAGGCACGGAAGAGCAGGAAAACAAACCGATGGTCATGGATTTTGTGGTACCGTGATTCCGTACAGTGCCGTGATTACTCGTACGAGTGGTTTGCCGATTGTGCCCAGCGAGACCATGATGCATTGTGTCAACAGTTGCACGCTACCAAGGTAACGGGTGTTCCCGGAATTTCTCCCGAACAAGCGGCTCAGCAGGTCATTGATCTAAATTTACAGGCTGCAGCGGGAGGTGCTGCCATGGCGGCCGTGAAAATTGCCAGAGCCTATTTGGGACAACTGAATTCATATCTGCCCTTGAATGTGACAGAAGTTGTTCGATATTATCGAATGGCTATTGAATCCCATAATCCTGATGGACACTACGGTATGGCACAAGTGCTACTACAGTACGTCAAGTATGAATGGATACAAACGCAACAGCAACAGCAACGAGAGTCTTCATCCGCTGTTGTTGTGGATGCATCGACTCTGTACAGGGATCCACGGGTTATCGAAGCAATCCAACATTTGGAGGCTGCAGCAGTGTTGGATCACGCCTACTCTCAGTTCAATTTAGGTATGGTTCATACGTACGGATACGGGACCGGATTTGTCAATGGTACCCTGGCAGGACAATGGTTTGAAGCTTCTGGTTTACCAGAGGGATATTATTTATGTTCTCAGCAGGCTCAGGCCGTTCACAATAGAAAGCGGTACGAGTACTGTGTCCAACGAGCACATGCACTGGGATTCACTGCACCCTGGAGGAAGCAGGCCCGGGATGCTACCGGATCTGGAGGAGCGGGTGGTGTTTCCTTGAACCTTCCCTGGCCACCAGCGCAGGATGGAAGAATGCCTCCGGAATTATAATTATAAATAAATAGCTAATGTTTTTGTGTTCGTTTGTTTTTGGTGTTGCAGTAGAACATTCATTCGTCCACCTTAAGCATTCGAAAAGAAATAACGAGCGAGTGGGCATTTAAAAAACCAATAAATTTTGTTTTTGTTTTATCAAAACATCGCTATCATACGAAAAACTATCTTGTTCTTGCTGGCAAGCAAAGCAAAACAAAACACAAGGAGACCTAAAACATGTCGGCATCTTCGTCGTCGAGTTCAATAGTAAAATCTGGTACATCATGGATTGAAATAGATTTCGTGACGATTTCTTTGTCTTCTTTTTCGAGAAATTTGGGGTCTGTCTTGTCCTTTAAAGTACTGCTACAATTGCTGTCGTTGTTGCTACTTTCAATAATATCCTTGTCCGTCGCAACAAGGGAAACTAACTTCACGTTACTAGTGCCTTCCGCTACAGCAGCTTCTGTAACTTGTTCTACCTTCTGATTTTCTTTTCCTCGAAACGACTCGCTTGTACTGGTAACAGAGGCTTCTCCAGCGTCATCTTGATCTTTTGTTCTTCCCTTTCGTTGGATCATGGTGTCATTGCCCTGATCGTTTTGTGCTTTGTTCTTGGCTTTCAAAGTGCGCCAAAGGCTCCATGAAATTACCATTGCAATAACAGCAGCTGTTACTACTATGCTTGCATTATCAGGTCGCATCGATTATGTGTGTATACTACTTGCCTGCAACGGCTCTTTTGTGGTTGATATGCATTAATGCGATCCGATCCGTTTCTGTGCACTGTAACATTATACATCATTACTATTTCCTTGACGGGCGAGACAAAGAACTATTTTTTTTTTGTGATGTCTCTGTTGTCTGTGTCATGAGTCATGATGCTGTAACTTTGAAGAACTACCGTAAAACTTCATATCAGCTGTCTATTCACCCGGGCTACCAAAACTAGCTAACCGAAAGAACACTACTATTGCCAACTACTACTACTAGTTATAGCAAGTAGACCTACTCTAATAGCAGCAGCTAGGAGTAGTAGATACTGAGTACTACTCTACAGTAGTAGCAGCCAATTCCAATAGTAACAACATGGGGAGTAGTTGGCATAGTAGACAAGAAATAATTTGAGAATAAAGCACATTTCCATAGCAGAAGTTTTGTGTTTGCTACTGTCCGGAGTAGCACTGAAATCAATTTTCCTTGCCGCCTTCTAACAAAGATGCAAGATTGACTGGAAGATGTTGTTGACTGTTGCCTGCGGGAGAAGTTGGAGAAAATACATGCCTCTTCTTCGAAGAAAAGATGGTCGATCTTCGAACAGAGGCCGTCTTTTTGGACGACCAGCCACCCATTTTGTGGGTAGACTGAGGAGGTGTTTCTGGCAAGAGAGCGTCTTGCGCATTCATGTCCCGCTTTTGGAGACCACGACGAACCTGCCTGGCAGAAGAATCAGTTACTTCAACAACATCTTCTTTATCCAGGCCTGCGAGATCCATAGATCCGCCACCTGCATCATCACTTTCAAGACGTTCGAGTAAATCGGCCTTCTTTCCGCCAACTGGTAGATTTCTCACTCGCAATAGCTCCTGTAATTCGACTTTCTTCAGTTTGTGATAATTGACGGCACTGTCCTGCGACTCTGGCAGTGTCTCCATTGTATCATTCAGGGTTTCATCTTCTCCGACAGCAAAGTCTACCCTCTTGGAACAATGTTGTTTTCTAGATTTGGCATGAGAGTCTGCTGATCGACGAAAGCGCCTCCTTGGTCCGGGCGTTCGGTTATTTGGATCCCAATCAGAGTCCTGAGAGTTGTCGTCGTCAAAATCGCCACTTTCTGCTTCCAAAAGGTCAATCTCTTCGAGAATACTATCACGATCTCCACTTAAACGCTTCTTTTTCGTTTTTGGTTTGCTTTTCCTTGGCGCAATAATAGGCTTGCCAATTACGTCTGCAGCAACAGACTCGACCATTGCTTTCATGCCTTCTTGGGCTTGCCTGACATCCTCAAGTTGATCTTGGACGTTCGCGCTGGCCTTGTTAGAGCTTGACAGGTAGCCTTCCAACATGTTCTCCACTGTCTTTTGGAAGTCATCATCTACGACGGCATTGAGTGAGTTCAGCCGGACACTCTGCTCAATGGATCCTTTGGTTGAATTGAGAAGATCCATGATGGCTTCACTGTGATCCATTTTCAATTTCACAATGGCATCCTCGTGCAATTGACGCTCCCTAGCGAGAGCCCTACTAATAGACAGGGACGTGGTCACCTCTTGCTTTGATTCAAATGCGTTCATTTTCTGTTTAAGAGACACGACCTTCTGAAAGCACGTCGTAAAAGCAGCCTTAGCCTCAGATTCGGAGAGACTGTCGTATAGGCCGGGATCCATGAAAGGTGAATCGGTAGCAGCAGCCTCCTTATTTTTTGGTGAGGTCCAAGAGGCCATGTACAGAGCCTTGACGTTCTCTCCCAGTTCATTAATGATACTGGTACGCGTCGTGATTTCTTCTTCTAGGGAAGAAACACAACACAAGTCTGAATTTTCCTCCGACTGCATTACTTTCAAAGTTTCTCCACAATGGTGGAGAAGTCGTTTCTGCTGCCGTATTTTTCCTTGCAAGTCCGCAAGAACAATGGCGGATTCAATTTCGCGCTCCAACCAATTGGCAAGCTCTTCGCATCGTTCGTCGCTTACGAAATTCTTCTGGTGAAAGGGGGAATTGGCTTTGGCAGAAGAAAGCTTTCGTTCGCGCTTGGCTTGGAACTCAGCATCTCGTTTTTGACGATTCAGGGCCGCCGTTGCTTTGCGTTGTAGGACAGCCTTTTGCTTTTCGGCGGCATCACGAACCTTTTGTAGCTCACGCTTTAGGGCGTTACTATCCCGCATTAAACGAGCTGCTTCGGTTTTGGCCTGGAGCTTCTCCGATCTTCGTTCGCTTTGTTGCTCCTTGAGCTTTTTTTGGAGCGCAACCCGCTTCGCCTTGTCGGCTGCAATCTCGTTTTGTAATCTAGTGCACTTTTCCTCCGCAGCTTGACGCAAACGTAAGCTCTTCTTGTGATCCTGGGCCTTTTGCCGCAATTCCTTCATTTTGGCTTCCAATTCGACCATTCGAGCCTTCATGGAAGCATTACCTTTAGCACTCTTTGTTGCTTTCGTCTTGGCAAGAAGATCTGTCCGTTCCTTCTCTAAAGCATCTACTTCGCTTTGAAGTGATTGAACGGCACTTTCAAAGTGTACTCGCATGTTTTGTAAACAAAGAAATTCTTTATGTGCCAACGCAGCCATGGCCTCTTTGCTTTCAATGCCTCCACTCACCGACAGTAATTCGGTCGTCAACTTCATTTGCTCTTCCTTGCTTATTTTCTCGTCATCGCCGCCGTCGCCGTCATTCGTAGAATCGTCATTGTCGGACGAATGTACCGATGTTGAATCACCAAACCCTTCCTTGCCCCTGGAGTTGTACACGGCCATTCTTCCTTCAAGTCCCGCCATGGAAAAGTCTCCCGCAGACACCAAAGAAACTGTCGTAGCCCGAGAAACGGCTGCTTCCGTCAATGCTTCTTGAAGCTGGGATCGTAAAGTACCAATCTCTTGTCGTAATTCCAACACGAGACTCTTCTTATTGGTTGTTGCAGTCTCCTCATTTTGGATGGTCTCGTTCATACTTAACGTTACTCCTTCCGCTAACTCTTCGAATTTGAGCTGCCACTTGTCGGCGCGAACCGATTGAATTAGCACACTGTCCATCGTATCTTGCTGTTGCGCTTCCAGAGAAAGTACCTTGGATTCCAGCGAGGCTATAACAGATTGTAAGCGATGAACAGCACCAAGTTGAGCGACGTCGACTAGTGTCGACAAGGCTGATAACGCTGGAATCGTTTCATGCTGTTTCGGATTCGAGGTAACAACTGAAATGGGCTTTTTAGTCGGCTCTTGTTGATGCTGTTGCTGCTGCTCGAATAGCCGTGCTTGACATTGCGCGAGCTGTAGTTTGAGGGCGGCATTTTCTTTTTGGAGAGCAACAGCTTCTGTAACACTGAGGGTCGCTGTCGTCACATTACGAATTGCAGAATTTTGAATGTTACGTGTCCGTGACGCGTAACGGAGTGTATTGATAGATTCTTCAACGTTTGTATCCGCTGGAGAAATGCAGGCAACCATAATTGTTTTGGAGTTGCCCCCCAAGGAATCTTGTAAGAGACGCGTCAATTTGGAGTCACGGTACGGAATGTGCGTACTCGCCGTGGAAGCGGATTTGCCCTGCTGACCAAGCTCCGACAAAGCCGAAACACACTGTCCGAGCACAAATAAACCCTTATTGATATTTATTCCTTCTTTCATGCGTTGTCCAGCGGCACCAGTGCGTTTGATTCTTTCAGATCCTGCTAGATCGACAAGTGTCAATTTCGCTCGAATAATTTCCGTGGACAGCGATGCTGTCTCCAAAGTGATGTCGGTATCGGCATCCTCGTCATTTGCGGCCATACTATTGTTAGTAGCCAGAGGAGCGATGGTAACGTGTAAAGTGCAGATAGCATGTGACCGACTGGACACGGCGTTCATAGCGGTACTTGCAGTTGCCCGTTTGGTCGCGGCCTGGTTCATAAGAGCACAAACTTGTTCGGGGCGAGTGACTTGCTTGTGCGTCAGATTCACAACCTGTACTCCCTCACGCGCATTATCTCGAATTTGCAAGGGTGCTGGCACTACCACCGAGGATGATCCGTCTGAAGTATCGGTAGCTAACAAGTCTCGAGCTTCTTCGTTGTAAATTTCTAAGTAAGACATGGAGATAGTAACCCGCTGTGTTCCTTGTGGCATTTGTTGACGCTGATGGAAAAGATCATAAACTGCACGAGGAATGATTCCATCCGATGCTGCTGGTGGTTTCAAAGGTGCATCGTCGTTGGCAGAAATAATGTCGGCAGTGGCCGCCGTGGTGGCAGACCCTTCTGTTCCCATAGTAAAGGTTTTACCCTGTTCAAGAATAAGTGGGCAGGTGAGTAAGCAAGTAAGAAGTAAGAATACACTACAAAACTGTATTTCATAGTGAGATGGACATCCAGCGCGAAAAGGAAACGTACCGAACCAGTTTGACCGTACGCCATGACTGCGAAAGCAGAGTACGAGTGCAAAGCAACATAAATACCAGTAAAGACGTGAGCATTTAAAAAGAGGCAACAACAAATGAATGGAACAACGATGCCACCCCTCCTTCCTTTCAAGGCAGAAGAGGATCCAGCGATCTAACAGTCAATAATAAAGAATAGACGTACTGGTCGTATTAAATCCCTTGAAGGTGTTGATGCGCACCATATCGCCAACAGTCGTTTGGTATAGTTCCTCCTGGCTTGTTTGGGGTCCAAATGCGGCATCGTAGTCGAATGTTCTGGACGGTGTATTGGCACTATTGATGCGACTGACAGACGACGTGTCCACATTCACGATATTTTCAGGGAGTACCGTAATGGCTTCTTGGGATGATTCGGATAGTTCTTTGGTCGATAAGGGCCGAAGACGCGCCACTACACGTACATTCATAGAATCATCGTTGCTGTTGCTGTCGTTTATGATGATCTTGGTGCGTTTGCGGGGCTTCTTCTCGTGGTTTTCGCTAATAGTGGTATTAGCAGATGAAGTACGCTTCATTCTTCCACTGCTTGGACTACCATCGCTATAACCACTGGCACCACCGTTGTTACCAGGCGACGCCATGGCGATACTTTTCGATTGATTTTGTTGTTTTGTGGGGCTAATTTTGTTGTTGTTGTTTGATGAAATAAATATACTCTTAAGAATGAAGATGATCATTCAAGATTTGAATTCATTCACGAACGCGAACGAAAAAGGGGAACATGAAATAATAATAAAGAATAGAGTAGACTAGTCTAGTCTAGCTAGTAGTAGAGTAATAATACTAGTCTAGTGAAGATACTGCGAGATCTGTTTTGTTTAGACTAGACTAGTCTAGTCTCTAGTAGTAGGTCTAGTTTAGGTCGATCAGCCGCGCTTCACATACCCGGCTGCAGCACCCGCAGCATCTTATGGAAAGCAGATAAAGATATGTGCCTTGTTTTCTGATGCTGCAGCAGCAGGTCAACCGGGATGTGTCACCAGGCAATTAAATTGACCATTTAACAGATTCGATATTTCTTGAAGTATCTCTTACAATAGACTAAAGGCGAGCAGAAACAAGTAAAATCCAGCCATTTAATTCTCGACGCTGCAGTAAAATCCATTATTGCACGCCACTGGGAAGGGTGGTGAGAGCATCGGAAGTGCAGGCCGGTAAGTGTCTGCAAGGCGCTCCGATGTTCCAGCCCTTGCCCCGATCACCGCCAAGACTGGCGCAGTCCACCAGCATGATGCGGCTTTCGTTGATGGTGGGGTCCGCGGCAAAATGAACGACACAAAGATCCGGTCGACTCTCCAGCGCCACAACTGCAGTGACCATGTAGGAAATATCCGAGGAAGAAATCACCGGGAAATTCAAATTTTGAAAGGTAGGCTTACGAGGGCCCTCGCATGCTTTGACAAACAAATCTGTACCTTGTCTTAACGCTCCAGGGCCGACAAAGAGGGCGGGAGCCTCCCCAACTTGCATACATTCGGTATCATTTACCTTGCTATGGAATCGTCCTTGATCGTCCAACCGCCATTGAATGTTCTGGTCATTCGAGAGGCACTCTTTGAGAAATAATTCATCGCCTCCCATTCCCTTGTCTTTGCGAGCAATGCATCCTCCAACTTGAGCTTCGATGGTCATATATTCCACTTTGACCTCTGGGAAAATGGCCGTCCATCCTTCAGCCCTGCCTTGTCCTCCACCAAGTTCGGCACAAAAAATCAACAGAATTCGATCGGTTCCGATCTCGGCAGTGTCACCGAAATGAACCTAGATGATTTTTTGTTGCAATGAGTTCACAGAAAAAGAGGATGATGTGAAAAAATTGTTTCTAAGATGCAACCATGCATACAAACCATGCATACTCATGCACAAAACGAAAAGTAAAGAATTGTTCATCAATACTTACAACACACAAATCCGGTCGCTCTTCTAGCGACAGTGGACCCGACAAACCAGCTGACGCCCACATATCATCAAATTCCTGGAAGGGTGCCTTGATAGCTGACTCGGATAAGGCACACTCTTTGACGTACAGTTGACTACCGCTCGCCAATCCGTTGTCGATACCTGCCGAAATTTCCGGCCGCTGCCCAGCCTGGACACATTCAGTCTCGTTGACCTTGCTACGCATTTTACCGTTTGCGTCCAAACGCCACATGACATTATCATCGCTTTCATCACACTCCAACAAGAGTAATTCGTCTCCCGAGGAAACTGGAAGGCGTCCCAGACATCCGTCGGTCGCAGCTGCCAACATAAAGAAATTGGTTGTTACTATTGGACAAGGTGGGAATTCACAGTTATTTGCTGGATCACGCACCAGAACCTGCCCATTTGGACAAGTAAATGTATCCAAAGAACAAGCATCTGTACAAGGTGGGAATTCACAATTATTTGCTGGATCACGCACCAGAACCTGCCCATTTGGACAAGTAAATGTATCCAAAGGACATGCACCTGTACAAGGTGGGAATTCACAGTTATTTGCTGGATCACGCACCAGAACCTGCCCATCTGGACAAGTAAATGTATCCAAAGGACATGCACCTGTACAAGGTGGGAATTCACAATTATTTGCTGGATCACGCAACAGAACCTGCCCATTTGGACAAGTAAATGTATCCAAAGGACATGCACCTGTACAAGGTGGGAATTCACAATTATTTGCTGGATCACGCACCAGAACCTGCCCA
>Ga0100391_1006828_pt1 | contig 10184 bp, 10 predicted proteins | sample CryGeymeta201515_FD_81541 | JGI IMG/M metagenome (GOLD analysis project Ga0100391, IMG submission 81541) | Groundwater microbial communities from Crystal Geyser aquifers in Utah, USA - Crystal Geyser metaG 2015-15 | ecosystem: Environmental > Aquatic > Deep subsurface > Groundwater | place: USA...
TGCTGGCCCGGGAGGGCAGCATCGTGGATGCGAGCTTTGTGGCGGCCCCGCGCCAGCGCAACAGCCGCGAGCAGAACGCACGGATCAAAAAGGGTGAACGCCCCGAAGGCTTCGAAGCGGACACGCCGAAGGGGCGGCAGAAGGATTGCGATGCGCGGTGGACAAAGAAAAACAACGAAACGCACTACGGCTATAAAAACCACGCGAAGGTGGATGCGAAGAGCAAATTGATCGGCGGCTACGCCATCACTGCGGCGAGTGTGCATGACAGTAAAGTGCTCGAAGAGTTAGTGGACGAAAGCGACGAGGCGATCTTTGCCGATAGTGCCTATCAGTCCGAGGCAAGCGAGGCTTACCTGCACTCCAGGGATTGCCAGAACTTCATTCTGTTTAAAGCCCGGCGGGGTCAACCGCTCAGCGAAGAGGAGCAAGCAACCAACAAGCTCAGGAGCCGCATCCGGGTGCGCTGCGAACATGTCTTCGGGCGAATGACCCAGATGGCGATGGATCGGTTACGAACCATTGGCCTGCTCTGGGCCGAGCAGCACAATGGACTCTGCAATCTTGTTTACAATATGGACCGCTATGCCTTCCTATGCCGATGAGAGGCCAAAAGGCCGCCAAAAGCGGCCAAAACGCCAATATCGGGCATCCGAAGATGAATAAAAGCTGTCCCCAGTAAATAATACCTAACCTTATTCCAGTAATTTAACTGAAAAGCGGTTTTTGAGTCGCCTCCGGCGCTCAAAAGGCGTTTTCAGAAGTCCCCTTATGTCTAATCGGAAGTTAGATTGTTGTTTCTTATTTTCGTAAGTCATTGGCAAGCAGAACAGATCCAAAGTTTGAAGGGTACAGGCTGCGTGACTGAATGGGGCCGAAAAAAACAAAGCCGCCAGCGTGATCAATTTGAATCGGGATTTAAAAGCAGGATGGATTTCCATGATTAATGTGGATTGATAAAGATCGGACAGGAATTTAATTTCCGAAATTAGTTTGGCGATATTTTTCCCGAATTAGCGTAGCCGGTTTTGAAACTCTCGCGGAAAAGAACGATGGAATCGACCCTCAGTTTCGATGAGCGGAGAGTTTCAAACCGACGACCTGCATCCCCCATGCCGGAATTTCCAGGTCCATAGTGCCTGCGGAGCGATTCACCGCCGAGGCCGGGCCTGGCAGCATACTTTCGTCGACCCACTCCATGTCCCCATCCAGTTTGGAAAGATCGAGGCTCAGTCGGCCGCTGCCCGCCTGTGGGGACTGGTTGAGGACGATAACAAACAGCGTGGTTTTATCCTCTGACAGGGCTGTCATCCATTCCATGTCGGGGTTGTCGCAAGCCATCATGCCTTGGCGGAAGATCAGCTCGGCCTCATGCCCGTAAATCTTGCCGGGCGCGAAGCCGTAGCTGCGGTGCGGGCCGACCTTCGGGGTCATGAAGCCGGCGGGGAAGGACACCTCACCGGCGGAGCGCAGGTGGGCCTCGGCCAACAGATAATCGGTGATCCATCCGATCTGCCAGAAGGCGTGCCAGGGGAATTTGCCGGTATCGCGTTGAACATGCGGCAGCGAATCCCAGTAGTAAATACTGATGCCGTTTTCGGGATCGACGAAGGCCTGCCGCCCGCGGGCTGCGGCGCGCGCCATGGTTAGGAAGACGGCGTCCTGCGTCTGCTCATACATCCGCACGAAGAGCCCGGCGTAGCTGCTGAGCAGAATCGGCCCACGGCTTCCGGCTGTGCCCCGGATGTGCTCCACTCCCAGCCCGACCTGGCTGATCTGCCAGTCTTTCAGCTGTTTGCCCGCGACTTCCTTGACCGCTGCGTCGGCTATGGGATGGGTAAAAATCGAAGTGGTATACACCCGCGCCGCCTCAATCCCGGCGGCGCGGTAACGCGCGTCGCCGGTGAGCTCGTAAAGCTCCATGTAGGCCTGCGCGGTTTGGGCGGTGGCGAAGTCCCAGAAATTCCGCGTGTCGCCACAGACGCCGAGGTAGCGCCCCCGGTTTACTCCGTGCACCAACTGCCAGTCCGCGCCTCGAATGGCGGCTTCGAGGTATTTGTCGTCGCCGAGAATCCGGTGGGCAATCAGGAGCCCATACCAGGTGGGCCGCAGGTCGATCAGATCGGGAAAGGCCAGCTCGTGGCTGAAAACATCATAGCCCACGACCCAGTTGCCGTCCGCCTGCTGCCAGTCCAGCAATTTCTCGGCGCCCAGGCGCAAGCGCTGCCGCAATTCCTCATCCTCCGGATTGAAGAGCAGCAGGTTGCCCATGTCCATCATGGTGTAATAGGTGGTGAAGAGCGGCTCGATCCAGTTGCCCACCTCGGAGCGGAAGCCTTCTTCATCGCCATACTCGCCCAGCGCCGCCCCCTGGAAGAAACCCGGCGTGGTCTGCTGCTGGGCCAGTTTGAAATTGCGGATGTAGGGCATGCGGCGTTGCATCACGGGGTCGTCGGCCGCATGGGCCAGCATCGCCATGGTGCCGGCGTCGGCATTCTTGCTGCCGGTGGCACCCACTTCGTAGCCGTAGACCTCCCAATTACGCCAGGCGGCCCGTTCGTCGTCTTCCAGAAAGTGCAGCATCCGCTCGATCCGCTCGGTCAGGGAAAAACTGTTCTCCTGTAACTCCAGCAGAGCGGGCAAGCGGTAAATATCGTTCACCACATGCGAGAAGACAGTGAACCAGTCCGCGGCCTGAATCGAGTAACGGAATTGAAATTCGATCGACTCCCCCGTCTTCAACTCGGAGCCCGCCTCCCCGAGGATGGGATGATAGAGCAGCGGCGTGAGCTGGTGATGCCGGTTCATCAAGGACATGCCGACCCGGGTGGTCTTGCGGCTGTAGGCATCTTTTTCCCAGGGGTCGGCGGACGTCCCCGGCTCGGGGATGGCGGCCAGGGTGATGCAGTTGCCCGTCGTCAACATGGGGGCCAGCGTGCCGCTGTTGCGTTCGTTGGCCAGCAGCGGCAAATTGGGAATGCCCTGGCTATACATGCTGACCAGCTTGCGGTTGTTCTCCAGTTCGGTGCCATACCAGTTGCCGGGGACCATGCCCCACTCCACCTCGTCTTTGTTGACAGCCGCCAGCGTGGGACTGGCCAGTGAATAGAAGCCGTCGACTTTGGCGGTCAGCCGCATCTTCACCTTGATGTCGCTGGGAAAATCCGGATCAATTTCCCAGTGGCTTTCGATGTCGGCCACTGGCAAGCTGTGCGTGAACCGCACCGCGCGCTCGGACAGCCGGGTCGCCTCGGAAAAATAGAACGTATGGTTCTCCCCCGCCTCGTCCCGCTCCACCGCGCTGGCGGGCGGCTGCCGCTGGCTGTAAACGATATTGGAAAATCCCTGCGGGTTGTGCAGCGGCAGACCGCCTGCCGTCAGCTGGTTCAGAGACCAACCCTGGGGGCGCTCGACCCATTCCAATTCGAGCATCGGCGAGCCGATCGTAATCGCCGCGCGCGGCACCGGGCTTTCGACCGTCTCGACTGCGGCACAGCCCAGCTGATTGCTGCTAAAAAAGAGAAGAATCAACGAGGCACAGCTCCGGAGCGTAGCAGGATGTTTCATGAAGACAGTGATGGGCCGCCCAAAGGCGAAGGCCTTCGGCTACGGTTTGGAATTCAAAAGTAAAAAAGCTTTTTCGGAATATTACAACAGCTCGCGAAACTGGCAAGAAGTGCCCGCCGGACAAGTTCTCAACACCTTTATGGCTAAACTCGTTAAGCTCCCCAGCCCAAGCTTAGCCCGTCCTCTGCACCGCTATCGCGTTGCAGCTACGGCAAAACGCCACCAGAACTATTTCTTTTGCCTGTCCCTTATCTTAGTCTCTTTTTAGGCCTCAATCCGCCGACCATTTAACCGTCAAATTACTGATTGACAAACCCGCAATTTGACGGACGATAAACCTACAAATGGACGATCATAATTCAATGCTTCCGCGCGGGCTGCGAGGAGCGCTGCAAGAGGCACTGGCAGACACGCCGGTCGTTTGTTTGCTTGGGCCAAGACAAGCAGGCAAAAGCACGCTGGCCCGCAGCCTTGCGCCTGACCGTGCCTACATCGACTTGGATGACGACGAACTTGCCGAGACAGCGGCGACCGATCCTTCGGGCTTTGTTCGGGGGCTACCCGACCGGGTCACACTCGACGAGATACAACGTGCGCCGCAGGGATTTCGGGCACCTTTTGGAATCCTTCGTGCTGCAACAGCTTATCGCGCAGGCCGGATGGACCGATCCGGGCTTGGAGTTTCACCACTACCGCGACCGCGATCAGGTCGAAGTCGATTGCGTGATTGAACGTGGCAGCCGGGTGTGGGGCGTGGAGATCAAAACTGCGCGATCCATCAAGGAGGTCGATTTCAAAGGCCTGCATCGCCTGGCCGAGCAAGCCGGGTCGGATTTTCAATCGGGCATCGTTTTTTACAGCGGAGACAGCATTCTTCCCACCGGCGATGATCGCTTCCTGGCCGTACCCATTTCCAAGCTATGGGAGATTTGATCCTTCAGGAAAACAAAGCCGGTTCCCTCGGCCGCGATACACTTGGACGGTCCTGACTTTTTATTCCCGGACGCTTGCTGCAGCCATGAAAGGAGCCTAACCTTTCAATCCCCCCCCGACACTCATTCGCCCCCACGGGGTGAGGAGGACATCTTTTTAAGCCTTACATTCAATTATCGAAGGGATTCACCCACGCCACACGGGTGCCCTCGAAGTCCTGCACATTCCGCGTGGCCACGGTGAGCCCGTAAGTCAGCGCGGTGGCGGCGAGCAGGCCATCAATCACGGGTAAGCTGCGTTCGGCCATGAGTTGTCCCCAGCGTTCACTGATGCTGCTGCTGATCGGTAAAATGTCGGCCTCGTATTCTAATTGCAAGCGGGCCAGCCAATCCTCGAACGCGGGGCATTGTTCCGGCGAGCGGCGTCTTAAGATTTCGACACCTTTACGGATCTCTCCCAAAGACAGCACACTGATGCAGTGGCGGTCGTGCTGCGTCGATTGTGCCCAACTGCGGACGCGTGGATGGCAGCGTTTCCCTCGCCGGAGTTCGCTGAGGATGTTGGTGTCGAGCAGGTAAGGCATCAAAAACCCGTGTCGCGTTGCTCAATGTCCCGACTGCGGCTCAGCTCGAGTTCCACCTCAGGGGCCACTTCGGTTTGGCAGAGAAATCCAATCAGCGAGGGCTTGCCGGGCACCGGACGGCTCAGCGCCTCCCGAAGAATCCGCCGGTGCGCTTCCTCGGCGGAAACCTCTTGCGCGGCCGCCCTGGCTTTGAGTTGGCGGACCGTCTGCGGATCGACTTTACGGACGATTAATTGGCTCATAGTTATAGTATGATAGCATTGATAGCGTTTTGTCAAGTCCGCCATCTTGCGCCGCCTCAGACACCAGGGCTCGAATTGATCACACGTCACAGCTCCCATTCCTCTTTTCTTTTTTTGGACCTCAGATTACAGAATACAGATGGTGTTTCGTCGCTAAGTATCCGTGCAATCCGTGTTATCCGTGGTTCAAAAAACTGGGTCCCCTGCGCCGCTATCGCGTCGCAGCTACGCCACCACGCCTGGGCAGCGGGCATAAAAAACCCCGGCAGGCCGGGTGGCACCGCCGGGGTGGCAAGGACTCGCCTTCGCTACGCTTTAGCGGCGACGGCGCAGGACGAGTGCCAACAGCGCAAAGCCACCGAAGAGCGCGGCGGAGGGCTCGGGAACGACCGTGTAGTCGATCGCAAGCTCGAACGGGTTATTGTCTGAATGCTCTCTGGAAGCAAAGCGAGCGTAATTATTGCTGCTTGTTTCAGTGGTTCTCTTTAAGAGTAAATTTACGGTATTATCACCGCTTAACGCGCTACTGACTACAGTCGTAAATGCAGACTCAGAGCTAAAATTGGCGACAGCCCCTGCAGAGCTACTATGATTGACTGTCGCGACTAATGTTGAGCTTAGCGTGCCACCTGCGGTTGTATCGCCACCCGCTCCATCTGGATTATTCCAGGTCGCAGTGTTTTCAACGAACTCAAAACCATAGTCGAAAACCGAAATATTTCCTACAGTTCCAGCACCATTAGTCACGCTTCGGTTTGTCCCGATGAGGCTGACACTATTGATCTGAATCGTACCGAGTGCACTAAGTGCGCTAAGGTCGAATCGGATAAGCCCTCTGACACCGGGCGAACCAGAAATGCTACCTACGATAACTTCATTGTCGGTATCACTTTGCCCTGTGGTAGTGGGAGTGCTCTGGCGCAAATAAGTGTCTGCTATTGTGAAGAATGATACGGTCGCGCCATGCGCCTGCACGGCAAAGCCCAGCATAGCTGCAGCCAGGAGGGTAGTGTATTGATTATATTTCATAAGCGTTAGCATTAATGTAGGTATGGATGAGTTGGAGCAAACATGCCAATTAGTCGGACACGCACAAGAGTTGAGCGGATTCACCGAACCAGAGCAACACCTTTTAAACTTAACACGTTAAATAGGGCTGGGCTTACTTTTAATGGTGAGCTGTCACCAGGAGTGAAGTGCGGAACGGACTGATACCTTCTCGCAAAAGGTTTGGACTGAATCGAGTTTCAGACTGCCTCTTTTCTTTTTTAGACCCCGGATGTCTCAGAATACCCAGATGGTCTTTCGCTGCGAAGTATCCGTAATCTGTGGTAAAAAACGGACTCAGAGAACAGACGCGACTGGCGTCGCGTCGCTACGATGGGCCGCCATCTCACACTTCGGTCTTCGCTTGGGAAATCTGTGCGCGCCGTGCATTCTTTGATCCGTGTGCATCCGTGTCCATCCGTGGTTCCCATGCTTCAATTGTTGGCAGAGGAATTGGGGCAGTGGAACCCCGGGTGCGTGCTCTCCCGCACCGCTATCGCCTGTGGTGAGCCTGTCGAATCCGCGTCGCAGCTACGCCATGAAGCCAGCTACTCAACCTACATCAGGTCGGAGTTGAAAGACTCGATGCGCTGCATGTCAGCCCGTGCGGCACATCGACCAGTCTTGGATCGCCCTGTTATTGGGTCGCAAAAGCGAGGTCTTTAATCGATCAAAACGCCCAAGCACAAAAGTAATGACCCTGTTTTAGGCCCCTAATTTTAACCTAATGCGCATCTTGACATCATATATAGATACATCATTATGCAATTATGAGAACAACCGTGACGCTGGATGACGAATTGGAGCGCATACTACGCGAAACAGCCATGCGGACGCGTCGTCCGTTCAAAAAAGTGCTGAATGATGCCCTACGCTGTGCCTTGGAAAGTCAGGCCGGGGCGGAAACTGCTGAACCCTTTATTGTGCAGGCGCGGCCGATGGAATTACGAACCGGACTGGATCCAGCTGCTTTCAACCGCCTGTCTGACGACCTCGAGGCGGAGGCATTTCTGGAAACCACCCGCACACTCATCGACCGGAAATCATGATTTTACCCGATGCCAACTTACTGCTCTACGCCTACGACCAGAGCAGCCCGTTTCACCCCAAATCCAAGACTTGGTGCGAAAGTATTTTCAGCGGCCAGACTGCGGTGATCCTGCTGCCTGCCGTAGTCTTTGGTTTTGTCAGAATTTCGACGCATCCACGGGTTTTCCAGGATCCCCTTCCAGTCGACGAAGCCGCCGAGCACGTCCGGTCATGGCTGGCGAGGAAGCAAGTCCGGTTCCACGAAATGCTGGAAGAGGACGCCGAATCCGCCCTCAAGATGCTTGAGTCAGCAGGCACCGCCGGCAACCTGACGACCGATGCACAAATCGCTGCCGTAGCCCAGCGCCTGGATGCCGAAGTGCACACGGCCGACCTCGACTTCGGACGTTTTCCCGGCGTGCGCTTTCATAATCCTCTGCTGCCTCCCGGACGTGAAGAATAAAATTCCGGAGCTGAGGAAAAGGTTTATCAGCACCCGCCGGCAGGGCGAACGCCGTGCCACGGCGTAGCCCGGCTCTTGCCGGCGAAGACGGGTCCCCGTGAGCCGCGATACGCCTGGACGGTTCCGGCAGCCGAAAGAACCACCGCGCCACCGGAAGGCATCGAACCTTGTCGCCGGAGTCATTCTGCCTCGCTTGCTGCCGGGGATGAGGAGGAAACTGGAGTGCGGGACGCACCCTTTTCCCCGGGGTGGTGCGCGTCCCGCGCTCCGGCTTGCGGCATGTCAGCCCACGCGGGCACATCCACCGGTCTTTGATCGACCTGCTATTGGGCGCAAAAGCCAGGTCAACAGTCGATCAAAACGCTCAACCACAAAAGTAATGACATGACCCCATTTTTAGTGTTCAACAACTTTATAGCTAAACGCGTTAAATTTCGCAGGGCTGGCAGGCTTTCTTGATTGTGGGTGACGGCGAATTCGTTAGAAATCAACGCATGAAACAGCCTTTCGATCCCGAGACCGCTATCACCCAGGTCCGCCGCGAATTCGGCGAACATGGTGGCGTCGCGCCCTCAATTGAGCGCTCGTCCACCTTCACCGTGATGGAGCCTGGTATGATGCCTGAAATCTTCGCGGGTCGCCGCGCTCCCGACCGGGAGGGCTGCTACCTCTACTCCCGCCACTTCAACCCTACGGTGGATGTGCTCGACCGGTATTTGGCGGCGATGGAGGGCACCGAATTCGCCGTGGGCACTGCCAGCGGGATGGCAGCGATCGCCTGCCCGATCCTCCAACTCTGCCAGTCCGGCGATCATGTCGTGGCCAGTGGGTGCGTCTATGGCGGGACATACGCCCTGCTCAGCCAGTTCCTGCCGCGTCACGGCATCGAGACCAGTTTTGTCAACCCGAGCGACCTAGACGCCTTTGCCGCCGCCATCCGCCCGAGCACGCGGGTGATCTACACCGAGACCATGGGCAACCCGACGCTGGCCGTGGCCAACATCCGCGCACTGGCGGAGCTGGCCGAGGCGCACGGAATCACCTTGATCATCGACAATACCTTCGCCCCGCTGCTGATCAGCCCGGCCCGCCACGGGGCCCATATCGTCGTGCACTCGATGACAAAATTCATCAATGGCGCGTCCGACCTGCTGGCAGGTTGCATCTGCTGCTCGCGTGATTTCGGGCATGCTCTGTACGATCTGCACAGCGGTGCCGTCATGCTACTGGGGCCGACGATGGACGCGCGGGTCGCTTTCGATATCATCCAGCGCCTGCCGCACCTGCCGGTGCGATTCCGCGAACACAGTCGCCGCGCCGAGGCAATCGCGGAACGACTTGAAGCAATCGGCCTGCCGGTCCTCTACCCCGGATTGAAGTCGCATCCGGATCATGAGCTGTTCGCTTCGCTGATCAACCCCGGTTACGGTCATGGCGGCATCCTGGCGATCGACTGCGGCAGTCCGGAGCGCGCGAATGAACTACTCGCCGTGCTTCAGAACGAACAGAATTTCGGCCTGATTGCCGTTTCCCTTGGCTACTTCGACTCGCTGATGAGCGCATCATCCGTCTCGACCTCTTCGGAAATCTCGGCTGAAGAGCAACGCGAGATGGGACTTTCGCCCGGCCTGCTGCGGATTTCGGTGGGCATCACCGGATCTTTGGAAACGCGCATCGCACAAATCGAGACCGGAGTCCGCCAGGTTTTCGGGATGTGATCAGTTGGCAAAATAATTTGAGACGGAAGATAGCAAAGTCTATCGACAGGCATGACAACTCCCGCATCGACGGCACTATCGTGCCCTCGCTACAATTTAAATGCACGGGTTGCGGTGCCGAATTAATGCCAGGCACGCGAAGCTCACCCAGACCACCTTCGCGTTTCCTTCGCGTGACTTCGCGGGCAAACAATTTTCTTTAACACACGAAAGCAAATTTCCGGGAGACGCGACTGGCGTCGCGTCGCTACGACAAGAAATCCAAAACTCCAACACGCCTACCCCGGGATATCCCCTGCGCCGCTATCGCGTCGCAGCTACGCCACGACTCCTGGATGCCGGGCATAAAAAACCCCGGCGGGCCGGGTGGCACCGCCGGGGTGGAAAAGAAACGCGATTCAATCAAGCGATTTTAGCGGCGGCGCAGCATGACCCAGGTCAGAGCAAAGCACCCTGCGAGCAAGCCGAAGGCGGAAGGCTCAGGGACGGCGCTGAAGCGGATTTCGGCAAGACCTACGAAATCGCTGTTATTTTTAACCAGCATTTTGACGTGCGTCACATCTTGGACGGTCGTGAATGTAAAGTTCTCTGGCGTGTAAGCA
>Ga0100391_1006832_pt1 | contig 10177 bp, 7 predicted proteins | sample CryGeymeta201515_FD_81541 | JGI IMG/M metagenome (GOLD analysis project Ga0100391, IMG submission 81541) | Groundwater microbial communities from Crystal Geyser aquifers in Utah, USA - Crystal Geyser metaG 2015-15 | ecosystem: Environmental > Aquatic > Deep subsurface > Groundwater | place: USA...
GGTTCAGTTTGGAAACTGAAAATATGCCGGCTGAAACTATTATAAACTTTTATACTGTAGAGCAAGCTTACCATCATTTAATGATTGAACTAGTAAAAATACAGGTTGCAAGTATAAAGACAATTGAAGGAACCTATATGAACTACAAGTTATTCGTAGATGGTGGCTTTACAGATAACAACGTTTATATTCAATTATTATCTCATTATTTGCGAAATATGTCCTTAAGAACCACTAAAGCATCTTTGGGATCTGCGCTGGGAGCCGCGCTTTCTATTTCAGATAATAAATTGAATTCAAAATTTTTAAAGAGAAATTATTCCTTAAAAAAGCATGTCCCATTTATAATTAAATAACAATGGCAACTCATTCTAATTATCCATCAGTAGAAGATCTTCGAAAAAGAGCAAAAGAAAGAATGCCGGCATTTGCATTTGAGTATTTAGATGGAGGATGTAATGAAGATGTAAATATAAGTCGTAATACAAGTGATATTAGAGAGGTTCAGCTTGAACCTAGATATTTAAGGAATTATGGCAAAAGCTCTATCGAGACCAAAGTCATGGGAATAGAGTATGATGCTCCTTTTGGTATTTCTCCAGTTGGACTTCAAGGACTTATGTGGCCAAATTCTCCTCATATTTTAGCATCTGCAGCTTATAAACATAACATACCCTTTATTTTGAGTACTGTTACAACTATGGATATCGAAGAGGCTAGCAGACTCACTGAGGGACAAGCTTGGTTTCAACTCTATAATCCGGTTGAAGATTCTGTTAGGAATGATCTTTTGGTAAGAGCTAAGGATGCTGGTTGCCCTGTACTTGTTCTTCTTTGTGACGTTCCCACCTTTGGATATAGACCAAGAGATATTAGGAATGGCCTTGCGTTACCACCAAAAATGTCAATAAAAAATATTTTACAGATCCTTGGAAAACCATCGTGGGCATACAATACTTTGAAATACGGTCAGCCAACTTTTGAAAATTTAAAACCCTATACACCAGAAGGTTTGAACTTAAAACAACTAGGACAGTTCATGGATAAAACTTTTTCCGGTCGACTTAATGAGGGATTAATTAAGCCAATTCGAGATAAATGGAAAGGCAAGTTGGTGTTAAAAGGAGTAGCATCTGCAGAAGATACCGAAGATGCCATTAGATTGGGATTTGATGGTGTAATTGTTTCAAATCACGGAGGAAGGCAGTTAGATGCAGGACAATCCAGTATTCATTCTCTTCAGGATATAGTTACAAAATATGGTAATCAAATTGAAATTATGATGGACAGCGGATTAAGGTCTGGACCTGATATTGCCAGAGCAATGGCGTGTGGTGCAAAGTTTACTTTTATGGGAAGATCTTTTATGTACGGTGCTGCAGCTTTAGGGAATGAAGGTGGAAATCATACGATTAGTATGTTTAAAACTCAATTTCAACAAGTGATGGATCAGCTATGCTGTGATAAAGTAGAAGATTTGCCAAAACATCTCATTAATATTTGATTTAAATAAATTATAACATGAGCATATACAATCAAGAGGAAGTTGCAATAGAAGTAATAGCCGGAGGTGAATTTGAGAGACAGCCAGTGCCTGAGTCTCATTGGAAAAGCTGGAAAAGTTTTCTAGGTATGTATGCTGGAGAGCATGCGGCCGGAACCGAATTTGTAATAGGACCTTTGTTTCTTACCACGGGAGTAAGTGCAATAGATCTTATTTTAGGGCTTGCATTAGGGAATTTGATGGCTGTTTTAAGCTGGCGTTTTTTAACTGCAGAAATTGGAACTAAATTCAGATACACTTTATACTTTCATCTTGAGAAAATATGTGGGAAACGATTAGTTACCTTTTACAATTTAGCAAACGGGATGCTTTTTTGTTTTCTTGCTGGTGCAATGATCACGGTTTCTGCAACAGCGGTAGGTATTCCTTTTGATATGGAAATGACACAACTTACAGATACAATGCCTAATGGGGTGACCTGGATTGTTATCGTACTTGTAATAGGTGCCGCTATATCTCTTATTGCCGCAAGAGGATATTCCACAGTAGTTAAAGCTGCAAACTGGATGTCTCCTATAATAGTTCTTGCGTTTATAGTTTGCGGGATCGTAGCTTTATTTCAATTGAATGTAAACAGTTTCTCTGATTTTTGGAATATCTGGGGGAATGGAAGTGAACCTTTTCCAGGGCAATTAAAGTATACTTTCTGGCATGTATTCTTATGGTCTTGGTTCGCAAATGCAGCTATGCATATAGGTATGTCTGATCTTTCCGTTTTTAGATTTGCTAAAAAAGCCAGTGCCGGATGGACTACTGCGGCAGGTATGTATGTTGGTCATTTTATAGCCTGGATCGCTGCTTGTTTATTGTATGCGGTTTATTTAAAATCACCAGAGGCTCAAGTTTTCTTAAATAATGGACAGGCACCGCCAGTAGCGCCAGGTCCTCTAGCTTATAATGCAATTGGATTTATAGGCATTATTGCTGTAATATTAGCGGGTTGGACAACTGCAAACCCTACAATATATAGAGCAGGGTTAGCTTTTCAAGCAATTCTTCCAAAAGCCTCTACCTTTTGGGTAACTATCTTAGCGGGAGCAATTGCTACTATTGCCGGATTATTCCCCGCTTTTGCAATGCGCTTATTGGATTTTGTAGCTTTATATGGATTTATTTTAGCACCAATAGGAGCGGTAATAGTGTTCGAATACTTCTTTGGAAAAAAAGTGGGAATTCAATCTTTTTATGCTGAAAAATCTGGAATAAGTTTTAACACCTCTGTTTTTTGGGCATGGCTAATTAGCTTTGGGGTATTTTACTTTATTTCTATTAAGTTCGATATTTTTCTTTCATTCTTAACCTTACCAGCTTGGTTAAGCTGTGGTGTGTTATTCTTGATTTTGAGTAAATATAACCAGAGAAAGGAGGTGAAATAAACATCATATATCTACTTAATTTTCCATTCTGGTAATTATAAGCGAATAGTTTAGATTCCCACCTCGAGTTCTAAGATCCCTGATAATCTTCTGATTGTTAGGGATTTTTAATTTTAAGTAAATTCTCTTCCCGATTTACTCCCATAACGATTAAAAATCTCTCTATAATATTTTTTTGAATTTTTTAAAACAGAATCTTTGATCAATCTTACATTCTATTTAAAATATAAAACTTATCTGCCAATAATTGCTGAGACAAATATTTGGTAGCTTCTTCTTGAGAATCTGACTATTTGTGAAATTATTAGGAGTTATCGAATACCAAAAAAGTGTAACTTTTAGTTTTTAAAAACTTAGGAAAAATTTAAACAGTCAAATAATAATTTGATGCGAACAATAATAATTTGTACAATAGTAATATTCAGCTTTATGTCTACTCAAAATAAGAATTTAGATAATACGAACCCTGCCTATAATAATATGGAATCTGACTCCACTATAGTGATGCTTTACAGCTTTCCCGAACAAGGTAAGGGGAAATGGCGTATCCAGAATGACGTTGTTATGGGAGGTCGTTCGGAAAGTCAGCTCAAGATGACAGAAAATAATTATGCACATTTCTCTGGAAGTATTTCTTTAAAAAATGATGGTGGTTTTTGCTCAATTCATCAAACAGTAGAAAAGGAACCCTATGTTATTTCTGATAATTCAAAAGCATTTGTATTGGCTTTGAAAGCGGATGGCAAAAAGTATAACTTTCGAGTTAGAACAAGTAATGGACGCCACTCTTACGCATTTACATTTCCCACCAAAGCTGACGGTAATTGGGAAACTATCTCTATTCCGTTTAATAAGATGGAAGCTACCTATCATGGTGAACCTGTTGAGGTGCCTAATTATGATGGAGAAAATGTTGTTGAAATGCAGTTGCTGATAGGGAATCAAAAAGAAGAAACGTTCGAAATTTTAATAAAATCTATCGAGGTTCTATAAAACGGACCTTTTAAAGAAATTGTAAATTGAAGATAGCTTCAGAAATCGTCTAAAATTCTGAATATTCTATCATCCAAACAGTTAAGGTCTCTAATCTCCGAACTTTCATTATTAAACAAATCTGAATTTAATAAAAACTTGTTTCAACTTCATTCTACTGAAACTAACCACACAGTCCTCATAATTGGTAAAATAAAAAGTTTTATCTGAAAAATTAGCTGATATTTCTTTTCCCCAAGAATCTAAACTTTTTGGTGAAGATCTTGAAGAATTTTAAATTGCACGCATGTCATCATCAGACAGGATAGGAATCGAATTTTTTTATTTCTAAGTGAAATCAAGCAAGCTCCAGTATTTAATCCTTTTAATACACGGCTATTCCATTTCTTCATACTAAATCCAAAAAAAGTAGAAGTTTTGATAAAAATCAAAATCTCCCAATTTCAATGAAAGGCAATTCCTTCTTTTAAAACAGAGGTAAAGGGAGAAAGGCAGTTATGTCTGTTGTATGAACATATTATTAAAACTATAACTACCTCAGCTAACAAATAACAATTTATAACACATTACGTTAAAAAATTAACATAGGTTTGTTAAAATTAACATTTAATAGAGTAGATACTATAATTCAAACAGGCGTTTCTTGAAAAGCCATAAGAGTAGAGATCTTTAAATAATTAAATTCAAATAAAATGAAGAACATCAAGTATTTATTCGTTATGATTTTTGCTGTTGCGTTATCTGTCTCCTGTAGTAGTGATGATGATAGCACTAGCGACCCTAGCACGAATGCCTTGATAGGCAGTTGGGAAACAGTAGATGTACAAGAGGGTATTGAGTATGATATTACAATTACCTTCAACCCCAATAATACCGGAACATCTATAATGACGTCTACCGTTGACGGATTCACAAAAACCGAAACTAATGCTTTTACCTGGAGTACGGATGGAAATAAAATAACAATCAACAATAATGTTGGAACTTATTCCATTTCCGGGAGCACCTTAACTATGACTAGTGAAGGAAAAGACCTCATATTCACAAAACAGTAAATTTTGATGAATTGATTACTATTGTCAAGAATTTTCATCTTAAAAAAATAAAACCCCATTAATTAATTTTAATGGGGTTTTTATATACTTCGAACTGAGTTTAGGGAATTTGCTGACTTTAGGTATTAGAAAAGTTGCCGATGGTAGCATTCATTCTTATTAGCATTTTTAAAGCATTTTTACGAAAAATTAAAAGTTGAAATTATTATATGTCTTATTATCCTTTGTTCTTCAGTTTTGTATTTGATTTTTAATTCTACTTCATTTTTCTTCAAACCTTAGTTAAATATTAAGATTCTTTCATTATTTCATAAATTACACTTTTATCCAATTGAGGTAACAGATAATAATTATTTTAGGCTCAATATATCCTGCTTTGTGGTATTAATAACAAAATAATTCTCAAGACAAACTATATGGATTTGATAAACAACTTTTTTGAATTTGAGCTATTTAGTGTCGGGAATTATAGTTTGAGGGTTGGCGCAATAATTCTGATTTTTCTAATACTTATCGTAACAAAGATAATTTTGTGGTTAATCAAGAAATCTATATTCCGAAAAAGAAATTTGGATCAGTTCGATGAAGGGAACACTTATTCTTTATTTCAAATAATAAAATATATAGTTTGGATAATTGCTATTGGTATTGTCTTAGAAAGTATTGGAGTTAAGGTTTCTCTTTTAATAGCTGGTTCTGCAGCCTTACTTGTAGGAATAGGATTGGGGCTGCAACAAACTTTTAACGATATTATTTCTGGAGTTATTTTGCTCTCAGAAAGATCGATCAAGATTGGAGATATTTTAGAAGTAGATGGAGGCATTTTAAAAATACAAGAAATTGGTTTACGTACTTCTAAAGGGTTAAATACAGATGATATTTCTATTATAATACCTAATTCATTAATTACCACCAATAAGGTAATTAATTGGAGTCATCAGAAAAGGCAAAATCGTTTTAGAATTGAAATAGGGGTTTCATATGGAAGTGATGTGGAATTAGTAATTAAGATACTTAAAGAAAGTGCCAAAGAGCATACAGAGGTGAATAGTAAAAAATTAATTGAAGCTAGACTTGTAAATTTCGGGACTTCATCTTTAGATTTTCAGGTGCTGTTTTATAGTAGTACGATCTTTGGGTCAGACAGAATGAAAAGTGACATTCGCAGAATAATTAATCGCAAGTTTATTGAAAATAAGATCACAATTCCCTTTAATCAATTGGATGTGCATATTAAAGCTGAACCACAGAGAGAATGATTCATTTAAACGTATATCACTAATTCTAAACCCCTTAAGTTTTATTGAAAGGGTTATTTGTTTTTCATAATATTTCAACTTTCCAAAAATTAAAAATAGTTAGCCAGTTAAAATTCTGAGGGATCAAGGTGAATGCTATATTTTTGTCTTCATTGATAATTCAGTAATATGACCACAGCTATTTTACGCCAACAAATTGAAGCCATTGTTAAGCTAACTAACGAGGAATTTAAGGTTGTTCTGGATCATTTTCAATTATCGGAGTACAAAAAGCATCAATACATTGTTCAGGCGAATCATCCTGCTCCCAACGATCATTTTGTAACGAAAGGTTTGCTGAGGTCTTTTTATCTAGATGAAGCCGGCAAGGAGCATATTCTACAATTTGCGATGGAAGACTGGTGGATCTCAGATCCGCAGGCATATCATAATCGGATGAATGCCACATTGAATATCGATTGTCTTGAAGATTCCGAAATAATGTCTATAAGCATCGATAATCGGGAGAAACTGTGCCGGGAAGTGCCTAAAATGGAATACTTTTTTCTGAAGAAAACAACGGCAGGTTATATCGCGCTTCAGCAAAGAATTTTATCCTTGATGAGCCAGAAATCAGACGAACGCTATTCTCAATTTGTAGCGCTTTATCCCAATCTTATTCATCGCCTTCCGAAGACATTAATAGCTTCTTATTTGGGTATTTCCAGAGAAACCTTAAGCCGAATGGGCAACTCCTAAGCTGATCTTCTTTATGCTTTAGTGTGACAAATGTCCTTTGTTACGTGCTTCCATTTCCAGAACTTTGTTTCTTATTAATTTAAAATAATAAAAATGGAGAAGAGAGCACTAGTTGTGGGCGTAAGCGGAATTACCGGAAATAATGTTGCCAAGAAATTGATAGAACAAGGATGGAAAACCTTTGGCCTGGCCAGAAGTCCTGAAAAAGCGAATATAAAAGAGTTGCATCCAGTAGCGGCAGATCTTCTGGATCTGGAAAACTTATCTGATGCTCTTAAAGAAGTTAAACCTACGCACGTATACATAGCTACCTGGATGCGGAAAAATACCGAAGCAGAAAATATCCGGGTAAATCAAAAAATGATCAAAAACCTGTTGCTGGCATTATCACCTGGAAATTCTGTGCAGCACGTGGCTTTGGTTACTGGTCTAAAACATTATTTGGGACCATTCGATTCTTATGCTAAAGGAGAAATGCCGCAAACTCCATTTAAAGAGGAACAACCCCGCTTAGACGTTAAGAATTTCTATTATGCGCAGGAAGATGAGGTGTACGCTGCAGCAGAAAGGGATGGTTTTACTTGGAGTATTCACCGCCCGCATACGGTTATTGGAAAAGCAGTGGGAAATATGATGAATATGGGAACCACACTTGCGGTTTATGCAAGTATGTGCAAAGAAAAAGGCGAGGCATTTAAATGGCCGGGATCTAAAGCGCAGTGGGATGGAATTTCTGATATGACCGACGCTAAGATTTTAGCCGATCATTTAATTTGGGCCTCCACTACCGAAAAGGCAAAAAACGAAGCTTTTAATATAACCAATGGAGATGTTTTTCGCTGGAGATGGATGTGGGAACAGATTGCAGAATATTTTGAGATAGATTTTCAGGGATATGATGGAACGGTACATCCGTTAGAAGAGGAAATGGACAACGATGCAGAAACATGGAAAGAATTGGCGATTAAATATAATTTACAGGAATCTGATCTTTCGAAACTGGCATCACCATGGCATACCGATCTAGATCTGGGAAGACCTATGGAAATTATGACAGATATGTCTAAAAGCAGAAAACTAGGATTTACTGAATATTTGGAAACACGGGAATCGTTTTTTAATCTGTTTGATGAACTTCGGAAAGAAAAACTGATCCCTTAAGATTAGAATTTAGCTGAAGTAAAACACATTTTTTTAGCTTCAGTTTTTATAAACAGTAGTTAAGTCCCTTTTTATCTTTTAGACATTGAGGGATTTTTTTGTTTCACTTATTTCTACGTCTTATTCTGAAGGAGAAACATAACTATCTATCCAGATTCAATATTGCAAAACAGGAACATATGGTAACAAAATAATTTTCTTTATTCCCAATTCCGGTTTATCCAGATAGCAACCTCGTTTTTATTAATTCATCCTTAACGTTTATAATGGGTTATTATCACTATTTTAGACAAATACCAAGATATTGACATTCTATGTATCGAATTCAATAAACCCATTAAGAATTTTTGCCATAGAATGAATGGTTTAAGATTTTTTAATAAAATTAAATCATTGCCCTAAATGATAAAAAGAATTGCAAAATACTTTCTCCCACTCTTTCTAGTCAGCACAATTCTTGCTATATGGATATTTTTGAATGAAAAAGAGAACATAGCTCAGCTTGAGCTAAAAGAACTTTCTAATAAAAGTAATCTCATTATAGAAAGTTTAAATCCAGTGGTGGCCAATATTTTTTATTGGAGTCAATACAACTTTACCGAAGAAGATTTTAATCCTAATTCTAACCAAAGATTCGAAGAAGAGCTAGGCAATTTTATAGTGGGAATGAACCATTATAGCCAATTTAGACTTCTAAAGGTAAATGGAGATGAAGCACTGAGATTAGTGCGTACAGATGATGGTAAACTTTTAAATGAAAAAAACTTACAAAGTAAAAGGAATGAAAATTATTTCCGAAAGACTATTGCTTTAGATAGCAGTGGGATTTATCTCTCTCCTCTTAATTTAAACGTGGAGTTTGGCGAAATTGAGCAGCCTTACAAACCTATGATTAGGGGAAGCGCACCAATATTTTCTAAAGATGGAACAAAACTGGGTATTGTAGTAATTAACTTTTATGCAAAGGAATTGCTGGAAATGCTAAACAAAAAATTAAAACATTCTTTTTATTTAATTGATGATAAAGGAAAGTTTCTTTCCAACTCTGATGATAGAAATGCCGAATTTGAGCACCTTATTAATCCAAAAGAAAAGCATGATTATGCAACTAATTTTCCAGATGTATGGGAAAAAATAAATAAGAAGGAAGATTCATTAATTAGTTATGATTCGGAATTGTGGGTAATTAATACGCTTGATTTTAAACAAGAGATCTCCAAATCTAGTTTGATAAAAGAAAAATATGCCGAATTAACTACTTCTAATAAATGGTATTTAATCTCCAGAATCACCAATGCCGATGTTTTTGCAGCTTCAACCAGTTTTTATATTGCTCTTTTATTGATCAATCTCTTCTTTCTCCTAATCATAATTTATGTAGCCAAGGCCGAAATAAAAAACGAGAAAATTAAAAAACAATATGTGATTAGGCTTCGGAAGAAAAAAAATAGGTTAGAAAGTCAGAATGTCTTGCTCTCTTCCATAAAAAATAGGCTAGAGTTAAGAAATAGGCAGTTAAAGGAATATAACAATATTGTTGCGCATAACTTACGTGCACCAACAACCAGTATGTCTGCATTGGTCTCTATGGTGAGTAGATCCAACGATTATGAAGAGGTTAAAACAATAATTCCAAAATTAAGTATGATTACCAAAAGCATCAATTCTTTGGTACAAGATCTTTTAACTTATGTGCGGGTGCTTAATGATGAAAAGGTGAAGATCGAGGGGATTAATGTACAACAGGAAATAGACAAGATCCTATGTCTTTTTATCGAAACTATAGATGGTGATATTAAAATTAACACCGACCTGAGCGAATGGAATACGGTTCAATTTTCAAAAATGTATTTCCAAAGCGTGATGCAAAATTTAATTTCTAACGCCATAAAATATAGAGACCCTAATAAACTTAGTTATATAAATATCACAACTAGTTATGATAAAGGCAAAAAAATCCTTATTATTGAAGATAATGGCCTTGGGGTAGATCTTAATAAATACGGAAAGAGAATCTTTAAACTTTACGAA
>Ga0100391_1006850_pt1 | contig 10162 bp, 8 predicted proteins | sample CryGeymeta201515_FD_81541 | JGI IMG/M metagenome (GOLD analysis project Ga0100391, IMG submission 81541) | Groundwater microbial communities from Crystal Geyser aquifers in Utah, USA - Crystal Geyser metaG 2015-15 | ecosystem: Environmental > Aquatic > Deep subsurface > Groundwater | place: USA...
ATGATCAACAGGAATAGACGGTGCTGTGAATTCGCGTGGTCGTAGTTCCTCATTAATCTGTAGATCAGAAACGTCCCGGCGATGGCTCCCAAGGCTCTGAAATACGAATTCATGTTTTCATATTCGATATAGGACCAATCTCCATGGCCCGGGTTAAGCCCCCAATGGGTTCTAACAATGTATTTCCAGACCTTGTACACCAACAAGATCAAGGAGCTGAGAATGACCGCATTTCGGGCCGCATTTGTGTGTTTGAAATCAGTTTTAAACAGGTGCATTCAATACTTCTTCAAATTCTTGTAATTCTTAAACTCACCCACGCGAATATCCGTCAGGACTTCGAGCCAATCGTCGGCGCGTAGGCGAAGGTGCTTTTTTTCGAAGGGGATGGGGCGCAAAAAGAAAGGAGTCGAGTCTCCCGCAACAGCTTCGAAGCGACTGAGGCGTGGCATGATGAGTTGGGGGTGGGAGCGTTGGAATTCTTTCATTCCAAAGATATGTGGAAAGACATTGTCGGCTGTAACGAGTCCGTCTTTCGCATTCCCGTGCCAATAGCGGTGAAGCTCTTCGGCCTTTGAGGCCATTTGCTGAGGCGCTTTCACCCAGCCGTAGTGAAAATATCTTCCACGAGACAATGCAGCTGCTGGCTTTGCCCATCGACCACTTTTGGGGTCAATAACGTCAAGATCACGAATGCTAGAGAAATCCGAAGCAACCGAAGCTCCTTTCTCATCCAGCAAAATTCGAAAACCCTGCGCATCGCTAAAACTTCGCATCCCGTGCGAGCGCTTCACAGCGCGCATCTCTCTGCGATACCACTCTTTGGAATAGACCACCGTATGAAAATCTCCGTAGAAATGCACCCAATGAAACGCAAGCCCTGAAACACTGTCGTCCTCTTCGAAGCGCACTAAATCCATAATGAAATAGTCGTAGTCTTCTTCATGAATGACTTCGTCGGCTTGAATGTAAACGCAAACATCGTGTTGGCACGCCTCTAGTGCCACATTCGTCTGCACCGAAAGCTCAAGGCCACCGCGATTCTGGCTGAGATTCCAAGGCGAATCGATGATGCGTAGAGGGCAGGGCCAGGTGGCCGAGGCTTCGATCAGCCGCTCACGAGTATTGTCCTCACAATCACCAACCGCAATGACCATTTCATCCACAAGTGGTGCTAGCGAGGCATAGGCCTCCAGATAGGGGTATCCCATCTTTTCGCCGTTCTTAATGGTGCTAAAGCCGCTCCGCATGAGTTATTAGCAATAGCAGCCCTAGGCCTTGGAGAAAAGCGCGGAATTCATGCTTTCGGAGTAGCTTTCAATCAACCGGCTTATTTTACCGGTAGCAAAAACTTCAAGGGGTTCTTGAGGAACCTCTTAAGTAGGAGCCAGAGCAGGGCTCTGTGATTGGCAAATGAAACGTTTCTTGATTTCAAAACAAGGAGAAAAGTGACGCCAAAACTAACCAGTAGGTTAACGAGGCCAATGAGGACAACGCCCACGATGGAATAGATCCAGATATCTTGTGAAAGCTCAAAGTTGAAATGAGCTAGAGCACTCCCTAGCTGAGCACTTGCGAAAGTAATGTGTCTGACGTCGAGAGGGAGGCCAAAGATAAAGCCTACAACGGCGAGGCAGCCGAGCATCACACCGAGGCTGACATTGGCTGCAATGCTGGCAGTGTTTTTTTCAGTCCAATTCGAAATACGATTCGATACCTGGGCGCCAAAATACTTTTGCATTCGGCTTCGAATTCGATTTTGTAAGTTGTGATAGATAAACCAGTTCTTGCTAGCACCAGCGATGATGCCACTAAGGCTTAGGCAGATCCCCGTAAGCGCGGCATAGTAGAGAGACAAAGATTCCCAAGGATGTAGACTCGAAATAAAGTAGTTAGCGGTTTCGTCGGTTGTGCTCATGCCCCATTTTGAGATCAGCCAATACACTCCCACGGCGAATGGAAAAGCGATGAGAGTGTTTGCCATGAGTGCGATACTTTGTGTTCGAAAGGTGAATCTGAGAAGTTCCGACAATTCCCAAAGGTAGTTGTCTTTCGTTTCAATCTGGTCGATTTCCTGTGCAATTTTGGATGCAGTCATTGCGGGTTGCTTTGTGGCGAGGACTCCGCCGGCCGCAAAGATCAACAGAAATATCGACGCGTATACTCCGCTGACCAGAATGGCTTCGACAGCAGGAGCTTTGCCTAGTCTTAAGACAAAGTCTTTGGTGATGGATAGCAGGCCCACGATGAGTCCGCCGATGGCACCTTTCCAAGCCATTTTCCAATAGCCTGAGCTCCGAGGTTGAATGTAGGTCTCACCCGCTTGGCCAGTATGTTCTGTGATTTCATAAAACACCAGCTCGAGCTGAGTGAAGAAAAGTTTGGAGATTTGTGCTGCATTGATCTCAGCACTCAGAATCTCCTTTAGAAGAATGGCAACTTTGTCGGATATCTTTTGCTGCGTAGACAGGCTCACATATATCCCTCCCACCTTTCTTATTCTTGAGCATAAACTCTTGATCATAAGAAGCTTGTAAGTCAGGTCGATAGAGATGCCTTTTGAGGAGTTGAGTTTTCTAACCTCCGAACAAGCTTTGTAGCAGGCGTCTAACTTGAGCTTTAGTTCCTCAAAGTTAGAGAGTGAGGGCTCTCGAACATAGTCTGTGATGAGAGTTTCTGCTGAGAGAAAGCTTTCTACTAGGGCGGAGTTATCCTTGAGTCTCTCCCGAATCGGCCAGTAGCTGCCGTGATGGGCTAGTTGGATTCCCAATAGTCGTAAGGGCTCCTTGAGTTTATGTTGGACTCGTTGCCTTAGCTCATGGCTAGACGGCGACATCCACTCAATAAAGGCCTCGATAAGTGGGAGGGGTATTTGCCGAATCGTGCCAGCGCAGTGGATACTTTCTGTTCTCCATTGGTTCACAATGAATCGAAAATCGTTGCTTGGGTATTGGGGGGGGAGAAAATGTAGTCCCAGTCTGTGGAAGAGCTCTTTGCTGAAATGGGGTTCGGACAAAATTCCAGAGCGAATTAGGGCTGGGGCAAAATCGCACTCCAGAATGAAGTCTGTCAGCGCTTGCGCAAAATCCTGACGTAGTGACTCAGGAGCTTCGTCGATAAAGTGTCTGAGGCGTTCTTTGGGGGCAGGCTCGATATGGTTTAAGAGCTCGGTAATTTTGTTTAAGAATCCCTTTGAGTTTTGAACTCTGGCTAGGGAGGAGTTCTCTGAAGTTGTCATCTCCAGCTCTATTCTAGCATGCAAAAAAAAAATTAGTGCTTTGATAGTTTGAGAAAAGCGCGGATCTCTCCTATTTTATCGGAATGGTCGCCCAAGATATCAAAGAAGAGCTCAAGTCCTTTCTCGAAAAATCTCGTGAACGCGTGGGCTTTGGCATTCTAGGTGATTTCTGCTTGGACCGTTTTATCTTCGGGGCTGTAGAGAGAATTTCGCCCGAAGCGCCGGTTCCGGTATTGCTGCAGGAAAAAATCGAAGACCGCCTCGGTTGCGCGGCCAACGTGGCCCTCAATATCGCCGCTCTTTCAGAAGCTTTAAAAATTGATCAACATGTCTTCAGTGTCGTCGGGCAAGATGCGCTTGGCGAAGAATTGCATCGCCATTTGCAGGCGCTTGAAGGATCTCTTCGAATCAATCTCATCCAAGATCCCGACAGACCAACGACTTTAAAAACGAGATTTCTCGCGGGCAGCCATCATCAGCTCCTGAGGGTCGACACCGAAAGCAACGCTCCCCTAAGTGAAAAAATTGAATCGCTCGTTCTTGCAGCTCTAGAATCAAGAATGCCCAAGATCAAAACTTTGATCATTCAGGATTATGCAAAAGGTTTGATGACGCCAAGAGTTCTCAAGGAATCGCTAAAACTCGCTAAGGAAAACGGAGTTTTTAGCATCGTCGATCCACATCGCAGAACGCCTGCGGAATATTATAAAGGCGCGAGCATGATCAAGCCAAATGTTGCCGAGGCCGAAATCTTGCTGAAGTCTTTGACCGGTAAACACCACGATCTAAAGCGCGGACAGAATGCTGACCTCATCACAAAAGCGGCTGAAGAACTCAAGCAGCACCTCGAAGTTGAGCATGTTCTGATCACGAGAAGTTCTCATGGAATGACGTGGCTCAATGACAAAGGTCAAGCGAAGCATTTCCCCGCTCTCGCAAGAAGTGTCTACGATGTGACTGGTGCGGGCGATACAACGATCGCTGTTTTGGGAGCCTTCGTCGCCGCCGGAGCACCGATCGAACTCGCGTGCGCCTTATCTGTCGCAGCTTCTAGTGTCGTTGTGGCCAAGGTTGGAACAGCCGCAGCAAGCATCGCCGAGATTCAAGCCGAACTTTCGCATATTTAGCAGCTTTCATTTCCTAGCTTCATCAAATCTTCATCATCCAATCCTGGCCACTGGACGACTTAATGCGTCATAATGATTCTTGGGGTGGTATGGGGCCACTTCTTTTTAAGTTCTCCCATGGGAGAGCCGATAGGAATTAACGATGCTGAAGTCAGAAAATAGCTCAAATAAATTCTTAGGAATATTGGGCTTATCTTTGTTTTCAGTTGTCATTGTCGGCGTGGTTGCGGCTGGAGTGACTAGCGGTTTCTTTTCGGCGAAAGATGCTTCCCAAACAGTCTATTCAGAACTCGAAACCGTCAAAGCTATCGGACAAGAAGCTTTCAACGCTGATGGCACGCTGTCCTCATCGAGCAGGCAAGTTTCACTAACACATGCCTTTTTGAAGTTTCATGAGCTCAAGCGAGTGGGGCGCCATGCAGAGGCGCGTGAATTGCTTTTTAATATGGTTCAACTAGATCAAAGTTCTGCAAAGCTTTTAAGCATGCTTGCGGAAGAATATGCAACAATTGGTGACCACACGTCGGCTTTGAGTTTTATCGCTCAAGCACAGAAACTCGAGCCCAAAAATGAAGACATCCAACTGCAATACGCGGTGCTTTTGGATTTTTCGAAGCAAAGCTCCGAAGCATTGCTGCTTCTTCAAAATATTTTAAAGAAAAATCCGGTCCACGAAGAAGCTTTGTCACATGCGGTCAACATTGATGTAGCGAGGGATGACTATTGGGTGGCGATTCGCCGGCTTGATAATGCTTTGAAGGTCAATCCAAATTTAGAATATGCCCATTTCAAAAAAGGTCGAGTCTATTCTGATATGGGCAAACTCTTAGAGGCAGAAGTCGAATTTGAAAAAGCCTTGAAGATTGATCCTAACTACTACCAGGCGATGACATTCTTGGCCTTGATTTCGGAAGAGATTGGAAAAGTAGAGCGAGCCATTAAGTTGTACGCTCGCCTTGCCTCGGAAACCGGGAACTTGATTTACCACCGCAAGCTAGGTCAGCTGGCTTTGACTCACGAGAAGTATGATATGGCTCAAAGAGCCTATGAGAATGTGCTGCAAAATGATCCACTCGACCTCATCGCTCACAATAAGCTCTTGTCGGTCTACATGAAGACAGACAAATGGTCGTCGGTCGAAGCAAGTCTTAAGCAGATCCTTTCGATTGAACCGCAAAACGCTTGGGCTAGGGTAAACTACGCACTAACTCTAGAGGGGCATCGTCGGCTTGAAGAATCTCTTCATCATCTTAGTCTGATTGATTCGAATTCTGACTTCTATAAAGAGCATTGGCTCAAGATCACTCGCACAAAATTGCGGTTGCTTTCAGCGCTACAGCTGGACGATCAGCTTCCAGCATTGCTCAAGGAAATTTCGACTTTCATCAAAGACCAAAAAGATCCGGAAACAAAGATTGGTCTTTATCAGGCCTTGGTTCGTGCTCAACTCTCTCTTTCTGATTACAATGAGGCTTCAAATGTTCTTGGGGAAGCTCTGACAGACTTTCCGAAAGAAATTTCTTTGATGTTTTTGCAGGGAATGGTTTTGGAGAAGCAGAAAAAATTCGATGAGGGCATTGCCGTGATGAGTGAGATCATCGCGCAGAATCCAGATCACGCAGGTGCCTTGAATTATGTGGGTTACACGTGGGCCGATAAAGGCAAAAATTTGGACGAAGCTGAGAAGTTCATAAAAAGAGCACTTGAGCTACAACCTGAAGACCCGTACATCTTGGATTCTTTAGGATGGGTTTACTATAGGCAAGGTCGCTACACCGAGTCCTATGAGCATTTGGTTTCATCCTTTCTGAAAGCGCCAAATGAGTTTGTGGTTTTGACGCATCTTGGAGATGTTCTTGTCAAACTAGGGAGAGTGAGCGAAGCTCGTGACTATTATGTTAGGGCATCACATCTCAAGCCAGATCATCCAGAAGATCTTGAGGATCTCAAAGGGAAGATCGCCAAAATCAAAGAAGACTCGCCTGAGTTGTTTCAAGTCTTCAAGATTGAGAACCCCTGTTTTGGCCGTTTCAATCAGCGCTGTGTGTCTCATAATGAGCGGATGCGCCTCAACGACCACTCCCCAGGCCGGGCGACCGCGTCGAGCTCCCGATAAAATTGTAACGAAATGTTCCGAAATCTTTGAGTCCCTCGTTGGACGAGAACAGTTTTTTATCGCGCTTAGGGGGCGAGCCCAGTTAACACTACCAAACGCCAATCCAGAGAAGGTTGATCTCAGCTTGGCTGTTGCAACGCCAATTTTTCTAAGAGCTGAGGTCAATGGTCCTCTCGGAATTCGAATGGGGCTCCTTCAAATCAATCAGGATTGGGTTTACTTTTTTGATACGAGGAAGAAGTCGGTCAAGCGCCTTCCAGTGAAGGAATTCGCGAGGGCGGGGCTGCGTCGTCAAGCTTTCTTGCGTGATTTGCCCGTCTCGTTGCCTGACCCTTTTGTGATTGATGCCGTTCTTAGTCGCACGGGCTTGATTCGAGATGCTAAGCTGGATGGTGGAGTGGAGCAGCAACATTGCCCGTTCTTAAAAGACTCGATGGCCTACGAATTGATCTACAAAGAATCGGCCGAAATTGAGGGGCATGAAAGATGGCATCGTGTTTTGGTCGATGCTCGAGACTACTTCCCGATCAGGCATCAAACGCGCCTCGCACCAAATTCAAAAAGACCTGCAAGCCGTTTGAATAAAGACTTTTGGCGGCAAGCCCCCGAATGGGATTTGACCTACGATCATTTCGTTGGCGAGGGAATGGCAACTTTGCCTCGCAAGATCGATCTAAGTAATCGCAAACAGAGGGTCTTCACCTTTGAATGGAGGGAGGCTGAGCCAGTTCCAGACCGCGATGACCGTCTTTTTGGCTGGCGACCCTCTGCGTCATTGAAAGTACAAGATTATTAAGAATTTGCGCAATTGACACACTCAGTAGCAACGTGTTTTTTTCCCTTCCTATGTCTATTAATCACCACATCAAAAAAACCATGAATTTCTTTGCCGTTTTTGTTCTGGCCATCGCATTTGCGGGCTGTACTGGAGGCAAAAGTGACAAAGGCGTTTTAAAATTGCCAATGGGCACGGACGCCAAAACTCTCGATCCTCAGCTTGTTGATGACCTTTATTCGTTTGAAGCGACGTCATTGATCTACGAAGGTCTACTTGAATACGAATACTTGAAACGTCCACATGAGCTTAAGCCGTTACTTGCTGCGGAACTCCCCAAAGTTTCCGAGGATGGCATGAAATACACCTTCAAAATCAAGAAAGGCGTCATGTTTCAAGACTCTGAGCACTTCCCTGGTGGCAAAGGTCGCGAACTCAAAGCGCAGGATTTTGTTTACACATTCCACCGTGTCGCTGACCCTAAACTTAACTCGGGTGGATTTTGGATCTTTGATGGAAAAATCAAAGGTTTGAATGAGTGGAGAGAAGCTAACAAAGATAAAGAGACGGTCGATTACGACAAAACCTCTGAAGGTTTCAAGGCGATCGACGATTACACTTTGGAAATCAATCTTACGACGAAATACCCTCAGTTGATGTACGTTCTTGCGATGTCCTATACTTTGGTTGTTCCAAGGGAAGTTGTCGAAAAACTCGGACAAGATTTTGCTAACAATCCCGTGGGAACTGGCCCTTACGTTCTTGAAAAGTGGATGCGTGAAGCTAAGATTTCTTACACCAAGAATCCTAACTATCATGGCACGAACTACCCAACTGAATCTGAAGCAGGCGATGCAGCTGAGCTTCTTGCTGACAGTGGCAAAAAACTTCCATTTATGGACCGAGTTGAATTGCTTATTTTCATCGAAAGTCAGCCCATGTGGCTTAACTTCATGGCGGGTAATCTTGATAGAGCAGGGATCCCTAAAGATAACTTCTCTTCAGTCATTGATCCTGCGACCAATAAGTTGAAGTCAGAGTTTAGTGAAAAAGGTGTACGCCTTACAATTTCGCCTTCTCCAGACGTGACTTACACGGCCTTCAATATGGTTGACCCTTTCATCAAGAAAGCTGGGCCTAAATTCCGTCAAGCAATTTCACTTGCTCTCGACGAGGAAGAGAGCATCCGAATTTTCGCTAACGGGCGCGGAATTCCTGCGCACACTCCAGTGCCACCAAACATTCCTGGTTACGATAAGGACTACGTAAACCCTTATCAAAGGTACGACGTTGAAGCTGCTAAGAAGCTCTTGGCAGAAGCTGGCTTCCCAGGTGGTAAAGGTGTTCCTGAGCTTGAGTACGAAATCGGCAAAAGCACCGACGCTCGTCAATCAGCAGAAAATACAAAACGTAAATTAGCTGCCATTGGCATCAACATCAAAATCAACGTCAACCAGTTCTCAGAGCTCTTGACGAAGGTCAACGAGCGCAAAGCTCAAATGTGGGGTATTGCATGGGGAGCGGATTATCCAGATGCAGAAAACTTCCTACAGCTTTTATACGGACCAAACCAAACTCCAGGTCCAAACGGAGCTAACTTCCAAAACGCGGCTTATGACAAATTGTTTGAGCAAATGCGTTTCACGTATGACTCTCCTGAGCGTCGTGAAATCATCAACAAGATGAAAGACATTTTTGTCCAAGAGATGCCGTGGATTCCAGGAAGTCACCGTATTGGATACGGCTTGGAGCACAAGTGGCTCAAAAACTACAAGCCTGGATACATGGGCGGAAACGTAGCTAAGTTTTTGCGTGTTGATGAAGAGATTCGCGCAAAAGGCGTTAAGTAATAGATAAATACCGCCTTGAATCGACTTGGGGCGCTTCGGCGCCTGAGTCGTTTCTGGTGGAGAGAAATAAGGTGTAAGTCAGATGTTTGCCTATATTGTCAGAAGAGCGCTTTATGCGATTCCAATCATGCTGGGAACAACATTTTTGTTGTTTCTATTGTACAACTTTGTTGGTGGTGATCCTGCACTTGTGAAGGCTGGTAAACACGCCACTGCTGAGACTATTGCAACGATTCGGGCCGAGATGGGCCTCGATCAACCTTGGTATCTCCAGTACTGGGACCTTCTCATGCAGGTTCTAAAGTTTGATTTTGGTCGTAGTTGGTCTACGAATCTCAAGATTACTGACATGGTTGCGGACGGAGCGGGGACGAGTTTTTCTCTGACTTTCCCAGTTTTTGTGATGTCCACTTGTTTGTCGTTGCTCTTGGGGATCTTTGTGGCGGTCAAACGCGGAAGCTTCATCGATAAAGGTTTGGTAACTCTAGCTGTTGGTGCTCAAAGTATCAGTGTTCTTGTATACATTTTGGCGGGCCAATATTTCTTAGCTTACAAAATGGGCTGGTTCCCTATTAGTGGGTATGAGCCTGGATTGACTGAGCGTTGGGCTTACTTCGCCTTGCCATGGCTTATTTATATTCTGATCGCTGTGGCACCAGAGATGAGATTCTATAGAACGATTTTCCTTGATGAGCTTTACCAGGACTACGTGAGAACGGCCAAGTCGAAGGGCTTGGATTCCAACACGATCCTATTCAAGCACGTCTTGAGAAATGCCTTAATTCCGATTCTCACGAACCTCATCATTAGTCTTCCTTTTTTGATTTTGGGCTCTCTACTACTTGAGAGTTTCTTCGGGATTCCGGGGCTTGGCGGTTTGATCGTAAAAGCGATCGGCAATGAAGATCGTCCTGTGATCTATGCACTTACGGTTGTGGGCACGATTGCCTACGTTATCTTCAATCTGATCTCAGACATTTTGTATGCTGTTGTAGATCCAAGGGTTCAACTCAAATGAAGTATTTAGCAAGTAAGGTAAAAGGCAATTCTTTGTGG
>Ga0100391_1006852_pt1 | contig 10161 bp, 5 predicted proteins | sample CryGeymeta201515_FD_81541 | JGI IMG/M metagenome (GOLD analysis project Ga0100391, IMG submission 81541) | Groundwater microbial communities from Crystal Geyser aquifers in Utah, USA - Crystal Geyser metaG 2015-15 | ecosystem: Environmental > Aquatic > Deep subsurface > Groundwater | place: USA...
AATGGATGTTGCAGAAATGGGAGCATTTTTCCATGTATAGACTTGTCTACGAAGACCATTGGTATTTGGTTTTACATGAACATATGTTTCAACAACAGTTGAAGTATTATTATCAAAGAAATTTCCATTTGGATTCAACTTAGCAAGGTTGTAGTACATCAAAGCACCTGTTTCATCTAAGTCGGTTGCTGAATTAAAATACAATTGTAAAGCAGGTGAAGCTGGACTTGTTGGATCCCAAATTTCAAATCGATTTTGAAATGTTTTATTTCCAGTGTAAGATCCAGAGGATATGGAGAAACTTTTGTTTAGTTCAATTCTAAGAGTAAAGGTTCTATTCGTTCCAATAGATTGATTTCGAAATACTTGGTCAGTATTTTGGTTGAGTATGTTACTATCTCGAATTCCGCTTAGTACATTATCTATAAAAGTAGAATTTCCACGAGCCCAGGAAGCTGATTGTCTAACAAAACCCCAATCACTTTCACCTGCCTGTAATTTAGATGATAATCGAGATGGATCTAATTGCCATGAAAAGTTGGAATGAATGTCAAACCATGGAGTTTTCTTTATTGGGATACTTAGGGTACTGAATAAAAGTATTAAAATTAAGATAGAATAGTGAAACTTTTTAAAGAGATTCATATAATCATTCCCCCCCTATTCCTGGAGGAACACAGACGGTAAAGCTTGTTTTTAATTTGCAGCCATCGCCTGGGGATGTGGCAGCGTAAAGTAACAGCAAAAGTGCATTATTTCTATTGGAGTCATCTTTCTTCTTAAAATTTATAAAAAATACTAGTAACACAATAGAAGAAATAAAAAATACTTTTATGATTGACTTTGCCATAGAAGCTATTGTAATTATAAAAAAGAATTGTCAATTTATATTTTAAGATATAAAATTAGATAATATCGCATTAAATTCGCTCAATCCGCTTATTTTTCAATCAGCTTACAAAATTTTAGAAGCTATTTCGTATAATTTATATACATTCTGATCCTTTTAATGTTATTATTTTCCTATTATTATGTCTTGTTGCTATAGAATTGGTCTTTTTGTTTATATTTTGATTGGTATAATTTTTGCAGGTAAAGAGGTGGATGGACAATGCTTATGTTAGGTAATTACGAAACAGAAGAATTTTATGATGAAATGTTCTTGGATTCTGGAGAAGCTCGCAATGAATACGGATTTCTTCGAAATAGAATCGAATCTCTAGGATCCAAAGAGCTTAAGAAAAGAAGTAACTCAGCTGAAAAAGCTTTAATCTCAATGGGAATTACCTTTACAGTCTATGGTGATGATGATGCAGAAGAGAGAATCATGCCCTTCGATGTTATCCCCAGAATATTAAATAAAGAAGAATGGATAGTATTAGAAAAGGGATTGAAGCAGCGTATAACTGCTCTTAATCTTTTTTTGCGAGATATTTACTCAGATCAAAAAATCATTAAAGATGGAATTATACCTAGGGAAATCATAGAATCTAGTACTGGATTTTTAAAGCAATGTATAGGTGTTCGACCAGCAAAGGATGTTTGGATTCACATTACAGGAACTGACCTTGTTAGAGATGGGGAAGGTGTAGTCTACGTTTTAGAAGATAACTTACGATGTCCATCAGGTGTCTCTTATGTCTTAGAGAATCGTGAGGTGATGAAGAGAACTTTTCCAGAACTTTTCGAAAAACTTTCAATACGACCAATATACGATTACCCTTTCCGACTTAGAAATACTTTAGAATATCTTACCGATTCTCAAGATCCAGTTGTTGCGGTTTGGACGCCTGGAGTTTTCAATTCAGCTTACTATGAACATTCTTTTCTTGCTCAGAAAATGGGAGTTAGTTTAGTCGAAGGTTCGGATCTTGTTGTTGAAAATGATAAGGTATATATGAAAACTACCTATGGCTTGAAGAAAATAGATGTAATCTATAGAAGAGTTGATGATGTTTTTATGGATCCGAAAGTTTTCCGAAAAGATTCATTACTAGGTGTTCCTGGAATTTTCGAAGCATATAAAAAAGGAAATGTAGCAATCGCAAATGCTCCAGGCACTGGAGTTGCTGATGATAAAGTGATTTATACATTTGTGCCTGAGATCATAAAATACTACTTAGGTGAAGATTCAATAATTCCTAATGTTCCTACATATCTCTGTAGCCAGGGTAAAAATTTAGATTTCGTATTAGAAAATATAGGCAATTTAGTTGTGAAGGCTGCTAATGGTGCTGGTGGATATGGAATGATCATTGGGCCTAAGGCGACATCTCAAGAAATTTCCGAATTTAAAGAATTAATTAAGAAAGATCCTAGAAACTACATCGCACAACCTGTTCTTTCATTATCTAGAGTTCCTACCTTAGTCTCTGATGATAAGATAGAAGGAAGACATGTGGATCTAAGACCATTTATACTTTTCGGAGAAGATGTTTATATTATGCCAGGCGGCTTAACTAGAGTTGCATTAAAGAAAGGTTCATTGGTCGTAAATTCCTCCCAAGGTGGTGGATCTAAAGACACATGGGTAGTGGGTTAATTAATTAAGGATATATAATATGTTAAGTAGAGTAGCAAGTACTGTCTACTGGATGAGTAGGTATATTGAGAGGGCTGAAAATTATTCTCGATTTATCGATGTAAACCATCAGTTAATGATGGATTTAAATGATGAATATCCTAATCAGTGGATGCCATTGGTTTATACAACAGGTGATGAAGAATTATTTGCAAAAAAATATGAAAATCCCTCTGTTGGAAACGTAATTCACTTTTTAACTTTTGATACAGATAATCCAAATTCGATCTTTTCCTGTATATCAACAGCTAGAGAGAATGCACGTACTGTTCGGGAAAATATTTCTACAACAATGTGGGAAGTATTGAATGAGTTTTATCTGGAAGTAAAATCTATTCGTATGGATTATTTAAGGCTTCCACCAGATGAAATAAATCTTACTACACCGTTCACTTCGTACTCAGGAAAGAATTTAAGCGATTTCTTCAGATTAGTCCGTAACAATTGTCAAATGTTCAATGGAACAACTGATTCAACAATCAATCATGATGATGTTTGGCAGTTTGCTATGATAGGAAGAAATTTGGAAAGAGCGGATAAAACTACTAGAATTTTGGATATGAAGTATTTTATTTTACTTCCAAAACTCCAAGATGTTGGCTCAACTTTAGATCTTCTTCAATGGATTTCTTTATTGAAATCAGCCAGTGCACATGAGATGTACAATAGAATTTACCCTCGAGTGAAACCGTTACATATTGCAGAGTTTATGATTCAAAACCAACAATTTCCACGATCTATTCGATTTTGTTTAGAAGGAATTGAAAAGAATGTGAAAAAGGTTTCTTCTGAGGATTCCAAAATCACTCCAAATATTGCCCAAGATACTGTTGGAAAAGCATTGAAGCATATCGATGATACTACAATGGCAGTTGTTTTTAAAGGTGGATTTCATGAATACATAGACAATGTTCAAGTTCATCTAAATGATATAGGCAATTCGTTACACGAAAGGTTCTTCAGGATATAATAATGTCAATCAAAGTCGCACTGACTCATCGTACAACTTATCAATATGATAAGGAAATTACTCTTTCTCCACATGTGATTCGCCTAAGACCAGCTCCACATTCAAGAACTCAAACACTTTCTTATTCACTGAAGGTTCTCCCTGAGGGTCATTTTATCAATTGGCAGCAAGATCCTTTTGGGAATTACCAAGCTAGATTTGTTTTTCCAGAGAAAACAGATAAGTTTGAAGTAAAAGTTGATTTAATTGTTGATATGCGAGTATATAATCCCTTCGATTTTTTTATTGAAAGTTACGCAGAAGAGTTTCCATTCAAATATACTAAAGTCCTAGAGCAAGAATTAGCTCCGTATTTAAGTAAGCATGAGCCAGGTCCATTACTTACTGAATATATAAAAACTGTTGATTTAACACCTAAAATCACAATTGACTTTTTGGTAGAATTGAATCAAAAAATTGCTAACCATATAAAATATATTATCCGAATGGAACCTGGTGTTCAAACTTGCGAGACCACATTACAAAGTGAGATGGGCTCTTGTCGAGACTCTGCCTTTCTCTTAGTTCAAGTCCTTCGTCATCTTGGACTTGCTGCACGATTTGTATCTGGATATTTGATCCAATTAAAGACAGACGTGGTGCCTATTGATGGGCCTCCTGGTCCTTCTGAAGATTTTACAGATCTACATGCTTGGGCTGAGGTATTCTTGCCAGGTGCTGGTTGGGTTGGCTTGGATGCAACATCGGGACTAATGGCAGGTGAAGGACACATTCCATTGGCATGCACCCCTGAGCCAGAATCTGCTGCTGCTGTAACTGGCTTTGTAGAACAAACTAAAACTGAATTTGATTTTGAAATGGTTGTTAAGCGACTTTCCGAAAGTCCAAGAGTAACCAAGCCATATGCGGAAGATGATTGGAATAAAATTATTGAATTGGGTTATTCTATTGACGATCGAATTAAAAAGAATGATATCCAACTAACAATCGGTGGTGAACCTACTTTTGTTTCTACAGAAAACCGAGAGTCTGAAGAGTGGAACTTTGGAGCCTTGGGTGAGAATAAATTTAAAATTTCTGAAAAATTGATTCGTGATTTAGAGAGTCAATTCTCAAAAGATGCATTGCTGCAATATTGCCAAGGGAAATGGTATCCTGGAGAATTAATTCCTCGATGGTCATTGAATTGCTATTGGAGAAAAGATGGAGAGCCTCTATGGAAAAATCCAGATTTACTTGCTAACGATACTACTCCAAAAGGATATGGAATCGCAGAAGCTGGTATTTTCTCAAAAGCATTGGCAGAAGAACTTAGAATCAGTTCTAATTTTTTATTACCTACTTATGAGGATATAGTCTACTATCTTTGGAAAGAAGGTAATTTTCCAGACGATATCGAAGAAAAAATAAAACAGTTCAATGCGTACGAAAAATCCGAAAGGGGAAAACTACTCCATGTCCTCGAGAAAGGACTAACAGAAGTTGTTGGGTATGTTCTTCCTTTAGAATATGACTTTGTTGATGATAGATGGATTTCTAATCAATGGACTTTTGGAAGAAAGAAATGTTATCTTGTTCCTGGTGATTCACCTATTGGATTTAGATTACCACTTGATTCAATTAACGGCAAATTTGTTCCGCAAATACCAGAAGATCCCTTTAATAAAAAAGGGAATCTTCCATCTAGGAGAGAATTAGAGAGTAAACGAAATAAGCATTCCATCTATGACAAGCCCATACCAGAGATCAGATCCAAATCTGCTTTATGTATCGAGCCAAGAAAAGGGAACCTAAGAGTTTTTCTACCTCCACTTTTTAATCTTGAGACATTTTTAGAACTGATAGTAGCTATTGAGCAGACTTGTGAAAAAACAGGTTTGTCAATTATCATAGAAGGTTATGATCCGAGCCGTGACACGAGACTTGAGAGATTTCAAATAACGCCAGATCCAGGTGTAATTGAAGTCAATCTTCATCCTTCCAGTAGCTTTAAAGAAATTTTAGAAAAAACAGAAATTATTTATGATTCAGCTGAGAAACTCAAGCTTACTGCCGAAAAGTTTATGTTAGATGGCAGACATTCTGGTACAGGTGGGGGAAATCATATAACCGTAGGGGCTTCTACGCCAGCAGAAAGTCCATTTCTTAAAAGACCTGATTTACTGAGAAGTATAGTTGCTTATTGGCAAAATCATCCAGGTCTTTCCTATCTATTTTCTGGACTTTTCATTGGACCTACTTCTCAATCACCAAGAATAGATGAAGCAAGAATGGATTCCTTACACGAATTAAATATTGCATTCCAACAAATTGATGGTAAGGAAAATGTTTCTCCTTGGTTAGTAGATAGACTATTTAGAAATATCCTTGTTGATATTACAGGGAATACACATCGTACCGAAATTTCTATAGATAAACTTTTCGATCCTGGTTCGGCATCAGGTAGACAAGGTTTGGTGGAGTTTAGAGCATTTGAGATGCCTCCTCATTTTAAAATGAGTATAGTTCAGCAAGAGTTAGTCTTAGCTATTCTGGCAATGTTCTGGGAAAAACCTTATAAGAGAAAGCCGATTCATTGGAATACTAGCCTACATGATAAATTTCTATTACCTCATTTCGTTTGGACAGATTTTTCTGAAGTCCTGAGTGATTTGAGAGAAAATGGTTTTGCATTTGAAGATAGATACTTTGATCCCTTCTTTGAGTTTAGATTTCCAGAATATGGAAAGTTAGAAGTAAATGGAATCCAACTAAAGATTCGTATGGCATTAGAGCCTTGGAATGTTATGGGGGAAGAGACTAGTTCGTTTGGAACATCCAGGTCAGTAGATGCTGCTGTTGAAAGAATGGAACTTAAAGCATATGGATTAAATAGCGATAGATATATGATATCTTGCAATGGCTTTCAATTGCCTTTGCAATCTACGCATAACATAAATGAATATGTTGCTGGAGTCCGATTCAAAGCTTGGAATCCAACATTTACTTTGCATCCGAATCTAAAAGCGCAACAAGATTTGATTTTTGATATTTATGATACTTGGAACCAACGTTCTATTGGCGGCTGTACCTACCATGTTTCCCATCCAGGCGGAAGGTCTTATGAAACTTTTCCTGTAAATTCTTTTGAAGCAGAATCTAGAAGAATCAATCGATTTTGGACTCATGGTCATAATGCTGATAAGTCACCCCAGGTTGTTCCAAGAAAAGTCGAAAATTCGAGTTTTCCGTGCACTTTAGATTTACGAATGTTGTAGGATAGAAAACTTAGTGATTGTGGGAAACTCCTTGGAACTTGAAAGTATATTAAAATCCTATAATGCTTCCTCGGAAATATATGATGAATTATTAAATCCAGATGGAACTGTTCGTTCCAAGTATTCTTTTATCCTCAAATCCTTTCAAGAAATGGGTTCTCATGAGCTCAATAAGCGTAAAATGGACGCAGATCGCATTTTGCAAGAGAATGGGGTTACGTATAACATTTACGGGGATAATGAAAAACAAGAAAGAAACTGGTCTCTTGATCTATTCCCAGTATTAGTAGAAAGCAGTGATTGGCGAAAATTAGAGCGAGGCTTAGACCAAAGAGCTGAATTGCTCGATTCTATTCTGAAAGATGTTTATGGTTCTCGACGTTTGGTCTTAGAAAAAAGAATTCCTTCTGAACTAGTTTTTGGTAGCCCTGGATTTTTGCGGCCTTGTAACGGTATGTTTAGCACTATCGGTTTATCCTTTTTTGCCTGTGACCTTGTTCGAGACAAAGATGGTGAGTTTTACGTCATTAATGATCGAATCCAGGCGCCATCTGGATCAGGTTATTCTCTTGAAAATAGGATCGTACTATCTAGAATCTTTCCAAGTATTTATAGAGATTCTAATGTTCACAGAGTTGCTTCTTATTATCGTTCCTTAAGAAAAAACCTTCATAATTTATCGGGCGTTAAGGGAAGAGATCCAGTTGTTGTGCTTTTGACTCCAGGGCCAGGTAACGAAACCTTTTTCGAACATGCATATTTGGCGTCTTATTTGGGTTATACTCTAGTGCAAGGCGAAGACCTTACCGTTAGAGGAAATCATGTATACATGAAGACAGTTGAAGGTCTTCAAATGGTAGATCTTATACTCAAACGAGTTGATGATAATTTTATGGACGCCTTGGAACTTAAGGGCGATTCTTTGTTAGGTGTACCGGGTTTATTGGAAGTTATAAGATCGGGAAATGTCCAAGTAGCCAATCCGATTGGCTCATCTATTTTAGAAAATAGGGCTTTTACACCTTTCATGAATGAGTTATGTCGTTTTTATCTTGGAGAAGAATTAATTCTACCAACTGTACCTAGCTATTGGTTAGGCGATAAAGATTCATTTGAAAAAGTAAAATCAAGATTGAATCAATTTATTATCAAACCAGTATTTCCTAATTCTAACGAGCATAGCTACTGGGTTGGAAATTTATCTGAAGAAGAAGTTCATAAGCTTACTCAAAAAATCAATAAAAGCCCTAATTCTTGGATTGCTCAAGAAATACTTCCATATTCTACAATTCCAATTTTAACAAATGATGGATTGGTTCCAGGCAGAGCAATTTATCGAACATTCACAACGGCATCTGACAATGGATTTCAAATTATGCCAGGTGGTTTAGTTAGAGTAACAACAGATCTAAATGAAATATTTATTACTAGCCAAAGAGGTGCTTTTAGTAAAGATCTATGGATTCTTGCTTCAGAATCTCAGAAAGAAGAATCACTTCCTACCTCAACCCAAGAAAAAATTGAAATTTCTAGAGCAGCTGTTGGAGTTCCAAGTAGAGTTGCGGACAATCTTTTCTGGTTTGCAAGATATTCTGAGCGATCTGAAAATAACGCAAGAATATTAAGAGAAGCAATAAATGGTATATTAAAATTTGAAGATGGTTTTGAACTTAATTCATTACATGGTTTACTTCAACTTCTAACTCACTTAACTTCTACATACCCAGGTTTCATAGGAGATGATTCAAAAGAATTACTTTCTAATCCATTTTCTGAAATCCAAAGATTAATGTACAACCCGACTTACCAAGGTAGTATGGTTTATAATATTAATTCCTTAGCAAGTTCAGCAAAAAATGTTAGAGATAGACTTTCCGACGATACTAGAAAAATTATTAAATTATTAGAATCGCGGAGTAGCGTTTCCTCCTTTTCTTATGATACTATGTTAGAAGATATTTTTCAAAATTTGATACATCTATCTTCTCTTACTGGGCTAGCTTTCGAAAATCTCAGTAGAGAATCAGGATGGTATTTTGTAGAAATAGGCAAAAGACTTGAAAGATCACTAAACCTAATTAGAGTCATGCAGAATCTAATTAGTTTGAATTTACATTATGATAAAAATGCGCTTGAAAGTGTTTTGAATTTTAACGATATTCGTATAACATACAAAAGACGATATCGCTATAAAATGGAATTGGAACCCGTATTTGATATCTTACTTTTTGATGATACTAATCCAAGGTCTCTTAACTTTCAAATAAATGAGCTTTATGAGAATATCAAATACTTACCGAATAAGGATCCTAAAAAATTCTATCCTGAAGATAGACAGGTTCTGGAAATATATACATCTTTTAAATTAAAAGATATGTTTTTGTTTTTGAATAATGGTAATCTATTAGAATTAGAATTCCAAGATTGGATTACAGACATACAGATGAAGTTAAGAAATCTATCTTCGATCGTTTCTGATAGATACTTCAATTATACTGAGAACCAAAGATTATTAGGAGAAAGTTTTAGTGCCTAATTATAGAATTATTCATAAAACGATTTATACATATGCAGATTTTGTATCCCATTGCTTGAATTTGGCGCATATGTATCCATTAAATAATGCTCATCAAGAATGTTATAGAACATTTATTGATGTTAAGCCAAGACCTTCTGTTTCTTCCTTTAGAAAAGATTACTTTGGTAATAATTTATTTTTCTTTGCCATTGAAGATTCTCATAATCAATTAGAAGTTACTGTTGAATCTTCAGTTAAGACAAATGTTCCAATATATTCTTTGTTTTCTAGATCTTGCCCTTGGCAAGATGTTTGGGATCGTCTTGAATCTTCCAAATCCAGAGCAGATATAGAGGCAATTGAATATACTTTGCCTTCATCCTACGCACCATATAACTCTCATTTTGCGGAATATGCGATGAAATCATTCCTTCCAGGTAAATCCATTTTGGAAGCTGTATTTGATTTTACTTTGAGAATTTTTCAAGAATTTAAGTTTGATGCAAAAGCTACAACAATTGTTACACCTTTAGAACAAGTTTTTGCACAGAAAAAAGGGGTGTGTCAAGATTTTACCCACTTCGCTATTTCTGCTTTGAGAAGTATAAAAATTCCAGCTCGTTATGTCAGTGGGTATATAGAGACACATCCACCAGCAGGACAAGAAAAATTACAAGGATCTGATGCGACTCATGCCTGGGTATCTGTATATTGTCCCGATCAAGGTTGGGTAGATTTTGATCCAACAAATGGCAAATTCATAACTGATGAGTATATTATGACCTCAGTTGGACGTGACTACTCAGACGTATCACCGCTTAAAGGTATACTTTAT
>Ga0100391_1006853_pt1 | contig 10161 bp, 10 predicted proteins | sample CryGeymeta201515_FD_81541 | JGI IMG/M metagenome (GOLD analysis project Ga0100391, IMG submission 81541) | Groundwater microbial communities from Crystal Geyser aquifers in Utah, USA - Crystal Geyser metaG 2015-15 | ecosystem: Environmental > Aquatic > Deep subsurface > Groundwater | place: USA...
ATTGACGACTTATTGGTTGGCGACGCCATTAGTTTTAATTTTCTACAAGATGAAAACATCAACATTTTAAGCGCCCAATTCATCGCTGTTCAAATCAATGTCAATCGCTAAAGGAAAATGGGAAAATGGTGTCAACTCTATTTTTCTGGAAAAATATCTCTATTGAAGTTGAACCCCATAGCAGAAGCTTCGCTTCACTACGGGGCAGGCTTCCATATTTGACTTTTGATTATTGGGGATTTATAATTTAGGTATATGGCTACACAGACGACAATTAAAGAAAGAGTTTTAAATATTCAGACCGAACTTGAGGTTTTAAAGAAAGCTCTCCTAAAAGAGCCAGATTTTGATATTGATGAGAAAAATTGGCAGAAAATTAGACCAGAATTAAAGAAAATCAGGAAAGAACTTTTTAAGAAAACTTATGCTAAAAAATAGAGTTTTTGTGGATAGCAGTATTTTAATCGCTGCTCTTCTTTCTTCCCGAGGCGGTTCTTTTTATATCTTGACTCAATTGAAAGATGAATTTCAATTTCAAATTAATGATTATACTTTAGAAGAGATTTTCAAAGTATTAGACAAAAAATTTTATTCTCAGAAAAAGTTAAAGAACTATTTATTCCTTTTGTTGGGTTTGGCTAAGATAGAAGTTTTGTCTAATCCTCCTAAAGTTTTAGTAAAGAGATTAACTAAAGTTATTAATAAAGAAGATGCTCCAATTTTAGCCTCTGCCCTTGCAAATAGTAATTATCTCCTTACCTTAGACAAAGATTTTTTAAACGAAAAACTTAGAAATTTTGCCAGAGAAAACAGTATTTTAATTCTTACTCCAAAAGAATTTATATTAAATTAGAGAATTATCTAAGTTGAACTTCCACAAATTACTTCCATAGATTAAAATGAATATTCTTAAATCAAAATTTTTTTTGATTATTTTATTTTTCCTCATTTTTGTCGGACTGATTCTCGGATTAAAATATTTTTTAATGTCTTTTAATACTCCTATTATTGAAAGTGTTAAAAATGCCGAAAATCAAGATTGTATCACCAAAACAGAAGAACATATTGTCCGGGGCGATTCTTTATCCGGAATAATTGAACCGGGCCAGACCATCAAACTTCTTGTCGGTTATTATAACTGCAATGAATTAAAGCAGGGTGATATTGTGGTTTATAATTATGCCGGCACTGACCCGTTGATTAAAATCGTCAAAGCTGTTCAGGGCGATTCTTTTAAATTACAGCAATCAGGAAATGGTTGGAATATCTTAATCAATGGTGAAATCGCCAAAAATTCCAAAAAAGAGCCGTACCTGCTTAATGATAAGGGCTACCAAATGCTTTCTTTATACGAGCAGGATTATCAGGGCGTTATTCCGACTGATGCCTGTTTGCTTTTGGGAAATACCGCTTCCGGTTCTTTAGATTCAAGCCGCTTCGGTTTAGTCGGCAAAAAAGATATATTAGGCAAAGTTTTTTAGAGTCTCTCGCTAGAGGACTCTGACGCCAATGTGGTGGATTTTTAAGAGGAGCGCCAGAGTCCTTTCAGGTAATTGTTTATTCTTAATTTATAATTTTATGAGATACGATATTATTACCATTGGCGGCGCGACCGAGGATATTACTTTTTATACCAATGAAGGTGTTTTAATTGACAATAAAAAGGATTTAATCAGGCAGAGGTTATTGGCTTTTGAATACGGCGCCAAAATAAAGATTGATAAGTCTTTTTCTCATTTTGGCGGCGGCGCGGCTAATGCGGCGGTAAGTTTGGCTGGTTTTGGTTTTAAAACAGCAGCTTTAATAGCAAGAGGCGATGATAGCCGAGGCGAGCGGATATTAAAGAATTTAACAAGCCGCCGGGTTGATATTAGTTTGGCGCAAAAAATTAAAAATAGCGCCAGTGGTTTTTCTTTTTTGTTAGTTGGACCGCAGAACGAGCATATTGTTTTTTCCAATCGCGCGGCCAATGATGAATTACGAATTACGAATTACGAATTACGAATTTTAAATAATACCAAGTGGATATACTTAACTTCGTTATCAGGAGCCTGGAAAGCTAATTTAGATAAAATATTTTCAGTGAAAGGCATAAAGATTGCTTGGAATCCGGGACATCGGCAAATTTTGACCGGCCTTAAAACAATCGGCAAATATTTTGCAAAAACTGAAGTACTATTAGTCAACAAAGACGAAGCTATTGAACTGGTAATGTCTGATAAAAAGTATGTTTGTAAAGGTCGGGCATTTTTTAATGAAGTTAAAAATTTATTAAAAATTCTTCACAGTTACGGAGCAAGGATTGTAATTATCACTAAAGGCAGGTACGGCGCTGACGCTTGGGACGGCAATAAATTTTATTTTCAACCAGTAATTAAAGAAAAAAAACGGTTGGATACTACCGGCGTGGGCGATGCTTTCGGCTCTTCTTTTGTCGCCGGCCTAGCAGCTTATCAAGGCAATATTAAAAAGGCCTTGCTGCTTGGCGCCAGGAATACGGCTTCAGTTATCAGCCAGCCCGGCGCGCAAAATGGTTTATTAACTAAAAAAGATTTGTAATCTTACCGTAATTTTATGCCAAAAATCAACAAGCGAGAGTTAACAGAGGTTTTATTATCTTCTCAAAAAATATATAAACCAAGCAAAAAGGTTATTAAACAGGCTAATGTTAAGGACTGGCCTGGCGTTTTTAAAAAGGCTACTCGCAATCCCGTTAAATTTTGGGAAGAGGCCGCTTATGACTTAAGCTGGTTTAAGCCTTGGGATAAAGTTTTTGATGATTCCCAAAAACCATTTTTTAAATGGTTTGTTGGCGCTAAGTGCAATTTAGCTTACAATGCCTTAGATAGGCATATTGGCACAAAGATTGAAAAAAAGACAGCTCTACTTTGGGAAGAAGAATCTGGCAGAAACAGAAAATATACTTATTTACAGCTGTATTATGAAGTAAATAAGTTAGTTAATGCTCTGCGGGGGCTGGGTGTAAAAAAAGGTGACCGAATAGCGATCTATCTGCCCAATATTCCAGAGATTGCCATAACTATGCTGGCTTGCGCTAAAATCGGCGCAATGCATTCTGTAGTCTATGCTGGTTATAGCGCTGCTGCCCTGGCTGATAGAATTAATGATGCTCGAGCCAAAATTTTATTTACCGCTGACGGCAGCCGGCGCCGAGGCAAGTTAATTAATTTTAAAGAAATTGTTGACGAGGCGCTTAAACAATGTAAAACAATTACCAAGGTAATTGTTACGAAAAATAATCCCCCAGCTTTAGCCGGGGCCGCTAAAATAAAAGTAAAATTTAATAAGCGGCGGGATATTTGGTACCATGATTTTATTAAGGATCAGCCGCTAGAAGCTAAGTGCGCTCAAATGGATGCTGAAGATCCAGCTTTTGTTTTATATACTTCCGGCACAACTTCAAAACCAAAAGGAGTTATTCATGTGCATGGCGGTTACCCGGTCGGGGTATTAAGGACTATGAAATGGGTTTTTGATATTCATGGAGATGAAATATTCTGGTGTACGGCTGATCCTGGTTGGATTACCGGACATAGCTACATAATTTACGGGCCGCTATTAGCCGGAGTGACAACTTTAATGTATGAAGGCGTACCGGATGCTCCCCGGCCGGATAGAATTTGGCAAATTGTGGAGAAATACAAAGTAAATATCTTGTACACTGCTCCGACTTTAATCAGGGCAATGATGAAATATGGAACTAGCTGGCCGAATAAACATAAAATGCCAAGTTTGCGAATTTTAGGTTCAGTCGGAGAGCCGATTAATCCCAAAGCCTGGAAATGGTATCATAAGCATATTGGTAAAAACCGCTGTCCGATTATGGATACCTGGTGGCAAACCGAAACTGGTATGAATATGATTACTCCTTTGCCGGTCACTCCGTTGAAAGCAGGCAGTGCTACCAAGCCATTTCCCGGAATTATTGCTGATGTAGTTGATAAAAAAGGCAAAAAGGTGCCGATTGGCAAAGGCGGCTATTTAATTATTAGAAATCAATGGCCGTCAATGATTAGGACTATTTTTAATGATCCAAAAAGATATATTAAAACATACTGGAGTAAGATTAAGGGAGTTTATCTTACTGGTGATGTAGCTTGGCGCGATAAAGACGGTTATTTTTGGATTCAAGGCAGAATTGATGATGTATTAAAAATTGCCGGCCATAGAATCGGCACAGCTGAAGTAGAGAGCGCTTTTGTTTCGCATAAAGCCGTGGTAGAGGCCGGCGTAATTGGCATACCCGATCCGGTAAAAGGAGAGGTAATAAAAGCCTTTATTATTTTAAGGCAAGATGTTAAGCCTGATGATGACTTAAAAATGGAATTAAGAAAACAAGTGAGAAAAACCATAGGACCAGTTGCCGTAATCGCTGACATTGCTTTTGTGGATAAGCTGCCCAAAACCAGAAGCGGGAAAATTATGCGCCGCGTTTTAAAAGCTAAAGAGCTGGGATTGCCAATAGGCGATACCAGCGCCTTGATTTAATTCGTAATTCGTAATTCTTAATTCTTGAGTTATGCCCGAGCTTCCTGAAGTAGAAACAATTGTCCGTGATTTAAATAGCCAGACCAAAAGGAAAAAAATAACCAGCGTCAAGATATTAGACGCTAAAGCGGTTAAGCTACCAATTAATAAGTTTTATAAGCAGGTAGTTGGCCAGACTGTCAAAGCTGTTAAACGGCGAGCCAAAATGGTTATTATTGAATTGTTAGATAAGTTTCTTTTGATCCATCTTAAAATGACTGGACAATTAGTTTATCAGGCAGGCAAGAAAATAATTGCCGGTGGGCATCCGCTTGCCCACATTGCTAAAGAACTGCCCAATAAATTTACTAGAGTTATTTTTGAATTTAATAATAAGAGCAAATTATTTTTTAACGACCTCCGCAAATTTGGCTGGATAAAAATTGCTAGTAAGCAGGAGTTAGAAAAAATTTCCGATAGTTTAGGCGCAGAGCCGCTCGACTCCGAATTTAACTTAGCCAAATTAAAAGAAATTTTATCTCATAAGCAAAATACCACTATCAAGCAGGCCATTATGGACCAAAAGTACCTTGTTGGATTAGGGAATATTTACTCTGACGAAGCCCTATTTTTGAGCGGCATTAAACCAACCAGAAAAGTTAAGACATTAACGGTCAGAGAAATTAAAAAATTATGGCGAGCTATTCCCAGAATTCTTAAATATGCTATCAAACATCGCGGCACTTCTTTCAGTGATTATGTTGATGCTAAAGGCGAAGCGGGCAATTTTATTAAATATTTAAAAGTCTATGGCAGAGCAGGGGAGAAGTGCAAAGTATGCGGCGGTGTTGTTAAGAAAACTAAAATTAACGGCAGAGGCACGCATTGGTGCGACAAGTGTCAAAAGTAAAATTATGAATAATGAATTATGAATTATAAAGAAAAAAGACAACTAAATTTAAGAAACTATATTTTGCTATTTGTAGCTTTTATTTTTTTGTTTTTCCCATTATTCATGATTCATAATTCATTATTCGCTGCCGTTTCCTCGCCTGATGCCATAGCCATAAGAGTAATGCCCAACCCCAGCCATATCTCGGCCTTAAGATGGTATAAAGAACAAAAATTCACTGGCGCTCCCCAGTCTCTCTTAATAGACGGCTATACTGCGGTGCGCGACGGCCGCACAGTTTATGTCAATGCGGCTAATATTGGCTCTGATAATAGTTTTTACACTAATATTTATGTCATCTCATATAATCAAGCTGCTGAAAATGCAACAATAGATATTTTTGGCCAGATTCTTTCCCATTGGAAATTTAATACCAACATAGAAGAGTTTAAAAAGATAGAGTTAGTCAAAGACACCGCCAGATTAGCCGATTTAGCGGATATTAGAATTGCTTTGGAAAATTACAAGCAAGACCCCCAGCACGGCTATTATCCCAAACTAACCGCCGGCAGCTATTTAGCCAATAAAACCATTTCTACCTGGCCAAGCTGGCAAGATACTTTAGCTAAAGAGTTGGGCGGCTCTTTGCCGACTGACCCGGTAAATAAATTGGGCAAATGCGACGGCTATAACGAAACTACCTGTTGGAACGAGCAAACCAAGGAATTCGCTACTACTTTTCCTGTTTTGCCGGCTGGCAGTCAAGCCATAGTCTATAGCGCGGCGGCTGATGGTTTAAGCTATAGTCTGTGTGCCGTGATGACTTCAGGCTATGTCTCTCCAGCTGAAGCCGGGGCTTGTGGCAATACCACCTTAAAAATAAACCTGTCTCCGGATGTATGTAGCGCTGGCAGTTGTTGCCCGATTTCTGCAGGTATTCAAGTTTGCGCTGACAATTGTCATGAGACCTACTTTAATGGTCAGCATGTTAGTAGCGCATGTGATTGGTCATCAGTGCAAGAATTTAATGTATCAATTCAATTAGGGAAAAATGTAATAGCAACCAAAGCTGTAGATTGGGGAACTCTATATGGAGTTTCCGTTACTTTTAATAGGGTCGGTTGCCTTAGTATGACAACTGATGATTTAGCCAATTGGAAATGTACGACTACTCCGGGAAGTGGATGGACAGGTATAAATTATGACGATTCTTCTTGGCCGGCGGCTGTATATGGACATCCGGGTACTGCTGGAATCAGAGCTGGCAATTATTTGACTTATGCGCAAATTTGGGCTAGTGGGGCTGGAGCTGGGACGACTGTTTATTGTCGATATATTTTTATGGCGGATTAATTTATTTATAAAATTTTAATACAATTTTTTCCTGACTTGTGCCTTTTAGTATGGCAAGCCAAGTTTGGATAATATTTGTTTAATATCTGTGGTTATTTCCGAGCGCATGGTTATTTCCTCTCCAGTTAGGGTGTTTTTAAGGACAAAAAGACATTTAGTAAAAAGACACTTAGTGTCTAATTGGACACTAAGTGTCATGGTGACTAAGTTCATGGTGATAAAAACAACACAATAAACTGTTGCTTTTTTTAGCAACAGTTTTGTGTTATAGTTTTAAGCAAGGAAGGTGTAGCCGAGCCAGCTGATTAGAAAGCCGATCAGACCGCCGACAATAATTTGCGCTGGCGTATGGCCGATTTTTTCCAAAAGATGGGGGTACTTTCTCTCTAATACTTGATCGTTTTTTAAGTCCTTAATCAAATCGTTTAAAAATTCGCCATGCTGGCCAATATAGCGGCGCAGTCCCAAGGCGTCGCGGATAATAATGACAGATAAAATAACGCTTAAGGCAAACAGGGGAGAAGCCAGACCATCTTTTAGGCCGGCAAAAGTAGCCAGCGAAATGATGATGGCGCTATGGCCTGAAGGCATGCCGGAATAGGCAGAAATATTTTTAAAGCTTATTTCCCGGCGGTTGGATTTAATAAACAGTTTGCTTATTTGGGCGACTAAGCCAGCGGCAAGAGGCAAGATTAAGTATAAGTACATTGTTTAGTTAATTAGTGATTAGTTAATTAGTGATTAGTTAATTAGTTTTTATTTATTTTAGCATTTTAGACCAGAGTACCTATAGCCGCAGCAGTCTGGCGGCCCTGAAGAAATAGAAATAATAAAAGTAAACTAATGAGGCCAGCATCAGCAGCGAAACAAAAATAGCAAAGAAGTTAGGCAGCGGCCAAGCTAAAGTGTTAAGCTGTTCAAAAAAGTTGTTCAGTTTATTGTTTATATAAGTAAGCCCTGTTAGAGAATTTTTCTCTAACAGGGTAAAGTTATTAATAGTTATGGGTTGGTTTGAGGCTAGAAGTAATGATTGATTGACAGTAGAGTGGATTAATAAATTTTCCGCAGGAATTGGTTTGGCAAAAGAATAACTATTTTCAAAATAATTTATTGCCGCTGTAGTAAAAGTTGGTTGGCTAAAAACTCGCGGCTGAACTACCGCTGGCGGCGGGGCGCCAAAAATTTGGACGACTACAGTCGTCTCCTGCCCGTCAAAGTTGCCAGCTATGGCGGCAATGCCGATTTCTTTATAATAAGAGTTAAGCAGATTTTGGCGATGGAGCAATGAGCTGTTCCAAGCGTCAATTACCCCTTCGCTGGTAACAAAATCAATCGCTAGATTTTCACCGACATAAGAATAATTATAACCAGCCGTCTGAATCCAGTCGGAAAACTTTCTGCCATTGATATTATGTTTAAAAATCTGCGTTCGCAGAATTTCCTGCGCTTTTTCCCAAGCGGCCTTGGTTAAAAGTTGATTAGCGGTTAAAGTATTTAGGCCAGCTGCCAGCCGTTCCTGGTTAGTTAGTTCAATTAATTTTTCTGGAGTAACATCAGCCAGCCAAGCAGTCTTAGGCAATAAAAAAATCCCTATTACAATAACTAATAGAGAAGTAATTATTCTACTCGGCCAAATTATATTTTTAGTCTTTGTTCCCAAACTGCCAGAGCTAAAGACTAATTGTTCCTTTATTTTGTTAATCATTTTTTGTTTTTATTTTTAATTTTTGCTTTTTGTCAACAGAATTTTATTTTATACTATAATTATAGCATAGAACGAGGTAAATTACAAGGATTGTGGATTTTCTATATTTTTTGTTAGTGTCAGCTGTTTTACTGTAATATGAGGTAATTAAATCCTAATTTCAAAATACTAAAATTTAAACTTAAAAATTCTAAATTCTAATATCTAAATTCTAAACAAATCTCAAATCATAAATTCAAATGTTCCAAACAAAAATGTATTTACATTCGTTTGGAATTTGGAGAATTAGAATTTGTTTAGGATTTAGAATTTCAAATTTAGTATTTAAAAGTTATTAGGATTTAGAATGTTAATAATAGAAAAATTATGGCTTTAATTGATAATTTAATTAAAGAAGGCTATTTAAAGACGCCGAAAATTATTGAAGCGTTTAAAAAGGTAAAACGTCAGGATTTTGTGCGGTCAGAAGATAAAGAGTTAGCTGAATTAAACGAACCATTGCCGATTGGTTATGGCCAGACTATTTCTCAACCCTTAACCGTGGCTTTTATGTTAGAGTTGTTAACGCCGCAAGATAGAGAAACCATACTAGATGTTGGCAGCGGATCAGGCTGGACTGTCGCTCTTCTAGCTAGTATAGTAGGCAATCAAGGCAAAGTTTACGGCTTAGAAAAAATTAAGGCGCTAGCAGATTTTGCCACGAGTAATGTCAATAAATATAATTTTCTAAGAAAAGGTATTGTACAAATTTTTTGTACAGATGGTTATTTGGGTTTGCCTCAAGCGGCGCCCTTTGATAAAATTATAGTAGCGGCTGCGGCTGAAGAAATTCCCAATAAATTATTAGAGCAGTTAAAAATTGGCGGCAAGTTAGTTATACCAGTAGGTAATCCTTATGAATCACAGACAATCGAGATGATTGCTAAAATCGGACCAAACAAGTATAATAAAAAAAGTTATCCCGGCTTTATTTTTGTGCCCTTAGTAAAAGAATAATATGCTTAAAAAAATATTTATTATAATAATCTGTTTAGTTCTAGCATTGTTTTCTATTTATTTATTTGAAGTTTATGCGCCGCCTCAATCCAGCAGGCAAGAGGTAAATTTTTCTATTGTTAAAGGTTCTAGCGTCAAACAAATTAGCCAAAACCTAGAAGCCGTTGGTTTGATTAGGTCAAGCAACTTTTTCAAATATTATGTTTGGTTGAAAAATAAGCAGACTGACCTTAAAGCCGGTGAATATATTTTAAATCCCAAAATGAGCTTAAAGAAAATCGTTGCTATTTTAGCCGGCGGCCAAGCGTTAAGCAATGAGCAGGCCATTACTATCATTGAAGGCTGGAATATTGATGATATTAATAATTATTTTCAAAAGAATAATATTTTTTCAGATGATAGTTTTGCTAATTTAGCCAAGGCCAAATTAAGCGATTGGAAATTATCAATCGACAAGCCGGAATTTTTAGCTCAGGCTCCGTCAGATGCTAATCTAGAAGGCTTTTTATTTCCTGATACTTATCGGATTTTTAAAGGTGCTACAGTTGATGATGTCATAATAAAAATGCTGAAGAACTTTGACAGTAAGTTAACCAAACAGATGAGAGATGATATTGCCCGAGAGAATAAATCTATTTATCAAATTATCACCTTGGCCTCATTGATCGAGAAAGAGGTTAGGACAAGCGAAGATATGCAAATAGTCTCTGGTATTTTTTGGGATAGG
>Ga0100391_1006856_pt1 | contig 10155 bp, 7 predicted proteins | sample CryGeymeta201515_FD_81541 | JGI IMG/M metagenome (GOLD analysis project Ga0100391, IMG submission 81541) | Groundwater microbial communities from Crystal Geyser aquifers in Utah, USA - Crystal Geyser metaG 2015-15 | ecosystem: Environmental > Aquatic > Deep subsurface > Groundwater | place: USA...
TATTTCGATTTAATAAATTAAAGTGTAAGGTTAAGATGTTTAATATAAAGGATGAATTGGTGGCAAGAGGAAGCATTTCCGGCATGCTCAAAATTCCTGCGAAGGCAGGAATCTCATAGTAGGATAACTAAAGTGAGTCGTTTTGAAAGAAGGCTAAAATAATTTTGAGAAAAAAGTAATAATTAATAAGATTCCTGCCTTTGCAGGAATGTATTATGAAAAGAAGAGTAGTCATAACAGGATTAGGAGTAGTCGCACCAAATGCAGTTGGTGTTGCCAAATTTACCCAGGCCTTAAAGGAAGGTAAATCTGGAATCACCTTTGATAATGAACTTGAAGATTTAAACTTTTCATGTCAAATTGGAGGTATTCCTCAAATTTCAGATGATCTAAAATCAAAATATTTTACCGACTTACAACGTCGTGGTTTTAACAGTTCTGGGATTTTGTATGGCTGTATCGCTGGAGTTGATGCTTGGAAAGACGCAGGTTTTGAATGCAATTCTGAAAGTCAACTCGACTACGATTCCGGACTCATTTTTGGCACAGGAACTTCGGGAATTGAGAAGTTTAGAGAAGCTATCTATAATTTAGATGACGGCAAGGTAAGACGTCTTGGGAGTACTGTGGTATTGCAAACAATGGCTAGTGGTATTTCGGCTTATCTCAGTGGAATGTTAGGTTTAGGGAATCAGGTGACTACAAATTCTTCGGCCTGTACCACAGGAACCGAGGCTTTACTTATGGGTTTTGATAGAATAAAAGCCGGTAAAGCAAAACGCATGCTAGTTGGGAGTTGTAGCGATCATGGTCCCTATATTTGGGGAGGTTTTGATGCGATGCGTGTTCTCACTTATAAGCACAATACACAACCAGAACAAGGCTCTCGACCTATGAGTGCTTCGGCTTCTGGATTTGTACCTGGAAGCGGTGCAGGAGCGTTGGTTTTAGAATCTCTAGAGAGCGCTTTAGCACGCAATGCTACCATTTATGCTGAGGTGTTAGGTGGCGAGATTAATTCTGGTGGACAACGCAACGGAGGAACACTCACGGCACCAAATTCTGAGGCAGTGCAACGCTGTATTCAAAATGCTATGCGTAATTCTGGGATTCATTCAAATGAAATTGAAGTGATCAACGGCCACCTCACCGCTACCTCAAAAGATGCTTTAGAAATTGAAAATTGGTCGAAGGCACTCAATAGAAAGGGAACGGATTTCCCATATATCAATTCCACTAAATCTTTAGTGGGGCATTGTTTAGCTGCCGCAGGAGCTATTGAATGTGTGGCCAGCGTCATTCAACTAAAAGAGCAATTTGTGGCACCAAATATAAATTGTGAAGATTTGCATCCTGAAATAGAAAGCTTAATAACTTCTGAACGCATTCCGACTCAAAAATTGGATTTAGACTTTAACATCATAGCCAAAGCGAGTTTTGGATTTGGGGACGTTAATGCCTGTGTGCTTCTTAAGACGTTCGGTGAATACTAATTTTTTAGGCTTACTGTTTTTACTTGAGCTGAGGTGTTTTATTCGTCTGACTTTCTTTAACTTTACATCTGTTAAAATAATAAGCAGAATTAATAGCGTAGCTCACCTTTCTAGTAAATAATTATGACCAATAATGAACTCATTACCAAATTAAAAACAATTGTGTCGCCATACGTTCAAGACGAAGAGGCCTTTAAAAATCTGTCTGAAACCACCGATTTTGTTAAGGATTTGAAAATCAATTCAGCCAATCTCGTAGATATCATCTTAGATATTGAAGATGAATTTAATATCAGATTAGAAAATGAAGACATGGAAAAAATGCTCGATGTTAAAGCGGCTATGGAAATTATAAATACCAAGCTCGCGAGCTCATGATAGGCAACGATATTGTAGATCTCGCAGAGGCACAGCTCAAGTCTAACTGGCAAAGACCCCGTTTTTTAGACAAACTTTTCACCTCAAAAGAACAAGAAATTATTCGTAAATCTGAAAATCCATTTGTTATGGTTTGGAGATTATGGAGCATGAAGGAAGCCGCGTATAAATTATACACGCAATTACACCCAAGCCGATTTTATAATCCGAAACAATTTGAATGTGATATCGATGATTCCTACGGAAAAGTTAATTATAAGACGTTTGAGTGCTGTACAAAAACTAAAATAACAAGGCAATACATCCTGTCGGAAGCGAGATTAAGTAAAGCTGAAATGTCTTCTGAAACAGAGGAAATTAAGAATAATTCATTTAAAACACAAAGTGACGCGGTTCAAACCTTGTTACTTTCAGCTATTTCTTCGGAATTCAATTTAGTAAAAGAAGACTTAAAGATTATGAAATCAGAATTTGGAATCCCTTCGGTATATGATAAGTCTCAAAAACTGGATTTAGCAGTTTCCTTAACGCATCATGGTAATTACCGTGCATATGCTTATTTAAATTCGGTTTCGACTACGCTCGAATTGGCAGGTAGTTGATGAGAAGATTGGCTATGTTGGTAAAATCCTGCAAGGTTTCAAAAACCTTGTAGGTCTTAAAATTGAAAGTAATACCTAAAAGAAGATGGAAAAAAGATTGTTCAGAATGAATAGTTAAGTGTAAAAAAAAGACCCTAGATTAAAAAATACTTTGGAAAAGTTAAGACAAATTATAACAGTCATCATAAAATTTAGAATTGCCATCATCATAATTTTGGCAATTTTAATGGGTGTTTCAGGGTACCAAACCCTTCAAAAATTACGTGTAGATAATTCACTTTCCATTTGGTTTTTAGAAGATGACCCAAGCTATAAAGCTTATATCGACTTTCAAGAAAAGTTTGGTTCAGACGAGATTTTTATCGCCATGCTTCCAGTAGACAATGCAATTGGAGAAGCTGAGATGCAAAAATTAGAAGGGCTTCATAAAACTATAGAAGCACTTCCTTTTGTAAAAACATCCTTCAGCTTAGCCAAGGCGAAATATCCTATCTACGCCAATAACAAAATAAATTTTGACGATTTATATAATCCCAAACGAAGTGAAAAGGGACTGAAAAGTTTGTTTTCAAAACTGCCAAATATCACGAGCCAGCTAGTAACTGAAGATTATAAAAATCAGTTTTTTTATATACAGTTAAATCCGACGCCTTCCATTGAGGAAAAGCGTAAGGATATTACCGGTGAAATCCGGAATATCATAGAAAGTCAATATTCTGATTATTATTTCACAGGGCCACCCGTTTTAAACGAGGCCTATAGCAAAGGGATTTATAAAGAGAGTTTAACTTTTGGTATTCTTACCGTTCTGGTTATTACACTAATGCTTTTGTTTTTGCTCCCTAGCAAGCGCTATCTCATGATTTCGCTTTTATGCGTTGCCGTGCCTTTAAGTTTATTGTTTGGTTGGATTACTTCCTTAGGATTTGCCCTCAACATGATTTCTATGCTCATCCCTACTATACTCATGGTGTATAGTGTGAGTGATGCCGTGCATATTATAAATATTTATCACAAAGAAGGTCTTATAAATAAGTCGTTTTCTAAACTTGACCTTTTAACACTAGCCGTTAGAAAAAGTGTAACTCCCTGTTTTTACACGTCACTTACTACCCTCGTAGGTTATTTTGCTTTATACTTGTCTCCGTTGCCAGCCTTTAAAAATATGGGCATATTTACTTGTATTGGTCTAATAATTAGCTTTTTGTTAGTTTATGTAATAACCATTATTGGGTTTAGTTATATGAACTTAAATTTTGAAAAAGCAAAACCTGTTTTAACTCTAAAAAACTACTCTCAGAGTGCCTTTATTGTTTGGTTAAATGGTTCTACAACGCAGTACAAGAATACCATTATTGTAGGATTCACAGCAGTGTTGTTTTTCGGGATGTATTCTATATTTCAGGTTAAAATAGACACCAATTCCCGAGACCTTTTAGCTGAGGGAAAGGCTAAACAAGATTTAAGAACAGTTGAAATTGAACTAGGCGGAAGTAATAGATTACAATTGAACATTTCTACGACTAATGGGGATGTTATTCTGAATAAAGACGCGATTGAGAAGCTCGAAGCATTTCAGAATAAACTTGAAGCCAATCCGCTTATCTCGAATCCTGTTTCTGTGATTTCTATAAAATCGTTTTTAGAACAACGCACACCCGTTTTATTTCAATCTAATATATCTGAAGACAAGCTTCAAAACACATTAGCCGAAGTAGATGCTAATGATAACAGTTTCTTTAAATTATTTTCGGACGATTTAACCACAGCTGGTTTCACCTTAACCCTAATGGAAATGCGGACCTCAGAGTTAGAACAGGTTTTGGAAGATGTAAAGCGCGATTTTGAATCGACATTCAATACCGAAGCCTACAGTCTAAAAATAAACGGATTCGCGGTGGTTTTTGCACAACTAAATAAATTCATTTTAGAAACCCAATTTAAATCCTTTTTTGCTGCTTTTTTCGTGGCTTTTTTATGTCTTTGGATTTTTATAAAACGATTGAGAACTACGCTTTTGGTTCTTATTCCAAATTTATTACCCTTGACGGTTTTAGCTATTTTTATGAGTCTTTTAGACATTCCTTTAGATGTAACTACAGCAATGATTACTCCGATTATGCTGGGGATTGCCATGGACGATACCATTCACTTGGTCTATAAATACAGACGAAATAAAGGAGACACAACCTCCCCTGAAATACGAATGGATAAGGCCATGACCTATACAGGTAGCGCTTTGTTCTCTACAACTATTGCTTTGGTTGCTGGCTTTTTAATTATCGCTTCTAGTGCCACACCATCGGTTAGAGAATTCGGGTTGCTTTGTGCCATTACGGTTGCTGTGGCTTTAATTACCGATATTTTTTATTTACCAGCGTTGTTGAAGAAGTTTGATAAATAAACTTATGGTTTTATCTTAAATTGAATATCCGTTCCTGATGATAGTTCAGAGGCATGCTCAATAAAAATAGAGTCCGAATTATAGTCAGCTTCAATCAGCCAAGAGTTCCCAAAAAAGTAAGAGGTTTTAACAGTCGCTTTTAAGTCGGACTGCGCTACAATTGCAATCTGATGCGCATAGACAATACCATAGGGTTCTATAACATTAAACTCACCAAAAAACGACGCTATTAAAGGGATCTTTGGCGATTTAAAAAGTTGTTGAGGTGAGTCTTTTGCGATTATTTTCGTGTCGTGAATGACTAGCATTTCGTCTGCAAAACCTAAAACATCCTTGTTATCGTGAGTTGCTACAATACAGGCAATATTATTTTCTTTTAGGTATTTAAATACGCTTCTACGTAGGGATTGCTTTTTAAAATTATCAATATGGCTAAAGGGCTCATCTAACAGTAAAATTTCGGGTTCATTGGCTAAAGCTCTGGCAATAGCTACTCGCTGTTTTTGCCCGCCACTGAGTAACTTAACTTTTGTTTTTGCGAAGGCTTCAAGTTCTACAACTTTTATAAGTTCGGTTATGCGCTCTTGTTTTTTTTCAGGATAAAAGTTTGAAAGATGCTTTCCTATATTTTCTGCCACTGTGGTGTAGGGCATAAGATTGAATTCTTGGGTGACGTATTTCATAAAGTCGTAACCAACGACTAAATTATATTTAGGACCTAGAATTTTTTTGTCTTTCCAAAATAGTTCACCTTGTTGTAAATCGTGTTTACCATAAATGAGTTTGAGAAGGGTGCTTTTTCCCGAACCACTTTCACCAATAATTGCAAGATTTTCACCAGGTTTTACAGAGAAGTCAATGGCATCTAAAACCAGTGATTTGTTGTAACCAAAAGAAATATTATTTACCTGCAGCATTGGGCAAAAGTACCACAAAAAAACCGCTTGATTTCTCAGGCGGTTCTCATTTTTTTAAAGTAAAACTTATTTTTTGATAAACTTTTTCGTCATTATTTTTCCCTGAGATTCTAGTCTTAAAATATACAGTCCACCTGCCAAGCTCGAAACATCCAAACGGTTAGATTTTAATTTCTTACTCAAAAGGCGTTTTCCATTTGAATCGAAAACCGTAGCGATTTTATTAAAAACGTCGGCTGATGTTTTTATTTCTAATTGATCTTCAACCGGATTAGGATATATAAATAGGTCTACTAAAGCTTCATCTATGACACTTAAAGCTGAACCTTCTGTAACGCTATGTGTTGTGTTTATTGCCGGATTAGGAATATAATCTACAATACCAGATGGCCAGTAAATAGTAATACTGTTAATTGTGGTTGCTGTACCTAAACCAAAATGGGTATTTAAGGAACTCATAAATTTAAAACCTTCACCACTTCTAACATCTCTTATCTGAATTCCTGAAGGGGTTTCGATTTCAACTCTGGCACCAATACCATTTCTATTGCTCGTGGTACCTACGGTATTAATTTTTACCCAATTGTTAGTGTTTGCATTGTTCACATAAATCTTACCTGCTCTATAAACATCTAAAAAACCGTCGTTATTAATATCACCAATAGCCCCGCTCTGAGGCATAGAAGCAGCAGCATTTGTAAATGTAAAATCACCATTGTTAAACAGGATATTCCCATTGCTTAGAATATCTACATAACCGTCGTTATCAAAATCGGCAGGAGCATTTTCTATTCCCAGGTTAGCAGCAAGCACGCCAGAACCAGCTGTTATATCTGTGAATGTGCCGTCACCATTGTTCCTCATTAGTTTTGAATCTCCGTTAGTGGTCGTACTCGCACCAACATAGACATCCATATCGCCATCGTTATCAAAATCAGCCCATGCTGCAGACCAAGTTTGTACATTATCACCAAGATTAGAAGAATTGTTGTGGCCAACTCCAGGATACGTTGTATTGTAATAACCATTACTGTCTGCCACGTTTATAAAGACGCCATTGCCATCGTTTCTCCATAGCTCGTTGGTGCTAATGGTTGTAGAGCCTCCTCGACATTTAGCGATAAACATATCCATGTCTCTATCGTTATCATAATCAATCCAAACTGTGGCATAATTTCCACCACCGGGAACAGTTCCAATACCGTTAGGTACCTCAGCACTTTGTCCTTGATGGAAAGTTAAGTTTCCTGAGCCATCGTTAATGTAATACACATTGGCTAGAATATCATGACAAACAAAAGCGTCTAAGTGCCCATCATTATTAATGTCGATAAAATTTGAACGTTGAGAAAACACATAATCAGAGCCTGATATTTCAGTATAGCCTGTGCCAGTACTATTAGCTTTCATAAAAGTAACACCATTACCACCGCCATATAAAAGATCATTGAAGCCATTGGCATCAAAATCTCCTGCTGCTAAACTCCAATTTGGTGTGTTTGCTACAGTTGTTGTAGCTATTTCGGTATTGTTATAGCCTCCATTAGCCAATTGATAATGTACATTGATAACATTAGCGCCCACAGATACCAAATCATCTAGATAATCGCCATTTAAATCTACAATAGCAATGTCGTATATGCCCGTGGAAGTGTAAGTGTTATTTGTAAAGCTCACGGGTACGCCAGAGGTATTTGTACCCGTTGTAAAACTTTTTGATTGCCAGTTGCTGAAGCCATCGCTAACACAATTGGTTCTCACATAGACGGTGTAATTGGTATTAGGCGTTAAGCCTGAATAGCGATGCGTTTTAAGATTAGTGGCTGTGCCAGAATTAGGTGCTGAGTCTGTGGCGAGCTGCAATACGATTTCCCACAAGGTTTCGGAGACGCCAGAGTTCCATCTTATATCGGCATTTGTAGTGTTGATATTCATAACAGAAAGATCACTAACACTCGGGCATGTTTCAGGTTCAACCGAACTAATTATTGGGGAACTCGCGCAAAATCCCCAACCAAATGAGGTGTTATCATTATAGTTGATACGGTATTTAAAATTTTCTAATTGATTTAAAGAGAAATTAGAAATATCTAAAATAGAAGTAGAATAAGAAGTATTTGAGGCAGCACAAAAGTTGTCGTTTGTGTTTGAGTTATCCGTGAGTTCGCCACCAAAATTATTCCAAGCAGTGGCATCTGCATCCCAATACTGAATTGTTAATGTTTCATTTTGATAGATATTAAGAACATAATCTAAAGCTATAACAACACCTGTTTCTCCTACATTGAAGGCAGAGCTTAGATTAATTATTGGCGATTCTGCGGCGACATTATTTATAGAGCCTCCGCCTGCATTATCGTCGTTAAAAGAAAATGAAGAGGAACCACCGCTAACTGTAGGGTTTTCTATGAGATAGGTGGCGTCATAATTCCCAGAGAGTGTCCAGGTAGTGTTTGGCCAATTTGCCGCTTGGTTTAATTCTTGGGCTTCCGTTGTGAAACTTAGGATACTTAAAAGAATTGCAATGTTTAATAATTTTTTCATGTCTAATACTTTAGTTGCAAGTGTTGGTTAAGGAGTTAATCCATTCTTCAATGAGTTCAACTCCCTCTGAATGTATTATAGTACGACCTAATAAAGGCATTCTGTTAGAAGGTTCTGTAGAGTTCATTCTGAAATATAAAACAGAATTTCTTGGATCACCAGGTTCAACAAGATGGCCAAGGTCTAGGCCGAGATCGGTATCTGGGTTGACGCAAACTCCGATATTTGTAAAGTCTGCTGTATCCGAAAAATCTAGGCGAATAGGTCGGTATGCACAATGCGTATCGTCAGAATGACAGTGGGCGCAATTAATGTCTAGATAGGCCCTAGCTCTTAGATCAAGACTTTGACTTGTGTCGTTATAATTGGGCAAAATATTTATAGAATTGGGTAAAGAGTTTTCTAAATATCCTAAACTGATGAGTTTATCGAGTTGATTTTCTGCACCATTATTATAGTTATAAACTAGATTTAAGTTTCGAGGTTTTGGTCCTATAGGTTTTGGAATTTCGGATACTTTATGGCAAGTATGGCATTCCGCACCAGAAGGAATGCGGTATTGTATAGCTTCTACGGTATCACCATTTTGCCAATTTAGATTTACAAAACTGCCATTCATGTCGAGAGTGGCTTCGGTTTGTTCTGTGTTCCAAACGTAATTTGCAAAAACCCAGTCCGACGCTTTTTTAATCATTAATCGGGTTTCAATAATTTGGGTTTCGTTGTTAGGTAAGACGTTTTCGTAATAGAAGTTTTTAATCAGAATGGTTCCTATTGGAAAGTTGAGCGGTACATCATCACTCACATAATTTGCTTTGGTGTTATTTGGCATCCAAATAAACCGTTTTTTCTCAGCGTAATCTGTAAACAAGGTAGAATTTAAGGTATAAGGTATGACTCCAAATTCAGGCTCCAGGTTTTTTAAAGTTCCGTTGAAAAACTGATATTCAGAAAGCGTGGAATAGGGCATGTTTTCTAAATTAAATACCACATTAGAACTGCTAGTAATAAGGACGCCAACAGTTTCTGTTATACAAGTGCCTGAGGCATTACAAATGGTATATTGAAAACTATCGGGACCAATTTCATTGGGTGCTGCTGTATATTGAATATAATCGTCGCTAGGGTTATTCGGAGTATTGTTAGCATCAATTATAGAAGCATTACCTTTTGAAGGATTACTTATGGTTAATTCACCATTTATAGGAATATTAGAATCATTTGAAAATATAAAAATATCAGCTTGCGAGTTTTGACTTAGGGTAACTGCATCTGGTTGTGTTTCGATATTTAAAGGGGTAATACTATCATCTGTTCCGCAAGAAGAGATAAAACACGCTAAACACAAAAAAGAAAAGTAACTTTTTTTCATAAGCAATTTATATAGCTATTTATTGAATAGTTCAATTTTCAAGCCTCTTAATACAACAATACATTGCTAAATCTAATATATTTAATCGTAGCGAGCCATTTAAAATAGATAACTCGCCAAAAATAATGGTCAAAACTTTAAATCTTATAGTATTTTACAAGCTTTCTAAAATAGAAGTAGGCTAAAATCACAATCCTTTTGATTTTTATAAGTTTTACTCGGAAGCATTTCAAAACCTATATTCTAAAGTGTAAACCCGAAAAATACCTGAAGTTTATTTGATTTTCTTACCTACCGGAATCAGCTAATTGGCTTGTGTCCGTTTCAATGCTTATTAAGGTTTAATTATTACCAATATAATTGTCTTTGAGTTTTAAAGCAAATTTAAAATTGTGAGCATACGCTTTCATCATGGGATCTAGTAGTTACTAAAATTAAAATCTAA
>Ga0100391_1006857_pt1 | contig 10155 bp, 10 predicted proteins | sample CryGeymeta201515_FD_81541 | JGI IMG/M metagenome (GOLD analysis project Ga0100391, IMG submission 81541) | Groundwater microbial communities from Crystal Geyser aquifers in Utah, USA - Crystal Geyser metaG 2015-15 | ecosystem: Environmental > Aquatic > Deep subsurface > Groundwater | place: USA...
CCGCCGCGATCTCATCGAGATAATGCAGCACCTCGGCGCTCGTCAGATAAATCAACGCATCATTGGTGGGCGAGCTTTCGATGTAGCAATTGGCGCAGGCCAGATTGCACAAGGTGCCGGTCGCGAACCAGAGCGTATCGAGATTGTCGAGCGTCACGCTGGCGCGCTTTTCGCCTTTCGCCGTGATCAGGCGGTTGGCAAACTTCGCCCCGGGCAGCGCCGCATCCGCCAGGGCAAAGGGTGATGGGCCTTGCGGAGTATTGCGCGATTTCGAACGCGGCTGCACGCTGGAGGCCATCAGAACGCGCGCCGCAATTTTTGCACAAAGCCGGCCCATGTCTTCGGCAGCGCGCCAAACACCGTGGGTTCCCATGCGCTGAATGCCGCAGCCTTCACGATCTCGGCGCGGGTCGGATAGGAGATGATCGCGGACCCCATGGCGAAGCTTGACGCCTTGCCGGTGATCATCTGCGAAAACGGCAACAGCAATTCGCCTGCGCCCTTCCCGCAAATGCTTGCGCCGACAACCTGCTTGCCATTGAACATCACTTTCAAATGCCCCTTTGTCGAATCCTCGGCAATGGCGCGCTCATTGTGATCAAAGCCCTGTTTCACGACACGCATCCGATCGCCATATTTTGCCCGAGCTTCGGCTTCGGTAAGGCCGATCTGCGCCACTTCGGGATCGGTATAGGTGCACCAGGGCAGCGCTTTCCAGTCGACTTTGGTCGGTATGCCCAGCGCAATCTCCAGTGCGACATTGCTGCCTTCATAGCCCGAGACATGGGTCAGGCGCGGCCCTTCGCGGCAATCGCCGATGGCGTAAATGGATCTGATCGAGGTGCGGCGGCGAGCATCGACCTTGATGCCATTGCGGCCCAGCGCGACGCCCAGCTCTTCCAGCCCATATCCGGCAACGCGCGCCTCGCGGCCCACTGCGACAAGCAGGTGGGTGCCGTCTATGACTGTGCCATCATCGCCGGTGTGGACGCGGATAGCGCCGTGGCTGCCCACAACCCTTGCCGCCTTCCCGGTCACGAAGGTCACGCCCTCTTGGCGCATCACTTCGGTCACCACTTCCACCGATTCGCGATCATCGCGGCCCATCAATTCGCCCCGATTGATCACTGTGACCTTGCTGCCCAGACGGCAAAAGCCCTGCGCCATTTCCATCCCGATCACGCCGCCGCCAATGATCACCAGATGGCCGGGCAGGGCATCGAGATCGAAGAGGTTCTCGTTGGTGAGGTAGGGCACCTTGTCCAGCCCTTCGATAGGCGGCACCGTGGGCGAAGAGCCGGTGGCAATCACAATGCGCGGCGCGGTCAGCGTGCGCGTGCCCACTTCGACCGCATGCGGCCCGGTTACCCTCGCCCAATCCCTGATGACCTCACAACCCATGGCCTCGAAGGTTTCTTCGCTGTCATGCGGGGCGATATGGGCGATGGCATCGTGAATATGCTTGTGCACCCCGCCCCAATGGACTGTTGGCGGGGCCAGTTCCACGCCGTGGCGCTCGCGCGTTCGCGCCTCGGCCGCGCGTTTGGCCGCCGTGATCAGCGCCTTGGACGGGACACAGCCATTGTTGAGGCATTCGCCGCCCATCTTGTGGCCTTCGATCAGCGCAACCTTGAGGCCAAACAGCGCGCAGCCGCCTGCTGCTGTCAGGCCCGCAGCCCCTCCTCCGATCACAATTGCGTCATGGGTATATTTCATTGGACTTCCATCAGTAACTAAAGGTGGGCAGATTGCGAAGGATCACATATCGCGCCATTGTGACCTTATTCGCCATTACAGGACAAACAGTTTCATGAACCTCGACAATTCCCGGAATTACTATGGCAAGGTGCTCGAAAGCTCTGCTGATCTGCGCACTGATGCCTGCTGCACCTTCGATGCGCCTTCGCCCTCGATCCGGGCGGCACTGGCCAATGTGCATGATGAGGTTCGGGCGCGCTATTATGGCTGCGGACTGGTGGTGCCCCAGGCGATCGAGGGTTGCAAGGTGCTCGATCTGGGATCGGGCAGCGGGCAGGATGCTTATCTGCTGGCGCAGATGGTCGGCGCGAAGGGCTCGGTGACGGGCGTCGATGCCACGGACGAACAGCTTGCCGTCGCCGAAAGGCATCGCGGCTGGCACGCCGAGCGGTTCGGCTATGACAATGTCCGCTTCCTGAAAGGCGACATTGAAAAGCTCGATGCGCTTGATCTGGAGCCGGGCAGTTTCGATGTCATCGTCTCCAATTGCGTGATCAATCTGGTGGCTGACAAGGCGGCGGTATTTCGCGCCGCGCACACATTGCTGAAACCCGGCGGGGAGCTGTATTTCTCCGATGTCTATTCCGATCGCCGCGTGCCTGCGCATCTGCTCGATGATCCGGTGCTGCATGGCGAATGCCTCTCAGGGGCGCTCTACTGGGGTGATTTCGATATGCTGGCCAAGCAGGCAGGGTTTGCCGATCCGCGGCTGGTAACAGAGCGTCCGCTGGGGATAAATGATGCCAAGGTGTCCGCCATGCTCGAAGGCATTGGCTTTGTCTCGGCAACCTATCGCCTGTTCAAGATCGCCGGGCTGGAGCCGCAATGCGAGGATTATGGGCAGGCCGTGCGCTATCGCGGCACAGTCACCGGGCAAGAGCAAACCTTCCATCTCGATGCCCATCATGCGATTGAAAAGGGACGGATAATGCCTGTTTGCGGCAATAGCTGGCTGATGCTGGCAGACACGCGCTTTGCCGGGCATTTTGATTTTATCGGGGATTTTGGCACGCATTACGGGGTGTTTCCGGGCTGCCGCGCAGCGGTCCCCTTCGAACGATCCAATGCCAATCCGGGCAAAAGCGAAGCGCCCTGTTGCTGAATATTCTTGTCACGGGCGCCGCCGGTCTGATCGGCGGCGAGGTCTGCGCGCGTCTGGTATCTGCCGGGCACCGGGTCTTCGCGCTGATCCATCGCGCTCCGGATGTGTTTGGCAATGACGGTAAGCTGGTCGCTTTGTCAGCGGCGCTCAAAGGCGATGTGGGTGCGCCCTGGCTCGGCCTTGCCCAGCCGCCGAAAGTGGATCTCGTGGTGCATTGCGCGGCCTCGCTGACCTTCGATGCCCCTTATGATGAGCTTGCCGCGATCAATGTCGCGGGCACGCGCAATGTGGTCGCCTTTGCCAGCGCGCAAGGAGCCGCACTGCTGCATGTCAGCACCGCTTATGTTTGCGGTTTGCGCGATGGCGAGATCGCCGAGGAGGCTGTTGGTCCAGAAACCGTTTTCGCCAATGGCTATGAACGCAGCAAAGCCGCGGCCGAAGCGGTGGTGCGGGCCAGCGGGCTGGTCCATTGCATCGCTCGCCCGGCGATTGTTCTGGGCGACAGCGAGACCGGCGCGATCCGCAAGTTCGATGCAATGTATCAGACCTTTGCCCTTCTGGCGCGCGGGCTGGTGCGCGAAATTCCGGTAGCCACCGGGGCCAGCCTCGATTTCGTGCCGATTGACCACGTGGCCGGCGCCATTGCCCGGCTTGCTGCACGCATGGACCAAGCCAATGGCGCCATCTGCCATCTCTCCAGCGGCGCTCCGCTTCCGGTTGAACATTTTGCAAAGGCCATTGCCGCCTATCCGCAATTCCATGCGCCCGCACTGGTGCCCGCAGACCAGTTCTGCCCGGAAAGCCTGCCGCCGGTGCAGCGCCGGGTGTGGCGCAAGGTGGCCAGCGCCTATGCCAGCTATTTCCAGCGCGACCCGCGCTTTGCCGATGCCAATGCGCGCCACATTACCCGCATGGCACCGCCTGATACAGGCGTGCAGTGGCTGCACAAATTGATCGGGTTTGCCATTGCAGGAGGCTTGTTGCCCCAAGCTGCGCCTAGCGCACGTCGGGATACATTTCCGCCAGCCGCTGCCGCGCGCCAAAGGCCCACAACATCCCTATCTTGAAATAGATCCAATTGGCCTTGAGCGGACCCCATTCGGCAATGCGCCGATCCGAGGTGCGGACCGTGCGTCTGATCAACTTCACCCGGCCAAAGCGGACCAGCCTGATACACAAATCCGCCTCCTCCATCACTCTGGCCTCCGGATCGCAGCCGCCGCTTTCCAGAAACTGCGCGCGGCGAAAAAACATCGCATGATCGCCGAACAACAATCGCACCCCTTTGGCAAACAGATGCGGGCGGCACAGCAGCGGAGCATACCAGGTCTTGGCCCAGTTATGCGCTGTGGTGCCCCAGCGAACTTTGCGTGGCCCGGCGATGATCGGCGTAAAACCGGCCAGCGCAATTGCCTGATCAGCCAGCGTCGCTTCGATCACGGCAATAAAATCGACAGGCGGCTGCGTATCGGCATGCAGCACCACGACCAGCGCGCCAGTGGCCGCGGCAACGCCTGCATTGATCTGGCTGCCCCGCCCGCGTTTCGCAGTGATGACGCGCCACCCGGCCGCCTCAGCAATCGCCACGCTCGCATCCTGGCTTGCGCCATCAACGCACAGCACTTCGGCAGGCGGCGGGTCGAGCGTGCTGATCTGCGCGATCAGAGCGGGCAAGGCGCTTGCTTCATTGAGCATGGGCACAAGGATAGTGGTGCGGCTCATCGGATGAGCTGGGGCCATCGTGCAAGATCTTCAGGCCGGTCGCAATCAGCAAGTTCTTCGAGCAGGTGACAGGGCACGCCGTGTGCCGCCAAGCGGGCCACGGTGTCGCTCAACACCGTTTGCGTCCCCCACGCCATATCGGTGAACACGAAAGGCACCGCGCGCGTAAACCCAAGCAGATAATAGCCGCCATCCGCCGCCGGGCCGATCACTGCGGGAAGCTCGCACAGGCTTTGCGCAGCGGCAAGCAGATGCTGCGCGCCAAGATCGGGCACATCTGCCCCGAGCAGGATCGCAGGCGCCTCCACCCGCGCCAGCCTGTCGCCAAGATCGCCCCCGCCTTGCTCCACCAGCGGCACATCATCGCCCAGCCACCCGGCAAACGCACTGTGCTCGGCGCCGGTCGTCCAGACCGCAAAGGGCAGGCCAGTCTGCCTGATCACCCGAAGCGTGCGCTCAACCAGTTGGCTGTGCACCTGTGCTGCGCCATCGGCCCCCAAAGCAGGGATCAGACGCGTCTTGGCAAGGCCGGGCACCGGATATTTCGCAAACAGGGCGATGGTGGGAAGAATCGCAGACATAGGTGCGCTTCCTAAACGGTGGACGCGCGCTTGGCGACGACGCATGATAGCAAACTATGGCATCGCGAGTCTTGAAACTTGCCGGACTGGCAATTGGCGCTGCGGCCCTTGGCGGGTTGCTCTATGCCGAACGCGCGCGCCCGTTGCGCAAACGCACTGCTGAACAACTGCCGCGCCTTGCCCGCAATGCCGCCATGGGAGCCGCGTGTCAGGCCGTCATCATGACGATCGAGGCCCCCCTCACCAGCACAGTTGCCGTTCGCAACGCCAGCGCGAAGCGCGGGCTGCAACATGCCATTGGCGGCTGGCGAGGCCGGGTTGTTGCTTTCCTGGCGATGGATTACAGCTATTATATCTGGCATGCCGCAACGCACAAACTGCCGTTCCTGTGGCGGTTTCACCGGGTGCATCATGTGGATCCGGACTGCGATGCATCAACCGCGGTGCGGTTTCACTTTATCGATATGCTGCTGTCAATTCCGTGGCGCATGATCCAGCTGCGGGTATCGGGAGCTGACCTTGGCGTAATGCGCAGCTGGCAGGGCTTCTTCCTCGCCTCGGTATTCTTCCATCATGCCAATTGGCGCCTGCCCCGGGGATTGGACCGCAAGCTGAGCAGCCTGATCACAACGCCGGAAATGCATGGCATCCATCACAGCCAGGATCTCGCCGAGATGGACAGCAATTTTACCAGCGGCCTGTCTTTCTGGGACCGGTTGCATGGCAGTTTCCGCCATGGCGTGCGGCAAGATGGTCTGGTGATCGGCGTCGATGATCCTGCTGCCGAGCGCGACAGCAAACTGGTTCCCGCGCTGCTCTCCCCCATCAATGCAGGCGGTGGACGCGGACAGAGCCACCGCCCGTTATAAATCCAGCGGTTTATTGCAAAACTTGTCTCGCTGGCCTGCTTGTCCTAGGCTGGTCACAGGTTCCGTCTATTGTGGCGGGTCATGTTTGATTGAGAGTAATGGCAATGGCGGACACGGTTCCGCCGGGGACAAGCGAGAATGCCAAGGGCAAGGAGCGTGACACTGGGAACACGCGCCATGGACAAAGACCTTCGCAAGGGCGCACTCCCGGTGAAACGAAAGGGGCAATGGCGCGCGATCCGCGCAGCTGGAGGCGACCCCCTCACACATCGTTCAAGCAAGCCTATGCAGCGATTGATCTGGGCACCAACAATTGCCGGCTGCTGATTGCGCGGCCGTCTGACGAAAACTTCGTGGTGATCGATGCCTTCAGCCGCGTTGTCCGGCTTGGCGAAGGGCTGGCGCAGTCGGGCCGCCTGTCCGACGAAGCGATGGAGCGCGCGGTGAATGCACTCAAGATATGCTCCGCCAAGCTGAAGAAGCGCAAGGTGCATCTGGCGCGTTCGGTCGCCACCGAAGCCTGCCGCCGGGCGACCAATGGCGCGGCCTTCATCGAGCGGGTGCGCGAGGAAACCGGCATCCATCTCGATATCATCAGCGCCGAGGAAGAGGCGCGTCTGGCCGTGCTGGGCTGTCATATTTTGCTGGAAGACGGCATTGGCCCCGCGGTGATCTTCGATATTGGCGGCGGTTCGACCGAACTGGTGCTGATTGAACCCGGCGCGCCGGTGCCGCGCATTCTGGATTGGCAAAGCGTGCCCTGGGGCGTGGTCTCCTTGACCGAAACAGTTGGCCCCGAAGTGGGCAACCGGGATGACAGGCTGGCCCGCTACGCCGAAATGAAGCAGCTCGTCACCGACAGTTTTGCCGAGTTTGCCGAGCGGATCAAGAGCCACCGCAACCCCGATCTGCGGCTGCTGGGAACCAGCGGCACAGTGACCACATTGGCCAGCGTGCATCTGGGGCTGTCGCATTATGATCGCTCGGCCGTCGATGGGCTGATCGTGCCATCCGATGCCATGCGCGATATTTCGAGCGAGCTGTCCGCACTATCGCCCGATGAACGGCGCGAGCTTGACTGTATCGGGAATGAGCGGGCTGATCTGGTGGTGGCGGGTTGTGCAATCCTTGAAGCCATCCTCGAAATCTGGCCCGCGCCGCGCCTTGGCGTGGCCGATCGCGGCATTCGTGAAGGGATCTTGCGCTCCATGATGGCTGCCGATGCCGAAGGCGCCAAGGCGCAGGAAGCTTTGCTGAAGCTCAAGCGGGGGCAAAAGCGCGCACCGGGCGGGCACAGCTGATGGCGCGTGCCGGGCAGGATTCGGTGCGCCGACCGACAAAGAACCGCAAGCGCACGGCCAGTTCGCAGCGCTGGCTGGAACGGCAATTGAACGATCCTTATGTCAAGCGCGCCAGGGACGAAGGCTGGCGCAGCCGGGCGGCGTTCAAGCTGATCGAGCTGGATGACCGGTTTGCTCTGATCAAGGGCGTACAGCGCGTCGTTGACTTGGGGATTGCGCCGGGCGGCTGGTCACAGGTGGTGCGCAAACGCGCGCCCAAGGCGGCGATTGTCGGGATCGATTTGCTTGAAGTCGAACCGATTGAAGGCGTCACCATCCTGCAAATGGACTTCATGGATGATGGCGCACCTGCCGCGCTGGAAGCTGAACTCGACGGGCCGCCCGATCTGGTCTTGTCCGATATGGCGGCCAATACCGTCGGTCACAAGCAAACCGATCACCTGCGCACGCTCGCCCTTGCCGAAGCGGCGGCATGGTTTGCGGTGGAAGTATTGAGCGAGGGCGGAAGTTTTGTCGCCAAGGGCTTTGCCGGCGGCAGCGACAACGACTTGCTGGTCCTGCTCAAAAAGCATTTCCGCAGCGTCAAGCATGCCAAACCGCCTGCAAGCCGCAAGGGCTCAAGCGAATGGTTTGTGGTTGCTCAAGGGTTCAAAGGACGCTGAGCCAGGGGCGGCAAGCGCTTGCTTGCGCCTGCAAGAGTTACTCGGCGACAGCTTCGGCCGATTCCGCTTCATCGGTGGCGGGCACAGCGAGGTCCGCTTCGGCCGCGCCATCAAGCACAGGCGCTTCTTCGTCAGCCGCCTCGACCGCGGGCAAGGCAAGATTGCTTCCTTGTGCGTTGATATAGAGCATGAGATTGGCGCGGTCTTGCCCGTCGCCAAGGCCTGCAAAGCTCATCGTGGTGCCATTGGCGAAAGCCCGCGGGCTTTTCAGCCAGGCATTCATGTTTTCCCAATCCCAGACACCGCCCTTGCCCGAAAGTGCCGAGGAATAGGAAAAGCCTGCTGCATGCTTGCCAATTGGCAGGCCCATGACGCCATACAGGTTCGGGCCGATGCCATTGGCGCCGCCGGAATTGATCGAGTGACAAGACATGCACTTGGCGAAAACGGCCTCACCCGCTTCGGCAGAACCGGTCGCCAGCAGTTCAGCCAGCGAGGGGCCGGCATCCGCTACGCCAGCTTCTGGCGCGACAATCAGATAGCCGGGCGTTTCGGGCAGATGGACATCGAACACGCGCGAACTGATCGCGTTCAGACCAAGGGCGACAACGCCTGCAAACAGGACCCAGCCGAAGAAGGTATTTGTGCTGTCATTCATGATTGTGGACTGCTTTCGCTCGTCTTGAAGTGCTTTCGTGCGCGCTCTTATCATGACCGACCCCAAGTGCAAGTGTGGATCAAAGCTTGGCAGCGCCTGATTGGCCAGCTAACCGGCTCGCCATTATGGAAAGCTTCCCCGCCCCCGCGCTTGCAATGGTTGAAAAGATGCAGGCCGCCGCCGCTGAGGTGCCGGCGCGCGCCATCGCCTTTCAGGGCGCGCCGGGTGCCAATTCGCACCGTGCGGCGCTGGAATTCGCGCCCGAAAGCCTGCCTTTGCCCTGCTTTGCCTTCGAGGATGCGCTTGATGCGGTGTCCGAGGGGAAAGCGGGTGCGGCGATCATCCCGATAGAGAATTCCCAGCATGGCCGGGTGGCCGATATCCATTTCCTGTTGCCGGAAAGCGGGCTGAAAATAGTCGCGGAACATTTCCTGCCAATTCATCACGCATTGATGGCGCCGGCAGGCAAGGACGGCGCAACAGGGCCGATTGAAGCGGTCTACAGCCATCCTCAAGCGCTTGGGCAAAGCCGCATCTATCTGCGTGAGCGCGGGCTTGTGCCGCTCAGCTATGCCGATACCGCGGGCGCGGCCGCCCACATCGCCGAGCGGGGAGAGCCGCAACTTGGCGCCATCGCCCCGGCGCTGGCAGCAGATCTTTATGGCCTCGCGATCATCGAGCACAATGTCGAGGATTCGCCCGACAATATGACGCGCTTTGTCGTGCTGGCGCGCGAAGCCAATGATCCTGCGAGCCTGGCCGGGCAAGCGGCGATGACCACCTTCGTGTTCGCGGTGAAGAACATTCCCGCCGCGCTCTATAAGGCGATGGGCGGTTTCGCCACCAATGGCGTGAACATGACCAAGCTGGAAAGCTACCAGAGGGGAGCCAGCTTTTCTGCGACCATGTTCTATGCCGATATTGTCGGCGCGCCCGGCGATCCGGCAGTTGACCGCGCGCTGGCGGAACTGGCGTTTCATTGCGACAGCGTGCTGATGCTCGGCAGCTACCCTTGCGCGCGCCAGCGCGGTTAGGAACGGGTCAGCTCCGGCGCGGCATAATCGGCGGCGAGCACATCGCCATGGTCGGGCAAGGACAGGCCTGCCGCCTTGCATTCTTGCGCAATGCGCATGACTTCTTGCGCCGCGACCTCAGGCGTGATCCGATCAGCCAGCGCATGCACGCCGCGCGGCAGAAAACGTTGCCCGATGAACAGCGATGCCCAGCTGCCCAGTTGAAACAGATGCCCGCCATCCACTGCCAGATGCCCGCGCGCGCGCCACACTTCGAGCACATGAGCAAGACTGTCGGGGATCGTCATATGCCGGGTATAGCGCCAGAATTCGGAATCATCGCGCTCGCTCAAATGATAATGGGCAATGATGAAGTCGCGCACATCCTCCCATTCGCGCGCGGTTTGCGCATTGAACTGATCGCGCAGGGCCGGGTCCATGGCGCGGCCCGGAAACAGCGCAACGAGCCGTTCCAGCGCGCTTTGGACA
>Ga0100391_1006859_pt1 | contig 10152 bp, 7 predicted proteins | sample CryGeymeta201515_FD_81541 | JGI IMG/M metagenome (GOLD analysis project Ga0100391, IMG submission 81541) | Groundwater microbial communities from Crystal Geyser aquifers in Utah, USA - Crystal Geyser metaG 2015-15 | ecosystem: Environmental > Aquatic > Deep subsurface > Groundwater | place: USA...
CCCAGATGGTTTTGAATACACTGGGATAGAAATGCTGGAGTGAGCGTACTGAGCTGGTGTCGAATACATAAATCATGTCGCGATCCCTTGCAGGATACGTTGCTCCAGTCCGGCAAAGTTCTTGGGTTTGATCCCCAGCATATCTGCTGCCTGATTGACGCTAAGCTGGTTTTTGTAATGGCGGCTGACTACTTCCCTCGCAAAACGGTCGCTCAGGTAAGCATTCTTTGAGGCATACCAATCGCCACCCGTTCCTTTTTTCTGCTGTGCCGCCCATGCTGTTGCCTTTCTTTCATAGAAAGCGGCGGTCACGCGATCTTGATCAAGGAATCGGCGCAACACAGCTTCACGACTGACCCCATAACGCGCAGCAAGGTCTGAGAGTTGCTGCTCGGATGCACGCTCAATGTCTGCCGGAAACTGTTTTGCCTGAATCTGAAAATCAGGCGATGGGATCAGGATCTCCGCAGCGATTGCATTGCAAAACTGCTCGGTCTGTTTTTCCTGATCCGGCAGGCGCTCAACATATCGCTGGTCGAATTTGCTCAGTCCGTTAACACTGAGCAACAGGTGCGCAAGCTCATGGAGCAGGCTAAAAGTTTGTCTTGTTTTGGTTGTGCTGTTGTTCAAATAAACAACCGGAAATTGGCTGTCAACAAGACAAAATCCGGAAATATCCTTCTGCTCGAAGGATTCCTTGAAAATGAATACGCCTTTATCCTCTATCGCTTTACGCCATTTTTTTAGTGCATGTTCATCATCTTTCCAACGAGTTTGCTCATCGAGAGTGATGCCCAAATAGTCACGAACTGATGCGGCCTGGCCTACGATAGAACCCGCACGGGACAACGACGACTCCTGCCAAATGCAATGTTCGCTGGGGTTGCGAGCGCCAAACAATTCCTTTAGCGCAAGTTGAAAAGCGTGGGCATGGCGGATGTGTAAGTGGGTATCAACGGCGAGCGTTAGCAGCTCATCCGTTGGCAAGGTTCGAAATTCTCGTGTCGGACTTGCTTCTTCGGGGGGGATTGGCAAAAAGAAAACAGCCAATGGACGCTTGTAAATTTGATACGCCAGTTTTTCCAATTGGGGATAGCTTGGAAATGCATCTCCTGCCTCCCAAGCTTCAATTTCTTCAGCAGGCCGCTTCAAACGAAGGGCGACATCAGACACCGACAGCCCGATTGACTGCCTTGCCCAGCGCATAACCTCTGGCTGCACTCCAGCGACGGGTTCGCTTCTCATTTTGCCGTAAACGCCGCCTGAATATCGCGCGTTGTTGCGCCGCTTGCGATGAGCGCACGCACAATCAAATCCAGCGAAACGGAAGGATCACCCGCTTCGATTTTGGCAATGCGCGATTGGCTCGATTTCATGCGTTGCGCCAGGTCAATTTGAGAAAGCTTGCGTTTGATGCGTGATTTTTTTACCGCGCTAATGAGCGAAAGTTTGAGTGCAACAAGTTGTGCCTCTTCATCGCTTAGTTGCAAAAAATCCTCTGTACTGCCAACCTGCCAGCCAGCCACATGGAGGCGCGCTAATTTGTCAGTCTTCATGGCATTTATCCTTCTGCTAAATTGACTTGTAGTGTTTCAGTCTCGCCTTGCAAATATCAACAACGACCTGGACGTTTGGCTTGTGGTTTTCGCAAACACTTCAAGAATTACGATGGCTACCGTATCCACGTAATACACAATGCGCCAGGTGCGATTTTGGTCGGGGATGCGTAATTCATGACAACCGCGACCGATAGTGGGCATTGGCCTTGAGTGCGGCAGCGATATATTGATGCCCTCTTGCAGGTGTCGTAATAAAACGCCAGCCTCAACTCTTGCCTCGGCGGAAAACGGCGGCGTTTTGACTTCGCCATGCAGCCACGCCAGCGGTTTACGCTGCTTACTCATATTTAAAATAATATGTCATTATTGACATATTTACAAGGCGCAATTGTAAGAACAATGGCCTTATCGTTTCTGTTGCCGATGATTGTTGCGCTCATTCCTCCGCATTCCCACTGTATGCGACAGATGCGTCCAGTGCTTGAAGGCTCAGCCCCTCGATCTCTTGCAACGACTTCCCCGCAATCCCCTGCAAATCGCCATACATCCCCACCGTCGCGCCCATCACGCGCTCGATCTGCTCCTCGCGCTTGGCCCATTGCTTCATGATGGCCTTGCGTTCCTTGTCCAGGTCTTCCTGCATGGATGAAAACGCCTCGACGATGGCTTCGACGCGCTGGCGGAAGCGTGGGCCGGTGAGGTACTGGTAGACCATCTCGGTCTTGGTCTGCTGGCCTTCGGTGGTCTGCCGTGCAAGGGCAAGTTCCAGCAAAGACTGGCGCAAAATCATGGCTACCGGCAAGGCGGCGCGGGGGTGCGTTACCCACACTCCCTCTACCATTTCGAAAGTTTCAACGCCTTTCGGCAATATCTGGCTCACGATCACGGCGATTTCTGCCTTCGCAGTCCGCTGGTCATCGCGAAGCTTTACCAGCCAGCCGTCGCTCCAGTTCTTGGTGCGCTTGAATTCCCACAGCATCGTGCCGCAGGGCTGACCGCCCTGGCTGACGACGCGGTGCAACACGTCGCCGCCGAATTCGCCCTTGGGCACGGGTTCGATGCTGTCGAAAGGGAACTTGGCGCGCAGCAGGTTTTCCAGTTCCAGTTCCTGCACTTCGCCCTGTAGTTGCTGGGAGCCCTGTTCGGCCCGGCGCTTGAGGTCCTCGATCTGCTTCTGCATCGCGGCAATGGTCTGCTCCTTTTCCATTACCTTGAGTTTCTGTTCATCCTCGGCTTCCTTTTTGGCCTGGGTGCGAACATCGGTCAGGCCATCCTGCACGCGCTTTTCGACGGTCAGTTCGAGTTCGCGTCTGGCGTCGTCGAGTTCGCGCTGCTTCTTGATGAGCTCGGCCTGCGCTTTCTGGGCTTCGGCTAGTTTTTCGTCGCGGGACTTGAGCACGTCCTGAAGTTCGGCAAGTTCGCGCGCCTTGCCTTCAAGTTCCATCTCGGTGGCCTGCCGGGCTTTCTTCGACTCTTCGGCGACGACGCGGGCGCGCTCGGCCTTCAGTTGCGCGGCGACTTGATCGGCGACTTGTTCATCCAGCGTGCGCCTGGCCTCGGCGATCTGCTTTTCCTTGTCGCGGACGCCCTGCTCGCGGCGGGCGTAATCCTCGTCCTTTTGTGCGAGCTGCCGCTCGAACTGCTGGCGCGTCGCCGCAATTAGCGGCGCGGCAAGGGATTCCGTCAACCGGATTTCGGTCTTGCAGTTCGGGCAGGTGATGGTGGGTTCGGTCATGGTTGGCCTCTTAGTCGGCACCGGTTTTCTTGCCGGCGTCCCCCAGCAACCCGCCGGCTTCACGCTCATCCAGCGTCAATTTCGGGGTCGCGGTCTTGACTCGTTTTTCGACCTCCTTGATGTGCTCGGCGGGTGGAATGTTTTCGGGCAACGTGCCGCCGATACGCTTGATCGCGTCGCGTACCTCCTTGCCGACCTGTTCGTGGGTCTGAATGGCCTGCGACTGGTTGCGCACGCCCTCCCGCGCCAGCTTGTCGCGGGTTTGCGTCAGACGGAACTGGTTGGCCGCGAGTTCCGTCGCGTTCATGCGGTCCAGCAGGTTGTCCTTTTCCGGAATGGCCTTGCGTTGCTTGATGGCGTCGCGGCCAATACCTCCGTACAGCCCCTTGTAGCCGGCATCGTGAAAGACGCCGAACATCTTGCTTTGCACACCGGCATCCTGCGCCGCGCCGGATAGGGCCTTGAATTCCTCGGCGGTCTGCTTGCGCAATTCCAGCCGTTCCATATCGGCGGTGGCTTGGTCGTTCAGTTCCTGGCGGCGGGCCTGAACGGCAAAGTATTTCTGGGCCTGGGCAATTTCCGGCTTGCGCGGGTCACCGTTCTGGGCAATGAGGTAGCAGGCGAAGCGGGAGAGGTGGTAATCCTCAACGGTTCGCTGACTGCCTGATCCGAGGCCGACCATTTTGCCGGCGCCGGCAAAATGGTAGTCGGGTCGATTTCCCGATTGTTCACAAGACGTTATGGCGCGCTCGATGGCCTGCTCGAAGCGCCGCCACTGGCTGTAGCCCAGCAGTAATTGCAGGTCGCGAGCGCTCCAGTATTCGGCGCCGTGCTCGTTGGTCTGCTTGATGGATTCGAAGGACTTGTCGCCGAGGGTCGGCAGTTGCTTGCTGTTCATCGTTGCGCCTCCCTTTCGCTCGCGGTGGCGCGATTTCCAAATGGCATCGCCAGTGTACTCGCGGCGAGGCTCAGCAGGCGAGCCATTCGGTCGACGGCTGAAAGTCGGCGCTGATGACGCAACTGCGCTACAAGGCGGCCGAGCAAAAGACGCTCTCCTCGCCGTAGCGGATTGCGGGACGGTGCCCGACAGGATGGTTTGGCTTTCGCCCACGAGTCTCACTCATCCCGCATGATCTGGATGTTGACCTGCACGGTACGTTCGCTGCGCAGAACGCTGGACAGCATGGCGACGCCTTGTTCGGTGAATACCATGGGCGAATTGCGGGCGCCGCCTCAACTTGAAATCACATTTTTTGATTTCAAGTTTTGCCATTCATTTGGTTTTCTTAACGGGTTGTGGCGCGAAATTTATCGACACCTCGATCATGTTAGCAATGCTGCGGTGTCCCTGATGGACTACCGCGTGTAGTCCTTATTGACGGTGTGACCGGTTGGCTGGGCGTGATCCGGCGATGACCTCGCGCCAGTCGGCGGCGCTCAGGCCCATATCTTGCGCCAGGCCGCTGTGGCAGACCCGGCCGGCGGCCAGGTTAAGCCCGGCGGCGAAGCCTGGATCGCTCTCGAAGGCCACGCGTGGTCCGCACTCCATCAGCTTCAGCAGATAGGGCAGGGTTGCCGCTTCGAGCGCCAGGGTGCTGGTGCGGGCGACCGCGCCGGGCATGTTCGGCACGCCGTAGTGAACGACCCCTTCCTGGATGGCGAAAGGGGCCGCGTGGCTCGTTACGGTCGAGGTTTCGGCGATGCCGCCCTGGTCGATGGCGACATCGACAATGGCGGCACCCGGCGGCATCCGGCGCACCAGTTCGCGGGAGATGAGTTTGGGCGCCCGGCGGCCATGGACATAGACGGCGCCGATGACCAGATCGGCCTGGGTGACCCAGGTTTCGATCGCGGCCGGGTCGGAGACGACGGTGCGGATACGGCCGGGATAGTGTTGGTCGAAGGCGCGCAGCCGGTCCGGATTGCGGTCCAGCAAGGTCACGTTGGCGCCGATGCCAATGGCGATATGGGCGGCGTTGGCGCCCACCTCGCCGCCGCCGATGATGATCACCCGACCGGGCGGCACGCCCTCCACGCCGGCCAGCAGCACGCCGCGCCCGCCGTTCTTCATCTCCAGCGCCTGCATCCCGACCTGCACCGCCAGGCGGCCGGCGACCCGCGACATGGGGGCGAGCAAGGGCGTATCTCCGGCGCGGTCCTCCACGGTTTCAAAGGCGATGGCAGTTACGCCGCTGGTCAGCAGGCTTTGGGTCAGCTCTGGCGCGGCGGCCAGATGCAGATAGCAGAACAGGATTTGCCCGGTGCGCAGGTAGTTCAGCTCGCTGGCCTGAGGTTCCTTGACCTTGAATACCAGTTCGGCTTGGTAGACCGCCGCCGCGTCTGCGGCCAGGGTCGCGCCGGCCGCCCGATAGTCCGAGTCGCTGTAGCCGATGGCGCTACCCGCGCCGAGTTCGACCAGGACCGGATGTCCGGCCCGGACCAATGCGGCAACCCCGGCTGGCGTTGCCGCGACCCGATATTCCTGGGACTTGATTTCCTTGGGGATACCGATGCGCATGGTGATGTCCGTTTGGCTGAAGGAAATTATTTTGCCCGATTGGGCCGCCAGCGTTTCAATTGCAACGAGTTGGTGACCACCGAAACCGAAGACAGGGCCATGGCCGCGCCGGCGATCACCGGGTTGAGGTAACCCAGCGCCGCCAGCGGCAGGGCCAGCACGTTGTAGATGAAGGCGAAAAACAGGTTCTGGCGAATCTTGCGCATGACCGCGCGCGACAGCTCCACCGCATCGACCACCGCGTTGAGATCGTTGTGCATCAGGGTGATGTCGGCCGCTTCCATGGCGATGTCGGCGCCGGAACTCATGGCGAAGCTGAGGTCGGCACTGGCCAGCGCCGGGGCGTCGTTGATGCCGTCGCCGACCATGGCGACGATGCGCCCCTCGGCCTTGAGCGAGGCTACGGCGGCGGCCTTGGCCTGAGGTTTGACGCCGGCTTGCCAGTCGTCAATCCCCGCCTCGCGGGCGATGGCGGCGGCCGTGGCGGCATTGTCGCCGGTCAGCATGACCGGTCGGATGCCGGCGGCCTTGAGCCGGCCGACGGCGGCGACCGAAGTGGACCGTAGTCGGTCGGCGAAGGCGAGGCGGGCGATCGGCGCACCATCGGCGGTCAACTCAACCACCGTTGCGCCCTCGCTCCCGGCCACTGTATCGGGGCGAGCGGCGGCAGTAAGCCGGAGTGCCCGGCCGGCGACCGTGCCACTCACCCCTTCGCCCGGAATGTTCACAAAGTCGGTCACCGGTGGGATGGCGAGGCCGCGTTGTCGTGCGGCCTCCAGCACGGCCTTGGCCAGCGGATGACTGCTGCCTTGCTCCAGCGCCGCCGCCAGGCCGAGCAGTGTGTTGTCGTTCGGCTCCAGGGCGATCAGTGCGGGGCGCCCCTCGGTCAAGGTGCCGGTCTTGTCCAGGGCCAGCACATCGACCCGTTCGGCCCGTTCCAGCACCTCGGCGGCGCGAACCAGAATGCCCAACTGGGCGCCGCGCCCCAGGCCGACCATCACGGCGGTCGGGGTGGCCAGGCCGAGGGCGCAGGGGCAGGCGATGACCAGTACCGCCACGGCGGGGATCAGGCTCTGGCTGAAACTGCCGGTGACCAGCCACCAGCCGGCCAGGGCGAGCAACGCCAGGCCGATGACGGCTGGGACAAAGATGCCGGAGATGCGGTCGGCCAACTTCTGGATCGGCGCCTTGGAGCCTTGAGCCGCCTCGGTGAGCCGGACGATCTCCATCAACTGGGTTTGGGCGCCGACGCCCTCGGCCCGGACGATCAATAGTCCGTCCAGGTTTTGCGCCCCGGCGATGACGCGCGCGCCGGTGGTCTTGGCGACCGGCAGGCTTTCGCCGGTGAGTAGGCTCTCATCGACGCCGGAGCGGCCATCCTCGACCGTGCCGTCGACCGCTATGCGTTCCCCGGCGCGAACCTGGACCCGGTCGCCGGGGCGGATGCCGGCGATGTCGGTGTCGACGAATTCGCCGTTGCGTTCCACTCGCGCGCTGCGTGGTTGCAGCCCGATCAGTTGCTCAATGGCGGTCGAGGTCCGGCTCTTGGCGCGGACCTCCAATAGTTTGCCCAGGCGCACCAGAGTGACTACGGCGGCGCTGGCCTCGAAATAAAGATGCCCGCCAGGTGCCAGCAACAAGGTGGCCAGGCTGAAGAAATAGGCCGCGCTGGTGCCCAGCGCGACCAGTACGTCCATGTTGGCGCCGCCGCCGCGCAGCGATTTCCATGCCCCGTCATAGAAGCGCCAGCCGGCCCAGAACTGCACCGGCGTGGCCAGCAGCCATTGCACCCAGCCGGGGAGGAAGGGATGGCCATGTTCACCGCCGATCATGGCCGCCATTTCCAACAGCAAGGGCACGGTCAACAGCGCGGCAAAGACGAATACTCGCACCTCATGGCGATATTCGGCGGCCTTGCGGGCCTTTTCCTGAGCCCGTTGTTCTTCCGTGGCCGGCGTGGCGGTGAACCCGGCACGGGCCACAGCGGCGATCAGCCCATCCTCGTCGATCAGACCGGGCTGGTAACGGACTCGCGCCTTTTCGGTAGCCAGGTTGATCTGCGCCTCGACCCCGGGCAATGTATTGAGGACGCGCTCCAGCCGACTGGAGCAAGAGGCACAGGTCATGCCGGCGATGTTCAGGTTCAGGGTGCGAGGCGGCACGCTGAAACCGGTCTTGTTTACTTGCATCAAGATCGCCTGGGCATCGGTCTGCTCAGGATCGAAACTGACCTGGGCCTGTTCGGTGGCCAGGTTGACCTGGGCCTCGACGCCGGGCAGGCGATTCAGGTTGTTTTCCAGCCGGGTCGAACAGGAGGCGCAGGTCATGCCCGAGATGGGCAGGCGGATAATGAGGCGGGTCGCGTGTTTGCTGAGGTCGGACATGGCTGAGTGGCTGAATAGGCGTCGATCGGCTCAGGATAGTCCGATCACACTGGTCTGTCAGGCGGGTCTGAAAACACGCCTCCGCGCCTGGGCCTGCCAGTCGCCCAGCCACGGCCGCAATTCGTCGATCGGGAGTGGTTTTGAGATCAGATAGCCCTGGCTGATGTCGCAGCCCTTGGCGCTCAGGAATTGCATCTGCTGGTCGGTTTCCACGCCTTCGGCCACGACTTTCATGTCCAAGGTGTGACTCATGGTGACGATGGCCTGGACAATGGTGCAGTCTTCCTTGTCATCCGGCGTATTGCGCACAAAACTGCGGTCTATCTTGATGAAGTCGACCGGCAGTTGCTTCAGGTAGGACAGCGAGGAATAGCCTGTGCCAAAGTCGTCGATAGACAAACTGATGCCGGTAGCGGCGAGCGCATCGAGCACGCTGATGACCCGGTTGACGTCCACCAGCATGGTGCTCTCGGTAATTTCCAGCTCCAGCCTGTTGGGCGGGAATCCGGATTCGGCCAGGGTCAGCAGTATCTGCTCGACAAAGTCGGTTTGCTTCAATTCCACCGCCGACAGGTTTATTGCCAGCTTCAGGTCGCCGAAGCCCTCGCCATGAAGCGATTTGATGTCGCGACAGGCGGCGCCAAGCAGCCAGCGGCCGATGGGCACGATGAGACCAGTGTCCTCGGCCAGGGCGATGAATTCCTGCGGCGAGATAATTTCGTCGCCTCGCTGCCAACGGACCAGGGCCTCGACACCGATGATTTTGCCGTTGGCCATGTCGAGTTGGGGTTGGTAATGCAGGACAAATGCCTTGCTCTCCACCGCCAGACGCAGCGCCGCTTCTTGGCCTACTTGCAACGCTGCCTGATCGGCCATTGCCTGGTCGAAAAACCGGAAGCAGTGTCGGCCATCCGCCTTGGCCCGGTACAAAGCGGTGTCGGCGTTTTTCAGCAGCGCGGCCATGTCGGCGCCGTCGCGCGGACTCAGGCTGATGCCGATACTGGCGCCGATATGCCAGTTTCGGCCTTCCAGCAGGATCGGCACGGTCAGCGTGGTCAGTATTTTTTCGACGATCCGTTCGACGTCCACAACCTCGATCTCCTCCAGCAGGATGGCGAATTCGTCGCCGCCCAGCCGGGCCACGGTATCGCTGGCGCGCACGCAGTTTTGCAAGCGTTCGGCGACCACCACCAACAGGTGATCGCCTGATAGATGACCCATGGTGTCGTTGATGCGCTTGAAATGATCCAGGTCGATGAACAGCAGCGCATGTTGCTCGTTGCTCCGGCTGGCGCGCTGAACGGCATGAGCGACCCGGTCGGAAAGCAAGCGCCGGTTAGGCAGATCGGTCAGCGGGTCATAGTGGGCCAGTTGCTCCAGTCGGGAGGAAAACGATTTGCGGTCGGTGATGTCCTGGAACATAAAGATGCAGCTCTGGCGCTGGCCGGCATCATCGTCGATGGCCGAGGCGTTTTCCCAGGCGGTGAAGGCCTCGCCATTCTTGCGCCGTTTACGGGTTTCGCCGGCCCAGCAGCTTGCCGATCTCAATTTGTATGACGGGTCGGCGATACCCTCAGCACCGTCACTGTCCGGTTCGTCCAGCCAGGCAATGTCCTTGCCGATGACCTCAGCAGGCTCAAACCCGGTTATTTCGGAGAACATCGGGTTGACCTTGATGATTTTTCCATAGGGATCGGTAATCGCAATCGCCTGTAGGCTGTCGTCGAATACCTTGGCCGTGAGTTCCAGTTTACCCAGCTCGGCCAGCCTGCGGTTCAGGTGCCGGAAGGCATAGTCCGCAGCCACGGCAATGCCGGCAAGGCCGAGCAGCCAGACGAGGAGATGTGAGACCGCGAAACCTCGCCAAACCTCGGTCGGCGCCGACAAGCCATGGCTTTGCCCAGGCCCCAGGCTAAAAAAAACCATCATGCCGATGGCCAGGCTCCAGGCGATAGC
>Ga0100391_1006869_pt1 | contig 10142 bp, 9 predicted proteins | sample CryGeymeta201515_FD_81541 | JGI IMG/M metagenome (GOLD analysis project Ga0100391, IMG submission 81541) | Groundwater microbial communities from Crystal Geyser aquifers in Utah, USA - Crystal Geyser metaG 2015-15 | ecosystem: Environmental > Aquatic > Deep subsurface > Groundwater | place: USA...
ATGTCCGGATTCGCAAGAGTCGTGAGCGCCGTCGTGTAAACGAGGGAGCTACATATGCCTTGTCTGCGAAATTTCGGAGCTGTTGAAACTATTTGATAGCGGGCCACATCACCGTAAGCAAAAATTCCAAGGCTGCCAGCAAGTTCTCCGTTGATAAAAGCGCCTACCCAAATCCCAGCGTCGATCGCCATCAGCTTTTTATAAAGACCCATCTGCTTTCTATAGAAATCCTCCCAGGATTCTCTCGAAAGGTGCTCATCGCCTGAATCGATTTGAATCTGGATAGCGGCTTCGAGTTCGTGATCATCTAGAGGCCGAATCTCAATATCTGAATTGAACTTGGGCGGCAGTTCTACACTTTCGCAGGTGAGCACAACAGATTTTTCAAGTTCAAAGCCTGAGGCTTCAAAGCCTTCCGTTATTCCAACGGTGCCGTCGGGAGTGTCCCAGGCAAGGGTGCAATGATGTCTCTCTGGAGATCGAAATTCTTTCTTGAAAAGATCTTTCCAACTTGTTTCATCCCCAGCTTTCGGTGGAGCCTTGAACAACAATAAATTGCCCCAAAAGAAATCAGGATTGAAATAAGACTCCACTCTCCAGTATTCACCCTTGTCTTCGATTTTCCCGTCAAAGGCAGAGAAGAAGAAATCCGTACGGTAGCCGAGAGATTGAATGTTTTTCATAGAAAAGTATTACCGCTACCTGTGCGATGGGATCAGGATTTAAAGTCTTTCCCCATGACGGTTTTGCGCCCATCTTGTCTGGCTTCAACAATAGCTCTTTCGCAAAGAGCACGAACTTTGTTTGATAATACTTCCGCAACATCACCGCTCGTATTCATGTCTGATGACTGTTTGATGTAGTCCTTGAGTTTTGAAACGACGATAAGAGTATCTTTGGGAAGGTCTTTGCGTGGAACGGTAGTTTCTGGCTTGTGATTAGCATGGGGGGTAACAGCGGCTCCGGCCGAGTTCTTGGGATCCACTAATACGCGGCGCTTTTGTGAGCCATCTCCCGAGGCAGACGATGCTGCGACAGAGGGGGCAGTTTTTGCGTCTTCAATGGCTGCTTCTTCCCGAGTTGGAGATGTCTGCTCTAGTGCCCATGCGCTACGATGATTGTAGATAGGAACGTGTGAATCCCAGCATGAAACAGAACAGAATTTTAAAGTGTTCCGTTTGGTGTTGCAGGTAGAAACGCTACACGTCCAGTAAATGACTTTGAAGCCGATGCCTTTTTTGCAGGCGTTGCATTTTTTCCACACATTTCCTTGCTGCTCTATCATAGTAATTAAAGCTTAGGGGTATCGGGCGGACTTGGCAAAGAGCTGTCCTAAAAATTTTGCTTAGCTCTACGGCAGGCGCACGTAGGTTTTTAGGGCGTCGACTTGATAGATGCGTTTGGAGCGTGTGTCGTATGCGGATAGCTTCCCACCATAAACACATCCCGAATCAAGGCAGAGGACATTCTTTTTCTTATGAAGCCCCAACCTGGCCCAATGTCCAAAAACGACTTTTTTACGACCTCTGTAGAATTCAAACCAAGCAGGATTGTTCATGTCTGAGAGGTTGTTGCCGGCTCCGTCCCAGGTTCGAATGTTGCAAAGCCATTCGGCCGGGGTTCTCTTGTGAGAAAGCCTCGGCGCAAGTCCAGCATGTACGATGAGATGATCTTTTGTTGAATGTGTGAGCGGCCATGTTTGAATCCATCCGGCCCAAAAATCTAGCTCTTTGCTTAACTGTTTTTTAAGTTTTTGAGTTTCGTAGATTTCGTGACGATCTGACTTGAGGCTCTTAAGGAACTTCAACTCATGATTACCTTTTATGCAAATGGCTTGGGAGGCATGGGCAATTTCTAAAACTTCTTTGGACTTTGGACCTTTGTGTATGAGGTCTCCAACAAAAACTAACTGATCTGCTAAGGGGTCGAACTTTGTTTTGTCTAACAAAAGTTTCAGCTCGTCAGCACAGCCGTGGACATCACCTATGATGAGGGTTCTACGCACGTTTAGTTTCCACGAAGTTTCGAATCGATATCATCGATTCTAGAAAATAGTTTTTTATAGAAGTCATACCTTCCGAAAATCGTCCTAAAGATTAGACGGTCCACGGCTTTAAGGAGCCTCATTCCGACTAGACAAAATATGACGACACCGCCGAGGAGGTAGATCACATTTTGTGTGCCATGAGGATTGCCGGCCATGGGAAGCCCATCGGTATTCATGCCAAAAAACCCAACGATTAAATTAAGGGGGAGAAAGACTCCGGAGATGATGGTTAGAAGAAGTAGAGTGTTGTTAAGTTTATCGGCCTTCACGGAGTCATGGTAGTTGTGCAAGCTGTCCAGGCGTCCTTTGAAGGTTTGAATGGATGAGTTTTGGAATTGGATCGTTTCTTCAATGTCTTTAAACTCGTCCTTGAACTTTGAAAGTCGATCGCCCATTCTTCCCAGAAACTCTTTGTAGACGATGGCATTTCTGAAATAGAAGTTCTCTACTTTTGCGAGGTCTTTTTTGACTGAGAACCATAGGTCCATGAAGTAGGGAGGCATTTCTCGGTTGAATAGCTTTGTTTCGAGAGATTCAATCTCTTCGAAGTATCCCGTAATGATCCGGCCATTCTTTTGATAGAGCGCAAACAGTCTCTCGTGGAGTTCTTCTGTACCTTTCTTCAAAAGCTCAAGGTGTTTGTGTTCCCGATTGTAGGAATAAACTGAATGATCTTTGAAGATATAAACTTCAGATTTGAACTTGAGTGAATTGCCATGAAGGGTCATTCGTCGAATGATGAGGAATTGAAAGCTCTCGTAGTCTTCGTAGGTTGATGCTTGGTCGTCAGAGTTGATGAGGTAGGAGACTTCGTCGAGGTGCTCAGTGATGACTTCTTCGAGTGGGACGGTTTTATTCGACACTAGTGGCCTCCTTGCTTGTTATAAGGTTGCCATAGAAGCGAGGCTTTGCCAATGCAGGGGGCCGTTCAGTTTAGGTTTCGAGCTTTCGCGCCATTCATTTGGGCTTTAGTCATTCAACTAAGCTTTAGCCATTCAACTAGGCTTTAGCCATTCAACTAGGCTTTAGCCATTCATAGAGATTGTAGTGCTCAGATGACATCCCGAGTTTTTGGTAAACAGTTTCGGCTGACAGGTTTTGCTTTTCCACATAGAGCCGAAGACCAGCATATTTTGAATCACCTTCAACTTTGGCTTTGAGGTGTGAGTATAGCTTCTTGTAAACGCCCTGCTTTCTGAAGGTTGGCCAGGTGTAGACGGAATGAATCCATAGCACGGTAGCGTTGCGCCAATCACTCCACTCGGGAACACACAGTAGGCAACCTGCGATCTCATTGCTGTCTGTCTCTGCGATCCAGTACTCTCCCTTAGTGGGGTCGGAAAAGACGGCTTCTACACCTTTGGCTAGAGTGCTCTCATTGAGCTTTAACTCTTCGCTCTCCATTGCCATTGCTAATTGAGCTTTGACTATGGAGTGTTGGTCAGGTGGCTGGGCTTCACGAACGGTGAAGTTCATTCTTTACAGTGCTCCAGTTTCGCAGGGCTCAAGGCCTTCAATGTCCATGCATTTCACCTGAACAGGCACTTCAACGAAGTTGTCGTCATGACGATCACAGGATGGATTGAGTCCTGAAATGTCGATCACATAAAAATTGCGAGGATCAATTGAGGGTAGAGCTGAAACTTTTCCGTCGTCATTGCGCTCCACCTTGAATCGCATTTTGTCGTAATTGAAAGATCCTCTCGAATTTAGCGTGAAGTTACGTGATACCGTATAGAGGTAATTTCTCTCGTGAGTGAGGTAGGCTTTAAACTCTAGAGCTTCGTCTATACTGTACCAGCTATTGGGTTGGTTTCGTGCGTAACTTGCGTGAACTTCAGCGGTGGCGACGAGACTACCGATCATTTTCTTTTGAGTCGTTTGAAGGACGACTTCGGCGTCGATGTTGCTGTAATAGCTACAGTTGTTGGGGCTATAGCTTCGAGCAAAAGCACGGAAGGTGATAGGAGCATCTTCATTCACCTGGGCGGTGGCTGAGACTGAGACTAGTACCGCCGAATAAGCTACGAAAAATAGGGCGTAAGCAAAAATTGATTGAATACTGAAAAGTAACTTTTTCATACGAGCCTTCATAGGACTATGTCATGGCATGATCAAGGGAAATTAACTGAGCTATCGCTCAAAGCTCTCAAGAAACTTCGTAAGTGAGTCCCAGTACTGGGCTTGTCTTGAGAGATTGTTGTGTCCACCATCTTTAAAAGGGATGAACTCAATATTGTTATGACTTTTTGTTAAGTATTCCCCATGGGAAAAGGGGATCACCTGATCGGAGCTTCCGTGTAAAATTAAGGTCGGAGTAGATTCCAAGTGTTTTAGATTGCTTTCGTTGTCCAGGTCAAAGCGGGCAAAGGATTCGGGGAGGATGGGGTAAATTTCATGGCCCAGCTTGGCGATGCTGATATAGGGGGTTTCTAGGATGAGCGCACTGGGTTTGGTGATGGTGGCTACCAAGGTTGAAATTCCAGAGCCCACGCTCCGGCCGAATAAAACTATTGGCTTGTTTGGATGTTGTAGTTTGAGTTGCCGGCTAAGGCCAACTCCGATTTCTAGTAGGACTTTCTCGTTCTTGGGGAGGGGGCCGTCGCTTTTGCCAAAACCAGGATAGTCCATGATCCAAACCGACCAATTTGTTTTCTCCGCGAGCTCTGAAGCAACGGTCCCCCAATCAGAAAGGTTTCCGGCATTGCCATGAAAATATAGAATAACGCCTTCCGCGTCCTGTGCCTCGAAAGTGAGGTAGTGGATGTTTCGCCCATCTTCTAGTTGCAAAAAAGCTTCGGAGTAAGGTGTTGAAAAGTTGAATACATGGTTTTTTTCTAAGGTGCTTGGAAAGAACAAGATACGTTCTTGATAGAAGTATAGGATCGAAATACCAAGAATGGCTCCGAGGAGAAAAAGCATCACGATACGGGTGAAGCGTTTGAGCATCTAGAGGTTTATATGGCTTCAAGTAGGAAGTTTCAAGGCCAATGGCGGCCTTGCTGAGGGTAGGGTGAGCTTAAACGCCGCCTACATTGAGTAGGTAAGTCATATCGAAGGTGTTGGCTGCTTCCATCTCGAGAAGTACCTCCATCCAATCAGGAGATCGGGACTCATCGAGCAAAATTCTAAGAAGTGCCGTCGTCTCTGCTGATTCATCGTCCATGTAGGCAGCTAATGCGTTGCTAAGAATGTCGATCTTTGATTTGGTTTTTTCCGAGCGGAAAGGCTCCAGATAGTAGCTGTATGAGGAGCAACTGTTGAAATAAAACAACTGTCTCTTTTTCGGGTCGAAGTTGAACTCACCAGCTTTTTCTTCGAGTGAAGGAATGTCTAGGTTGCCTCCCAAGCCCGAGTGGCCCGAGTAGATCACCGCGTCTGAAATCTCCACACTTTCCTTGAAGAATTTGGCGAAGGCTTTAGAGCGTGAGTCGATGGCGGTGTCGACTAAGAGGTGGCGCACTCGCACCAAGATTCCACTATCTGATTTCATCTCATAAATATACAAAGGTCTTTTGCTGGTTCCTGATTTTTTTATGAGACTCAAGCCGAATTCTTTTTCTAGGCTGCGATTCAAGATCTTGAAAATTTTCCATCCCTGGTCTGAGTGCTGGGTGCTTTCGTCAAATCCCGTAATCAAGTCGATCTGAAAGAGGTTGCCATTGCCATTGTTGCCACGAAGTTTGTCGAAGCCCGATTTTTCGTCGATTCGAGAGTAGCTGAGCTTCTTAACTTTTACGGAGATAACGAGTGTCGCTGGAGCTTTGAGGAGTTTTTCACAGCCGCTGCGGTAGGGATCCCAGAAGTACCAGTAGTCATCGAAGCCATCGTAGTGCTCATCAGTACACTTCTTGTCGTAAACTTTGTCGTAGTCATAAGGTAGAACGACGTCGAAGGATCCATCGCGCAAAATTTTGCGAAGAGCATTCTTGTGGAGAATCGCTTTGGCGCGGTAGTTGTATGAAAGTTCTGTTCTTCCGTCGTTCAAGGTTTTCGTTTTGAGGGCAGTGATTTTTAGAGGGAGTCGGGGGGCTCCAATGCCTTCCGAGGAAGCAAAGTCGACTCCGAGGCTTTCAACAAAATTTTCTCCCTTGATCACGCCCATGAGGTAGTTGGAGTGTTCCGTGGCAGCTTCTAAGAGATTGTCGATTTGCTTATTTGGGAGTATGAATCGTGCGGAATAAAACAATTCAGCCTCTTCACCCTTGGGGCTGATGATTTGTGCTTGGGAAAGCAGGCTGACAAACGCAAAAACTAAAGTAATTAAATGGTTTAGGCTTTGTTTGGGGATTCGCATTGGGGGCAAAATAGTGATTTGCGTGCGCTGAGTCAATGGTATTGAGTGACGGTCAAAGCAGGGGCTTCGGCTGGTAGCGTAAGCTTCTAATACATATACCTAGTAAAGTGGACGAAGCTCAGTGGACAAGAATTTGCTCTGCAAAATACTGACCTCCCCCTTGGCCACGGCCAATAGGGGGGCATTGAAAAGCTTAACGGGCAATCCTGTAGATTTTTCGATCAGAGCCTTGAGGCCATGGGTGAGTGCACCGCCTCCCACGAGATTGATGCCTGATTTTACGAGGTCCGCAGAAAGTTCTTCAGGCGCATTTTCAAGAGCCTGTATCACGCTCTGACTAATGAGTTCTAGTCTCGGCTTAAGGACCTCTATGACCTCGCCCTTTTTGATATCTAAGGTAGAGGGAAATCCCGAAACTCTGTTTATCCCTTTTATTCGAAGAGAATCGAGTTCGTTGAAATTTCCTGAGAATGACAAAGCTTGCTTGAGCTTTTCTGCGGTGCTGTTGCCAATTTCAAAGTTATATTTTTTGCGGACAAATTGTTTGATCGTTTCGTTTAAGTCATCTCCACCAGTTCTAATGGATTGATTGAAGACAATATCTCCTAGACAAAACAAAGAAATTTCTGTGATGCCACCACCGACGTCGATGATCATTTCTCCGTTCGGGTTAAAGATGTCTATTCCCACTCCAATGGCTGCGGCGACAGGTTCTGGAAGAAGTTTAACTTCTCGTGCTCCGGCACTAAAACCCGCTTCGCGAAAAGCTTTTTCTTCCACAGGAGTGACGTCTTTGGGGAGAGTGAGGAGAAGGCTTGGTCTGAACCAAGTTTTTTGCTTCGTATACGCTCGCTTGATCAGGGCCTTCAGCAGGTTTGTTGTCATGCTAAATTCAGAAATCACTCCTTGGCTGAGGGGTCTCAACACCGTCACGCCAGAAGGTTCTTTCCCCTCCATAGAAGCCGCATGTCTGCCAATACTAAAAATCTTCTTATGGCCTCCTTGGTCTTCTTGAAGGGCAATCACGCATGGTTCATTGACTTGAATCCCCTCCGAAGAGGCAACTATGATATTGCTGGTCCCAAGGTCAACGGCCAGGTCAAAAGCTTTACGCTTCCAGATGCTATGAAATTTTAGGCTCATGTTAAGACGATTCTACCACGCTTCTGAGAAGGGGGGATCACAACTTTTAGCGTTGGTTTTGGGCGATTCCTTCATCTTATTTCGAAATTTTACAACATTGACCCAAAAGGAGCTTGTCAAACAATAATGAATTTGAGAATCATTATCAATATGAGAAATCTTATAAAAACCACCCAAACCCTCTTTTTCGGTGCGATGGTGCTAGCTTCGGCTGTTTCTGTTGCTCAAGATGCGAAAGCTATCACAATCTACACTTCCTCAAATGAGACCTTCATTCGCCCGATATTTGAAGAGTTCACAAAAGAAACAGGGGTCAAAGTTAACTTCATTTCTGACAAGGGGCCGGTACTTATTGAAAAACTCAAAGCAGAAGGTGAGAAAAGCTCAGCAGATGTTTTTATGACGGTGGATGTGGGCAATTTGTGGCTCGCCTCTCAGGCGGGGCTGCTCGCTCCGACGAAAAGTAGTGTCATAGAGAAAAATATTCCCAGCCAATACCGCGAGCCGAGCAACGAGTGGGTAGGCTTGTCGATACGGGCTCGTACTTTGTTTTATAACCCCAAAAAGGTAAAAGAGACCGAGTTAAAAAACTACCAGGATCTGGCCTCTAAGAAATGGCACAAGCGTCTTTGTCTACGCACTAGCAACAACGTCTACAATCAGTCGTTGGTAGCAAGTTTTATCGAAAACAAAGGAGCTAAAGAAACGGAGTCCATGGTGAAAGGTTGGGTGGGCAATCTTGCTACTGATGTTTTCACGAGTGACACTTTGTTGTTGAAGGCTATTGAAGATGGAAAATGTGAAGTGGGAATTGCCAACTCCTATTACTACGCACGTATCCTCAAAGAAAATCCAGATTTTGGTGTTAAAGTTTTTTGGCCCACGGATGGCGTTCATGTGAACGTGATGGGCGGCGGAGTTGTGAAAAATTCCTCCAATAAGAAAGAGGCTGTGAGGTTCTTAGAGTGGGCCACGACACCGAAAGCTCAAAAGCTATTTGCTTCCATGAACTTCGAGTACCCTGTCAATCAGGCCGCTGACGTGGATCCTCTTGTCGCGGCTTGGGGCAAGTTCAACGCGGACAAAATGCCCCTGTTTAAAGCTGGAGAGAAGCAACAAGCTGCTGTACAGCTAATGGATCGTGTTGGCTACCGCTAAGATTCTATTACGAGTATTTTCCTGTGTGCCTGGAGGGTTGCTTTTGCTTCCTCTGGGCTTTCTACTTTGGAAGTCTTTCCAAATCTCCTCCGAACTTTTGATACATGTGGAAAAGTATCTTTTGTGGGAGAGTCTGCGGAATACGATTCTACTTCTGATTTCGGTGCTGCTTCTGAGTTCCATTTGGGGAACGCTTTTGGCATGGATCATTAGTCGTTTTCAGTTTGTGGGACGCTCGTTTTTTAGGTGGGCTCTTTTGTTGCCGCTTGCATTGCCCGCTTATGTGGTGTCCTTTGTTTGGCTAGCGAATTTTGGCCAGTCGATGCCTTTGATGCAACTGAGCTTGATTCTTTCATTTTGCTTGTTTCCCTACATTTACCTCATTGTCTTGGAGAGTTTCGAGAGAATTGATCAGAATCACCTCGAGGTGGCGAGCAGCTTGGGTGTGACGAGGGCGGATGTGATTCGCAGAATATATAGGCCGATGCTTCTGCCCGCTCTCATGGCGGGAATCTCTTTGGTGGGGATGGAGACTTTGGCCGATTTTGGAAGTGTTTCGGTCTTCAACTTCTCTGTGTTTACGACTTTAGTTTATCGGTCCTGGTTTTCCTTGCAATCACTAGAGACGGCTGCGTTCCTGGCAATGCTGCATATTCTTTTGCTTCTCGTCTTTGTTTTTATGACCTCACTGACCTCCAAGGGGCGTTTGGTGGACAAGAACTCTGGAGCTCCTCGAAGAGCTTTGTTGAAGAAATGCTCGACTTTTCAGTCGTTGGGAATGGGTTTGTTCGTATTTTCTATATGGTCCATCGCTTTTTTGTTTCCTTTGTTTCAGCTCGTGCAGTGGGGCGTAAAGGACTTAGGAGCTTTTGTGGATGCGAGGCTCTTGGAGAGGATTTCCAATAGTCTCATCATTGCCGCTGCTGCGGCAGTGGTGACTTTGCTCTTTGCGATGATTTTAACTTTGGCTCAACGTTACTCGAAAACCAGCTTTCAGAATTATGTCAGCCGATTGAGTGTCATTGGTTATGGCATTCCTGGTACCGTGATTGCTGTGGGATGGATGGTCTCCTTGGCGGTGGCCTTTGGATCGTTCCATCATTTGCCCTACGTCGCTCTTTTGGCTTTGACGTTGGGGCTTGCGACACGATTTCTTTCACTAGCTCAAAGACCCTTAATGACTTCTTCAGAGCGTATCTCCTGGACCATTGAGGAGAGCGCACGAAGCCTAGGGGCCTCAACGGGAAGAGTCCTCCTTAAGATTCACAAACCCCTTCTTGCGCGCGCTGCTGGAATTGGTTTTCTTTTTGTGTTTATTGATACCTTGAAGGAAATGCCTATGACCTTGTTGATGAGACCTTACGGATGGGACACATTATCTGTGAGAGTCTATCAGTTGACTTCTGACGGAATGTGGGAGGAAGCGGCAGCCCCCTCGCTCGTTCTTGTCGCTGTGTCGCTTGTGCCTTTGTGGTTTTTGAGAAAGAGAATGCAATG
>Ga0100391_1006881_pt1 | contig 10129 bp, 13 predicted proteins | sample CryGeymeta201515_FD_81541 | JGI IMG/M metagenome (GOLD analysis project Ga0100391, IMG submission 81541) | Groundwater microbial communities from Crystal Geyser aquifers in Utah, USA - Crystal Geyser metaG 2015-15 | ecosystem: Environmental > Aquatic > Deep subsurface > Groundwater | place: USA...
ATGGAGATCTTTAGTCAAACGAATAAGAATCCGTAATTTATCCAACTCATCTGACATTTGTTGTTGGATTATTTTTCTTGAGTTGTCCTTTAGCTTATTTGCTTCGATTGATAAAAGAAGAATTTTGATTCCCTCCTCTTCCATGCTTCTGCCGAGTATCAAGCGATGGCTTTTAGGAATTCTATTGATAAGCGGATATAACCAAAGAAGGAAATCATAAATCTTTTGGAAAATAATTAGTTTTTCGATACTCATATATCAAATGTATACGATTGCGACAAAATATTCTACTTGTTGACATGGTATAATCTATCCATATGGAAGAAATCGTGGCGTTTGCGAAAAGAAGAGGGTTCGTTTACCCCTCCTCGGATATTTACGGAGGTCTTGCGAACTCGTGGGACTTTGGGCATTATGGTACTCTCCTTAAAAACAACATTCGTGATTTATGGTGGAAAACGTTTGTCTTAGATCGTGAAGACATGGTGGGATTAGATGCAAGCATAATGCTCAATGCAAAAGTCTGGGAAGCCTCAGGACACGTGACAGGATTTACCGATTCCCTCATCGATTGCAAAAATTGTCATTTTAGGACAAGAGCCGATCATTTAATTGAAAATAAAGTGGAAGGTATCAAGGTCGAGGGACTGTCGGTTGGTGAGCTTACTCGCTTGGTAAAAGAGCACGGTATTTCTTGTCCAAAATGCGGAAAAAAAGACTTTACCGATGTAAGGAAATTCAATCTTCTCTTTGAAACGAAGATGGGCATTATAGAGGGAGACAAATCAACTCTGTATCTTCGAGGAGAGATTGCCCAGGGTATTTTCCTCAACTTTAAAAATGTCATAAATACGATGAGGGTGTCACTCCCATTTGGGATTGCACAGCAAGGTAAGGCGTTCCGAAACGAAATAACAATGGGACAATTCGTCCACAGAACCATGGAGTTTGACTTAATGGAGTTTGAGTATTTTATCCGTCCCGAAGCATGGGAAAAAACATTTGAGTACTGGAAAGAAGAAATGTGGAAATTTACTCAAAGCTTAGGTTTGAAAGAAAAGTCACTGCGATGGAGAGAGCATGAAGAATTTGAGCGATCTCACTACTCGAAAAGGACAATGGATATCGAGTATCGCTATCCCTTTGGATGGAAGGAAATGTTTGGTATTGCCTATAGGACTAATTTTGATTTATCAAATCACATGAAGCATTCAGGAAAGGATTTATCCTATATTGATCCACTAACCAAAGAAACGCTGATTCCTCATGTGATTGAGCCAACCTTTGGGTTATCAAGACTCACAGGTATAGTCCTTACCGATGCGTTTGTCAAGGAAGAGGTGAATGGAAAGGAACGATTCGTATTAAAACTCAATCCTAAAATTGCACCCATAAAAGCCGCCATTTTTCCTCTCCAGAAAGATGAAAAGCTTGTCCTAGTAGCACGGGAACTGTTCGCATCGCTCAAAAAACAATATGTAGTTGAATATGACAACAGAGGGAATATTGGGAAAATGTATCGACGGCAGGATGAAATAGGAACACCCTATTGCATCACGGTTGATTATCAAACTCTTGAAGACAGGACAGTCACTATTCGGGAGCGTGATACAATGAAACAAGAGCGTATTTCTATGGATAAGGTATCTGACGTTGTTGCAGAACGCATTACTAATTCTTAATTAACCAATGAAAAAGAACATGATGTATGGGGTTATAGGAGCTCTTATTCTGTTAGGAGTGGGTATTGGGATCTTCATCTCCCGGCAGGAGCCAAAAAAAATAGATCAAGTCCAAAAAAAAGAAGAAGTTGATGCTATTCCTACGGTCGATTCATCCACAGTGGTAACCCTCAAATCATTGCAAGGTAATAAGGAGATACTGCTTGAAGGTAAAGGAGTTCCAAGTGGAACCTCCTCGATAGACTACGAACTTTCATATGATACACAAGGGCAAGGGAAGCAGGGAGTTATCGGGACGATTTCTGACATTACGGGGAATACCTTTGAAAAACAAATGACTTTGGGCACTTGTTCCTCAGGGCGTTGTGTGTATCATGAAGTAATAGGATCCATTCAGGTGACTCTAAAGTTTACGGGTGATTATGGCGAAAGAATATTAGTTAAAGAATTTTCTCTGTAGGATATTTCTTCTTGTTTACGAACAAGCTCTTAGGATATACTGTTATTAATACTATAGATAAAAGGGGGTGAATTTCCATTATGCCAAATATACAATCCGCGAAAAAGAAAATGCGTAAGGATGTGACTCGAACAAAAGGTAATGCCGTTTATTTAAAGGCAATTGAAAGCGCAATAAAAGGACTTTTAAAGCTCAAGGGAGCACAGGACGAGAAGAAAGTAAAAAAAACCATTTCTCTTATTGATAAAGCCGCAAAGCGAAAGGTTTTTCACAAGAATAAAGCGTCCCGTCTTAAATCTCGCATTACTAAATTGGGTTCAAAGAAGAAATGAAATACAAAATCAATCTTCTTCCTGAAAAAGAGCGCGATTTTTTAGATAAGAGCATATATTTCGTACTGCATTATTTGCGGTATGTTCTTGTTATAACCCAAATAGTCGTCATCTCCGTCTTTTTTTATCGTTTCAAGATAGATCAGGAAATTATTGACTTGAAAGACGAGTTGCAACAAAAACAGGAAATCGTTGCTGTTTCTGACCCCCTGTTAAAAGAAGCGGAGATTGTCGACCTAAAAACAAAACAAATAAGAGAAGTTCTTATGAATCAGGCACTTTTCGCAGAGTCCTTTACCTATTTTTTAGATACATTTCCTCTTCGATTAACCATAAAACGGCTCGATATCCAAGCGGGTATATATAAATTTGAATCAAGCACTACAGACCCAGAAACCATTCGGTCCTACCTGGCTCGGCTCAGGAAGGATAGGAGGTTTAAACTGGTTACATTGGGGAGCATTCGACGAAGTGGTACGGAATTTCTTGTCCCATTTACGTTGGCCAATTTTCAATTAGCCGCCGCAAAAAAATGATCAAATCCATTATAAAAAGAAAATTACTCGTAGAGAAGGTTACTGACTATAGCTATACGATCCTTTTTTTTATATCATTTGCCTTTTTTACTTTTTTTGTTATTCGTCCCAATATTCTCACAATATTATCCCTCCAAGAAGAGTTGGGAAGACTCCACATCCTAGATATAGGATATGAGAATGTCATTAAAAAAATAGTGGACATTCAATCGTTTCTAGAAGAAAACAGGTCCGACCTCTATTTACTTGATGAGGCACTACCTACGTTGCCGCAAATTAACAAATTAGTGGATGATTCACAGTTCTCCGCATCGAATTCAGGTATGAATTTGTCTTCAATGTCAATAAATAAGGTAAACTTAAAAGATACGGAAAAGAAGCTGGTACGAAAGAAAATAGGCATTACCCTCGAAGGAGGAGCGAATTTTATTCAGTCAAAGGAATTTATTACCGAAGTTATGAATGACAGACGTTTAAAAATGATTCAAAAAATTACTTTTGATCAGGATACTAAGCAGGGAACTACGGGAGGTACTCTTAAGTTATTATTAGAAGTTGAAGGATACTATCTGTGAAAGGAAAAGAATTGTTAATACTATCGTTGGGTGTGTTTCTCACCATCATAGCGTGGATGATTTTGGACATTTACCACATTCAAACCAAGATTGCAGAACAGATCAATATAAAGCCGGCTCAAGTACCCAATTATGTTATGGATAAAACTATTATTGAAGTATTAAAACAAAAGCAAGAATAATTATACTATGGCATACAGTTCGTACTACATAAAAAAAAGTCGGAGGGGCCTCTTTGTCCTGGGAATAATCTCTCTTCTTTCACTTATGATAGGAGGAACAGTTTTTTTCCGACAAGTTGGTCGGGAAAATGGGTGGCGAAAGACAAAAGGAATCAATAGACTCTCGGTGGTCAATATTTCTCCTCATGGATTTGAGGTCGTATGGTCAACCAATAATCCCGTTACAGAAGAGCAGTGGATTGAATGGGGCACACAGAAAGGTGTTTTTACTGCAAAACAGAACGCAGAATATATAAATGGGGTATATTACACGGTTGTAACTGGACTGACAGAAGATACCTCATATCATTATCGTGTCCGCACAGGGACTAAAACATATGAGTTGAACGCCTTAGTAAATACCACCGTAAGAACACCAAAGGAATCAAAAGAGAAACCTATTTCACCGGCCTATGGAAAAGTAATAATGCCTTCGGGAAAGCCTTATGCAAACGGTTTACTCATATATGAAATAGATGGGTATTATCCTCTTGCGGTGTTTACAAAGGAAACAGGGGAGTGGCTTCTTCCGCTCACTGGTCTGATCGATAAGAAATCAAATATGATTCAATCTGCTGCAGACACAGTTTCGGTTTCATTGAAATTATTCTCCTATCCTGATGGAATTGTGAGGACTACAGTGCTCCAGACCCGCCCGCTTCGTCAAGCTATTACTGCGGGTATTTCGATGCGTTTGGCGCAGCTCCCCCAAGAGGGATCGGTTCTTGGTGAAAATGTGCGAATATCGTCTCCTCAATTAAAGGGGCAACCGCGCATCGTATATCCAAAAGAAAATGCCATCATCCCCGGCAATGCACCCCTTATTCGAGGTGTTGCGGTTGCTTCTCAAGATGTGTTAGTTCTTATTCAGGGACCTACAAAACAGTATAGTTATCGGACAAAATCAGATGAAAAAGGCGATTGGTTGATAAAATATTCACTTGCCTTAGGAGCAGGGAGATATACGATAGCCGCAACAACGGTGGATACTAATGGATTTCCACTTACATTGCGGAGGAGTTTTTCTATAATTAAAAGTGGCGAACAAGTATTGGGTGAGGCGACCGGATCTCCCACTCTCATTCCTACTCCAACAATTACACCTGTGCCAACTAGTACCAGTAGTATTCCAAATAGTACTCCGACAATTGCCCCGTCTATCCCCACAGCGACTCCTCCAGTGACCGGAGGAGGTATGTCTAGCTATCTTTTTGCAGCTCTTTTTTGCCTAGTTGTAGGGGCGGGTTTGGTTCTTGCGTTTTGAGTCTCATTATTGCTAGAATGAATATATGGAGGGTTTTATCGATTTTATAGTTTCAATTAACAAAATTGCTCTTTTTGCGTTCATTGTAGTATTAGGGTTTCTTGTTTATGAAGTGAAAAAGATGATTGATGAAAGAAAAAAATCAGAAAAACCAGTGGTTCCTCAATTTGAGGATACTATACAAGGTAGCCCAAAAGCATCAATGAATAATACACCACTCCCTCCTTCGGTCGTTCTTCCCAAAAAGCCAGAAAGAGGAAGTTCAGCCTTGATGATTGGCATAGGAGCAACAACCCTCCTTATTGTGGTGGGAATTATGGTTGTTACATATAATACGAATCTTAAGAAACAAGAGGGTGAAACAGCACAAGTACCCATTATCCGCGAAATCTCATCCGCTGGTCTTAAGGTGTATGATGAAAACTGGAATGAGATTGAAAAGAAAAAAAAAGATAAAGCAAAACCAGGTGAAAAACTATATATAGGTATTCAAACAATAGTTGAGGCCGATATTGATCGTGCACGAATACGGGTGAATGAACGTGATTGGCAAATTGCACATATTACTACCCTTTTTAATCCGCAATTGGAAGTGTATTATAAGGAGTATATTGTCGCAACAGGTACGGCACAATTAAAAATTGAAGCCCAACTGCACTCAGCGAGTGACGGGTGGTTGGGCGATTAGAAATGAAAAAAAACAAAAAATTGATAACTGGCGCACTTTTGGTCATGACCGTCACGTTATTAGCGGCCATTTTTTATATTAGTTCTTTGCTGTCTTCACCAAACAAATCACCAACGCGGATACGAAAAACAAAGGCATCTGCAGTTACCTATAAAAAAGAAATTAACTTAGTAGATGATTTTTCCCAAACACCTAAACCGACTCTTCTTGTATTAGCACCAACGATTATTCCAACTGTGGCAGTGCCGACAAAAGCTCCGACTAAAGCGCCAACGACAGCTCCTGTTATACTCGCTCAAGAGCCAACTGACATTCCTGAGCCGACAAAACCAGCCTCAACACCAACATTACAGCCCCTTCTGGCTTATAAAAGTACATCGATTTCTCCAACACTGATTCCCATCTCTCCATCAAAGACTCCTACCCCCACTAAAAAAATTCAACCAACAGGAGCTCAAACTTTGCCCGAAACGGGCTGGATTCAGACCTCCTCCCTATTATTCATCGTGGCAATGACTACCATTTTCCTCTCCCTGCTGTTTTGAGGTTAATCAACTGAGGTCTATTTGTCTTTGAATCAACCCTTTCAACTCTTGAATTAATTTTGCCTTAGCCCAATTTTTTTGCGAATCTGTTAATACTTCACCTAGACCCGCCAAGACACTATTTGAATTTATTTTATCCACGAATTCCAATAAGAAAATATAAAATTCTTTTGGTTCTTTTCCCGTTCGCCATTTAATAATTTCATTATTAATCTCTCCTGCGTATTGTGAACTCAATAAATAATGTATATCAAACAAGTCTCGATTAGCAACACTTCTTCTTTCCACGACTGCAACTAGTTTGTGGGCAATCATATCTTTAATACTGAGGACTTTTATGGTGACTCCATAAAACGGGATCAGATTGTAGTGGTTATAGAGATTATCCCGAGTAGAAACTTCAACTTTTATGTGCGCTAAGCCGGATCCATAGCTCACAAGCCAAAATAGTGTATTGTATTTTACACTTTGATCCTTTATTTCAAACTTTGAGGCGAGCAACAATGTCATCTTTTCGATAAATGTTTTTAGTTCTTGAGAATCTTTCTTAAAATTCGCCATCAAGTCAAAATCAAGATCAACTGAAAATCGAGGAAGATTATAGAAAAGCATTGCGGCAGTTCCTCCTTTAAATCCCAATATTGGACCTAAGGTGCTATTTTTATATACATCTATCAAAATATTTGTGAGATTTGTTTTGTGCTTCATTATATTAAGTGCTTTCATTTGGTATTTTTGTTTATAAAATCTGAAATAATTTTATTATTATCATAAACTCTATTGTTCAACTCATTCATTAGGCCCCAATCAATATTCCTTAAGTTGTCAAAATATTCATCACCATCCAAATACAACTTATCACATAGCGCTCTTTCTGCAGTCGCTTCTTGAATGTTGTTTTCATTTTTTACGCCCATGGGATTAAAAAAAATTTCATCCTTAATTTTCCGATAGATGTATTTTTGAGAATCTATTATTATTTCTTCTGATCTCTGTGCGATAATATAGACTGATGAATAAGGTTGGAAAACTATTCCCGTCTTTTGAAATACTGTATACAAACTGATATAAGAGGGACTCCTATATTTATTAGCAAATTCCTGTCTGGAGTATTCCTTGGATAATGAATAGATGCCTTTTGAAATTCTATAGAGATCTTTCTTTTTGATAGCGTATTTCAGTGCTGATCTTAATTTTGGTCCAGAATATCCGTTTACAGCGTTGCTTAGGTCGGAAAATCCAAAAACAGTTTGGTTTGTATTTTTTGATATGACAAAATCTTTGACGAAACTCATATGACGCTATTGTGTAAATAACTTACACATACAGGTTACACCAATTTTAAAATTGAGTCAAGGAGAAAATGTATTGTTGTTATTTAAACTTCAAAAGTGAACTCCTATAAACTTGAAATGTGAACTATTTTTTATCCGCTTTCTTGTGTCATCCCGGCGAAGGCCGGGATCCAGTCGATAATGTCCTTATTTATTTTTTTATTGTAATTAGAGTCTGGATTCCTGCCTCCGCAGGAATGACGGTCAATATTACTCATTATTCATAGGTGGTAAGGATAGCGAGAAATATACAGAAAACCCACCTTTCCATCGGTTCACTTTTGAAGTTTTCCTAACAGGAGAAATGTATTGTCGAAACGATGTCAATCCGCAGAGGATGGGGTGAGGAAGGAGGTTTTGAGAATGTCATTCTGATATAATTTGGAATGTCGTGGCTATGACCACCATTTTCTTCTCCCTGCTTTTTTAACAGAATTTTTTTAAAACTATATCCAAATAATCTCATCCCATAGTGATTGACATTGTTTAAGTATTTTTATAAGCGGGGGGGTGACATTTTTCCAGTTTTATAGCTCCATCTTTACATAATTAATATAGAGATAAATATAGTATCATATCTGCAAAATGGCGCTAGAGAACCTGCTTTATCAATATAATCCTAATCACACAACTATATATTCTCTTGGTTATGATTGGATGAGAAAACCAGAAGATATAATACCAAGAATTAATAAAAATATAAAAGCGGCATTAGGAAGATTGAATATAGATGGTGATTTTAATGCAAAATTCAGTTTTCGCATGCCTGATCAAGCGCATATACTTCCATTATTCCAAAAAGAATTATTCTCAGACCTAATAGATTTTCATAATACAAATAGTGATACAAATGGTTTTGTCCATCCATACACATTAATGATGGTTGATCCTAATTTGAGGAATTTGTCAGTGGATATTAAATCAAGAAAAGGTGCTTTCGTAAAGTTGTATGGTGAAGATGCGGTCCAGCATGAGCTTGCTCATTTTTTAGCATTACAGGAGCTTTGGAAATCAGGAGCAAAAGGGAATATAGAATTTGTTTTACAATGGGAAAAAATTAAAAAATCATATGGTTTGATGCTTGAAGGAGAATTCATTCCAGATGAAATTTCAAATGATTTTGACAGAACATATACGATTGGCGCTCCTTTATTTCCCTCTTCAGAAGATTTACAAATTGAACGCAAACTTTTATTATCATCGCCAAATTTAAGAAAATTGCTGACTTTAATTTTGTTTAATCTTAGTAAATTAACAGATCAAGGGTCAACTTTGTTTCATACTATTTATCCCACGCCGTTGAATTCTAAAGAAATGCTTCAATGTTTACTTCCTGAGTGGAGGCACAGTAGAGATTCTTTAATAAATTTTACAATTTGGGAAGATATAATGAAAAAAATATAGATAAAGTTTTTATGAATTATCTTGTTTAAAGAAGCTTCAATATGATTTATTTCACGGCTTTACATAGTTTCACTATTAGCCTTAATTCTTCTCATCCATTAAATTGAGATAAAACTATTCCCTCCTCTTTTGAGGCTATTCTCCTGCGGAGAAGACAAGTCCATAGGGATTGACATTGTTTAATATTTAACTCTTATTTTTAACCCTTCCTTTAAGCATTCAGGCAATGTTTTGAGATTGATTAATAACCTATAGTATAGTATAATTAGGTATGGAATTTACTCCAAGTGTATGTCAATTCGCAATATCAGCCCAAGATGATGGGGAGGCTATCAAATTACCTTATGGTTATCATATTGAGGGAGATGATAGATGTCCAAGAAACCTACCACCTGAATTAGCCGGACTTGCACAACCAAATGGAAGAGAACTATGCTTATTATTTAATGCTGTAAAATGTGCGGAAGCATTTTCTGAAGAAAAATCATGTCCGGTAAGAAGAGGGAAAAGATCAAACTCAATTAAGGGAAAATTGTAATAAAATTCTTCGCAATGATGTTTCCTTTGTTATATAAAAACTTATTTCTTAATTTGATAGCAATTTATAAATACATAGTATAATTTATATATTCTTCACGGCTTTACATTGTTTCACTTTTAGCCTCAAAACACAGAAAATAAGCAAATTGAGATAGAACAAACCCCTTCCCTTTTGAGGCTATTCTCCTGCGGAGAAGACAAGTCCATAAGGGTTTGTAGGATATTAAAGGAACCTACTTCGCCGTTTCTGCGATTTGAATGAATTGCTTTGGGTCAAGCGAAGCTTTTCCAATGAGGAATCCGTCAATTTCCCCCGTGGCGAAATAATCCGCCGCATTTTTTTCATCGACCGATCCGCCATAAAGAAAAACGCAGTTTTCGGGAAGTTTCATTTTCTTTTTCATCTTAACCACTTGTTCTGGAGACTCATTTTGGCCAGTGCCAATTGCTGCAACAGGTTCATATGCAACAAACTTCACGTCATGGGGAATAGAATCTTGCTCATTGCGGACACAGTACACAGGAATTATAGAGTGGGAAAGAGCTTG
>Ga0100391_1006887_pt1 | contig 10123 bp, 8 predicted proteins | sample CryGeymeta201515_FD_81541 | JGI IMG/M metagenome (GOLD analysis project Ga0100391, IMG submission 81541) | Groundwater microbial communities from Crystal Geyser aquifers in Utah, USA - Crystal Geyser metaG 2015-15 | ecosystem: Environmental > Aquatic > Deep subsurface > Groundwater | place: USA...
ATCACCGGCCAGGATGAAACCGAGGAGAAAAAGTGATGGAGCACCTGATGCAAAAGCTGCACCGTTTCACCTCCGCCGTTTTGTTCAGTGCAGGGGCCAGCGCTGCACTCATGGCGATCCCTTCGCCAGCTGCCGCGCAAGATTGGAAACAACCATTATCGCTGCGCGATTCGCTGCCGATTGGCTCAAACGGATTATGCGAAGCGCAGATTGTCGCTCCTCAGGCGGGTGATGGCCTGTTTGACAGGCGTTATCTCATCATCTGCCGCGATGCCGCTGCACCAGTGGGCGAATTGGCCGTGTTTGGCGATCGCGCCATGGCCAGCACTTTGCATGATGGGCTTGATTGCTCTGGCGAGCAAAGCGGCCAATTGTCCGGCCTTGCAAATGTTCGCAGGCGCGATTGCACATCCGCCGATGGGCTGCGCCAATTGGTCATCTCGGGCGAGGCCGGCGGCATGACCTATGCCGGCAGCAGCGTGGCGATTTACAGCGATGCCGTTCGCCTTGGCCTGGCCAGCCTTGCAACTGACCGGCTCGTCGCAGGCGAAGTCAACATTCCATTGACCCAGGCAGGTGATGCGGCCGCCTTTGCCCGCGCACAGGCCGATGCCATTTCACCCGATGCCGCGCTGTCCGAAGCCTATCGGCGCAGCAATTCAGGCAGCTTTGCCGAAGCCGCCGAATTCTTCGCCTCAACCGCGCTGGCGCTTGACGGCAATAATGCCCTCGAAGCGCAGCTCAACAGCGCGCTTCAGCAATCCAATCTGGGCAATTACCTGCAAGCAGCGCTGGGCTTTATCGCCGCGCGCGAAGCGATCGGCGCGGATCCCGTGCTCGCCCGTCTGGCGCGCAACTTTGAAGCTGTCGACGCGCTCAATCGGGAACGTCCAGAGGAAGCGGTGACCATTCTTGATACCCCGCTTCCGAGGGCGGCCGCGGATCATGACCGGCTGCAAATGCTGCAAATCTCTGCCCCGCTTGCGACCCGGCTTGCCGCAGAGCAAGGCAATGCGATCAGCGCTGCCAGCAATCAGCTGACCGCGCTGGAACGGGCACAATTGCTCGATGCCCAGGCCGCCTATCTGCGCGCTGCGGCGGTGCGCAAGCAGGGCCGCGCTGATGAAGCCTCCGCATTGCTGGCCAAGGCTTATGCTGATCTGATTGACGTGCGCGAGGGACGCATCGCCTCGGTCTTGTGGCTGCGCGCGCAAATTCTGGGTGAACAGGCCGAAGCGCTTGAACAGGCAGGCGATCTGGCAGGTGCAGAAGCCCTGCTGGGTCAATCGATGGAACTGCTTTCGTCCTATTATCCCGGCACCCCGGCGCTCGCCAGCGCCAGAGCGCAGTATGCGGCCTTGCTTGCGCGCAATGGCCGCGAGGACGAAGCTGTGGCCATTTATGATGAGCTGATTGCCGATAGCGACAGCAGGCCAGCTGTCTCCTTGCGCCGCCTGCTCGCGCCCTATTTCGGGATGCTGGCAAAGCGCCCCGATGCACCACAAACAGCAGCACGCATGTTTGCCGCCACGCAATTGCTGCAACGCCCGGGCCTGGCCCAGACGCAAGCCGTGCTTGCGCGTGAGCTTTCAGGCGGCAGCGACGAGGCAGCACAGCTGTTCCGCCAATCGCTTAATGTCACGCGCGCGATCGAGCGTTTGCGGCTCGATCTGGCGCAGCTGGAAATCGATGCGCAAACCAGTCCCACAGTGGACCTTGCTCCTGTCATTGAGCAGCGCAGTGCGGATCTTGATGCCTTGCGCAGTCTGCAGCTGGTCTTGCAGGACAAGCTCGGCGCATATCCGCGCTATCGCGTCGTTTCCGACAACCGGATGACGCTTGGCGATTTGCAGGCCACGCTGGCTCCGGGCGAGGCCTATTACAAGCTCGCCATCCTGGGTGACGCGGCCTATGCAATCTTTGTCCAGCCGGGCAGCGCGCGCGCCTTTGCGATCGACAAGGATGCCCGCGAGATTGAAGGGCAGGTCGCCACCTTGCGCGATTCCATCGCGATTGAGCAAGGCGGACAGACGATCACCTATCCGTTTGAAATCGCCGCCGCGCGGGAACTGTATCAAACCTTGTTCGCCCCGGTTGAGGCCGATTTGAAGCAGGCCAGCCATCTGATCTTCGAGCCCGATGGCGCGATGCTGCAATTGCCGGTCAATCTGCTGGTCATGGATGATGCCAGCGTTGCGCGGTATGAAACGCGGCTGGCCGCGGACGACAATGCCGATCCGTATGATTATCGCGGCACGGCATGGCTCGGACGGCAGATGCAGGTAACCACGGCCGTTTCCCCCACCGCGTTCCGCGATGTGCGCAATGCGCGCCGGTCCGATGCGACGAGCGCTTATCTCGGCCTTGGCCAGAATGTCCCGCTGGTCGGTGAGGCACTGCCCAATGCTGGAGTGCGTTCAGGCAGCGCGATAGATGCCCGCTGCCAATGGACAGCATCGGCATGGAACAATCCGATCCTCGATGCCGAATTGCGCCGCGCGGGCGCAATCCTGACGCGCGACGGGGCTACGACCACCTTGCTGACAGGCGCTGATTTCACTGACACCCGGCTCAAGCAGATGGAAGCGCTCGATGAATATCGCATCCTGCATTTCGCCACCCATGGCCTGGTCACAGCGCCCAAGGCACAATGCCCGCCGCGCCCTGCCCTGCTTACCTCCTTTGGTGATGGCGATAGCGATGGCTTGCTGACCTTCGCAGAGATTTTCGATCTGCAACTTGACGCTGATCTGGTGATCCTGTCGGCGTGCAATACTGCCAGTGTCGGCGGGCTTGTGGCGACGCAGGAAGCGGGCGTTATCGGCGGCGGCGATTTTGCACTCGATGGACTGGTGCGCGCCTTTGTCGGGGCGGGCGGGCGAACGATTGTCGCCAGCCATTGGCCGGTGCCCGATGATTACGACGCCACCAACCGCCTGATCTCCGCCTTCTTCGAAAGCGACGAGGGCGTCACCACGACTGAAAGTCTGCGCCGCGCACAGCTTGGCCTGATGGACGATGCCAATACCTCGCATCCGTTCTACTGGTCGGCCTTTGCGGTGGTTGGCGATGGCACGGTGCCGGTCCGCCGCTGAGGCCGGCCACGATCCGCGCGCGGCTGACTAGCGGATATTCGCCTTCAGCGCTTCAATCGCGGCCTTTTCATCGCCTTGCGCAATAGCACTGAAGATCGCCTCATGCTCGCCAAGAAATTGATCGACCGATGTGATTTGCTGGAAATTCATCCGCATGCGCATGATCACCGGCTGCCATAGATTGACCAGATCATCACCCCCGGCGGCAAATACGATCAGACGATGGAAATTGATATCGGCCTTGGTCGCTTCAGCAAAGTTGCCCATGTTGAGGCAGTGCTCAAGCTCCTGACAGGCCGCCTCCAAAGTCGCGATATCCTCGCTGTCTTCCTGCTTGACCACCTTCTTCACCGCATAACTTTCAATCTGAAAGCGCAGTTTCACCAACAAAGCCTGCAAATCGGGCGTGGCCACATCATTGACCGATGTGCCCTTGTTGGCCTTCGCCACCAACAGGCCTTCCTTCGACAGCTCCAGCAAGACATCCCTGATCCGGCCCCGCGACACGCCAAAGCGCCGCGCGAGCATTTCTTCGGTCAGCTTCTGGTTCGGGGCCAGCTTGCCAGAGATGATTTCGCTGCGCAGATGATTGGCGATTTGTTCGCGCACGGGGATGATTGGTGTTTGTGCCATTCTTTCGATCCACCCGAAATCCTGCGCAGCGAGCGGCTCGCAGGGTGTTAAAAACCAAACCCCGCCAGCAATGTTGGCAAGCGCAAGACGATATCGTTTGACGTCACATACAGCGTCTTGCCATCATCGCCAAAGCAGCAATTGCCGATGGCCCTGCCAGTGATCAAGCAGCCGAGCAGTTCTGATTGCGCAGTGAGAATGGCGATGCCGCCGGGCGCAGAGGCAAAGATCGTTCCATCCTGCGCAATCGCCATCGCGTTAGCATGGCCGGGCAACCCGCCCTCTTTGAGCGGGAACATGGCAAAGAACACCTTGCCATCCCTTACCCAGCCGCCCGCCTGACTGACGAGAATATCGCTCGGATGCGCGGCGCATCCCGATCCGCCCCGCGCGCGCAATGCTCACCGCAGCGTCGCCATTGGCCAGATCCCAATGGTCATATCCGGGCCGCCGCTGCCCTTGCCCAACGCTTCGCTTTGATCAGCCTGATGCCGAAACAGCTCTTGGGTCACCGCGCGGTGCCGCCTCAAGTGCTGGCTGCGGGGCGACCTGCCGCAGCGATCAGGGACACAACGAAGGCAGAGCTGTCGGCTATCGCTTTGTGATCCCTGCGCGCAGGAGAGCCGCCGGGCGCGCGCACAATAAGCGGGACTTGCGATTGTGCCTGGCCAAGCCAGCGCGCGGGCATGCTATCATCCCCAGCGCGCTGCGATCCTTGTTCAGAGGTAAAAATGATCATCGTTTCGTTCCACATGCGCGACACCTCAAGAACAGCGAACAACCGCGCCAGATTGTCGTCGATCCCCTTCAGACAGCGCAATTGTGCCTTGCAGCAGGCCTGATAGGCCTGCTGTTGATAGGCGCGATCAAGCGGCGCCGTGTTGGTTTGTGCCGCTTTTTGCGGAGGCACGGGCTCTGGCACTGTAACCTTCGCCAGATAGCCCTCATAGCGCGGCGCAAAACCGAACAGATCATGCAATGCATTGTCATGGCAAACCAGAAAGAACGGGCGCGGATCGTCCCGCTTGGCAAGCCAGTCAAGCGCAAGATCGGTGATGCCGTCGGTTGCATGGCCATGCTGGCAGATCGTGTTCTGGCCCCAGGGCAGAGCGCCGCGCGCATGGAATGTGGGATCAATGGCAGAGCTGCCTGCGGACAACAGCTGATAGAAATCGAATGCAGCCGGCTCTCGTCTCATCGCCCAATGGCCAATCATTGCCGTCTGATACCCTGCCGCATGCATTCTGGCGGCCAGCGAAAGGCGATCAGCGCCCGGCTTGGTGCATGACTTGCGCGCATGGGCATTGGTGAACACAATGCTCTGGCTTGCCAGCCGGTCGATCGTGGGCGTGGGATTGAGCGCGGCAAGGGGACCGCCATAGGCGCCGATGGTGGACGCTGGCTGATCTTGGCTGATGATCAACAAGATATTGGGGAGGCGTCGGCTTTGTCCGCGCGCAGCGATGCTGCCTGCCAGCGCACATGCCGCAGCGGTGCTGGCGCCAATCTTGAGGACATCGCGCCTGTTGAGATGGGGCAAGCCATTCCTCCGTTTCGCCCCGGTGCATCGCATGGTGGACATTTGTTGCCAAGTGCGCTTGTCGGATCAACCGCGAGAGCACTTGCTGCAATTGCGAAATGTGCGGTTGCAAAGTGGCAAGGATTTTGCGAGTTTGACGGGGTTATGTTGCATTGCAAAAAGACACTTCACACAAGGAGGCCGGGTCCAATGGCATTTTCACGCAAGCTGACACTTGCCCTGACGGGCGTTGCCGCATTGGCCAGCTTCGCGGCGTTGCAAAGCACATCGGCAACTGCCGCGGACACAGCTGCCCAAGCGATTTCAGAACGTCAGGCCCTGCTCAAGAGCATGGGCGATTCCATGCGCCCGCTCGCCGCCATTGCCCGCGGACAAGCCGAGGCGGACAAGGCCGTGATGACGCGCCATGCAAACAATATCGCGGCCAAGGCGCGCGGACTTTCTGCCGCCTTCGAGATGGATACGCGCAGTTCCGGCATTGCCAGCGACGCCTTGCCCGCCATCTGGACATCGAAGGCCGATTTCAACCGCAAGGCTGCCGCCCTCGTCACCGCGTCCCGGCAAATGCAAACGGCCGCCAATTCCGGCGACCTTGCCAGCTTCCGGGCGGCGCTGGGCGCTGTCGGACAAAGCTGCAAGGATTGTCATGATACCTACCGCGCTGATTGAGGCGCGCTAGCATGGCAGATGACGCCGCGCAGGGCAGCGTAAGAAAAAGCGTGCGGGTCTGGGACCTGCCTACTCGCCTGTTTCACTGGCTGCTGGTGATATCGCTGGCCGGATCATGGTGGAGCGCGCAAGCCGGTATTGAATGGATGGAGTGGCATTTCCGGTTTGGATATTTCGCGGCCGGCTTGATCATCTTCCGGCTGATCTGGGGACTGGTCGGCACGCGCCATGCGCGGTTCAGCGGGTTCCTGTATGGCCCCGGGACAATCCTGGCTTATCTGCGCACCCTGGGCAAGCGGGATAGCGCGCCGACAACCGGCCACAATCCGCTAGGCGGGCTGGCCGTGTTGGTGATGCTGATCATTATCGGCGCGCAGGTTTCCACCGGGCTTTTTGCGAGCGACGATATCTTCACCGATGGCCCGTTTCATCCGCTGGTCAGTGATGATCTGGCGAGCACTCTGACACGCTGGCATCACCGGCTGTTCACTGGAATTCAGATCATTGCTGCGCTGCATATTCTCGCGATCCTGTTTTACTGGGTCTGGAAGCGCCAGCAACTGATCTGGCCGATGATCACCGGGCGCAAGCCATGGCACCTGCTGGGCGAAGACAGGAAGGATATCGGCTCGAAATTGCTGCTTGGCGTGGTTGTGGCGCTGGTGGCAGCCGGGATTGTCTATGGCGCCATCTCCATGGCACCTGACCCCGCGATCGGCGAGTTTTTCTAGAGCGGCCCAACCGGTCAGGGATCAGAAATCCACGCGCCGCAGCGCGCGTCAAATGATACCTTCTGCCTGCTTTTCGGCAAGCATCTGCGCATCCCAGCCCAGCACTTCGCCGTAAATCGCTGCATTGTCCTCGCCTGGATCAGCGGGAGCAGGCTTGCGAATGCTGGACGGCGAGCCGGAAAAGCGCGGGAATGCACCTTGCATTTTCAGCTTGCCGTTCTTCTGCGTATCAACCTCGACAATCGCGCCGCGCGCCTGAAAATGGGGATCGTCCATCATGTCGGCCGCGGTATAAACGCGGCCTGCGGGGATCGAATATGCGATCATCAGCGCGTCCAGCTCATCCATGGTCAGCGTGGCCGTCCATTCATTGATCAAATTATCAAGCTGCGTCTGATTGTGCCCGCGTGCCAGATGCGTTTGATAACGGTCATCCTCGGCAAGTTCGGGCTGTCCCATGGCTTTGGCAAGGCGCGCGAAAATCGCATCATTGTTGGCCCCGATCATGAACGGGCCATCCTTGCAGGAATAGACGTTTGACGGGGCAATCCCCTTGAGGATCGAGCCGGAACGTTCACGGATAAAGCCATTGCGATCATATTCGGGCACCAGCCCTTCCATGACCTGCAGCACCGCTTCATACAGGGCGGTGTCGATCACCTGACCCTCGCCGGTCTTTTCGCGGTGATGGAGCGCGGCGAGCACGCCCATCGCCCCATAACTGGCGCACAAGGTATCGCCGATGGAAACACCCATGCGCGCCGGTGGCCGGTCCGGTTCGCCAACGATATAGCGCCAGCCGCCCATTGCCTCGCCAATACCGCCGAACCCGGCCCGATCCGAATACGGCCCATCCTGGCCATAACCGGACATGCGCGCGATGATCAGGCCGGGATTGATCTTGTGCAACTCCTGCGGGGACATGCCCCATTTCTCCAGCGTGCCGGGCTTGAAATTTTCGATCAGCACATCGGCGCTGGCGATCAGCTTGCGAGCGATCTCCTGCCCTTCGGGCAAACGCAGATTGCAGGTGACCGATTGTTTGTTGCGGGCAATGACTTCCCATTGCACCTTGACTTCGCCCTGCCCCCACACGCGCATCGGATCACCGCCCTTGCCATTGATGACCGGCGGTTCGATCTTGATGACATCGGCGCCCATATCGCCAAGCAACTGGCCGCAGAACGGACCAGCAATAAGCTGGCCCATTTCCACGACTCTGAGGCCCGCAAGCGCACTGGGATTGTTCGCCGGAAAGACTTGCGTCATTCAGCCGCCTCCAGATGTTGACCACGACGATGCCAGACCGGCTGCGTGGGCGCAGGAAGGCCGGTTTCCTCTTCGCAATTGGCCCGCAGTTCCTCGATTGACGGGCCATAATTGAAGACATTGCCAGTGGTTCTGGAAGACTTCATGTCTTCGCGCAGGCTGGCGGTTGCCGCCTCATCGATCACGCCATTCTCATCGGCAACCACGCCATAATCGCGCGCGCCCTGAGCAGTGACGAGACCCTGCCGGATTTCCTTGCCAACCAGCGCAGGATCACGTTGAAGCGGATCGCCCCAGCCACCGCCGCCCCAGGTGATGAAGTGCAACTGGTCGCCCGCTTTCACCTTGATATCATCGAGCTTGTTGCCGACAATCTCGGTGGTGCCATCGGCCTTTTCGAGCACTTTGCTCGCCCGCTTGCCCGGCAGGCCATCGTTCACGCCCCATGGCGGCACGAACCAGCGATCATCGTGAATGGCGATCTGGCCATCAGCGAGGAAGCGGTAAGTCATATGGATGCCATTGCCGCCCCGGTGCAGGCCCGCCCCGCCGCTGTCAGGCTCGGTCTCATAGCGTTCAATCCGCAGCGGGAAGTAGCGTTCAAGAAATTCGTTGGGCACATTGGTGAAGCCCGGCCACAGCGAATGGCCATCGGGCCCATCGCCCATCGGACGGCCCGGAATCCCGCCAAAGCCGATCTGGAACAGCTGGAACCATTCGCCCTCGCGGCCCTCGCGGTTGTCCCAGCCCGAATAGAACAGATGCGGGCTTGAGCTGAAGCCGGCTGCATTGAGGAATTCGGGCGTCTTCTGGCCCAAAAGGCCGCCCAGAATATCGAAAATCCGGCCCAGCGCATGGGTCCGGCCCGACAGCGCTGCGGGGAATTTCGGCTTGAGCAAGGAGCCTTCCGGAATGCGCACTTCGATGAGATCATAAAAGCCATCGTTGAACAGGATCTGCGGATCGAAGACCATGATCATGTAAATGCCGAAGAACATCTTGAACATGTTTTCGTTCAAGAGGAAATTGATCGAGGCTTCGGATTGCGGATCGGTGCCGTCGAAATCGAGGATCACCTTGTCGCCTTCGCGCCACATGGTGCACTTGATCTTGTAAGGGCCAAAGCCAAGGCCATCGTCGCAGATGTAATCCTCAAAACTGACCGGCTCGACCGCAATGGCCTGCCCGATCAGCGCTTTCATCGCGCGATGATTGCGCGCCAGAAGCTCCTGCGTGGCGGAGAAATAGACATCATCGCCAAAACGCTCGGCCATTTCAATCAGGCGCTTGGACGCCACCCGGCAGCTGGCGATCAGGGCGTTCAAATCCGCCTGACACCAGTCGGGCTTGCGCGTCTGATGCATCACGAGCTTCATGAGGTCTTCGTTATATTCGCCCTTCTTCCAGATCTTTACGGGCGGAATGCGCACGCCTTCCTCGAAGATCGAATTGGCATCGATCGGCATGGAGCCAACGACCTTGCCGCCAATATCGCTCTGGTGGCCGAACATCGCGGTCCAGGCGATCAGGCGGCCATCCTTGTAAACTGGCAGCAGCACCAGCCAGTCGTTCGAATGGCTGATCGCGCCACCGCAGCTATAAGGATCGGACAAGAAGATCATGTCGCCATCCTCGATCGTGCCTTCGAACTGATCGAGGAAGCCGCCGATGAAGCTGCCGAACTGGCCGACGATCATCTTGCCATTGGCATCCGCGATCAGCGGGAAGGCATCGCCCTGTTCGCGAATGCCCGGGCTCATTGCGGTGCGCACCAGTGTCGCGTCCATTTCGATGCGGGCATTGCGCAGAGCGTTCTCGATGATGTCGAGCGTGACCGGGTCGATCTCCTTGCGCGCAAATGGCGTGGTGTTGTCCTGAATGATTTGTGCAGGCATGGTTCTCGTCCTTAAGCGGGGTTGATGAGGATGTTGCCGACCGCATCGATCGTGGCCACGCATCCGGTTTCAACAAGTGTGGTGGAATCCATTTCGGTGATGACAGCCGGGCCGGGGATGATGTCCCCTTGCCGCAGGCGCGAACGATCATAGATCGCGCCTGCCTGTTCGCGGCCATCCATCCACATGGTGTGATCGCGGATCTTCGCGGCAGCCGGATTGCCGTCGCTCTTTTCCAGCTCGCTCGCGGGAAGCTCGGGCGCTTCGCCCAGTGCCACTGCGCGCAGGTTC
>Ga0100391_1006889_pt1 | contig 10121 bp, 10 predicted proteins | sample CryGeymeta201515_FD_81541 | JGI IMG/M metagenome (GOLD analysis project Ga0100391, IMG submission 81541) | Groundwater microbial communities from Crystal Geyser aquifers in Utah, USA - Crystal Geyser metaG 2015-15 | ecosystem: Environmental > Aquatic > Deep subsurface > Groundwater | place: USA...
CTTCACCGGGCCGATCATGGGCCTCAATTCCGCATTGCGCCCCTTCCCCGGCCCCTTCGCTCAAATCTTCCCGGCGGTGGCGAAGGCCTTGTTCATCAACCCGCTGGTGCCGCGCATCTTTGCCGGCACGGTCGATCTGACTGGCGGCGCGGGGCGGTTCCTGTGGCGCTCCACCCACTCGCGCATCAGTGCCGAGGGGCTGGCCTGTTACCGCACGTTGCTGAAACACCCCGGCCACGCGGGCGGTGCGCTGGCGATGATGGCGAATTGGGATCTGCCGGGCTTGCGCGACCGGATGGGCAATGTCGCTAATCCAGTGCTGATGGTGCATGGTGAGAGCGACCCAGCGATCCCGCTCAGTTGGGCGCGTGAAGCGCAAGGCTGGCTGCCGAACGCGCAGCTTGAGGTGCTCAGCGGTCTGGGTCACCTCGCCCACGAAGAAGCGCCGGACAAGGTGGCGGCGCTGATTTCCGCTTTTCTGGCGGAGCAGGTATAGTCCTGCGCCCGCGCAACGGAGACGATAATGGGCAATATGGGCTGGATCGAGATCGCCTTGTTCTACGGCATCGCCATCGGGTTTGGCGTGTGGCAGTTCTGGAAGACCGACCGTCTGCTGAAACGCACCCGCGCCGAGAATGCGGCAAAGGCGGCGGCGGAGCGCGAGGGCAACCCGCCTGCCGCATAGCGCCGTCAATCTGCGCTTGCGGTCAGGCCAGGCATACCCCGCCCGTTCTCGGCTGGTGACCGCGCAGCGATCCCGCACCATGCGGCAGGGCCAAACGCGATCACGATCAGAACCGGTACGGCACTCGCACCCCGACAACCATGTCAGGGCTATCATCGGTAAGCCCGATACCGACAGTGGTGACCAGCGACAGGTGTTGCCCGATCGCAAAGGTCGCACCCAGATTGACCAGTGCGATGTTGGCCTGACTGCCGATTACGCGCTGAAAATCGTCAGCGGTGTCCAGCTTGAGCCGCGAACCTTCCACCAGGCGTTGCGAATAGGACATCGAGATGCTGGAACTTTCGTTCAGCGCATACGCCAGCCCTGCGCCGAATTGCAGCGCATTGCCGATGTCGACCCGACCGGATTGATCGCCGGGATTTTCGTCAATGTCGGCAAAGCTCCGCTGGAAATTGCGGAAATAGTTGATGCTGCCAAACACCACCATCGGATCAATTGTCTTGAGCGCCGACACGCCGAGCGACGCACCCCAGACCCCGCTGCCAGTGGCCAGCGACTGCGGCACCTGCAGATTGCCTTCGCTGCCCTCAACTTCAATAAAGTCGATCCCGAACGGCTCCCGGCCAGTCGGCGGCTTGACCCGCGCACTCACCACGATGTTGGGGTGGTTCACGGATTCGGCCAGCACCTGATAGCTCGCACCAAAGCTGACGTCGCCCAATCCCTGATCGCTGACCCGTGTTTCGACCGGCTGATTGGCGGCACCGCCAGCACCGCCGCTGCGGAAGTTCGACGTGCGATACAAAAAGGGTACGCTGGCATCGATGAACAGGCTGTCGCTGATGCCATACCGCAAGGTCAGATCGGAAGTGAAGATATCGGCGTCCACTTCGTCGATGCTGATCGTGCCGAGGAAAATCGCGTCCAGCGCCAGAAACCCGTCCAGATTGATCCGCGCATCACCAAAATGCGAATAGCCAAACGAAAATTCGGCGCCAAATCGGCTGCGCTGGGTGCCCTGTTGCTGTTCGACGATATCCTGCACAGCTCCGGTCGGATCGGGCGCTTTTTGCACCGGATCGTCGCCCGATTGCTGGTCTGGCGGGCGATCCTGAATGGCCACAAACGCGCTTGAATTGGCGAGCGGGTCTGACGGCTGATTTTGCCGGAACTGATCAAGCGCGGGGTTGAGCGTCATCGCCGTGCTGGTTGATTCGGCAAACCGCCCGCGAATGGTCACCGCCTCGTCGAGCGTGATCGGCTGAACATTAAGCCGCAGCACGCTGTCCTCAAGCGCCTTGAGCCGGGCGTTGCTGGCCGCCTCGCGCGCTTGCAATTGCGCCACCTCGGCCCGCAATGCTTCGACTTCGGCTTCAAGGTCTTGCGCCTGGGTAACGCTGGGCATCGCAACCAATGCAGCCGCACCCCACGTCAATGATGTAATCAAACGTCGCTCAATCATGGCCTTCATCCCTTACCTGACGACCCGCATCATCAACGCTGCCCGTATTACGGGTTCAGCAAAGTCCACAGGGTTGCCGGGTCCGGCACGCCCGTTTCATACAGATTGGCGCTGCGTTGATACGCCCGCAGCGCATCGCGCATCTGGGGCGAATACACGCCGTCCTCCTCGCCGCGATAAAGGCCGCGTGCCCGAAGGGCCGCCTGCGCGCGTTCGAGAATCGTCTGATAGACAAACGCGCGGTTCTCGCCCGTGCCGACCTCGATCAGCGGCGAAAATTCGGCGATACGGACCGGCCGGAACGCCCCCACCATCTTTTGCACCACCGCGACGATGATATCGCCGGGATGCTCCGAACAATGCTTTTCAAGAATCAAATCGAACGCGGCCGCATTGTGCCACGGTGACAGGTCAAAGGTGTTGGGTTCATATCGGTTGGCCGCGCTCAGATAGCCTTCGACAAACCCGATAAAGCGCTGATATTCAGGCGAGCCTTTGTCAGACCGGGCGGCTGTGAACGCAGCGCAATCAAGCCTGCCCGATCCTTCGACCGCGAATTGCTTGCTGGCGTTCTCGGCGCTTGCCGGTGCGTTGGTTGCCACCGCCAGCGCCGCCGCCAGCACGCTGACCGCCGCCAGCCGAACGCGTTGTGATTGGCCCCTGCAAAGCATGATCAGAACCCGTGGCCCTTCATCACCGACAACGCCTCGGTCGCGCGAACCGCATCAAACCCTGCGGCGGCCATGTCAGTGCCAATGATGATCGCGCTGGTATTGAACACGGCGTTGCCGTCGCTGTTGATCAGGGATTGTTGCAACACCCGCCCGAAATCGCCGCCGATCGTCTGCAACGCCGTGTCGCTGCCCTGATTGCCCGATAAGGCCAGGCCAAGTTCGTTGGGGCCGAGACGGAATTGCAATTGATCGCCATCGGCAAAGCTGAACCCGGTGCTGGAGTCGATCGCCGTCAGGCCGGACTGGTCAAATTGGGTGATCTGCGATGTCGGCACCAGCGCGATCTGCAGGGTGTTGCGCGCCGAATTGTCAGCGCCCGCGATGACATTGGCCTGCGCGGCGCCCTGGGTTGTGCCCAGCCCCCCCACGGGCAACACCTGCTGCGCGGTGATCAGCGGGGTGTAACCGCTGTGGCTGTCGGTTACGTCCATCGCCGGATCGCCTTCACGCAGCCAGCCGATCATCAGCTGCGGGACAGGGTTGCCGTTGGTGCCCGAATTGAGGAAATCGACATTGAACACCAGCCGCGCGATCGTGGTGATGCCGTTCTGATCCTGCCAGCTGGTCAGCATCGAAATGCCAAAATACGAAATCGAATCCGGTCGGATGAACTTCCCGCGAATGCCATCCAGCTCGGCATCGGGGATCGGCAGACCCAGTTGCGCGATGCCCTGCGCTGCCAGCGCGCCGGGCTGCTGACCGTTGGCCGAAACCGGCTGGGCCGCCAGTGCAGCCGCGCCGATGATGGCAATCAATGAACCTTTGGATCGGCGCATCAGGTCAGGGTTTGGCGATGTTGTCATGACATCCTCCTCAGAACGAAAAATCATAGCCCGGCGCAAAGCCGAACTCGGCGGCTTTGGCGGCCGGAAGGCTCGCGGTGGTCCGCAGCAGCTGCCGGGCAGACAGCGGCGGTGGCGGATCGATCAGGGCATTGTCCGGATCGTAATTCGCGCCGATCACCACAAACGCGATATTGTTCCACGCCCGTTCAAACTGCGCCCGTGTCATCGTGCGATTGCCCAACGCCGGATCACCGATCGCGATCCGATCGCCGAAAACCTTGCGGACGACGACAAAGTGTTTGTATCCCCGCACATCGATCAACACGATCACCGGGATGTTGAGCTGCGCCAGGGCCGGGTAGTCGATCCGGTATCCTTCGGCGCTCAGACCCACGGACTGGGCATAGGTTTTCATATCCAGCAGCGAAAATCCCTTTTGCCGCACCATATCGGGATCAGCGACTTTCAGCATATTGACCAGCACCTGGCGTTCAGTCGTCTGATAGCCGTAGGCACCGTTGAAGATCGTCGCCATGACGGCCGCACCGCAGCTGAAATCGGTTTGCTGACGGATCAGGTCTTCAAATTTCATCGCTTTCCAGCTCACCGGGCGCGCGCTCAGCGTCGGCGCTCCGTTGGCCAGCTGTCCCAGCCACACCGGCGTTTTATCGGCGGGCGCGCTGGCACATCCGGCAAGTGCAAACGCCGCCGTCAGCGATACCTTCAGCAAGGGGGGCGCTGCACACGCGTTTGACTGAAGGGCGCAATAGTGAGACACAGATACACCTACCTTTGCTTCGGGTAGAGGGCGGCTGCACTGACCTTCAGCGCAGCAGTTCCGCCGTCGCGATGCGACAGGGGATCGGGGAGGAAGAGTGTAAGGGGCTCTCTTCCTCCCCGCCCAACGACATGGCTTAGCTGGGGTCGCCGCCGCCACCATTGCCGTCGGGAGCACCGCCCTGTGATGCAGCAATCGTCAGCGCGTTAAGCTGCTGATTGCCGACACCGGCCGCCATATTGACACCGATGTTGCCGGACGCACCCGACACATCGAGGCCGCTGATCGCGTTGATGCTATCCTGTTGCTCGACACGGCTCAGCAACGCCGTCTGGATCAGACCGGCATTGGCCTCTGCCAGATCGGCGTTGGAAGCCGTCGCCAGCGTCATCAGGTTGGCCTGCTGATTGAGGCTGCCCGTTGCCACGTTGACACCGATGTTGCCCGAACCGGTGATGGTTGCGCCAAGCACCGTGTTGCGGTCGCGGAAATTGTTGCTCCCGCCACCGACTTCGGGATCATCTTCGTTGAGGACTTCGCCCGGCGTTGCGAACTGGGCAACGCCGATCAGCGATTGCAGACCGGTGGTGGACGCCTCTGCCCAGCCGCCCGACGCTTCGCTGTTGCTGTCTTCCGACACCGAAATCGCGGCGCTGTTCATCTGCATATTGAAGTAGCCGGCCGCCAGGTTGACCCCGACATTGCCCGACGAATCAACGTTGAACGTGTCCACCGTGTTGATGATCGGCGCAAAGAACCCGGCCCGGATCTGGGGCTGCATCTCGCCGTCGATCAGACCATCGTTCGGATCCTGTCCCGCTTCGCTGTAGCCGGAGCCAAAGACTGCATCCACGAACCCGTTTTCAGCGTTCAGTTCGTTTTCTTCGCGATAATTCACGGTGACACCGGTCAGGAACTGCTTGGCATCGGTGACCGCGACAGCCGAACTGTCCACTGCGATATCGCCATCCAGCCGCACGGTGCCGCGCAGGGCAACGTCCTTGTTATAGGTGACATCGGTCGTGACGCTGGTGTCGATATTGTTGGCATAGCGCAGATCGACTTCGACGCTCGAACGGCCATCTGCACCGCCCGGATCTTCGTTATCGGTTTGCGCCATCGCCGGCATGGCGAATGCCAGCGCCGATACTGCCGCAGCAGTTAACATTGCAGTTTTCATGATCCTTACTCCTTTGCTTCGGTTCAAGGTTTGCCCCCGGCTGAAATGTTCAGCGCGAAGGTATTGGCAGAGGAATTCCTCTCGCCCCCGATCAGGTTGACCTGCACCAGGCCGCTGTTTCCGCCCAAGGCGGTGTCATCGACGATGACACTGTCGTTGCGCGGATCGAGACTTTGGGCAGATGGCCCTGACGGTTCCGTTGGAGCGCGCGCCTGGGCGAGCATCAGGTCAGTGACCGCTCCGAAATTGCCGATTGCCAGCATCGCCAGATTGGCGGACTGGTTCTGATTGCCGGCGGTGACATTCAACGCCACCATCCCGCTGTTATTGGACAAGGCACCCGGCCCGATCGCAAGGCTGGTCGCGCGGTCGGTGAAATCGGGGGCGGCGATGGTCTGCTGCACCGCGATCGCCTGCGAGGCGATATTGCCGATCGCTATCGTCGCCGCAGCGGCTTGCTGGTTCTGCGATCCTGACGCGATGTTGATGGCCAGTCGGCCGCTATTGCCGCTGCCCGCGCTCGCCGCGATGCCGGCATCATCTTGCGTGGCCGGGTCTTGCACGGTCGGCAGGTTTTGCGCGCGGCCCGCCCCGGCAGCTGCCGTCACCGCAGCGGCGATGGCAATCGCGGTGATGATCCGGGCATGGGTCATTGGCCACCCCCAAGCACTTTACCGACCACGCCCAGCGACGCGGACAGAGCGTTCAGACTGGTACCGATCATCCCGCCGACGCTGCTGGCACCGCTTTGGGCGCGGGTGAAATCGCCATCAGATGCATGGGGCGATGACAACGCCGCCAGGCCGGTTTGCAGCGCCGATTGCGTGGTGCCAAGCGCCTGACGTAGCGGTGCTGATACCATGGCCTGTTCGGCATCACTGAGCGGTTCAAGCCCAACCAGCAGCGATTGCGCGATCAGCGCCGAATGGTCGAGCGCAACGGTGCTGGCCTCGCCCTGGTCGAACCGGCGGGTCGCGGAACCATGTGGCACATCTCTGGCAAACACGATCTGACCGGGATGGGTATCGGCGTTGGAGGGAAACTCACCCTCTTGCGCGCTGAGGTGATGAACCGGAACCAGGCCGGTCGCCGCAGCTATCGAGCACGCGATCACCATCGTGCGGCAAATGCCGCTGATTCTGAAAAGTTGCACGTGGCCACTCCTCGCTAAACGCAAGATGTAGGTGGCAATCCCGCTATTGATGGGAGATTGTCACGGTGATGGATCCGAAGATCCTGCAGCCCGTGTTATGGTTATGAATTGCTGAATATGCCGAGTCGGAACGATTCGCATCACCCGATTGAAGTAGTCAATTTGAATATCAGCAATTTGGACTATACCGGATGTCACCTGCCATGGTTACTCTGATGGCTGATTATTAGGGTAAATCCCCCAGGGTAAGCCCCTAGTTCAGGCGATAGGGCGCGAGCCGCTGCCATAGTTCTTCGCGTGAGCTGACCTCAAGCTTGTCATAGCAATGCCGCAAGTGCGCCCGGACGGTATGGACAGAGATCGCAAATTCATCGGCGATCTGCTGCGGGACAAGCCCGTGCATGAGTTTTTCAAGCACCAGCACTTCGCAACGGGTCAGCCCGAACGCCTCTTCCAAATCTGCGAGCACAGTTACAAACGCGCCGTCGGCATCACGCATCGCCACCGCAATGGCCACCGCGTTGATTCCCGTGGCGCACAAAAGGTAGTGCCCGTCGCCTGATCGTTTGGGCAGCGTCACGGCTTCGACCTTGCCCACTTCGACGCCAAAGATGCGTTGCAGGCGGTTGCCAGCAGGTGGCGCGCAAACAAGTGCCAGAATGTTGGTAAAGTCCATGCCTTCACCATGTTCAAAGCATTGTTCGGCCCCCGCGCTGCGGGCGATGATCTGGCCTTTGCGGGACAGGATCAACCTGATCCGACCGTCCAATGCCTCCCAACAGGAAAGCAAGGGTTCGAAATCGGTCACAAGATCGTTCGATGTTTGCCCAAACTTTGGCTGGGCCTGCGATGATTTTTTCAGCGTGCCCGAAGTTTCCGGACGCTGTTCTGCTACCAAGACTTTCATGTCGCGTATGCTCCCCAGAGCTTCGCGAACACCGGCAAGCGCATACTATCACACGGCGCCTGTGATGTTCTTTGAGAACAACCACTTGCTGACCAGTCCGTATGTCAGGCCCCTTACATCCCGCTACAGATCATTATCGATTTTTCTTCGACTTCAATTCTGGTTCACCATGTGATCGCTGTGGGCAGCAAAATATCATCCCAGACGCGAACTATGGCAAACCTGTTGCATATATAGCAACCTAAGATACTGATTACAAATATTGCGGCAAAGAACGCGGCTGAATGGGGCGAAAGGTTTGATTTAACCGATAAGCTGCGGTTCAGACCTGTCAGCCGGATTGGCGGAATCGCCGACAGTGCGACAATTTTCGGAATGAACAGCAATGTCATCCAAAGCCATGCAAGCATTACCCGATTAAGCAACACTGCAGGGTCATACTGGCTATAAACTGCTCAAAGCCTCGCGCCGCGGCATCCGATACGGCAGCATGAACTGCACGATGCGCGACGAAAACCGCTGCATATCCAGGCTTTCCTGCACCGTTACCACCTCCTCGCCGAGAAAGCGTGAGGCGAGTTCTGAACGGGCATAGAACGGCGTGTCCTCCCACGTGCGGCGCACTTCGGCCACGCCGATGTCGGACCTTGTGCGGCGCGCGACGCCCCATTTGCTGCGCGGCAAGTGCGCAATCGGCGGCAGGTCGACCGGTTCGGGCACGGCATCACGATCAAACCGCAAGGTGCTGGCGAACAGCGAGCCATCGCCGCGTTCGCCTTCGTAACACACCAGCGCGCCTTCGTTCAGATGCGCCCGCGACCAGTGCCAGGTGTTGAAGCCTTGCTCCAGGGCTTCCGCCCCGCGATTGTGATCGAGATAGGCCTTGCCGCTCCACGATACGCCCGGCGACGTCATCGCCACCTCGATCCGCGCGCGCGGGGCAAGGCAGTGCCAGATGTGGTTTTCCCGGCCATCGAGCGCGAAGGCGACCCGGTTCAGCGCTTCCGGGTAGACCCGCACCGTCCCTGCCACCTGCCGCTGCCACGGCACGAACAGCCGCGAATCGCCTTCGTGAATGTCGATCGTCAGCGCTTCGCCATCCCAGTGCACGCTGCTTGGCCCGATCAGCAGATTGCTGGCATCACGCGCCACCGCGCCGCTGCCACGCTCGGTCATCGTCCAGCGCGCCTGCGGGCCATATAGCGCAACATTAAGCGAGCAATGGTTCAGCGGATCGCCGCGCCCGCTGGCCTTGTAATAGGGTGAAAACACGCTGCCCAGAAAGGCGATGATCGTCAGCCCGTGCTGCCCGTCGTCGCTGATGGCATCGACATACCACCAGCTGTAACCGCCAGCCGGGATGGCTTCATCAAAGCGAGGTCCCGTTCGATCACCCGCGCTGCCAGCTGCCCGGACAAGGCTGCCATGGGCACCCCAGCCGCCGGATGGGTTGCCCCGCCCGCGCAATAAAGGCCGGGCAGACGCGTGGTCGGCCCCTGGCGCTGGAAAGAGGCCGCCCAGCCGTGCGACGCTCGCCCATAAAGGGCGCCGCCCGTCGCCGGGAACAGGGCGTCCCAATCCTGCGGGGTCATCAGCTGGTGTGGCATCGGGTCTTCCAGCGTCAGACCGCAGCGCTGGAGCGTGGCCATCATGGCTTGGGTGCATCGCTCTGTCTCCTCAGGCGTATAGTCGTGGGCGTCGCCGTTGGCAGGCGCATTGACGATGATTTGGATGCGTTCGCGCCCAAACGCGCCGGTGCCGGCGGATGGCGGCGCGGCGTGCTCGTGCGCGCCGCGATCGGCGGCGCAGACATAGACGGTGGGATCGGACGGGGTCTGGCCGTTCGCAATCTCGCGAAACTCGCGGGCGTAATCGGGCGAGAAAAACACGTTGTGGTGCGACAGGTCGAACCCGCTGGTTTCGGCATGGGCATACCACACCAGCGCCGATAGCGAGCGTTTGGCCGACGCAATCGGCGGCACCGCTTTGGCCGCGTCCGCGCCAAACCGCGCGGTAGCCAGCGCGGCCGGATCGCCGTTGCAAATCACGACGTCGGCCGCGATCACTTCCCCGCTGGCGAGCCGCACCCCGCTGGCGCGGCCTTTAGCGGTGCGCACTTCGGCCACCGGCGCATTGCATTGCACCTGCGCCCCGTGGCGTGTCGCCAGGCTCGCCAGTGCCTTCGCCAGCGCGTGGATGCCGCCTTCGATCAGCCACACGCCGCGCGCCTCGACATGGGCGATCAGCATCAACGTGGCGGGCGCGGCAAACGGCGAAGATCCGCTATAGGTAGCATAGCGCCCGAACAATTGCTGCAAACGCGGGTCTTTGAAATGCGCAACCAACGCGTTCCACAACCCGTCAAACGGACGCATCGCCAGCATCTCGCCCAGCCGCCACGGCCCGATCCGCCACATCATCGGCAACGGGGTGC
>Ga0100391_1006891_pt1 | contig 10120 bp, 7 predicted proteins | sample CryGeymeta201515_FD_81541 | JGI IMG/M metagenome (GOLD analysis project Ga0100391, IMG submission 81541) | Groundwater microbial communities from Crystal Geyser aquifers in Utah, USA - Crystal Geyser metaG 2015-15 | ecosystem: Environmental > Aquatic > Deep subsurface > Groundwater | place: USA...
ACAACATAAATTGGTTGAGTAAGAAAATAAAGAAGTTTAGCTAGTTAACAGTACGTTGAAATTTCCCAAATAGAAGAACGTTAACTGTAATCCAACGTTAACCGTCAGCCTTACTCTAGTACTCGGAGTAGTCTAGTAGGTCTACTACTCTGAATGTCATTTTCCATCGAAGGGAATAGATGTGCTACCCTTTTCAATGTGCTTCCCCTAGTAGTGGAAAGCAGTGCAGTGCAGTTTCGCGAAAGGCTTATTGGCTTGGCTTGGTGGAAGGCCTCATTCAACAATCAACAGCAGCAGCATACTACCTGGTAGGCAGTACTGGTACCAGCACTACTACTAGTACTTAGTAATTCGATATTACAGGTCAAGGAGGTGCTCAGGAATGACACATTTATTCAAACCAATGGAAGGTTCTACGGACATTGGGAGCGATGGCGGTACTGCTTAACATATATATATATACATCATGATGTATGTGCCCAAGCAACGGACTTCATTTAACAGTTGCCCTTCTTGTGCGATCCTATCTACTACAGACATGAAATTATACAGACTCTTTTACCGTAAACGTGTCCATGGAAGCCTCCACTTTTCCGTCATCCTCTTGTCTTGACTGCTCCTTCATAAATGAAAACGACGAAGTTTGGTTGGGCACGTCGTCTTTGAAGGTCTTGGCGCAGTAATACCAGAGCACCGGGCAGGTATACCAAGCAATGAAAACATCGACCGAGTAGTGTTTGCGTGCATCCACCACCAAAAATCCCAACGCCAATACAAGTGCCCATACAACTCCCTTTAAGTATCGATCGTTGGAGTAGTGGCTGACGAGCAAGCCTCCTAGGGTGACGAATATGGTGTGAGAACTAATCATCACATCCCCACACCCAGTGACGCCGTCAAACCGAAGGAAAATTTCGGCAGCGGATTCTGGAGGGTCGTAAGCATCTGCCTCGACACGACAGTGAAAGCTGGACGATGGCAAGAATGTCAATAGAAAGGACACAACCCGGACGAGCTGTACCAAGATTAGCACCCGCGCATACCGAACCGCCATGACAACGACGTATCGTTGCTCTTCTTCCCTTTGTGGTTTTGAAAAAAAGGGAGAGAGAGCAAAGCATACAATAATAGCCATAAGGATGTAAAATACAATCTCGGAGACAAGCTGTTTGTCACTCTCCTCGAGCGCTGGAAGTAGCTCATACCCCAGTTCGCGAAGTGGTTCTCCAGGTTCGTGCAAGTAATACACCAAATTAGTAGCAACGTTCTGCACATACTGAAAGACGACACAGAACAAAAAAAACTCTCCAGGATCGCCGCAAAAGTTCACTTTCAACAAACAAGTGTTGCTGTGTTCGATCGCAGATGTGGCTCCAACTTCTTCGTCCGCGACAACTGTGCTTGTTGGTAGATGTTAGAGCAGATACTTCCTGTTCTTCATTCAATACATTTACTTCCGTCAATTTGATTGGCTCCATCCTAAAAAAATGCGGGTGCGTGCAGTCCTCGGGTGTGTTTCTTTCTTTATCGGGCGGCTCCGGCACGGCGTCTCTTTTAACTTCCATGCTGCTGTCAAAGCTCTCGGATTTCCTCATCCCGCCAACTTGAGCTACTACTAGCTAGTAGTAGGAGGAGTGAGGTATTGTGGTTGAACTTGATGATTGACTTTTTCTGTGTTGTCATGCTTTCATGTTTTGTACCGGTATGTTCATCGTTTCTTTTCGATTGCACGATTGCCAAAAATTCCTTTTCCACGTTTCCCTTTTGCTGTAATAAAAAGAAGAAGTTTCTGAAGATCCGTGAACCATACTACAGTACCCCTATCAATCAATTCTGCTACTGGATTGAAGTGCAAAACATCCATCAATACCTGCTGGTAGTCTAGTCTACTAGTAGATTGAACTATCTAGTACCAGGTAGTACGCACTCGGAAGGAATTGTTGTTTCGCGATGCTACTAGTAGTACCAGTAGTCTAGCTAGTTTAATACCAGGTACCACAAGTACCAGGTACCTACTGTACTATTAGTACCTACTATTAGTAGTTGTTTAATTCCGTAAGTTCGAAAGAGTGAATTTGTAAATAACAGTCATGTCTGAAGCAGAGCGTTATTTATGGCTTACAGTAGTCTACTATCGTAAGAATACCACTCAGTGGTAGTACTGTACAGTAGTTCTGGTACGTAAGAACAGGCAGGCAGGTAGTGGTACACACAAGATGTTGCTAAGAAAACTTGAGTGCTACCAGTAGTAGACTACTCTAGTACTGCGAAAAGAGAGACTCTAGCTAGACTACTCCTAGAGTACTGGTACCAGTGTACCCGGTACCAATAATCAATCAATTATTCTACCGTACTCGAGTACCAGGTAATATTTTTTATAGCGCGTTCTTGATTTTTCTTCTTAAGAAATTGACTGCGAAAATTGTTTTTAAATGATGAAAAGAGACAAAAAATAATTATAGTGCTTCTCTACTCTACCACTCGTGGTAGCTAGTAGTAGTACTTAATACTCCAGGTAGGACTAGTAGACCTCTCTAGTAGCTACTCTACCAGTACCAGGCACACTCCTCTCTACTCTAGTAGTACTAGACTACTACAGTAGTAGTACTGTACAGCACTAGACCTACTACTACAAGTCTATTTGTTGGGTCTACCACCAGCACAGCACGGTGGTTCTCTACCACTAGCTACCTGGTACCTGGTACCTGGTACCCTGGTAGAGACAGATATTACACACGCAATGCTGACGCACGTACTGGTACTGCCCTGCTAAGCCGACTAAGAGACAATGGTACCACTAGAAACTACTATTAATAATTAAGTACTCCGAGTAGGTCTACTACTAGTAGTAGTAGAGGAAACGAGGCTTTTCACACGTCATCTTTCGTGACACGTCCAATCGTACATTTTCGTTGTTGCTGATTGTGACTCAGACTACTGTACTAGTAGTAGTACTCTCTAATACTACTACTACTCTACTAGCTAGTCTAGTTAGTACTGGTACAGAGTACTACTCCTAGGTAGGACTATACTCGAGTATTCATTTTATTAATGTCTATTATTAAACATTATAATCTGTTTTGAGTAGACTGCCTCAACTTCAGCATGATGACCACACGATCTTATTTTTTTCTCGCTATTCTTTCCATAGCGGTCATGTCGGCGTCGGCGTTCACTGTTGGTAAACGTCATTACAGCCACGTAGCCTTCAATACAGAAGCATCTCCTTCTGCCCGATCATTTCGATCATATTTGTTCATGAGCACAGAAACACAACACGACTTAAAACAGTATGAAGAAGCAACTGCTACCGCCGTGATGGAATCTTCTGCGATCGCTCCTCCGCAAAATAAATCAGGTGAAGAAGAAAAGGAACAATCGCAATCTCAAAAACTCATGGCAAAAGTGAAGGAAGCCGGAACAGCGGGTATCGTAAGTTACGCACTTTGGGAATTGGCATTTTGGTTCATTAGTATTCCCGTTTGCATATTGGGTTACCAAAAAGTGACAGGACACTGGCCTGATTTGTCGAATGGGGAAGATCAAGCTCAATTGGGAGCTGAAGGTAAGACTTGGTCTATTGTGATGTATACGTACGTAATGTTGTGGCAAATGAAATATTGTTTTCTAAACCGTTTCCAATGTCACCTGTACCTGCAAAATCGAACCAAATCAAATCAAATCAAACAACAGCCTTTGCTTTTGTAAACTTTGCTCGTTTTGCGGTTCCTTTGCGAATTGGATTGGCACTGAGTACCACGCCCTGGATTCAAGAAAACATTGTTGATAGGTTTATGAAGAACAAGGATGATGACGATGATGACAACAACAAACATAGTAGCAACAGAAACGATGATTTTGATATTCCTATTCCTACCATGGATTACCAGAAGCAATTACTTTCCAATCTAAAGAGGGATGAAAGGAGAGAATGAACGTTTTGAATACATGCCGAACAGCGACAATCGTCGACACGTTACAAACCTAACGGTAACAACAATATCCCATCAACGTGGGCGAGTCAGGTTGTTGAATGTGATTACAGACTAGTCTCCTGAAATTATGGTAGAGAAAACAGTGAGATATGCATAAATTCCCAAACGAAACGTAGTAGTACTAGTACGTAGTTGAATATTAATATAGAAAGAATTTTTAATGAAAAGAAACAGGAAATATTTTTGAGGCCTAGATCAGCACTTTTGCTGACCAAATCAATCTTCGATGTACTAGTAGTAGACACACTAATGCTAAGAAGAAGCTTCTCCTAGATTCACCTTTGTTCGAATTTGCGCCTATTCTGAAGGAAGGCAGATAGTCTATGGCAGGGTGGTCGTGTAAATCGCCGTGAAGCAAGATTGGAAACAAGGAGAATCCAATCGCCTCCTTTGCGGTCCCTGGCTTCATGATTACTACGGGTAGTATAGAGTAGTAGCCAGTAGAAACAAAACATAATATTATAGTTTCCTACCAGCGTCTCGCGATGATGACCTGATGGCTTGTATTCTTTATCTATTCCCGTGCGCATTCTAGCTGCCTATTTTATGGGATAGAATTAATTGGAGAAGGAACTAGACCTTCAAGCTACTCCGAGCTACTACTCCTCTAGCTACTAGAGAACTAAACGAGATGTACAGTACTACCGTAGTAGTACTAGACTAGACTACTTGGAATTTATCTGCTGATACTAGCTAGTACTCCGAGTACTAGCTAGACTAGTACTAGCTAGACTACCTGTGAGATGATGCAAGGAGGCTCATTCTACTAGACTAGTAGCTTGCGTGAAATAAGGCCGGGGTTCAAACGCGCCTGTCTGTTGTACGGATGATTTGATTTTTTCCATTTCCGAGAAGTTCGATTGTCTGTGCCGCTGCCGCAAGCAAACCAAACCGCCCCCCCCCTTCTTTGCTCCTCCGCACTTTTAAACGCACTCTCATTTTAAAGCAGTCAGCAGCGTGTTACTGGTACGGTGCTACCTGGTACCAATTGGCACCCTTATAAAGCAATAAACAAAGATCCGATTGACTGAACTCCACCAAAAAAATAAAAAGAGTACAAATAATATCTATTGCGACTGTATTTATTATTTGTCCAGTTTATCCATTGCTCTGGTTTAACACTCATCCTTATTAGTTCTGTTTCAGTGCCGTAGTCTTGTTGTTTGACTATCCTGTCCTAAAGAGAAAGAGCAGACTATCATTACTACGTTACATCATTTGACTGGTCATTGGACTCGACCATACTATATAATATTGCACTAGAAACATTCCTGGTCCTGAACTGAACTGAACTGAACTGAACTGAACTGATTCACGAGAATATCAACGATTAAGTATCACTTGCAACGTCTGCATTGGACTTTATAGCATCCTACTACACTTTACACTTGAAAGATTGAGCAAACAAACAAACAAACAGACAGTAAAGTATGGACGCAGCACAACTAGCCCAAGTCGAGGCATTGTGCGAGACACTCTACACGGGCGTTCCAACCACAGGAGACAACGGGGAACAGGTGTCACGTAACGAAGCTCAACAAAGACTGCTGAGCTTGCAATCCTCTGCCGAGTATATTCCCCAATGTCAGTACATCTTGGACAATTCCCAATCGCAATATGCTCGATTGGTGGCATCCAACAGTCTGATAGAGCTCATCACGATGCACTGGAACTCCTTTACCGTCCCCCAGCGCATTGATATCCGAAACTACGTTCTGGGATATCTGGCCAACAATGGTCCACAATTACAGGACTTTCTGACGCTGTCCCTTATCAAGCTGGTCTGTCGCATTACCAAGCTGGGCTGGTTCGATGATCCGACGCACCGGGAGCTTGCCGACGATGTTACCAAATTTTTGCAGGCCACGGTGGACCACTGCATTTTGGGACTCAAGATTCTCAACCAACTCGTGGACGAGCTTAACATTCCCACGGTCGGACGGACGCTGACACAGCACCGCAAGACCAGCGTTAGCTTTCGAGATGTGTGTTTGCTGAAAGTTTTTCAACTAGGTCTGACTACCCTGAAGCAGCTGCAAACCCGCGCCATTGGTACGTAATCCAGATCATCAGAGGGACCGTCGAAGAATGGCAAATTGAATACTTGATCTAACTGTTTGCATTGCTTTTATTTCTTCCTTTCCTTTCCTTTGATTATTTATTTATCATTTACACAGCTGCGGATCCACGACAAGAGGGAATTTTAGGGGAGCAAGCGCTGGCATTGACGGTGCGGTGTTTGAATTTTGATTTCATTGGAACGAATCCTGATGAATCAACGGAAGACGTGGGCACCATACAGGCTCCAACATCGTGGCGACCGCTCCTGCAGGATCCGGCAACAACCGAACTCTTTTTCGAATTCTATGCCACGGCTGACCCACCACGGTCCTCCAAAGCTATGGAAGCTATCATTCTCTTGTCGTCTGTTCGGCGATCTCTCTTTCCAACCGATAAAGATCGTGGCGCCTTTTTGGGTCGACTGATGGCTGGTATTCGAGAAATGCTTTTGAAAGAGACTGGTCTTCAACACCAGGACAATTACCACCAGTTCTGTCGACTGCTTGGGCGCTTGAAGGCGAACTACCAACTCAGTGAACTTGTCAAAGCGGAAGGATACCTTGAATTTCTCGAATTAGCTGCAAACTTTACCGTTCAATCCATCCGCAATTGGCAGTACAGCACAAACTCAATACATTATCTCCTCGCTCTATGGGCACGCTTGGTAGCGGCCGTACCATATGTTCGACCGGAAACAGGCGCCCGGGGCCATGTCCCTCATCTCGAAAAGCAAGTTCTCATGGTCGTTGAAACTTACATTGATAGTATGCTTGGTTCTGTAGAGACGGTGTTGCGTAGCGACGGCGCATTGGATGACCCCCTGGACGATGATGGCTCACTACGAGAGCAGCTAGACCGATTACCTGTCATTTGCCGATTCCAATATGGAGCCGTGGCCAACATGCTCTTGAACAAATTCGATCCGCTACTCAACCAATATCGCGACCTGGTGACACAACTCGGCGTCGCTCCCACAAACACAGCCCCGGCGGACGTTCAACAACGAATGGCTATCGCAGAGGGACAGCTGACTTGGCTAACGTATGTTGTTGGAGCTATTGTTGGTGGGCATAGCTGGTCATCTGCGCAAATGGCAGATGGCGATGAGACGATTGATGCCAGTCTCAGTCGCCGTGCTTTGCAGCTGGCACAAGGAATGGACTTTCGTCTCACCTCTTCCAACGGAGCTGGGAGATCCGACGCCCGCCTAGAACAGGCGTTGCTATTTTACTTCCAAAACTTTCGCCGCGTGTACATGTTTATGTGGGACCAAATGTCGGGTTCCAATACCGGGGTGTCGGGAGACAATCTTTCATCTGTTGTTGGTATGATTGCTTCCAAATTAGACTCTGGTCCTTCCACTAAGCAAAAGATTTACCAAAGGATGTTTGAACACCTGGGCATGGGTGATCACACTGTTGTAGCCAATCTCATCGTCACGAAAATGGGAAACAATCTCAAGTACTGGCCGGAAGATAATGAGATTATTGGCAAGACTTTGGAACTTCTGCACGACATGGCTCAAGGGTACAGCAGTTCAAAATTGCTTTTGACTTTGGAAACTGTTCGCTTTTTAGCAGTTCATCACACTGAGGATCAATTCCCATTCCTCGCCAACCCTAGCAATACGCGACACCGCACCACATTCCATTCAACCCTGACGCGACTTTTGCTGTCCCCACAAGGCGAAGAGAAATTGGGACTTAACTTTGATCAGTTCCTCGAACCAATCGTGAAAATCATGACGCAGCTAGGTGGCCTTAGCCCTCAGGATCTTCGCAGCGAGAACTGCCGCCGGCCGCTCATTGGAGTCTTCCGCGATCTTCGCGGTGTCGCAGCCAGTCTCCACAACCGGAAAACTTACAGTGCCCTGTTCGATATTCTTCACCCGAATCATCTTCCGCTCCTGGCGAAAGTTGCCGATGTTTGGCACGACCAAACCGACGTAATAACAAGTCTTTTCCGGTTCCTTCACGAATTCTGTCACAATAAAGCGAATCGTGTGAACTTCGACCAGAGCAGTCCGAACGGCATTTTGTTGTTTCGGTGTACAAGTGATGTTGTGTGCGCTTATGGGCGCCGACTTCTTGCTACCCCGCCGGTTGCCAGCACCGACCCTGATATTTACAAGAAGCGTTATAAAGGCCTGTCCTTATCTCTGAATGTGTTGAATTCAGCTCTTGGTGGCAACTACGTTTGCTTTGGCGTTTTTGAACTCTACAACGACAAGGCGTTAGACAATGCGCTGGAGGTTGCTTTGCAGATGACTTTGTCGGTTCCGATGGACGACGTGAATGCTTATCCCAAACTGAGCAAGGCCTACTTTAGCTTCATCGAAATTTTGTTTCGCAACCATCAAAAGACTGCATTTGCGCTTGATACAAATGTATTTATGCAAATCATGGCTACGGTTCATGATGGATTGCAGTCGAGCGATGCTACAATAAGTGCCTTTTGCGCCAATACCATCGATCACATGGCTACCTGTTTCTTCAATAATTCTGGAAAGGAAAAGGTTGAAATGGTCAACCTTAACAAGGTACGTTTCCAGGATCCAGTTATTGTTTTCTTTGAATAGTTGTACCTTTTTCTCACTTTTTGGCTCTCCGTTCTGTTGAAACAGCATCTTGCGGCCCAGCCCAATTTATTTTCCAGTTTAACCGCAACTCTTTTCAATCTACTTTTGTACGGGCCACCCCAAAACCACTGGGCGGTCATGAGACCCATGCTAAGTTTGATGCTGGCCAGCGAGTCGAGCTTTACTGCTTACAAGGATCACTTGTTGAGCACACAGACTCCCGAAAACCAAGCAAAATTGCAAGAGGCATTGAACAAGTTACTCGCAGATGTGCAACGAAGTCTAGACAATGCCAACCGTGATCGATTTACGCAAAAACTCACGGCCTTCCGTGTCACTGCTAGAAGTTTTTTGACAATTTGAGTCTGAGCGAGCTTGCTGAAGCTCATTCTTGATGAGAAACGACAGCAGCACGGGAAACATCAGTGATAAGCGGCGACCATAAGGAATCAGCCGGCTGCGATCTGCTTCTTCTTGGATTTTTCTGATATCGTGCCGCGGGTTCGTTCCACTCCTATTGGTGGATTTCCATAAGAAAGCTACTACCCAGTAGAGCATTATTTGATGCTTCGATCAATTTCGTTTGATGGAATAAACAAATAAAGGTACGATAGCGGATGTTAGCTGAATTTGAGATTATATTATTAAATACAGAGTAGCGCTGTGCCACTTTATCCAAAATATTAGTACGCATCATTTTCTAATAATTGACAATTTTTCGAGAGGAACGACAATGACATTGAAAAAGAATCTAGAATTAGGCCTTGGATTGCTTAGTGATGGCGGATGTCTTTATACTCTCCTCCCAGTTCACTCCGTCGTAAAGCCTGACTTCAATATTAGGTTCCTCGATGGTTCCACCATCGGTCCAATCAACGCAGTAAATTGTAATGCCTACGCCATCCGGATTGGATCTTGGTCGATACCACGGTAAGACACCACACGTTTTGCAGAAACGACGGACTGCCGTTTTAGTTCCCCACTGATACAAGATGGTTGCCTCTTCGAACGGTACGTCCATCGTAACAGTGAAATTCCTTTCTGGTACAACGACGTGCACATTTTTGCGCATGAAACAGTCGGAGCAGTTGCAGTCCCAAGCAATGATGTCTCCTTTTTTGTATTTGAATCTGCCAGAGACAATGCCACAGTGGCATCGGACAGGATACTCCACCAATTCTTCCGTCATGATAGTATAATGAAGTATAGCAATATCAACTGCTGGTGCCGAAATAAAAAGTGTCAGAGATAGCTGTCAGAAGAAATGAAAAAAAAATGAAGATCAATAATAATACCACCATCTTATTTCCTGAGAAAAATCTGAGAGTTTTACGTGACAGGGTTAAGGATAACGGTTAATGTATCACGAGCGAACGCTACTGCGTTCTCTCGACTATGCCAGCTCTCTAGGGCTACGTTTGGCTAGGTAGGGTGGTTTGGAGAAACTCGGCAATTTACTAGGGCCGACCTTTTCTCCGTTCCGAGG
>Ga0100391_1006896_pt1 | contig 10114 bp, 8 predicted proteins | sample CryGeymeta201515_FD_81541 | JGI IMG/M metagenome (GOLD analysis project Ga0100391, IMG submission 81541) | Groundwater microbial communities from Crystal Geyser aquifers in Utah, USA - Crystal Geyser metaG 2015-15 | ecosystem: Environmental > Aquatic > Deep subsurface > Groundwater | place: USA...
TCCTTGATTATTACTCCAACGGCTCTTTGGGGCATGGTTTTTGTCTTTTTTATTTGGTTCGAATTTCAGAGGAATTAGAAGTCAGCAAAAATTTTCTTATTCTTTGAATCGATTTCTACTAGTCTTCCATATGGAAGAGCAATTTGCGGGTCAGTATGCCCGCAATCAAAATTTTGGATTATCGGTATTGATTGATTATATTCTCGAACTGCTTTTATAATTGTTTCTCTTTGAGACTTTCGGTATTCGTTTTTCTCTTTTGTAGAATTCTGCTTATCAAACTCCCATGCTTTTGGTCAGCCTACCAACACAGCTTTCACTCTTACTAAAATCCCTCTTTCGCCCAAAGCTCGGTACACTCTATAAACATAATCAGCAGAAGGAATTTCTTCGGATGTTTCTGTAAATAGAATTATGTCATTAAAATTCTCGAGAGATGGAATCTGTACACCATGACGTAGAAGCTCATCAATAGATTCAAGACAACCGCCCCATATTATTCCTTTAGTATTCTGGCTACCATCCCAATACCATCCTTCATTTTTTTCATAAACTCGTTCTTTCTCTAGATTCGCCGGATCATCCCAAGTAAGTCCCATATCGTTATATAATTCGCTCGCTCTCATCTCAAATTCACCTTCATCAAAAAAAGCGTGTTTAATATATTCAATTGTATACGCATCCATTCTTTTTTGCATCGCGAATTGCGTAAAAAGGGATGCGCCATAATATGAAGGAATGCCATGTAACCAGAGAAAGTTTGCGAAATGAGTGTTATCGCTAAATCCAAAAAATGGTTTTGGATTGTTAATAAAGGAAGTGGAGGTAAGATTTTTGATATATGTTACTTGGTCGTCTCCGCCAAGAGAAGATATAACAGCCTTTATCTCTCTATTCTCAAAGGCATCAATCAAATCTTTCGATCTTTCTTTTCTTGAGGCGCCAATCTTTTTAGTTGTTGGAAACTCAATCGGCTCTAGACCAAAGACTTCCCTCAAACGTTTTTTACCGAGCTCATAAACACGAGGCCATTTGCCAGGCGCGGCAAAAGATGGCGATAGAATCGCTACCTTATCTCCTTTTTTAAGTTTATCTAATTTCAAAAAATTCATATTTGTTATTTTATTAATCGCAGTTCGATTCCAGAGAGAAGCGCCCTTCTTGGTCATCCCGGGTCTGTAATCAAAAATGGCTTTAAATAACCCACCCCGGTCTCCTCGATAAAAAAGTCCTTTGGCTGGGGATATTAGACAAGGTTAGACCCTCTTTAATGAGTCCATGTAACTCATTTTAATTCATTTTGGGCATCTTTGAGTCAGTAAACAAAATATGGTCTTTGGGCTTTAGGTTCTTCTTTTTGCATAAATCAACATAAGCATCATCACAACTTAAGGGGTAGCTCTTTTTAAAATCTAGACCAAGTAAATCACAAACTTTCTCAATTTCGTCCTCATTGCCTTCTATTTCTAAAATATAGCCAAACGGAAATTGATCTAGAGTGATTTTAATATTTCTAGTCAAATAGGTTTCGCGGTATCTCTCATAACTTGTTGTCGGCTGAAATCCCATTTTGTTTATGATTTTAACAAAAGAAGCAATATCTGTTTCAAAATTAGTTTCTACTTCTTCCTTTTGTTTAATGCCGCCATCGGCTTTTATTCTTCTTTTATATGAAAACTCCACTTTTGATTCTGGTCTATCTTTTTCCGTGCTGATTTGCTTTACTCTTAACCGAGCATCTTCTCTGTCCATTACCTTATCGGCATTATCATACATAGTTACTTTTTCGTAGAATCTACCCCTAAAAGAGATATCAGGAATAGCCAAAATCTTTTCCTTGATTTTGGGAACTCTACCAGTAGAGATTAAAAACTTAATCTCTGATTCAATGTCTTTTTTATCTTGTTCGTTTGATTTCATTATAAAGATTAACTTTAATATTCTTTTCTTCGGCTTTCTTTTTTACAAAATCAATCATTTCAGGATTTAAATCCAAACCATAATATTGATATTCCCGTCTGTTCCATTCTTCTAAATATGGGCTATTGCCAGAAGCCAATTCAAAAACTTTTTTGACTCTAATTTTAGAAAACTTCTTGATAGCTGATTCAAGGAATCAACCTCTTTGGGAGAATAAAATAATTTTTTTCATACAGAATTATTAGTAAGTGTGCTTGCAATAAAGTAGTTATTCAAAAACTCTCTTCTTTGCCTCTTGGATATATCTTTTAAAAACCGGTTGTGTCTTAGCGTGTGATAAAATTTTTTGTGACAATTTGATAGACCAGCTGTTGCGTAAATTCAAAACATCTTCGCTATTTCTATAATTATGTTTCTCTCTAAGAAAATAATCCTTCTTGCAGTTTTTACATTCTTCACCATTAGGAGAAAAATGGCAAGATGTATATTTTTTCAGAAATCCAGATTTAATATTTCCTATTATATATCTATCTTTATCTTTAGAATTAATTAAGAGCGGCGAAAATGTTATTTCTCCTTCCGAGTAAACCTCTAAATTTCGGAAGAAAGGGCATAAATTCTTCTTGTCGGTCAATTTCCTTCCTCTTAATTCACGATTGACAGAATTCATAAAAATAAAATTACCGTGCTGAATACCTTGTTCTATTAGTTTGGTAAATTTAATTAGATTAATCAAAAAGGCCTCCTGTTGCGATGATTTCCATTTAAATTTATGGTTTTCAATTGGCTCAATGTTAATACTGTCAAATCCTAACTTATTCAAATAGATCAGGTTATCATACATCGCATAAGCCGATGAGGGCAACACTCCAAATAGAACACAAGAGTTTTCTTTCTTAATATTTTTAAAAACTAAAGTAAGCTTATCAGATATAAAGTCGAAAGAGCCCATCTTATTATCAAAAACACGCGCTTTATTATGGAATTTTTTTTGACCATCAAGGCTGATAGCTAGTTTGATGTTCTTTTTTTTGAAAAAATCCAATTTCTCTTGATTTAGTAAAACGCCATTAGTTCCGATTGAAATAATCAAAGACTTATTAAGAAGCCTTGCTTTGTTTTGAGCAAAATTTATTATTCTTTTTAGCAGACCAAAACACAAAAGAGGCTCTCCTCCATAGATCATAAGAAGTTTTTTCGCGCCTCTCGATTTTAGAAGCAATTTTACAGCTCTAACGGCAAGTGGGTATGGGATTACTTTGTTGGTTTTACGAACAAAACAATACTTACATCTTAAAATACAGGCAGTAGTTACTGCTAACCTTAAACGGTATATCTCTTTGTTAAAATGTAACTTTTGGATACTCGTCATCATTTAATTTTCGGCCAACTCTCGATTATTAAAGCCTGCTTTGACTTCCTATGCAACATTTGATAAATCTCTTCTGTGATAAAGGGAATAAACGGATGTAGCAATTTCAAAGAATTAAGCAAAACCGTATAAAGAACCCATTTGCCCGTTTGTTTTTCTTGTATATCAGATTCTTCAGAATAAAGGCGCTGTTTTACATCTTCAATAGTCTTATCGCAAAATTTATGCCAAAAAAAATGATACGCTTCTTCCGCCGCTATGTGAAAATTAAAGGATTCGATATTTTTAGCAATTTTTTTGCTGGTATCTTCCATTTCTTTAAGAATCCATTTGTCTTTCTTGGTGAAACGAAGGATTTTTTGATCAATGTCTCGGGAACTAAAATCTTCTCCTAGGTTTTGTAAAACAAATCTTGAAGCATTCCAAATTTTCGTTAAAAACCTCTGCTGGGTAAGGATTTTTTCTTCCGACATAACAATATCATTTTGGCTACTGGAGCCAAAAACCAAAGCCATTCGCAAAGCGTCCGCTCCATATTTTTCCACTACCATCAAAGGATCTATGACGTTGCCTTTTGATTTTGACATTTTCTGCCGGTCTTTATCGCGTACTAGACCGTGAAGATAAACATATCTAAAAGGAACCTGGCCTGTGCGATAAAGGCCCAACATAATCATTCGCGCTACCCAGAAAAACAAAATATCCCAGCCAGTTTCTATTACAGAGGTAGGATAAAAGAATTTGTAATCTTTTGAATTGGGATAGCCCAGAACAGCGAAAGGCCATTGCCCTGAGGAAAACCAAGTATCAAAGGTATCGGTTTCTTCTTTTAACTTCTTGCCTTTACAATAGGGGCACTGATTCGGCTTTTTGGAAGAAATAATAATTCCCTGCTTATTTTGACATTTTTTATTTTTCTTTTCTTGGCAATACCATACAGGAATTTTAATACCCCAAGCTATCTGACGGGAAATATTCCAATCTCTGATGTTTTTCATCCAGTTAAAAAATATTTTTTCGAAACGCTTAGAAACAAACTTTGTTTCTCCTTTTTTTACTGCCTCAACAGCTCTTTCAGACAAAGGTTTAATTTTAATAAACCACTGGTCTGAAATTAAATGCTCAATCGGCTTTTTGCACTTATAACAAACGGGGAATTGGTGAGAATAATCCTCTTCTTTCTCGATTAATTTTAATTTCTTTAAATCCTCTACTATTTTTACACGGGCCTGAAAAACGCTAAAGCCAGAATAATTAGAACTCGCCTCCTTCACTATCTTGTCATCTTTGCCAATTGTTTCTATCGCTTCTAAATTATGGCGTTGGCTGATTTCAAAATCTATTGGATCATGCGCTGGAGTTACTTTCACCGCTCCTGTCCCAAAATTAGGATCAATTGCTTCATCGCTGATTAGGGGGATGATTCTTTCGGTCAAAGGCAATTGGATATTTGTTTTGTTTTTTAATAAAGATTGATATTTTTTGTCTTTTGGGTTAACTGCTACAGCTGTATCCCCTAGCATTGTTTCTGGACGGGTAGTGGCTACGACAATAAATTTTTTTGAATTGTGAATAGGGTATTTGATGTAAATTAATTTCGTTTTCTGTTTTTGGTAAATGACCTCTAAGTCGGAAAGTGAAGTTTGGTGATGAGAACACCAATTAATAACTCTTGCGCCCCGATAAATTAGACCATCTTGAAAGAGTTTTTTAAATGTTTGATATACTGTCTTGATAATATCATCATCAAGAGTAAATTTTTCCCTACTCCAATCACAAGAAGCGCCCAGCTTTTTTAATTGTCCCTTCATTATTCTTTTATTCTTTTTAGTAAAAGCAAGCATCATCTTGTAAAGAGAGCTTCTGGAAAACTGAAAGCGACTCTTGCCTTGTTCTTCTAAGTGCCTTTCAAAAACCACCTGCGTTTCAAAGCCGGCATGGTCGGCTCCCGGCACCCATAAAACTGTTTTTCCTTTCATTCTATGGTAACGGACCATTATATCTTCTAAGGTGACAAAAACAGCATGTCCGATATGTAAGGAAGCATTGGCATTGGGCGGAGGCATAATAATACAAAACTTACCTTGTTTTTTTTTAAAATCTGGCTTTAAAAAATTACCCTTTTCCCATAGGTTATAAATTTTAGATTCATATTTTTGAGGGTTATAAGATTTCTTCATATCTTTTTACAACGGGTGAGGATACCGATTCACAGAGATCTTCTTACGGTGAAGTTCTCTAAGCCCAAGCTGCTCTAGTAAAACATAAAGTCTCTCATTGCCTAAATATCGAGCGTTGTATTCGCCGTTTAATGGCTGGAGGCCTGGGATAATTACTCGTACAATACGTGAACTAGACTCTAATGACTTGGGTGTTAAATTAATAAAAATTAAATCTTTTCTCATTTTTTTGCAACAATATTTTAAATATTCTATCTTCTCTTTGTTTGTTTGAGTCTTTGCGCTAATTGTTTCGTATCTTTTTAATTCTAATTTTGAAAGATAGGGAGATTCATACAAGAATCTAAACGCTTTATATGCCTTATTTCTCCCGTAAAATTCGGTGTGCTGATATAAATCTTTAATATAGTCAAAATTTTTATACCCTGAACAATATTTTTTTACATTTTTTAGTGCTACTTTCTTAAGAAGACACTCCTGTAAAGCCTTGATAATCGCTTCTTTTATTGAGAAGCTTGCTGCTGCTCCAAAAACAAAATATGGAACCGTATCACTCCGTAATAAGACCGAAATAACGGGTATATTAAAATCAGTTGTTAAATCGTTAATTAAGATATCTGTGCAGTAATCTTCTTCCGTAGTTTTTATAACAAGTTTTAAGTCGTCGGACAAATAACTAGGTTTAATTTTCCGCGAACTCAATTTATTGAACCATCTGATTAATACCGCATCTCGCTCGATTAATTCTAAACTTGCATTTATTATTGCCGCGCTAAGACTATGTTCAATAGCGCAACCATTGCTATTAGCTCGACCTATTAATGGTTCGGATTTCGCCTTTTGATAACCGCAATAAACAGCAGCAGCCGGCACTAGAATCTCCTTTTTCTTAAAAAGAGATCTGCCTTTTACCCAATATATTTTATCCTTACTATTTAATTTTGTGTATCTAAATTCTTTCTGGGAATACTGACTATCCGAAAAAGGAAAAATCTGACCTGGATTAAGAGCTTTGTTTTTTACTCCGCTATAACTCCCTATTATCATTCCTTGGCGCTGTTGAGTCTCATCAAAAGAGATAAAACATCTCTCTAGACACTCATAAATAGCCTTCTCTTTTGCCTTATTCTCACTTTGATCGATTCCATAGCTGTAGCAAAATGCATATGGGGTTTCGCATTTGCATCGCCAGAAGAAAAAATTTCTATCCTTCAAATTAATACGTGAACATTTTTTGATTTTGTTAAATTTAACTGTATTTATCATTTCATACTCTTTGGATATAAATTCTTAACACAGGTATAAATCCTTAATTTCTTTGAAAAAATTTTTGTATGTAAGATCTTGGTCCATTTCTAAAAGCAGTTCTAAAAAAAGATCTTTAAATTTTTGATAATTCGGTAACAGTTGCCCCATATTTTTATTAACTTCATAATTGAGAGCAATGCAGCCGGGACTTTTAAGTTTTTTTCTTACTTTTGTAATTCTTCCATAAAATTCCTCCTCTGATGTTGGCTCTATGCCGCCGTTAAGTACGTTACCAAAATTAAATTCCTCTCCCCCAATTGAGGTAAATCGATGACATGAATAGATATCACCCTCCACTGAAACACTATACCTTAATCCACGATTCAAATTACAAACATGCATATAGGGACGAAAATAGAAATCTTTATTTCTCCAGCTCTTTAAATAATCCAAAAGGGGTAAAATATAAAATTGTGGACGCTTTTTAATATTTTCATTCCACATCTTTATTGCATTTTTAAAATTTTCCTTGAAAAAAGACAAAGATTCATCGGGCCAGTTATCTTCATAGGTCGGAACAATTCCTATTAAATTAACCTCTTTTGAGAAAAAGTATTTTATGTTCTCGTATAAATTACTGGCTACTGCCGGTGTAACTGTCATTCTAACCGAAAAAGTGGGGATTTTTTTAATTAATTGATCCAAAGTAGATTCGGCTAATCTAAAACATGACCTGCCGTCAGGAAAAGTTCTTTGAAAATCCTGGGTTTCCTTCTTGCCATCAAAGCTTAAAACAATATAAAAATTATTACGTTTTAAGAAATCTATTTTTTTGACATCTAAATTTGTTCCGTTTGTCACCAAATTAAAAAAAATCTTTTTGTTGGATTTCCTTGCTAATTTTTTTCCGAATTCAACTCCATTTATTATTCGATCAAACTTTAATGTTGGTTCACCGCCTATAAATGTGCAGTATAAAGTTTTGTCATTTTGTTCCAAATTTAAAAAATATTCCAGAGTTTTCTGGATTAAATCTAAATTAGCCTCTTTTTTATTTTTATTTGTAAAATAACAATATTTACACCTTAAATTACAGGCATTAGTTAAATGCAGATCTAGTAACATAGATCAAGAATACCCTTAATCCCAACAAACAAAACTTTTTTTAACTTTTTTTTGTTTTTTCTTTTTCATTTTTTTATCCCATTTTTATCAGAAAACGATCTTTGGACACTTTGTATTCTAGCGGAATTACCAATTTCAGTCAATAGTCTGTATCCGTCCATAACATATTGGACTTTTCAGGAGTCAATTTATCAACAAGATATTGCAGGGGCGATTTCAGTCCTAGCGACCAATGAGGTCTCTTGGTATTATACCATAAAAGCCAATCGATGAGTTTGCGATTGAATCTCTCTAAACTACTAAATAGGAGTTCTCTCTGCCAGTTAATGAATTCTTCTTGGATAGTCCGGTTAAATCTTTCAATGTAGGCGTTCATTTTAGGACACTTGGGATAGTTGTGGAAATGGATGATCTTTTCTTGGGCCAGATGTTCTCTAAAATACTTCTCAAATTCAGAGCCATTGTCGGTTTGAATACGAGCTATTTCAAAGGGAGCAATATTAGTCAGCTTTTCAAAGAAATCCTTGGCGTTCAAAGACGAGGCCGTGGAATAGCCATAGGCGAAAGCAAAGTCAGATTTAAGGTCTATGGCCGTAATGATATATCTTCTAACCCCGTTAATGAATTTTTCAATAGTGTCTATCTGGAGAAGGTCTCCCGCCTTAATCGGCTGATAGTTCTTTCTTCTGATCTTTTTACGTTTCTTGCTCGGTTTTCTGACTATCAATCGGCCGGTTTTACCTGAGAGATATACTTTGGCGTTAGAAAGAATCAGTCCTTTTTCTTTAAGGTCTCCAATTACTCGACCAATAGTTGATTCAGAAACAGAGATGATATTCTCTTTGAGGCAATAGTCGTTTAAGAGAGGTTTCAATTTATCTTTGCCTAATCCGGGATGCTCTGTCCTTTGAGCGACAATGAATTGTTCAATTCTTTTACTGGTTATTCTTTGTCTTTTCCGATGGGGAGATTTGGACTTATCGTTTAAGGCCTCCAATTTCCCTTGATTGTCTGTCAACTTCTTCTTCCAAAGAAACAGAGTCGACCTTTTAACCGGGAAAGCGTCTAAGGTCGCCTCAAGGCCGTGCTTTGCCCGGAAACTCAGTACTTTGGCCTTGAACTTGGCTTTGTCTGTAATCATATATGAATATCTTAACGCATATTCATACAGATTGATAAAGCCTTTAACGCCAGCGTATTTACAATGAATCTGCATACATACTTAGACCCCTAAAGAGTCCAATATGTATGTGAACTTATGCATAGTCTGGGTAATGTATACAGACATATTGCACTTTTCTGTTAATCTGAGGGCATATGAAAACAATGCCCAAATCAACAAAAGAAGAAAAATATCGATGGATAAAGCCAATCTTCGATCAAGAAATATCCATTAAGCAGATGACCAAGGTTTGTCCTTTCTCTGAACGTTCTCTGAAATACTGGCTGGCTAGTTTTAAAGAGTTTGGCTTTGATGGCCTTGAAAACAAATCAAGAAGACCTAAGACCAATCCAAATGAAACATCAATACGCATCAAAGAAAGAATAATTGAATTAAGAAAGGATAAGAATCAATGTGCTAAAAAGATTGGCTGGGATTTAAGAGAGGAAGGCATTAATATTCATTTTCAAACCATACAGAAGATAATCAAAACAGAAGGATTAACAAGAAAATATCGTTCAAGAAAGATAAAGACAAATTATTTAAAAAAACAATGGTTGCCGGGCGAGATGGTTGAGATTGACATAAAATGGGTGCCTAGCAGGCCAAAAGGAGACAGACTCTATCAATTCACAGCTATTGATTCTGCCTCAAGGTGGAGATATTTAAAAGCATATTCTTTCCAATCAAATGTTTTTGCTGTAAGATTTTTAAAAGAGTTAGTATTTGTTGCTCCATTTATGATCCAATCAGTTAAAACAGATAATGGTTCATGCTTCACTAATAGATATTTAGGACACGCAATGTCAAAAGACCCCCTTAATGTTAGACTGCATGATTTTGATGTCTCGTGCAATAATTTAAATATTACTCATTATCTGATTGATCCAGGTAAACCGGCGCAGAATGGCAAAGTAGAAAGAAGCCATCGCACAGACCAAGAAAAGTTCTATGATCAATTACGATTCAAATCATTTGAAGAGTTGCAATACAAATTAAAACTATGGAATATGTATTACAACAATACAAAACATTGCGCCTTGGCTGGCAAAACTCCTAACCAAGTTCTCGGATTATCTTGAGTGCAAAATGTCTATGTTTAAAACA
>Ga0100391_1006900_pt1 | contig 10112 bp, 10 predicted proteins | sample CryGeymeta201515_FD_81541 | JGI IMG/M metagenome (GOLD analysis project Ga0100391, IMG submission 81541) | Groundwater microbial communities from Crystal Geyser aquifers in Utah, USA - Crystal Geyser metaG 2015-15 | ecosystem: Environmental > Aquatic > Deep subsurface > Groundwater | place: USA...
CTAGGGTATGGTTCTGCAACAAAGGTTTTATTACTGACATTATAGATGATTTTCATAGTAATTACAAGGCAATCCGGCTATTCATTGTTAAGGAAAATATCGTTTTTCACGCTTTTTTCAGGTTATAACCAGCATTTTTTAATATCTTGAAGCATTCAGTAAAATCTATATCCCCTTGTCCCACGGGAACTGACTCAAGATTATCTCCTATTTTCTTAAAGTCTTTAACATGAACCATTGCGGCATAGGGAGCGGTATTTTTTACGCCATCTATAGGTATCTCTCCTTCAGACCAAAAATTACCAATATCCACATTTGCCCGGAGAAAGGGGGAATTTATTTTGTTAAGATAGAAAAGAACCTGGCTTGAGGTGCCGGCCAAACCTCCATGGTCCTCAAGGGCTAATACGATATTGTTCTGTTTTCCGTATTCGGTACATTCGGCTAAACAATCACAGATTAAATTACTTCCTTCTTCCCAGGTTAGGTCTTCTCTCTCTCCGGCAAAAACTCTCAGTACCCTTGCTCCCAATTGCCTTGCTTCATCAATCGCTAATTTTACTTTAGCAATTTCTTCTTTAACCTTATCTGTTCCGACCACCGAGCCAAAGTTATTTCCCACGATATATCCCGAGAGAGCAATGTTATTGTCATTCAGCCAAGTGGAGAGTTCGGCAAACTCTCTTTTTTTGTCCTCCCAGTAATAGCCTAAATCAACTCCCTTAAAACCAACTCTGCCTGCATATTCAATAAATTCTTTCACCGTCATCTTCTTTGCCGAAAAATATTGAGCCAAACTATAAATCGTAATACTTATCTTCATCACTCCTCCTTTCAGTCGTCGGTCAGGGTGCTCATCCGCCACTACTGCTTTGGCGGACACCCGACGCTATCTCGTGCTCCTTATTCGTCGCACAGCGTCCCTATAGTTTTAATATCTTTGCCATAGTTCCGCCAAACATCTTATCCTGAATTTCTTGACTAATTTTCAATTTATTCAAGACCCTTTTATAATCTGCCATCACCTCCTCAATTTCATTATAGGGGACGTCCGAGCCGAAAAGAATCTTCTCCCAGGCATACCTTCCTTCAGGGTCACGGTAGCGCGTCTGTGGTGTCCACCAGAGGAGATTCCCCAGAAATTCGGGTGTCTTCTTCTTTAAGGTAGAGCCGCTCAGATCAAAATATAGATTTGGATTCCAGCGCGCTGCCATTGTTGCCTCCTCATACCAGGGGTTTCCTAAGTGTGCGCCAATAATGTTAAGTTTGGGGAAAATTCTGGCAAGGGTATCCAGATAGATTGGTTTCATATAATTAGAACTGATGCGATACGGGTTTAGCAATTCATTCCGGGCAACAATCCCTAAATGGAATAACGCCGGCATTTCCAGTTCTTCCGCTCTTTGGTATACCCGGTCAAATTTCTCAGTATCGTAGTTGGCCGGGGGATAGATGAATTTTAAACCGCTAAATTTTTTCTCCTTAAATCTGTTGATGTCGTCAGGAATAATTGTTCTTAAATCGGCAAACGCAAACCCAATGAGGAAATCCGGGTATCTCTTTATCGCCTCTTTGATTTGCGAATTTGTGGAGAAACCTTCAAAATCAGGTAGTCCCATCAGACAGACCTTATCTATCTTCAATCTTTTGCACTCCTGGACAAGTTTTTCAACATAATCAGGCTCCTCACCAAGATGATGATGACAATCTATTATCATTTTTGCCCCCTAAAAGTTAGTCCCCAGCCACCAAGCTCTTCTGGATTTCCTTTGTCTTCAGCAAGTAGTTCTTTATAGTTTTTTGCCACCTTGCGAAATGCCTCGGCATGTTCCTCAATGATTTTTGGTCGATAATGCTTAAACCAGGGAATATGAAATACCTTCTCTTGAATACCTTCTGAGACCGGCAGACTTCCCAAAGGTTGTCTTATATCAGAGGTAGAATTAACAATCCTGGTTGGTTTTCCTTGATGATAAACATCTATGGTATTAAAGATTGGGTGGAGATGCAAAGGTTTGTTGCATCCAGGAGAGGTAGCAAATCCCTCGGCAGTTACCGCCTCACAAAATCGGCTGATTGAGAGACCTTCCAATTCCTCAGGACGATAGAGACCGGAAGGTGCATACCAGCCACCCATTGTACTTCCGGAACCTTTTTTTGGACGATGTCCTTTGATTCCCGGGGTTCCTTCCAGAAGGTCCCAGAAGTAGTTCATTGCTTTGTCAATTTCTGCCATTCTTTCTGGATAAAGTTTTAACTGCACCCTTCCTACAGCAGAAGAAAGCTGATGCATTCTGTATTTATATCCACCCCAGGGAAGACCGGAACCTTTTTTAATATCCTCTAATTGAATCTCATTATGCCGGGCATAATGACCAAAGGCAAGGGCTCGCTCATAAATCCTTCGGTTATTGGTCAGCATAATCCCGGCTTCACCACAGGGGAAGGATTTACCACTCATAAGAGAAAAGGCCGATACATCCCCAATCGTTCCCACCATCTTCCCTTGATATAATGCACCATGAGCATGGGAGCAGTCCTCAATCACTTTAAGATTATGCTTTCTGGCAATTTCCATAATGGAGTCCATCTCTGCGGGATAGCCACAATAATGAACAACCATAATCGCTTTTGTCCTTTCGGTGATTCTTTGCTCAATATCATCCGGGTCAATGCATAAGGTCTTCGGGTCAATCTCGGCAAAGACTACTGTTCCGCCAAGGGAATATACCGGTAGAGCCGAAGCCCAGTAAGTGATAGAAGGACAGATTATTTCATCCCCTTTGCCAATTCCTAAGCCAAACATCGCAGAATGTAAAGCGCCGGTGCCGGTGCTGTGACCAAGAGCATACTTCATTTTATGCCAGACAGCATATTCCTCCTCAAACTTCTTGGTTACATCGATCCCAGACATATTTCCGGCACGCAACACCTCCAGGACCGCCCCCTCAATCTCCTTGGTGATAATCGGCCAGGTGAAGATATCCTCTACATTGCTCTTTACCGCCTTTTCTCCTCCAAAAATCGCCAATTTAGACATAATCCTACTCCCCTTATATTTCAACTACCACTACCTCATACAATTTTAGTTCCGGAATAACAAATTCTATTCTTTCTTTCTCATGGACAAAAGGAATGGTTTCCTTATTGTTCAGTTGATAAATCTTTCTTGCCTGTTTTACCTTCAAAGAAATTTTGATATTGCGAACCGGAATAATCTCTTTTATCGGTCTTTGCATATCCCCGGTAGCATTGATTAAATGGATAATGTAGCGGGAAGAGTCTTTTTGTTCGTAAACCTCAATCTCTACTGCGGAGGGAGCATCCATCTTTATTATTTCTTCTAAAGAAAGCATTTTTACTATCTGAGTTATTAATTGAGAGGTACTTTCTATTCTGTATTCTCCGTAGAAAGCTTCTAAAAGAGAAGGTGAATAAACGACCTTTCCTTTTCCATATTTGCTGATGAGCAATGCCGGAGAGGCAGAAACTCCTTGCAGGGACATATATATTTTGGGAAGGGGTTTCAAATAAAAAAGAGGTGTTCTTGTTGATTTTTTTGCTCTTACCTTTAATGTCTGGATTGGTCTCTCGATCAATTGAGATTTTGGAAAACCAGCAAATTCCTCTGTAGCGGTCATATAGTTTTCTCCCACCATGGGAGGAAAAAGGTCCTCTATCTCTTCAATTCCCAAAAACTCTTTCCATTCTTTATCTTCCAACAAATTTCCTTTTTCGTCGTAAAAGCCGGTCTCAAAGGAGGCAAATAATTTTCCTCCTTTCCTCACAAATTCTTTTATTGCCTTTCTTTGATTTTCACTTAAGCAAGCGCTATTGGGAAGAACCAAAACTTCATATTCTTTAAGTTTCTCTGATGTTAAATTCTTATCCAGGATGATATCAAAGAGGGTATGGCTTCTAATAAGGGATAAATAGCAACCGATGTAGGAATGATGAAGCAAGGATTCATTAATTGATTTTCTCCTTTCCCAGTCTACCACCAATTTACCGGTGCCCTGGTCAAGCACTAACCCCTCTTCCTTACCGGTTCCAAGATCCTTATAAAGGGAGGTGTATTGAGAAAGGTAATAGGTGGAAGTTTGGCGAGAGAAATGGACCGCTACTTTAGCTAAAGAAGAGGTTTTAAGATAATATTCCTCATTCTCTTCAGCAAATCCCAAAACTTCGGCCACCGGTTCCTTTTCCCCAATATTTTTAGCCAGAGGATCAAAAACACAAATCCAGGGATTGGCTCTATTGGCGATTATCTGAGCCAAAGCCAATTTTATCTCTAAAGGCATCAGAGGAATATAATGCCAACTACCCATCGCATAATGGTTAAAGACAACCGCCGGCTTCATCCCTGCAGTTAGATACTTTGCCATCATTGAGGTAGCCAGAATACTCTTTTCCGCTTTGGGATGAAAGAACTCCTCAGCGCCATTAAAGTCCTGATAATCCTGCATCTTTTCAATATCCCGGGCAACTCTCCAACCGGATGGCTGCCAGCCGCCGGCATTTAAGAATATTACCCCTTCTGAATTTATTTCTTTCATTGCCTTTTGGGCGTCTCGCAAAAATTCTGCTAAAGAATCTCGCCTGAACTCTATAAAATCTTTCCATAAGAAATTTTGCCAATCTTCCTTTTCCGGGAGATTTTCTCCGTAAGTTTTTTTAAATTTCTCTTCACAGTATTGGCAATAACAGCAATCAGAAAAAACTACCGGACCGTCAAGGAAAATTCCATCCACCCCGGTTTTCATCGTTTCTTTAATCAGTCTAAATGCCCAATTTCTCCAGGGAGAGTTGACACAGAAAGTGGTTCCATTTCCATAAAGAGGATGTATTTTTCCATAGGGCTCAGCAGAAGAGATAAGCTGTTCCCAATCCGGATGTTTTTTAGCAAATTCATAGGAATACCAGTGCATATTCAGATAAACCAACAATTTAATTCCGTATTGATGCGCATAGGGAAGATATTCTCTTAAAGAATCAAAATTCTCAAAACCCGGATATCTCTCAAAACCTTCTGCCTTAAATGTGGTTTGAAAGCCCAATCCAGGAGCTACCCCGGGAGCCCCTACGAACCACTCGCAGTTGATATGCCAGTCTTCCTTCTTCATCTTAGCCAATTGCTCCAAATCCATATCCTTCATTTTAGAGACGTTCTGCATATACTCCCAACGCATCATCCTCACTGGTTTCTCATACCATTCCATTTTTTATGTCTCCTCCTTCGTTTTGCTTCAGTCGTCGGTCAGGGCACTCACTGACTCGTGCCCGACGCCAAGATTGTCCTCCTTATTCGTCGGACGGCGTCCCTTCATTAATTAACTATTCATTTCCTTACAGGTTTTTATAAATGTTTTTACCTTTTCTATATTATCATCTTGGCAGGAAGGTTTTTCAAGAATATGGAAAATAGAATTTGCTCCTTCTTCTATTGATTTATAAACCCATTCCTTCACTTGTTTATTATCCATCTGAACTAAATCAAAGGAAGAAAGCCTCCAACCGAAAGGAATATCAATTTTCTCCTTGATAATCTTTGGACCTAAATCTTTAGAAATGGAAGGGTCGTAATGTACAATATCAACCTTCTTGAGATATTCAAGATGCCCTGGTTTTAAATTTTCAACATGGATTGTTCGCTTGCCAGTGGTCAACCCTACATAGTATTTATTCCAGTAAGGAACCACAAATTCAGGCCATAGAGAAGGGGAAATAAGGCTTGATAAATCATCACAAAGACCACTACCTTCAGAATTTACTGGCGGCTCTCCGTTTATCTCTCTGGTAAAATATACAAATTTTATGATACTGTCGGTGACCAGAGACAAAAATTCTTTTGTTTTCTGTGGAAAGTCCATAATATCCATATAAAAATCCGTCCCTCTTAAAAGAACAGCTGTAGTTATAGGTCCCTCACAGCCAAATCCCGAAAAAGAGACTTTTTCGCCTGGAAAAGATTTCTGGAGGTAATGCCACATATCAAAGTAATGTTTGAAGAGAGCATTTTTCTTAAAATCAGTTTCTTTTCTCAGTTCTTTAATTCCTTCATCAATACTTTTATATATGGGTCGCACTCCTGGCTCAGAATCTTCGGGAAAAGTTACCGAAACTCCAAGACAAACAATATGCCCATAAGAAATTGGAGCGCAGGTAGGACTGCCAATAATCACTTCCGGTCCAAAAATTTCTCTCACCCTTTTACGGCCAACTTTAAATGCTTGAGCACAAGCAGAGGCACTTTTATAAATTTCATCCAGTCTTAAACCAGCAAGATAAGTGTAAGAAATATAACAACCACTTACTGACCAGGTAAACTTTTTTAATTTTTCCATTTTTGCATTCTAACTCTCCTTATACAATAATTTTTTTTGCATTTCCTTCAGTTATCTTCTCGTAAGCGGTTTGAGATATTTTACTCTCGGCTAAAGCTTTTTTAAAATAAAGGACAATCGGGGCATCCTGATTGATATGGCAGATGTCGGTGCCAAAAAGAAGTTTATCCCGAAACTCTTCTAAGAAACGATACCCGAACTCCGAGTCACGGCTGATGGCATTAAACCCACTTCCAGCCGAAAGGTCACCATAAAGGTTAGGATACTTTTTCAGGAGTTCTGGAACCCTGCCCGGAGATTTTACCGGCCCTTTGGGGTAGCCACCCCTTGTCTCCTCATCTACCTCTGAAGTAATCTCACTCCAGAAGGCCATCGCATGGCCGATAAAGATAGTATCAGGGAGTTCCTTAAGCACCTTTTCTAAACGCGGAAGATGAATATCATCGGCAGCACCATAAATTCCGTATTTTACTCCCACCGCTAAATGGAAGAGAGCCGGCAACCCAACCTTTCCACAGTGATAGAATAGGTTTTTATAGAGGGGGTCATCGATATATAGATTTCCGGTTAATTCACCTACCCCTTTACAACCTTTCTCCTTGTATTCCTCTAAGAGCCAGGAAAAGTTAGTATCCGGGGAATTCCCTCCATTTCTGGGGTCGAGCTTGCAGAAGGAAATAAATCTATCCGGATGTTTTTTGTAAACTTCTAAAACATCTTCTGTTTCAAAATGGAAAAAGGAGCATTCTGGGCTTACCCCCCTTGGTAAAAGCACCGCTCTCTCTATTTCCAATTCATCCATTCTTTTTAATAACTCCTTTTCATTCACTGCTGGCTCATCCTTTACCGTCCCTCTCCCGATATGGGTATGAATATCAATCATCTCAATCCTCCTTATAGAATTTTTAAAGCACTATCTACCGTCTTGACCACAGTGCGACCATTAGTTCTTTTCCAGCCATTTCTTTCATAACCGTCAGCGATATCGGTATTCTGAAACTCTATCCTTACTTCTATCGGTGGTTTAACAATATATGGCTTGAACTCCTTAATCCTTTTGATAGCTCTTGCCACTCCTTGTTTAATCAACTGATGCGCTTTTGAAGGAGCAATTATTCTGGCGCAATTCCGCGACAGCCCTTCTTTTACTACTACTGTTTCAACATTGCCAAGAAGTTCTTTTGCTTCTTTGCCTACCGCTTTATCTCCGGTTACCAAGATGATGGGAACTCCGAGACTTCCCGCCATAACGGCTTCCTGTCCCACTTCACCCATTTTCTTGCCATTTATAAAGTAGTTAAACCAGGTTCTTGAACTCTGCGTGTGGTCCAAAATGCCACAGAAGGTTCCGGCCATTGCATGGAATCCCAGTAAAATTACCCCATCAAAACTTTTATCAAATCCGGAAAGAATATCTCTTCTTGAATAGCCGGTAATATATTCGCCATCTGGATGCAGTTCCTCAATGATAAAATTATAGCCCCCATTATGTCCGTCCATTACGACAACTTTTTCCACTCCATTTTCTTTGCAGGCTTCTACCACTGCATTGGTATCCTGAGTATAAAGATGACGAGCTTTTTCGTATTCAGGGTTCATCCCATCCCTTCCAGTTTGTTGCCAAGTAAATACTCCGCTAATTCCCTCCATATCTACCGAAACATAGATTTTCATTTTCCTCCTATTTTTCTTAAAAGAGCTGCTGAATCCTTTTCCAGATATATTTTTACTGATGCGTGAAAGCGCAGAGCAGAGGAGGGGCATTTTTTGGTAATTGGACCTTCCCACATCTTTTTAACCGCCCGCGCTTTTTGGGAACCTGGCACAATAACATAGATTTCCTTTGCCGAAAGAATTGTCGGAATGCTTAAAGTAATTGCTTTACGCGGAACTTTATCCAGAGAAGGATACCTTTTTTTCTGATCCGGGTCATTTTTGTAGTCATTATATTGCTGGCGCACTGATTCTTCATCTATGGTTATCACCCTTGCAATTTTTTCATCATCAATCAGGGAACCTGGCTCATTAAAAGCAATGTGCCCATTTTCCCCGATTCCAATACAGGCAATATCTATTCCCTTTTCTTGAATCAGTTTCCCGTACTGCTCACATACCTCGTCGGGAGTTCCTTTTAGTTCCTTAATAAAATAAAATTTTTTAGGTTTTACCTTCTTAAACAAATGCTCATTTAGATAGACCTCAAACGTGTTCGGGTGATTCTTGGGTAAGTCAACGTATTCATCCAGATGAAAGCAGGTAATCTTTGACCAGTCAATATCTATTGCAGACAATGAAGCAAGAAAGGTATCTTGGGAAGGAGCTGCCGCAAAAACCATATTTAATTTTCTTTTTTTATTAATATATTTTTTTATTGCTTCCGAAACATCAAAAGCAGCTATTCTCCCCATTTCCTCTGCATTGGCAGAAATCTTAATAACGTTTATTCTCTCCATTTTTCACTCAATCAGGATTGGACTACGGTAATTAACATAAAAAGGCTCGGCTAATTTATCCGCACCAAAGAACTTTGCTCCCCAGAGTTGCGACCTTGCAATTATCATTTGTTTAAAATGCTTTAAATAATCCTTTCTTGCTTGCGAAAGTTGTGCTTCCAAAGCACTAATCTTTGCCTCTAAATCTTCTCTACTAATCTGAATTACAATGTTGGGTTCAGTCAATTCTTGCTCCACCCCGTAATAGAAGATAGGCGCGGTTGGCCAAGGTTTCCCTAAATAACCCAGAATTGATTCCGAAGCCTGAAATACTGCTTCCCGGGTAATGGTGTAAACAGCATTGTGGTCGCGATGGTTATCCCTGGAATGGGTAAAGATAAGTTCCGGTTTGTATTCTCTGATTAGTTTTATCAACTGATGATGGAGTTCATCCGTTCCATAAGCGGCGCGGTAAACCTCCTGGGACTGATAGTTCAAAATCGTTCTTTTTGTTATCCCGAAGATGCGGTTGGTACTTTCCATTTCCCGGCGTCGTTTTTCAACCATCAATTTCATCTTCTCTGGTTTATCAGCGGCCGTCCCTCCGCAGGTAAAGGTAATCACATAGACCTGTTTTCCTTTGCGGGAGAAACGATGGATTGTGCCCCCGGGGCCAATAATCTCATCATCCGGATGTGCACCCAAAACCAATATCCTCTTTACCTCACTAAAATTAAAAATATTCATTTTATTTATAGAAACCGGAAATCTTTTTTGCCTTTTCTATAAGACGAATCTGCTCCCGCACATCCTCAAGAGGAACCCCTAACTTTTCTTTGCCGTAAATAGTAGCCAGCAAATTGTCATAAAGGTTTAGCGCTTTGCTTTTATCGAGAGGAATAACCTTTTCCTGCCAGGGAATGCGGTCTTGATTATCATAGGTTCTTCCTTCTACCGCCAGCGAATCATTAACCGAGAGAGACATTAATTTATTTGGGTCAAAATATTTTATGCGAAAGGTCTCATTCTGATAGGTGAGCGTTCCGGACTCTCCCATAATATACCACGAAAATAAAGAAATAGGGACAGCGACCATTTTTTAATCTATCTCAACCTCCTGGTTTGTTCTTGCCGACTTATCAATCGCCAACAAAACTTTAATCGGCATCAGAAGTTGTTCATCGGTAAGAGGTCTAATATTACTTTTTATGCGTTCAATTAAAGTTTTAAAGCCGATGTCATATCCATCGGATGTATCTACAGTTAAGTAGCGGCTTCCTTTTTCGCAATGCAGGAGAACCTGAAAATTTCCTCCGCCTTCTCCGATAAGATGCAG
>Ga0100391_1006910_pt1 | contig 10104 bp, 11 predicted proteins | sample CryGeymeta201515_FD_81541 | JGI IMG/M metagenome (GOLD analysis project Ga0100391, IMG submission 81541) | Groundwater microbial communities from Crystal Geyser aquifers in Utah, USA - Crystal Geyser metaG 2015-15 | ecosystem: Environmental > Aquatic > Deep subsurface > Groundwater | place: USA...
TATCAAGGCCAATGCCAGAGGCTTTCGCAGCTTCGAGAACTATCGAGTCGCCATCCTGTTTCAATGTGGCAAACTCGACCTCAAACCCTAATGTTTCACAAGAATTCACGAAGAACCATTTTAATGAGGTTTGCATGGTGGAGGAAGCGGTCCAGGATGGCTGTGGCGGCGGGGACGTCGCCGATGAGCTTGCCCCACTCTTCGAGGGGTCTGTTGGATGTCATCAGGGTCGAGCGCACTTCGTAGCGGCGCATGATGATCTCGAAGAGGTATTCTCCGGACTTGGGCGGTAATTGGGCGATGCCCATGTCGTCGATGATAAGCAGGTCGCATTTGAGATAGCGCTTCATTGTGCGTTCGTGGCGCTGGTCGAGGCCGTCGTCGCGCAGATCGGCGAGGAGATCGAAGATCGAGCGATAGAGCACGATCTTTTCGCTCTTGATCAGTTCATGGCCAATGGCCAGCGCGAGGTGGCTTTTACCGACTCCGGGCGGGCCAATCAAACGGATGTCCTCGGTTTTTTCGAGGAATCGACCGGTGGCCAGGTCGTGGATTTGGCGACGGTCGATGCCGGGGTTGAAGCTGTCCAGTGTGCGCTTTTCACGGAAGGCGGCGGTCTTGGTGCGACGCTGAATCTGTCGCTGTTCGCGGACGTTAAGTTCGTCCTGCAGGAGCAGTTCGAGGAACTCCAGGTGATCGAGCTGGTTGCTCCGTGCTTCGCGCAGGCGCAAGTCGAGACTGGAAAATAAAGATAAGGGACTGGCAATATAAACTTGACATCCCTGGTGCATGATGCAGTGTGGAGTGATGAGAATGCGTAGGCTGAAGGTTTATGGAGGGGCAAATGCGGTATACCACTGCATGACGCGGACGGTGAATGGGGAGCGATTGTTTCAGGACAGGGAGAAGGAGGTGCTGCGTAAGATGCTGTGGCAGGTGGCGGATTTCTGTGGGGTGGATGTGCTGACTTACTGTGTGATGTCGAATCACTTCCACGTGCTGGTGCGGGTGCCGGAGCAAGTGGAAGTGTCGGATACGGAATTGCTGCGGCGCTACCAGGTGTTGTATCCGCAGCCGACGAAGTATCAGACAGCTTCGATTCAAGTGATGGAGAAGGAGTTGGCCAAGAACGGTGCCGAGGCGGCGGCGATCCGGCGCAAGCTGCTGGCGCGGATGGGGGACGTATCGGAATATATGAAGACGCTGAAGCAGCGGTTCTCGGTGTGGTATAACCGCACGCATGGGCGTTTTGGCAGGCTGTGGGCGGAGCGTTTTAAGTCGGTGTTGGTGGAGGGCAAGGGGAATCCTTTGCAGACGATGGCGGCTTATATTGATTTGAATCCGGTGCGGGCGGGGATGGTGGACGACCCAAAGGATTACCGTTTCTGCGGCTATGCGGAGGCGGTGGCCCATTCGATGGGTTCAGGGCAGGCCCATTCGACGGGGGCGACAGGCTCACCGCAGGCAGATTCCCGTCTTCAGATAAGTTCCGGCGTGCAAGCCGGGCAGGCAGCATTGCGCGGGATTCATCACATTTGGTATGCATACGCGAACGGGATGCCGCGTGCATCTTTGTCGGCGATAGAGGCCCTGCAGGCCCACCGGGAGCTGATCTTTGGTAAGTGGCTTGGGGAGCCGGGCCTGTCGGAAGCGGGACGGCAAAAGGCTTTGCGGGTGCTGGAGCAAGAGGATGCGATTTTGCCGCTGGCGACGGTGTTGCGTTGCCGGGTGCGCTACTTTACGGATGGGGCGATTCTGGGCAGTCACGAGTATGTGCGGGGCTTCGTGGGAGCCTGGCAGCGGGAGAAGGGGCGAAAATACCCGCCCCGGGTCCATCTTTTGCGGGGAGCGGATTGGCAGGGGCTGGCGATGATTCAGGGGCTGCGGAAGTCTGTGTTTGGCTAAGCGGAACAGAGCATCTTGCTTGCCACCTGCCTCGCTCAACGCGGTCTTCATCCTGCTGCCGCCGCACCTGCATGGTGAGCTGGAGCGGGCCTGCGCTGAGCATGTGGGTGCGGTCCTGGTGGAAAAACCGATCACTACCTCGCTGGAGCAGGCCGAGGCAATTAATGCCCATTTTAAGCGGGCCGGCACCATTGTCTCGGTGGGCTATCAGAACCGCTACCGTGCGTCGGTGCAGCAGGCACGGGCCTGTTTTACCGCGGCGGCACCCGGCATCCTGGTTAACGGGTGGTGGATCGAGCAGATGCCGCCACCGTCCTGGTGGCGGCGGATGGAGCAGTCCGGCGGGCAGTTCGTCGAGCAATGCACCCACCTGGTGGATTTGAGCCGTTATCTGATCGGGGAAATTACCGAGGTGAGCGCTTACCGCACCGGCGGCTTTATGCCAGAGGTGCCGAATTTCAATGTGGAAGATGCCATGCGCACTCTCGCCGTCACCCTCGCCGCCAACGAATCTGCCCGCGAGCGCAACGGCGCGCCGGTTGCCCTGTAGCCGGGCCAGTCCTCCGGCATTGGCGGTCTGGAAGTGGAATGGTCCGAAGATCACGGTCGGCTCAGTGTTACCGCAGAGCTGGTTGCGGGGATGTTTCGACCGGTTGCGGCCCGGTTGCCTGGAAGTCCACTGGGTCTTGGACATCGACGTGACGGTCAAGCCCATCTATGGCAAACAGGAAGGGGCGGAGCTTGGTTACAACCCCGCCAAACCGTGCCGTCCCAGCCACGCCTACCACAGCTTCTGGGTCGGACACCTGCGTCTGTGCCTGGGCGTGCAAGTGCGCCCGGGCAATGAAACCGCGGGCAGCTTCGGGCTGCCACTGCTGCGGGAATGGCTAGAGCGAATCCCGAAGACGCAATGGCCGGAGTTCGTGCGAGGGGACATCGGCAGGAACCTCGAAGCAGCGGCTGAAAGGCTTATAAACTGGGCTTGGCTGATTGCGGAGCAGTTGAAATCAGCGTCGGTTTGGAAACGGATCATCGCGCACATTTTGCAATATCACCATACCATCGGTGCCGGAAAAACCCGACATGCCACAAGTATTTAAATTGCACCCTGACGAGTGGAACAAGGTGTATGCGCTGCTGGAAGTATCCAGTAAAGCGCACCGCACAACACTGCCGTGCGGGACGCACTGCATTTCCGGAAATTAGTTTTCAGCGGTAACTCTAATCGGAGATTCCGATCCGGCCCTGGCCCAGATCGCCTCAATCAGTTGAGGCTCGCCCGCGTCACTGGTAATGGCTGTGCCGAGTGCACTCATTGTGACGAAGCGCAGCTGGCCGTTGCGGGTTTTCTTGTCGCGCTGCATGGCGGCCATGAGTTGGTCCAGCGGCAGGGCCTGGTGCAGGCGGGTGGGTAACTGGTAAGCCGCGACCAGGGCCTCGACCCGCCGGATCGCTTCACGCGGCAATTGACCCAGCTCCGCCGAGAGCCGGGTGGCCAGCACCAGGCCGATTGCGACGGCCTCGCCGTGCAGGTAGGCCCCGTAGCCGGCTACATTCTCGATGGCGTGAGCAAAGGTATGTCCCAGATTGAGCAGGGCCCGCCCGCCGCTGCGGGCGGTTTCCTTTTCATCGTTGGCGACCACTGCTGCCTTGATCGCGCAGCAGCGCCGCACCACTTGCGGAAGTTCGGGTGCTTCGGCGCTGAGCCCCGCGTAGCGCTCCAAGTCGGCCAGTAGCCCGGCGTCGGCCAGCAGGCCGTATTTGATGACTTCCGCCATCCCGGCGGCAAACTCGCGCGGTGGCAGGGTCCGCAGCAAAGCGGTATCGATGTAAACCGCCTGCGGTTGCCAGAAAGCTCCTACCAGGTTCTTGCCCTCCGGCAGGTTAATACCGGTTTTGCCGCCCACCGAGCTGTCCACCATCGCCAGCAGGGTGGTGGGGATCTGGTAAAAATCGATACCGCGCAGGTAGCTGGCCGCCACGTAGCCAGCCAGGTCGCCGATCACCCCGCCGCCGAAAGCGAAGAGGGCACTGTCGCGTCCACAGGCCTGGCTGGCCAGGCTGCTGAGTGCATGGCTGAAATGTATGATGGATTTGGTTTTTTCGCCGGGCGGCAGGGTGAGGAGCTCGCTGTCGGCAAAGCCCGCCCGGGCCAGATAGTCCGGCTGGGCATCCAGCACACGGGCGTCGCTGATCACGCGCACACTGCGGCCTGCCGCGCGCAGTTGCTGCACTTCACACTTGAGTGCCGCATGGCACCCGCTGAAGTGGATCGGGTAGCTGCGTTCAGCCAGTTCGACATCGAGTGCTGCGGTGGTCATGGTTCTTTGTTGCTTGTTCGTGAATCGTCTATTGATCAACTCATTTCATTAATACCTCTTGGAGTGTAAGAAGCGACCCAAAGCTTTCGTTTTAATTCGGCAATTACGGCATAACGATCTTCGTCATCAGAGCGTGCCGGGAATTCAACTCTGTCCGGGGCATACCTAGCGCCTGCGCTTCCAAAAAGTCGATACCGTGCTTCTCTTTATTTTTTTACTTTTTACTGGATCGAATTCAAACTACATCCGGGTTAAAAAATATACCTCAATTCGGCTGGTCAAATTCTTTCAGCCAACAGGGGATTTTCGGGTTCAATTTTTAGGCTGGGTGCAATTTCATCCGGCTGGTGTGTCCGCGCCCTGCGGACGTTCCTGCGGTGCGGGGACGCACCTGCGCTACCGGGCAGGGTTAAAAGTTAAGACCCGACTCCAAAAATCGCATTGGCGTAATCGTCGGCGGAGAAGGGTTGCAGGTCATCGGCTTGTTCGCCGAGGCCAACGAAATAAATGGGCAGTTTCAGTTCGCGGTAGATGCCGACGATGGCCCCACCGCGGCTGGTGCCGTCGAGCTTGGTCACGATCAGCCCGGTCAGCGGAAAGCTTTTATGGAACATACGGGCCTGCTCGATTGAGTTGGAGCCGAGACTGCCATCCACCACCAGCCAGCTGTGATGCGGTGCGCTGGCATCCTGCTTTTTGATCACCCGGTTCAGCTTCTCCAGTTCCTGCATCAGATTGCTCTTGGTGTGGAGGCGGCCGGCGGTGTCGAGGATGACGATGTCGCGCCCACGGCTCTTGGCGGCGTCATAGGCGTCGAAAGCAACGGCCGCCGAGTCGGCGCCGTGCTGGCTGGCGACGATGTCGATGTTCAGTCGCTCGGCCCAATGCATGATTTGCTCGTTGGCGGCCGCGCGAAAGGTGTCGCAGGCACCCAGCAGCACTTGGTAACCATCATTCTGATACAAATTGGCCAGCTTGGCCGAGGTGGTGGTCTTGCCGGAGCCGTTGACGCCGACCAGACAGATGACTACCGGCTGATGCTGGCCCACTTCGACCCGGCCCTCGGCACCCTCCAGCACCTGCCGCAGCACACGGGCCCCGATGCGCGCGGCATCTTCGCCCCGCATCGATTTGTCGGCTTTGTAGGCCGCTTGGATTTCCTGAATGATCTCCTCCACCGTCTCGGTGCCAAAGTCGGCGGTGTAGAGGGCTTCCTCCAGTTGTTCCAGCGCGTCGCTGTCCAGCTTCGCACCGGCAAAGATGCCGTCGAAGGCCTTCTGGAAGGTGGGCGTCTGGCGCTTGAGGCCCTCTTTGAACTTTTTGAAAAATGATTTCATCCGCTTAATCCGCCGCTTCGCGCAACGGACGGTTGAGTTTGTTCTTCATCTGATCCAGAATGCCGTTGATAAAGCGCTTGGAGTCGAGATTGGAAAAAAGCTTACCCAGCTCGATCGCCTCATTGATGCTGACCACCGGCGGGATGTCGCGGCGGTGCAGCAGCTCGTAGATGGCCAGCCGCAGGATGGAGAGGTCCACCTTGGCGATGCGTTCAAACTTCCAGTTGGCGGCATGGGCCAGGATCTCCGCATCGATTTCCTCGATGTGCTCCAGCGTGCCGTGGACCAGTTCCTCGGCAAAGGCGAAATACTCGCGGGGTTGATCCAGTGTTTCGATAAAGACTCGCAGCGCGTCGTTGAGCTGCTCCGGCTTGTTGAGCTCCCACTGGTAGAGAAACTGGATGGCGCACTTGCGGTTTTCGCGGCGCTGTGAGCTGCGTTTTACGGGTTGTTCTTGTTCTTCCATTTTCGAGTGTAGGCTGCCATGGCCAGCGCGGTTTCGGCAAACTCTTTGCCTCGGTTGATAGCGCTTCCGGCGCGGGCTTCGGCTTGTTGCTGCGTGTCCACCACAATGATGCCGTTGATGATGGGCAGTCCGGCCTGAACCGCGAGTTGCTGTAGCGTGATGGCGGTGCTGTCGCCGATCACGTTGTGATGATTGGTATCACCGGCGATGACCATGCCGATGACGATGATCGCGTCAAACTCCCCGGATTCCGCCAGCACGGAAGCGGCAAAGGGGAGCTCCGCCGAGCCGGGCACCCGCTCGACCAGTGGCGCCGGAGCTCCGGCAGCTGCCAGGGTGGCACCGGCTTCGCGGACCAAAGCATTGACCAGCGCTTCGTTATAGCAGGCCGCCGCAATCGCAAAGCGGAAGCTGCTGCCGTCGATCTGTTGAAAACTAGGGGTGTCGAGACTCATAAATCAGCTATCAAGAGAGCTCCATTCCGCACTGGCAAATGAATTTCAACTGGAAGTGCCAAGCGCATTTATGGCCTCACGGTCATTCAGCAGCGCGGCCAGTTGCTCCAGCAAGTGCTTGAACCCCCAGCTTGTCCGGCGCAGTCCGGCACGCCGTGGCCCGACTGGCAGACTAAGGAACCGGATAGGAAACGAAACAAAAACTAAAAAACCCGCTCCGGAGAGCGGGTTTTTGTTAATAAAGCGGACGAGGATTACATTATTGAGCGATGCCGTAAACTTCCACTTCGATGTAGTGGTTCATGTCATTAGCGGTATTGCCGTTGCTGTAGAGGCGGACGTATTGCGCCTGCTTGCCTTTGGCATCAACGAGTTTACCGAAGCGGGTTTCAACGTAGGGTTTGTCCGAGCCTTTACCCAGTGCTGCCGAATTATCGTAGTCATTATTGAAGAGGGTAGTGACACCGCTCTTGAACTCCGCATCGTTGGAGACCTGCACAATCACGTCGTGGTAAGCGCGGGCCTGGGAGTGGTAGTGCCACAGCCAGATAGCGCTGAGCTGGGCCGGTGCGCCCAGATCGATCTGCACCCACTGCAGGCCATCCATCAGCTCGACGAAATAACCTTCACCGGCTTCCTTATCACCGTCGGTGATGTAGGCGAGTTCGCCGATGATTGGGAAGTCGTCGGAACCGGTAACGGTCTTGCCAGCGGAGAGCAGGGTAGTGCCCCCCGGTACCATCAGTGTCGGCGCACTTTTGGGTGCCTGCTCCAGATTCGGAACCTTGATCGGTTGCGGGGTGCCCTCGATCAGTTCAGGCGGGATTTCAGTGGTGAGCGCCATGCTGCCCCCGGAGGAGGCCGGTGCTGCGCTGGAAGAAGCGGCATCGTCGGAGGCACCACTCTTGTCGCCACAGGCGGACAGGAACAGGGCACCAGCGGCGAGAATCAGGAGAGGAAGTTGTTTCATATAATTTTAGGTGTGTAAGTGTTGGTTGGTGAAGTGAATGGTTTCCCGGCTTTCAGCAGCCGGATTGACCCAGTAGATGGGTGCTTCAGATTCCAGCGCGTGGCGGGCATCGCAAGTTAATTTCTCTTTACCGTGCAAGGCATTAATGAAATTCTCGATATGTGGCTGGTGGGGTGGCTTGTCGAGGCCACCGGGCAGAGCATACTTATCGGGCGGAGCCGATTCATAGGAGGCGATGGCGTCGCTACCGCCAGCGGCAACACCCGCAGATTGTTTCCTGAGGAAACCACGGGCGACCATCTCATCCCAGAGGGCACCGTTCTCCGCGCCGGACTCTTTATAAATATTAGTGTAGGCTTCGCGCTCGGAAATCTCCAGTGTGCCCTGCGTGCCCATGAAGGACTCGAAGTAACCACCGCCGGCACTGGTGGTGGTCAGCACCTGGTAGAAGGCGCGGGCGTTACCCTGCGGCGCGTCAAAATCAAAGACACACATCACGTTGTCGAAGTGCTCACGGTCCTTGAAGTAGCTGCGGCCGCCCGAGGCCATCACCGACTTTGGCTGTGCGCCCAGGAACCAGTTGAAGATATCAATCTGGTGCGCCCCCAGGTCGGAGATGGGACCACCTGAAAGTGCGGTGTAGAAACGCCAGTTGAGGAAGCGGTGCCGCAGTTCCGCCTCATCCAGCTTTTTATCGCTGCCCTTATTGAACCCGTAGCGGCGCAAAGTTTCCGCATCGGGCAGAATTTCGGGTTTGGAGACAATGTCCTGCGAAGAACTGAGCGCGCGGTTCCACTGGCCGTTGATGTTAATAATCGGGCCGAAGATATTGTGCTTCTGCAGTAATTCGTTGAGCACGTAGCGATAGCGCGGGTTACTGCGGCGCTGGTGGCCGATTTGGCAGAGTTTGCCGGAGCGGTCCATCGCCTTGACCATATTGCGCGCTTCGTTGATGTCGTGTGACATCATCTTTTCGCAATAGACATTATAGCCGGCATCCAGTGCCATGATGGTGTGCGGGGCGTGCCAGAAATCAGGCGTCGCCACGAAAACCGCATCCATATTGCCCTGTTCTTTCTCCAGCATCTCCTCCACATCGGTGTAGCGGTTGATGTTGTAGTCGAAACGTGACTTGATGGCGGAAAAGGTGCGCCCCAACCGTGCTTTCATGATGTCGCAAGCAGCCACGTAGCGGATGCCGGGAACGTTGACCATGGCATTGAACAACACTTCGTGTTGCTTGCCGCAGCCGATAAAGCCGACGCGGATCTCATCGGAGGGAGCCGCTGCAGTCTCGGCTTTCAGGATCGCAGGAGCACCCAGCAGCATGCCGGCGCCTGCTGAGCCGCGGGTTATAAAATCACGGCGCGTAAGTTTGGAGATAGCTTCAGTATTCATAACAATTTTAACAGAGAGCTAAATTACCATTTTTTCAACACGGTGAAGCGATTATACTTCGCTAAAACCAGGGCGGCCGCAATCATGATGATGTGGGTGCCCAGCCAGGCGATCCCGGCGTCCTGCTTGATCAAAATCAGGCCGAATGTCAGGCTGGTGTAGAGCAGGCCCATCGCAAAGAGAGTGTAGCGCGTGGCAATACCCAGCAGCAGGGTGAAGCCGAGAATTAACAGGGTCGGGCCGAGGATAATATTATACAGGTCGAGTCCCCATCCGGGAATCAGCGGCTCGCTGGCAAACTTGTCATAAAGCGGGCCCGGCACGCCCTGATAATTGGAGAAGGCATAAACCTTGTAGCTGGCCGCTTCGGTCAGCCCGTATTGGTTGGCGGCGCCATCAATATTGACCGCTTTGGCGGCGGTGCCGGTGCCGGCAAATTTCTCAATGCCGGTTTGAATCGCACGAATAGCGAGCCAAATGCGCAGCGTGAGCATGCCCAGAGTGTAACCGAGATCCTGATCTTGTGTGTCGTTTGCCATGATTGGGGAGTATTTGTTTGAATGTGAAATGTGAATTTGACAATAACCTTTGCCGGAATGCAATCAAAATAACAGCTGCCGGGCAGAAAATTCACCAGGCTGAGTGCTTCATTTGAGCTGGTTTAGTAATTTAAAGCTTTGTATATGATTGAGATAAATGATTTCTAATACTGGATAATATAAGTTAAATAATTTTAATGCACAATATCTGGCTTTTTGTTCTTGTCAAATATCGTCAGATTGCATGAATTGGAAACGATTTACACCATGGAGCCTCCTACAGAAGACAGCAAAAGCAAGCTTGAGGTTCGCCGGGAATTTATTTATACTTTGGCACCCGGTCTTTTAATGGAAGCACTCTTTGAAAGCGTGCCAGGCACGTATTTTTATGTAAAGGACCGCAGCAGCCGTTTTATGGGCGGCAACCGCAGTTTTGCACGGAGCCTGGGAGAAGCGCAGGTGGCTGCGATGATCGGCAAGACCGACTACGACTACAGTCCGGATTTTTTGGCGGATGCCTTTTACCGTGACGATCAGCAGGTGATGGCGTCGGGCGAGTCGATTTTCAACCAGGTGGAGCTGGTGCCCTCGGCAGAAGGCTCGCTGGATTGGTTATGCACGTCGAAGATTCCGCTGCGGAACACGGACGGTGAGGTGGTTGGATTGGCGGGCGTTTCCCGGATTATCTATGACTCGGATGCGGTCTATGCGGA
>Ga0100391_1006914_pt1 | contig 10100 bp, 9 predicted proteins | sample CryGeymeta201515_FD_81541 | JGI IMG/M metagenome (GOLD analysis project Ga0100391, IMG submission 81541) | Groundwater microbial communities from Crystal Geyser aquifers in Utah, USA - Crystal Geyser metaG 2015-15 | ecosystem: Environmental > Aquatic > Deep subsurface > Groundwater | place: USA...
CCAGCATCGCCTACCCGAGCTACTTGTCACAAATTCGGAAAAGTCGCCGATCCGATGCAGTGCAGGCTTTGCTGCAAGTACAACAGGCGCAGGAACGTTGGAGAGCCAACAACGCAACCTACTCGGCTGCATTAGCCAACACAGCGGCGGCATCGGCGCTGCCAAACGGCCTTGGTGTTTCGACCACAACATCCGGCGGCTATTACACACTGGCCGTCAGTTCCAACTCGGCCACTGGTTACGCTGCGACCGCGACCGCAGTCAGTGGCACAAGCCAAGCAAGCGACACGAATTGCACCACACTGACCGTAACAGTTACCAACGGATCGGTGGCGAACACACCGACGGCTTGCTGGCTCAAATAATGCTCAAAAGTCGCGGTTTTGCCTTGATCAAGTCAATGACGGTAATCTCTATCTTGGCTATCTTATTGGTCATTACCGCCCCCTCTTTCTCAGATTTTCTAGCCAAAAAAAGGGTTGCAGGGGTACTCACAGAATTAGCGACAGACTTGCAGTTTGCACACAACAAAGCCGTGAAGCGAAAGTCAAATGTGCACGTGACCTTTGGAACTGGCTGGTACCTGATTCATACGGTTGGCAGCACTGCGAAGAGTTGCACGCAGGTTCTCGATACCGGATCAACAGCCAGTTTCAGCCCTAACCACTCCCTGACCCATCTCATGTTTGACAACGTGCGTGCCATGGCGAGTTGGGATGGAACAAGCGAAGCCTCAGGGTCTTTTGATATCAACAGCAGTATCGGTGCCTGGCAGTTACGCGCGTCGATTACGCCCATGGGTCGAACGCACACCTGTAGCCACAGCGGTTCCGTCGGTGGCTATTTTTCAACTTCATGCTAGCTCAATCATGCAGCCCACTTCCTTTTTGAGACACCAGCGCGGCTTGTCGATCGTCGAGCTACTCGTCGGCGTGGCCGTAGGCTTGTTTATCCTCACCGGTGCTTTGCAACTCTTTGCCAGCTACGTCAACAGTAACCGGAAACTGTTACTTGAAACTCGCGTCAATCAGGATTTGCGAGTGGCTGCTGATCTTGTCGCCAGGGATGTGCGCCGAGCTGCTTACTGGGATAACTCAACTGCCGGCGTGGTGACCACCAATGACCATCCAGTGGCAGCAATTTCGCCCTATGCATCAGTTGAGCCAACCGGTACAGCCGCGACCACAAGCACCTCTTATAGCTACGCAGATGGCGTAGAACATTTCGGCTTCAAACTGACTTCAGGCGTACTGCAATACCTCCAAGGCAGTACCAACTGGCAGGCGATCACCGACAGCAACACTTTAACCATCAACAACTTTGTTGTCACACCAGTACAGCGATGCATGCCATTGCAGCAATACTGCACAGGTGGTAGCAGCAACACCTGCACTGGTTGCGCGCTGGATGCAACAACCGGTTGCCCGAGTTCGGCTTGCGCCACATGTCCATTCATCAGCATACGCAGCTTTGACATCGTATTACAGGGAACCTCCACAACTGACGCTTCGGTCATTCGAAGCCTTCAGGAGACAGTACGCATTCGCAACGATGAACTTCTAGGCACATGTCCATGAAGAAATTCGCGCCTTCACGCAGCAACATGAGAACACCGAAGCAACAACGTGGCGTCGGGACCTTGGTCATTTCGCTGATCTTGCTGATCAGCATGACGCTTATCGCCTTCTTTGCCAACAAAAGTCTGCTGTTCGAGCAGAAAACCTCTGCAAACCAAATGCGCTCGACCACGGCCTTCGAAGCTGCCGAAGCGGGCCTCGAATGGGCAACCTCAATGCTTAACGATGTGCGATACATCGATACAAATTGCACCACGGTCGGCACAAATACCCAGTCATTTCGCTCTAAGTACCTGCCCTACAGCGCCGCAGCAGGTTTCGCACCAGTGTCAACTGCGTTCCCTGGTTGCAGCATGAGTGACGCGTCGGGCTCCCCAATGCTTAGCTGCGCTTGTCCTGCATCAGGCACAAGCCTCGCTTCAAGTAACAACCCATCATTCACAGTCGAGTTCAAGCCCGTCAATTCGACCACCTTGCCTGGCACCACCCCCGATAAAGAGAGCGTACTGGTCACCGCCTATGGCTGCACCTCGGCAGTCGCACCATGCGTTCCACACCTCTTGGCACCTACCGAAGCGGACGCCTTTCAGAGCGTCAGCGTGATCCTGAAACTTCGTCCAGCGCTCAGATCAGTGCCGGCTTCGGCAGTAACCACCGGTGGCTCACTGCAGTTGATCAGTGCAGCGAGCAGCATCAGCAATACGGACGGTGATGCCAACGGCACGCTTGTCAATGCTGGCGGCGGGATTAATTCTGTTGCAGTCGCCGGTTGCACGGGGAGCTTCAAAGACTTTAAAACCACGTCCACCCTGCCTGGAACACCGTGGCAAAACTCAATGATTGCAAATGACACGTCACTCAGTGCGCTCAGCGCCAATTCTGATGCAATGTTTAACAGCTACTTCGGCACAACTATCGCGCAGTTCAAAGCTAGCACATCGACCAAGACCCTGACAAACTGCGGTACCGTGGAAAATGACTATGACACCGCATTTAAACAAGGCTATCGCGCTTTTCAAACAACTTGTTATTTCCAGACAAACAAAGACCTTGGCACCGTCGCAAGTCCAATCATTTTTGTAACGACAAACGGACTCAAATTCAATGGTGGTGCCGACATCTATGGGTTGATCTATGGCGACCAGGCGACGTGGGACGAAGTGGGTGCCGGGAATGGTTCCATCAACGGTGCACTCATCGTTCGCGGCAACTATTGTGCAAATGCGAACGCAGACTACAACTACCGGGGCGACCTCTTGAAGAATATTCGGGGGCTCACGGGAACGATGGCGCGTATTCCGGGCAGTTGGAAAGACTTTTAGTCTTGAGTACCCCTATGGCCGAAAGAAAACCATGAAAATATTTATTCGTAAATCTCAACATGGATTCGCCCTGATTGAGGCTTTGGTCGCCTTGCTGGTGATGAGCTTTGGCATGCTGGCAGTAGCCGGGTTTCAAATCAATTTGTCCCTGAACTCAGATGTCGCAAAACAGCGCACCGAAGCAACCCGACTGGCCCAGCAAAAAATGGAACAGTTGCGTACCTTCGACAACCTGACCACGTATGCCAACATCATGGTAAGCAGCACATCGGCCACAGAAGAAACCATTACAAGCAGCACATCCAACGCGATTTTTACGCGCTCCTGGCAAATGACGACCGCCAACACCCCCGATATGGGACGATCAATTTACGTGACAGTTGCCTGGACCGACCGGTCAGGCACGGCAGAACGAGTGCGGCTGTTTTCCCACATATCGGCCACAGACCCAGCTTTGAATGGCAGCCTCTTCTTCCCGCTGCCCGATGGGACGATTCTCAGGCGTCCCAAGAATCGCAACATAGACATTCCGATTCCAGCGATATCGATCAGCAGAACGGACAAAAGTTATATTGAATGGCCAACAGGCGACACCCACAACCCAAGCTACTTGGTGTTCAGCGATGCCAGCGGTGACATTGTGCAGAAGTGCTCGACCTTGCCGACAGCAGATAATCTGGACACCAACGCGTGCATACGCTTCGATGGCTATCTGCTGTCAGGCTACATCACTGGCGGCGCGAGCCAAGTTGACATGGTCACCAGAATTCAGGTGCCATTTGAGAGTCAACAATATGTCAGTGGAACACCTGAGTGCTCCGTGACCAGTGCATTCGATCAGACTACCGGTGCTGCGATTTCAGACACCAAATCTTATATTTGCCTGATTCAGCCCACCGATCACGACACAAACGCCAACACTGCCCGCGTGTGGAGCGGGCGAGTTGATCTGGAAGGTGAGACGAATACAAGCCTGGCTGGCACCTACACCTGTCGCTTCTCGACCAATGCCAATACATCTGACAACGATGATCATCCAGCCGTTTATTCACTGGTTGATAAATCATTGGATAACCAGAATTTTTACATCACCAGCAACATCGACGATTGTTCAGCAGCGCCCAGGTTTTGGCATCGTACCAACAGCGGCACTTTCTAATTAAGCGCTCCACAAACCCCAGACTTGTTACCTGAATCGAAAGTCGACAGAAATCTCAAAACCTGACACCAAGCGCGCACCCACGCAGCCCGGCAAGTTCATCGCCTTGCGCTTGAGCGAGCCCCTACACCCAGTGTCGCCCACGCCCACGATTTGCACCTTGGTGTACCGCGAACCCATTGACTTCAGAAAAGACCGCGATGGTTGGCAGCACATTGCGGTAGTCAGCGGCGACCAGGTTCTTCCAGATGGCGATGGCCGAATGAGGGTTAACCCTGCGCAGGGCTTCGCGTGCTGCGCGCCAGCCCAACAAGTTACGCAAGTGGGGTGCCGCTCCCCGACAGCTGGACGTGGCGTTTCTCTGCGTCATCGGCTGCGATCGTTTCGGGCTGCATGGACTGGGTTGGCTGCTAAATTTTGCAGGAAAAACTGGCACAAGCTGTCGCTCTGGTCATCGCGCTGCTTGCGTTGCCCGGCGGTCAGTTCAACCGCTGAGGCCCACTCGGGGTGAGCGCGCGCTGACTTGACGGCTGCCAGCAGAGGCCGGGCTTCTTTTTCAGAAAAAATGATGGGGCTTGGGGCCCGCAGCAAAAACTGGTCTGCGTGTCCTCGTTTTTCAAGCGCCATCAACATGCTCAGATGCTGCCCCGCAAGCAGCAACAAGGCACTGTCATTCAAACTCAATTCAAGCTTGCCACGTAACTTGTTGAGAAGCTTTTTCCCGACGCGCCCTTGGCTAAGAAACCCGCCGATGGCCGCACCAGTCGTGACGCCTGCGCCCAGCGACACGCCTGCCACAGCAACATCTGCCGCCAACCCAAATGCCATGCCCACCATGGAGCCAATGCCAAGACGTTTTCCGGCTTGCTTCAACATTTCAGGATTGAAGAGGTCTGAGTTCCAGCGCTCAGCGAGTTCCGGCAACATCGCGGTTTCTGCGCTGTCGAGCGCAAAGCCATGCAGTTCAAGCATTGAGGCAAATCCCTGCCGACTACGCTCTGCAACCTCGGCTTGAAACAATCGGATGCGCTTTGCCCTGGCAGCCTCCTCAGAGACGACCTCTGCGTCCAGCGTTTCACGATAAGACGCCAAACTCAAGATCAAATCACCCACCAAACGCAAGCCCGACGTGTGCCGTTCCTGGCGCTCGCGGGCAAGGTACGCCGTCAGGTCTTGCAATTGACCACGCCGTTCAGGCAGCAAACCGCCGAGGTCGCTGTACAGGTTTTTCTCGGCATCGTGCATGGGCGCCACAGTTTGAAACCGGACACGCGCATGCAGGCCGTGGGTGGCAAACATGGCCAGCCACGCGGGCTCCTGGCTGTCTGAATTGCCCACGTAGTTCAGCACGGGCAGGATCGGTTTGGCACACCACTTCAAAATTTCAATCTCATCGGAAAATTTAGGCAGTGGCGTTTCCCGTGTGTCGATCACGAGCAGGGCAGCGTCCACGTTTTTCATGCAGCGCAGCACTTTGGCCTCCTGCTCAAAATCACCCAGTGCACGCGGACCCGCCAAGAAAGCATCGATTTTTTGCGCGACGGGGTAGCAAGCATCCATGGCTTGCAGGTGCTCCAACAACGCCGGTGCATCCTCAAGGCCAGGCGTGTCGAGAAAACGAACGACCGCAACGCCATCGACGTTCAACGGTATCGCGTTGACGTCGCGCGTGGTGCCAGGCCGGTCTGACACTTCGCCAAAGTCATTGCGCCGCGTCAACGTGCGCAGTAATGACGTTTTGCCCGCATTGGTATGGCCGACCACGGCCAGTTCAATTGCCTTGGCCATGATCCTCCTTCGCCCATTGGGCCGCTGCGTCAGGGCTGTTGTTGAACACCTGGTCCAGACCCAAGGGCGGCAGCCAATCCAGCCAGCGCTTGACAGACGACGAGGCGTCTTCAGCGCTGCTCGTCCAGAGCAACACCGCAGTGGCGCCTGCGAAGGTGGCTGCCTCACGGATAAAGCGTTCCGTCGCGCGGTCCGGGCTGGCGGCGCTGTTGCAAACGACGATCAGGCGTTTGGGGCTGGTCAATTGCAACTGCGCCAGGGTGGCACGTTTGCTGGCTGCGGAGCCATCTGTTTTTTTCATCAATCGATTGCCAGCCGCCCACAAGGGAGGCCAGGCTAAATTTTGCGGTAATTCGAAGCCGATGACAGCCCACCCCGAATGTGCTTGCGAACCTGGCATCACGGGGGCAGACTTTTGCGGTGCGGCGTGCTCGGTGTCTATGACTTCTGGGGCATTGAGCGATTCAAAGCGTTGCATGAGTTTTCGGATGTACGGGTCCTGGGTGTCAACCCGCAGGTGCCGCAATGTGCGCCAGAACATCGTGGCACTGATGACGCCAACCAAAGCGCGCAGTCCCAGTCCGTAGATTAAGGTGCAAGCGATCAGCCAAAGCGCCCATCCTTTGTGGTCGCCCTCGCCAATCAGCACATTGGCAACATCCGGCGTGGCAAAGCCAATAAGCCTGGGCAGACTGCCCGAAATCTGCGCGAATTTTGCGAGCGCCTCCGGGCTGAGAATGGTGGTTTCCCAGGTCAATCGAAAGGCAAAGAAAGAGAAGGCGGAAAACAAGCCGATCAATGTCAACACAAACGCCAGCGCCCATATGGCATGCATCATGGTGCCGAACGCCCAACTCAACAATCTGCGTTGCTGCCCGAGTACAGACAGCCCGGCGTCGAGCAACAGCCGGCTCGATCTGCGCTTGAAGCCGGGTAGCTGCGTACTGGCGCTCAAAATCCACCGGGGTAAGCCACCACTGTCAGCGCCAAAAGTCAAGGCAATGAGCCAGAGGGCGAGGCTCACGAAGTGCGGCCCCAACACGGCAGCCAGCGCCCCCAAGGCGTTGATGCTGCGGTCGCCGCCGATGACTGCGCCCACCAAGCCATAGGACAAAAAGGCGACCAACACAGCGCCGACAAAGCTCACCCACAGCAACCAGCCGCGCCAGTGCGCGAGTTCCTGGTCCAGGTCAACCTGGGGCGCCAACAGCACGGCACGTCTGAACAAGCGATCCTGGGGGCGACTGAACTGGGCATGCGCCTCGCGCATGGCCATTACGTCATCCAGCGGCTGTTCCTTTTCTGCCAACTGCACGGCGCACAGCAGAAGCAAACCTTCAAAGGTGCCGGGTAGAGCGGGTGGCGAAGTGGGCATGGTGGACATGGTGGGCGGCCATTGTAGGAGGCACCCCTACCACATCACCCAGTATGCGGATTCGAACCGGCACCCAAGGCTCGGTCTCGTCGGCACACAAAAAAAGGACTTGGCACTGCTGCAAAGTCCTTGGTATTTCTGTTTCTCCTGGTGGGCGGTGCAGGTTTCGAACCTGCGACCCCCACAGTGTGAATGTGGTGCTCTACCCCTGAGCTAACCGCCCTCGTCCCCATCAGGAAAGAGGCAGATTATGTCACAGATTCTGGTGTTTTCTGCTCTGCGGTGCGCCAGATGGTCTTGGCTTTGCTTGACTTGTCAATTTGGGCCAACACGTCTTCATGCGCGGCAATTTCCTGCGCGCTGGCGCTGATCACCGGCAGCACGAACTGGCTCAAATCCAGCGCGCTGACACGGTCACCGTTGGCGTCGGTGGTGGGCCCCTCGTCCATCAGCAGGGTGTTTTGCCCACGCGTGAGGTTGATGTACATGTCGGCCAGCAGCTCGGCGTCGAGCAGCGCGCCGTGCAGCGCGCGGCCCGAGTTGTCCACCTCCAGGCGGTCGCACAGGGCGTCGAGCGAGTTGCGCTTGCCCGGAAAAATCTCTTTGGCCATGACCAGCGTGTCGGTGATGCTGGCCACTACCTCCTTGATTGGCGGCTGTTTGAGAAGCGCCAGTTCCATGTTCAAAAAGCCCAGGTCAAACGGCGCGTTGTGGATGACCACATGCGCGTCTTTCAGGTAGTCGAGCAAGTCCTGGGCTACCTCAGCGAACTTTGGCTTGTCCTTGAGAAATTCGCTGGTGATGCCGTGCACCTTGAGCGCTTCTTCGTGGCTGTCACGGCCCGGGTTGACGTAAATGTGGCGGTTGTTGCCAGTGAGCTTGCGGTGCAGCATTTCAACGCAGCCGATCTCGATGATGCGGTCGCCGTTGTCAGCCGACAGGCCCGTAGTTTCGGTGTCAAGAAAGATTTGGCGCATGTAGTCCCTTTATCAGTTGGTGACAGAGCTAAATATCTGTCGCGCAAAGTATCAATGGTTCTCTTTGGCGTGGTTGATGGAGTACTTAGGGATTTCTATGGTCAGGTTTTTCTGCGCCAGAATGGCCTGGCAGCTCAGGCGCGAGTTGGGTTGCAGGCCCCAGGCCTGGTCCAGCAGATCGTCCTCGTCTTCATCAGACGACGCCAATGACTCGAAGCCTTCACGCACGATGACGTGGCAGGTGGTGCAGGCGCAGCTCATTTCGCAGGCGTGCTCGATGTTGATGTGGTGTTCCAGCAGGGCTTCGCAGATGGAAGTGCCGGCCGGGGCAGACACCTCGGCGCCCTGCGGGCAGTATTCGGCGTGGGGCAAGATTTTGATTATGGGCATAATTAATTGGTTGGGGTCAGAGCACGTTTGTTGCGCAAAGTGGTCTGACCCACAAGGTATTTAGATTGTTGCAATGTTTTTACCGGCCAGGGCTTGTCGGATGCCGCGGTTCATGCGAAGCGCGGCAAAGGCTTCGGTGCCCTTGGCCAGCGCCAGCGTGATGGCTTCGATAGCCTTGGCGTCATCCAGCGTGCGGGCGGCCTGCACGGCCTGCATCAGGCGGTCGATGTCGGTGCGCTGGGCGTCGTCGAGCAGGTCGCCATCGGCAGCCAGCGCACTCACAGTGGCCAGAACCATGCGGTCGGCGTCCACTCGCGCCTCGGTCACAGCACGGGCCTGCATGTCGGCCTCGGCGGTGTTGAAGCTATCAGCCAGCATACGGGCGATCTGCTCGTCGCCCAGACCGTAAGACGGTTTGACGGCAATTTGCGCTTCCACGCCACTGCCCTGCTCGCGCGCCGACACGCTCAACAGGCCATCAGCATCGACGGTAAAGGTGACGCGGATGCGCGCGGCACCGGCAGCCATGGGTGGAATGCCGCGCAACTCAAAACGCGCCAGGCTGCGGCAGTTGGCCACCAGGTCGCGCTCGCCCTGCACCACATGCAGCGCCAGCGCGGTCTGGCCGTCGATGTAGGTGGTGAAGTCTTGCGCCTTGGCCGTGGGTATGGTTTCGTTGCGCAGCACGATGCGCTCGGCCAGCCCGCCCATGGTCTCGATGCCAAGCGAGAGCGGAATCACATCGAGCAGCAGCAGGTCGCCACCCGGGTTGTTGCCAGCCAACTGGTTCGCCTGAATGGCTGCACCCAGCGCCACCACCTCGTCGGGGTTGAGGTTGGTCAGCGGCGGCTGACCAAAAAATTGCGCCACGGCATTTTGGATTTGCGGCATGCGGGTGGAGCCACCGACCATCACCACGCCCTTGATCTCATCTGCCGCCAGTTTGGCGTCGCGCAGCGCCTTGCGCACGGCTTGCAGCGTGCGCGCGGTGAGCGACTGGGTGGTGGCTTCGAAGTCAGTGCGCTTGACGTCAAAGTTGATTTGGGCCTCTGACAATGGCGCGAAAAAGGTGGCTGACTCGGCATCTGTCAAAGCCTCCTTGCATGCGCGTGCGGCCGCTTTGAGCGCTGCTTTGTCGGTAGCGTTGACAACGACCGTGCCGGTTTGCGCCAGCACCCAGTCGGTGAGCGCATGGTCGTAGTCGTCGCCGCCCAACGCCGAGTCTCCGCCGGTGGCCACCACCTCAAACACGCCCTGGGTGAGCTTGAGGATGGAAATATCAAAGGTGCCGCCGCCCAGATCGTAAATGGCGTAAGTGCCTTCGCTGGCGTTGTCCAGGCCGTAGGCGATGGCCGCGGCGGTGGGCTCGTTGATCAGGCGCAGCACATTCAGGCCGGCCAGTTGCGCCGCGTCCTTGGTGGCCTGGCGCTGGGCGTCGTCGAAGTAGGCCGGCACCGTGATGACCGCGCCAAACAGGTCAGCGTTGAACGTGTCTGCGGCGCGGTAGCGCAG
>Ga0100391_1006923_pt1 | contig 10090 bp, 11 predicted proteins | sample CryGeymeta201515_FD_81541 | JGI IMG/M metagenome (GOLD analysis project Ga0100391, IMG submission 81541) | Groundwater microbial communities from Crystal Geyser aquifers in Utah, USA - Crystal Geyser metaG 2015-15 | ecosystem: Environmental > Aquatic > Deep subsurface > Groundwater | place: USA...
AGCCCGGGCAGGGTAGTGCGGTTCCGCCGCGGCGCGATCGTCGCGATCGCCGCTTTGGGTTCCACAGCCATCATTGGCGTCACCTGGATGGCCCTCACGCCGGCAACCTTTGAGATGCTCGCGTCGGGAGAAGATGGGCCCGAGCTCCGATCGTCACCGCCCGACGCGCTCGCCAATGCGCCCGCAAGCTATGGCGATGTTCCGCAGTTGGGACCGCCGCTGCCGGGCGATCTGGGCCGGCCGATCCTCGACCAGCAGCGCGAACTGGGCTTGGCGACCCCGGACGAAGCGGTGGCGCGCGCGGCGCAGGAAGCCGAGGCCGAGCGCCAGCGCATCGCCGCCGAGCAGCTTGCTGCGCGCGAATCGGGCGTGATGATGCAATTGGCGAGCGCGGGCGGAGCGGGCGCGCCCGTTTCCGCAAATATTGCAGATGTTGGCTTTGCCGTCGACGCGACCGGACCGCTCATCGGACAAACCCCACAAGCGAACCCGGCCGCGCCCGATCCCAACCGCCAGGTTCGCAAAGAGGAATTTGTAGCGCGGGCCGGTGATCGTGCGGGGGTCAGCTCGAACGCGCTCATGCCCGCTGCCTCACCCTATATAGTCAGTGCCGGGAGCGTGATCGCAGCGAGTCTGTTGACCGGTCTGAACTCCGATCTACCCGGGCTCGTCACGGCACAAGTGACCAACCATGTCTATGACAGCGCGACCGGGCACATCCTGCTGATCCCGCAAGGTTCGCGGTTGATCGGTAGCTATGACAGCGTCGTTGCGTTCGGTCAGGATCGTGCGCTCATTGTTTGGCAGCGGCTGATGCTGCCCGACGGCTCCTCGATCCGGCTCGATAATCTCCCCGCGACCGATGCCGCGGGGCAGACAGGCCTACAGGATCGTGTCGACAATCATGGCTGGCAGCTTGCGAAAGGCGTCGCGCTCTCGACGCTGCTCGGCGTCGGCACCGAACTCACGCTTGGTAACCAGAGCGAGTTGGTCCGGGCGCTAAGGGAATCCACCCAGCAGGGCGCATCACGCGCTGGCGATCGGATCGTCGAGCGCCAGCTCGATGTCCAGCCCACCATCACTGTGCGTCCTGGATGGCCGCTGCGGGTTATCGTGCATCGGGACCTGGTGCTGCGGCCGTGGCGCGGAACAGGAGATTGACATGGCCGATATTAAGCTCCCCAAACTGCCGCCCCGCAAGCCGGTCAAGCTGACTATCACCATCGACCCTGAACTCAACACAGCGCTTGCCGATTATGCAGCGATCTATGCCGAGACTTATGGAGCCGAAGAGAAGATCGCAGAGCTTATTCCCTATATGCTCTCCGCATACCTCGCCGCGGATAGGGGATTTGCGAAAGCGCGAGCGGCGTTGAAGGCGCAAGGCTGATGGCGCGCGACGAGCCTGTTGTTTCGGAACCTCTTTGCGTTCGCATTTCTATCGCAGCGAAGATGTTAGGGATTGGTCGCAGCAAGCTCTATGAGCTTATCGGCGCAGGTGAGCTCGAAACAGTTAAGCTGGGCAAGAGCCGATTGATTGTGACCAGGAGTATCCACGACCTGATCGTTCGCAATCGGCAAGAGCTGTCCTAAGCTGCTTCCAGCAACTCGGGATCACGCCCTGCTCGTGCCGTCGTAGTCCGTTCGACTTTCAGAAACATCGCCCAGCGATCCAGCAATTCGCGTCGCTTGTCGAAGAAATCGGTGCGCCGATAGGCGGCCTCAACCTGATTGGGAATCTTGTGTGCCAAAGCTTTGTCAACCACTTCCTTGGGAAAGTCGGTCTGTTCGGCCGCCCAGTCGGTAAAGGTACTGCGGAAGCCATGAACCGTGTAGTCGGGTATCCCGGCGTCGCGAAGCACCTTGGTAATCGTCATGTCACTCACGGGTTTCTCACCGTCAGCCGAGAAGACGAATGCTTCATCATTCATTCGTCCACTCCACCTGCGGCGAAGAATTTCAAGCACCGGCTCCGAAAGCGGAACGACATGTGCCTCTCCGGCCTTCATTCGTTCAGCTGGAATAGACCAAACCGCTTTCTGAAGGTTGAACTCGGGCCAGGATGCGAAACGGGTCTCGCCGGATCGGGCAGCCGTGTAGATAGTGAAAAGTAGCGCATCGCGGCCGGCCGTTGTCGTTTTACGTGCCACTTTCTGGAGGAAATCCGGCGTATCTGAATACGGCATGGCCATATAGTGATTCGTCTTGCGGGGTTGGCGAGGAAGACCTTTGCGCACCGAACGCAATGATGTCTCTTCCTTACGCCAACCCTTGATGTGCGCGAAATCGAGTACCGCTGAAATTCGTTGAAGGACGCGACGCCCGGTGTCGGGTATCTTGAGCCAAATTGGCGCGAGAACGTCGCGGACAGCGGCGCTGCCAACCTGATCGACGGGCGTCTCTCCCATTGTCGGAAAGACATGGTGTTCGAGGCTTTTCAGCCAGACATTACGCCTTCGGTCTTTCCAGCCTTCTTTGATCGCGTCATAGCATTCGCGCGCGGCACGCTCGAAACTCGGGACGGATCTACGCACCCTCTGCTTTTCGTTCGGCCCCATAAGGTTTTCGATGGCGTCGATACCCGTTTTAATTCTGCGGCGCATCTCTTGAGCTGCATGGCGTGCGTCCTCAAGACTGACATCTCGCGCCGAACCAAGTCCGAAGTCGCGTCGCCGATTTTGATTTTGGATGCGCAAAATCCAGAAACGTCCACCCGAAGGGCGGACCAGCAGATAAAGGCCACGTCCGTCACCATGAAAGCCGGGTTTGGCATGTTTGATTTTCAAGACAGTGAGTCCGGGCATCCAAATCGTCCCAACATTCGTCCCAACACATTCGTGCGAATTTGGCCAAAAGTCAAGAACGTGGTTCGGACGTATATGGACTCAAAGCCCTAGGATAATAGGAGTTTTTCGGACGATTTCGAATGATCGCGGACGGTAGTTTTAGCCCCCTCGGCTCCACCAACGTAAACTCAAATATCTCCCCTCCTTTCCGCTGATTTGCTCTGGCGGATCGCCGTCGCGGCCCGACCGCGAATGGGCGTCGGTGATGCACTGCGGCCTGCGACGGAGCCCTTTCCTTTCTCGCTCCTCTCATTCGTCTTGCACAGGCTAAGCCGCCAAAAATCCCTCGAGCCGCTGGCGGATAATCGCCTCGGCGTGCACCATGATCCCGTCGATCAACTCCTTGCAGCTCGGAATATCGTGGATCAGGCCGGCGACCATGCCGCAGCTCCAGGCGCCGCGGTCCATATGGCCTTCGAGCATGATTTCGGGATAGACGCCGGCGACCTGCTCCAAAATGTCGGTGATTTTGAGGTCGGTGCCCTTGTCGCGTTCGATGGCGAGGATTTCCTCGACCGCGGTGTTCTTGAGCACGCGCTCGGTGTTGCGGATCGGGCGCATGATGAGCGCGGTGTCGAGTTCGCTCGCCGCGACGATCGCCGCCTTCACATTGTCGTGCACCGGCGCCTCTTTGGTGGCGATGAAGCGCGTGCCCATGTTGATACCGTCGGCGCCCATCGCGAGGCTGGCGACCAGACTGCGCGCATCGGCCTGTCCACCGCTCGCCACGAACGGAATGTCGAGCTCGTCGGCGGCGCGCGGCAGCAGAATCATGTTGGGAATATCGTCCTCGCCCGGATGGCCGCCGCATTCGAAGCCGTCGACACTGACCGCGTCACAGCCGATGCTCTGCGCCTTGAGGCTGTGGCGCACGCTTGTGCATTTGTGGATGATCTTGACGCCAGCTTCCTTGAGCCGCGGCAGATGCTCCTCGGGGTTGCGCCCGGCGGTCTCGACCGCTTTGACGCCGTTGGCGAGGATCGCGTCGATATATTCTCGATAGGGCGGGGCGGTGAACGCCGGGAGGAAGGTCAGGTTCACCCCGAACGGCTTGTCGGTCAGCTCGCGCGCCTTTTTGATCTCCTTGTCGAGATCCTCGGGCGTTTTCTGGGTCAGTCCGGTGATGATCCCGAGCCCGCCCGCTTCGGAGACGGCGGCGGCGAGTTCGGCGAAGCCGACATAATGCATGCCGCCCTGGATGATCGGATGCTCAATGCCGAACAGCTCGGTGATGCGCGTCTTCATGGGCCGGGTCTCCTGAGATTTTGCTTGATCGCCTTGTCGCGTCGGTTGACGTTCGCGTCAACCTGTGACGTATATTTGGCGAGCGCAGCCAGTTGCGCGGGAGACAATGCCCAATGACCATCGACGATGCGATCCCGGTGCTGATCGGGGCCGGCCAGTTCACCGAGCGTGTCGGCGAAAAGGACTATGCGCGGCTCGCCAATTACGAGCTTGCCGCCAGGGCCGGCGCGGCGGCGCTCGCCGATGCCGGCGCGCGCGAGCCGCTCGCCGGTCATGTCGATGCGGTCGCCGCAGTGCGCACCTTCGAAGATGTCTCGCCCGTGCTCGGCCAGCCCTTCGGCAAGAGCGACGCCTTTCCCTGGTCGGTGGCGCGCCGCCTCGATATCGCGCCGGGCTATGTCCTGTACGACGATGTCGGCGGGCAATCGCCGCAACGGCTCGTCACCGAATTCGCCGGACGCATCGCCGCGGGCGAGTGCAGCATGGTGCTGCTCGCGGGCGCCGAAAACCTGTCGACCGCCACCCATCTTCAGCGCAGCGGCGGCACCGCCGATTGGAACGAGCATATCGACGCTCCCTTCGAAAGCCGGCTCTCCGACAACAAGCGCCTGCTCAACCGCGATATGGTCGGCCATCAGCTGATCCGCGCGCCTGAAAATTATGCGCTCGCCGAAAGCGCCCGCCGCCGCCGGCTCGGTCTGTCGCAAGCCGATTACGCGCGGGCGATGGGTGAACTGTTCGCGCCCTTCACCGATATCGCGGCGGCCAATCGCTATAGTGCGCAGGCGGTCGAGCCAATGGATGGCGACGCCTTGACTACGCCCACGGCAAAGAACCGCAGGATCGTCACCCCCTATCCGATCCGCCTCGTCGCCAAGGAAAAGGTCAACCAGGGCGCGGCGCTGCTGCTCGCTTCGGTCGCCAAGGCGCGCGAACTCGGAGTGCCCGAAGGCCAATGGGTGTTCCTCCACGGCGCCTGCGATCTCGTCGAGCGGCCCTTTTGGGAACGCCGGGATGTCGGTGCGTCGCCCGCGGCGCGGATGGCGGCGGCGGCGGCGCTCGAGCGCGCGGGCGTCGCCGTCGCCGATATCGGCCATTTCGATTTCTACAGCTGCTTCCCGATCGCCGTGTCCAACAGCGCGATCGACGGTCTCGGCCTCGCGCCCGGCGATCCGCGCGGACTGACGCTGACCGGCGGGCTCCCCTATTTCGGCGGCGCGGGCAACAATTATGCGATGCACGCGATCGCCGAGATGGTCGTGCGATTGCGCGCCAATCGCGGCGATTTCGGGCTGGTCAGCGCCAATGGCGGCTATCTGACGAAGACCTCGGCCGGCGTTTACTCGACGACGCCGGCGCCGTGGCGCGATGCTCACTCATCGGGCTTGCAGGCCGAGATCGATGGCTGGGAAGCCCCGCGCTGGACGAGCCGCGCCGAAGGCGAGGCGGTCATCGAGGCCTATACCGTCCATCATGGCCGCGAAGGGCCGAAACTCGCCATAGTCTATGGGCGGCTGACCGGCAGCGGCGAAGTCTTCCTCGCCAACGACCGCGACGCCGAAACGCTCGCGCGGACGGTCGAAAGTGACCCGCTCGGCGCAAGGATCGTGGTAACGACCGAGGAAAAAGGCAATCGCTTCGGCTTTGCCTGAGGCGGTTTGTTACTTCCCCGTCCATTCGGGCTTGCGCTTCTGGGCGAAGGCGGCGGCGCCCTCGCGGGCGTCCTCGGAGGTAAAGATCGGCGAGATGACTTCGTTTTGTTTCGCCCACATTTCTGTGTTCGACCAGTTTTCCGAGCCGACCATGACCTGCTTGCTGAGCCGCACGGCGAGCGGGCCGTTGGCGGTGATCTTGGCCGCCAGCTCCTTCGCCCCCTCAATCGCGGCGCCAAAGGTGATATGATTGATGAGGCCGATGGCGTGCGCGCGCTCGGCGTCGATAAACTCGCCGGTCAGCGCGAGTTCCATCGCGAGCCGGGGATTGATCTGGCGTGGTAGCCGCATCAGACCGCCGGCGGCGGCGGCAAGCCCGCGCTTGACCTCGGGGATGCCGAATTTGGCTTCGCGGTTGGCGACGATCAGGTCGCAGGCGATGGCGAGCTCCATACCGCCGGCGAGCGCATAGCCGTCGACCGCGGCGATCAGCGGTTTGACCGGCGGCGCTTCGGTCAGGCCGCCGAAACCGCGGCCTTTGACGACGGGCAATTCGCCTTGCAGGAACGCCTTGAGGTCCATCCCCGAACAGAAGGTGCCACCCGCGCCGGTAAGGATGCCGACGCGCAAATCGTCATTGCCGTCAAGCTCGTCGAGCGCCGCGGCGAGCCCGTCGGCCGCCGCGCGGTTGATCGCGTTCTTGGCTTCGGGGCGATTGATGGTGATCGTGAGGACGCCGTCTTCGGCGCTGGTAAGGACGGCATCGGTCATCGGGGCTCTCCTTGGATTGCGTTCGCCATCCGTTGTCGCGCCAGTTGACGTTTGCGTCAACCTTGGTTTGCAGCTGCAACTGCCCGATAGAGGAACCATGACCAAGATCGCTTTCCGTCCGCGTCGCTCCTGCCTCTATATCCCGGGCGCCAATGCGCGCGCGCTCGAGAAGGCGAAATCGCTCGACGCCGATGTCCTCGTCTTCGATCTCGAAGACGCGGTCGCGCCCGATGTCAAGGCCGAGGCGCGGAGCAGCGTTGCCGCGGCGGTGCGGGCGGGCGGCTATGGCGCGCGCGAGATCGTCGTCCGCGTCAACGCGCTCGACAGCGAGTGGGGCGGCCTTGATCTCGACGCGGCGCTCGCCGCGCGGCCCGATGCGATCCTACTCCCCAAGGTCACCTGCGCCGGCGATATCGCTTGCGCGGCGGCGGGCGGCCTGCCGGTATGGGCGATGATCGAGATGCCGCTCGCGATCCTCAACATCGGCGAAATCGCAGCGGCCGCCGGCCTTGCCGCGCTCGTCGTCGGTACCAACGATCTCGCCAAGGAAATGCGCGCCGTTGCGACCCCGCGCCGCGAGGCGTTTCAGACCGCGCTGGCGTTGACCGTGACGGCGGCGCGCGCGCATGGCCGCGCCGCGATCGACGGCGTTTTCAACGCGCTTCGTGACGACCCCGGGTTCGCGAACGAATGCGAGCAGGGGCGGGCGCTCGGCTTCGACGGCAAGTCGCTGATCCATCCCTCGCAGATCGACATCGCCAACCGCGTTTTCGCGCCGCGCGCCGACGAGATCGCCGAGGCGCGCGCGATCGTCGCGGCGTTCGATGCGCCCGAAAACGCCGGCAAGGGCGTGCTCAGGGTCGGCGGAAAGATGGCCGAACGTTTACACCTCGAAGAGGCGCGGAACTGCCTCGCGCTCGCCGATCGTCTGTGCGAATAACCGCTTGATTTAACGGCTGATAGGATTGCCTGCCGTCCCACTGCGGGACAATCGGGTTAACCGCGTCGTTTAACCCCTTTTGGGTGTAAACAAGATCGTAAACAAAAGATTAAGATGCGGTCATGGCCACCGCACCCTCCGATTCGCTCTACCCGCCGCTCACCGCCGCGCTGATCAAGCGAGACCTGCCCGCCGACTGGTTCGGCATACGCCGTCCGCCGATGCCGAGGCGCAGCCAACTCGCCGAAAACGCGCGGCTGTTCACGATCACCTGGGCCGGCGGCTTCGTCTTCTTCCTGACATTTCTGGGCTGATTTACTCGGCCGGTTCGGACGCCGCGCCCGGCAGCGGAATATCGCACGCCTTGTGGAGCAGCCAGGCGGTATAGGCCGAGCCCACGCACATTACCGCAACCACGAGCAAGGCCTCGGTCACCGAAACGCCAAGCGCGGCGATCCCCATCATCAGCACCGATCCGATGACCATCGCGCCCGAATTGACGATGTTGTTCGCCGCCACCGTCCGCGCGGTCCGGTCGGGTGCGACGGTGGTCGTCAAAAAGGCATAGAGCGGAACGACGAACATGCCGCCGAGGACGGCGATGCCGCCGAGCGCGATCAGCAGTTGCGGCGCGAGCGGGTGGGCGAGGAAGGTCGTGAAATCCATGAACGGGCCCGAAATCTCCGGCCAGCGGCGGGCGACATAGTGGAGATAGAGAATGAAGACGCCCATCCCGATCACTGAGCCTGGCGCGAACTTCGCCGAGACCTCGCCCTTGAGCTAGCGGTTGATGATCACCGATCCGGCCGCGACGCCGATCGAGAATATCGCGAGAAACAGCGAGGCGACGGTTGGATCGCCATGGATGACATTCTTCACCAGCGGCGGAAATTCGACGATCAGCACGGCGCCGATCGTCCAGAAGAAGCTGATCGCCACAATGGCAAGGAATAGCCTGCGAATGTGCATCGTTTCGGAGACGAGACGGATCGACGAACGGATGATATTATAGTCGACGGGCGAGCAATTGGTTGCCGGCGGCGCCGGTGGGACCTGGCACCCCGAAAGCCAGCCGGCGATCGCAACGGCCATTGCCAATGCCGCCGCCCAGTGAACCGAAATGACCCCCCCGATGATCGTGCCGCCGAGGATCGCCACATAGGTTCCCGCCTCGATCAGGCCGGTGCCGCCGAGAACTTCGTCCTTGGGCAGGTGCTGCGGGAGCAGCGCATATTTTATCGGCCCGAAGAAGGTCGATTGCAGCCCGAGCGCGAACAGCGCCGCGAGCATCGTCGGGATTGAGCCGAGCATGAGCCCGGTAACGCCGACCGCGATGATGAAGATTTCGGCGGTTTTGACAATGCGGATGATCTTCGCCTTGTCGTGGCTGTCGGCGAGCTGGCCGGCGAGCGCCGAGAAGAGGAAGAAGGGCAGAATGAAGAGTCCGGTCGAAACCGCGCTGAACTGCGCTTCCATCGCCTCGTCATTGTAGATCTGATAGGTGACGAACAGCACCATCGCGATCTTGAAGAGATTGTCGTTGAACGCGCCGAGCATCTGCGTGGCGAAGAGCGGAGCAAATCGGCGCTTGCCGAGAAGAGCGAGGGAAATCTGCATGCGTGCCTTATCGAGGGGAGGGCAAGAGGATCTCGCGGGGCGCTGGGGCGGAGGCATAGACCAGCAGGGGAAGCCCGCCAAGGGCCTCGCTTGACATGGATTGCCCGCAAGCGAATGTCGCATTGACTTTGTGCCGCGCGCAAAAGGCGTTAGACAGGTGCCGACCATGTTGACGCTTCCCAATCTGCTGACGCTTTCGCGCATCTTTGCGGTGCCGGTGCTCGTAGCATTGCTGTGGGGGGCCGGATGGTTCGGCTATCTGGTAGCATTCATCGTCTACTGTATCGTCGGACTGACCGATTATCTCGACGGCTATCTCGCGCGTTCGCAGGGTACGGTGTCGAAGCTCGGCATGTTTCTCGATCCGATCGCCGACAAGATTATGGTCGCCTCCGCCATCCTCATGCTGGTTTTCACGCGCGATATCGACGGCTGGAACGTTATCGCCGCGCTCATCATTCTGTTGCGCGAAATCATCGTCTCGGGACTGCGCGAATTTCTCGCGGGGCTCAGCGTTTCGGTGCCGGTTTCGCAGCTCGCCAAATGGAAGACGGGAATCCAGATGTTCTCGCTCGGCGCATTGATATTGGCTGGCTCCGTTATCCATGCAGGCTGGACGGAATTTTTCTGGGTCAAGACGGTTGCGCTGACCTCGCTCTGGATAGCCGCAGGGCTGACGATGATCACCGGTTGGGATTATTTGCGCGCCGGCCTCAAGCATATGGATTGACCCGATGGCGGTCGATATTCTCTATTTCGCATGGGTCCGCGAGGCGATCGGCAAGGCCGGCGAGACGCTCGATCCGCCGGGTACCGTCGAGACGATAGGCGGGCTGATCGACTGGCTTGAAACGCGCGGTGACGGATACGTCCAGGCCTTTGCCGACCGATCGAGGGTGCGTGCGGCGGCCAACCAATGTTTTGTCGCGTTCGACGCGCCGCTTGCCGGGGTCGCGGAGGTTGCATTCTTTCCGCCGGTCACTGGCGGATGAGCCCGCGGATTTGCGTTCAGGCGGAGG
>Ga0100391_1006927_pt1 | contig 10088 bp, 10 predicted proteins | sample CryGeymeta201515_FD_81541 | JGI IMG/M metagenome (GOLD analysis project Ga0100391, IMG submission 81541) | Groundwater microbial communities from Crystal Geyser aquifers in Utah, USA - Crystal Geyser metaG 2015-15 | ecosystem: Environmental > Aquatic > Deep subsurface > Groundwater | place: USA...
ATTAAGATTGATTTCCCTAGATCTGGCTCTGAAAGACATCTTATCAGCCTCACCTCTCTATGTTTCTTAGTAACTTTTTTTACTAAGTCAGCCGTTCCATCCTCACTAGAGTCATCAACGACAATTATTTCAATTTTATAATCTTTTAACTCATCAAGAATTTCCAAAATTAACTTCCCGATATTTTTGACTTCATTTCTAGTTGGAATCAGTATGGAAATCTCAGTTTTTTTCATCTGGTTTCTGCGCTAAGACAAGTAGACTTGAGCCAATTGGTAGATTTAGATAATTAAAAAAGAAAGTTTCAATTTTGAGTAATTTCTCAAGAAGAAAAGATAAAGACTTACTTGTTTCAAGAGAACCATTTTTGGATATGGAAAATTTTCTGCTTAAATAAAATAATGGAAAAGTTAAAAAAAATAAATATGAGCTACGGATTATCCTGAATCCTTCATCCTCAATAATTTTCTCCAAACCATTTTTGGTAAATCTCTCACGAGCTTCCATCGCCCCGTCATGCTCAGACCAGAGTTGGGGCAGGGCACAGTCAGTAACTAATACATATCCTCCTACTTTCAAGACTCTTTTTATCTCAGCCAGAATCACTGGTGGCTTCACTTTCTTATGGTAAAGAACATCAAAGAGAGCAATAAGATCAAAAGAATTGCCTTTAAAAGGCAATTTCCCACCCGTAACCAACTGGGCATCGACGCTGTTTTGACGGGAAAATTTTACAGCTAGAGGAGAGCTGTCGATGGCTTTTACATTTCCCCAGAATTTTAGAAAGGAAGTTGTCGCTCCAGTGCCGCAGCCCACATCTAATATTTTCACGTTACTCAACTTTAAAGAATTCAAAACAGTGGCAATGTATCTACGCTTGGTCACAAACCACCAGTGAGTTTTTTCTACTTGGAAATGATCTTGATATGCCTGTTTCCTCATTGGTTAAATGAACCAACATATTTTTTAATCAATGAGACGACGTGAGTTATTTCTTTTTTTGAATGGCCAAGGCCTGAAGGGAGGTATAGTCCTCTTGCCGCAAGATCGTTACTGATTGGGAATCGTTGTTTCTGTCCTTCTAAGTACGGTTTTAATGCTGGCTGTTTATGCAGAGGAATAAAAAAGAATCTAGTTTCAACATTGTTTTTTTCGAGATATTTAGCTAAATCATCTGGTGAGAACGGAGCATTCTTTTTCAACAGGAGAGTAAACATCCAACAAACTGGCTCTGTATTTGGCACGGCCTCATGAAGTTCAAGAAAGGGGAGCTTTGAAAGACCATTCCTATACCACTCGTCTATATTTTTTTTCTTCTCAAGGAGCTCGTCGCTCATCTCTAGTTGGGAAATGCCTATGGTCGCTAAAACATTACTAAAGCGGAAATTATAACCAAGTTCTGGATGTAAAAAACGAGTCTTATCCGAATGAAATAAGTTTTTGAGTTTTTCAGCTCTGTCAGCAAATTTTTTCTTCTTGAAAGTAACAATTCCGCCTTCTCCAGTCGTGATAATTTTATTTGCATAAAGACTGAAGACACTTACGTCAGCAAAAGAGCCAACCATCTGCCCATCCGTTTTTGCTCCAAAAGCTTCAGAGCAATCAGAAATAACCCAAAGCTTATGCTTGCGGGCGAATTTCATTACTGCTTTCATTCGGACAGGTTGGCCATAGAGATGCACAACCATAATCGCTTTGGTTTTTGTCGTAACTAATTTTTCAGCCTGTTCTAGATCAATTCCAAACGTATCTTCTTTAACATCTACCAAGATTGGCGTCGCTCCCTCATGGATAGCCGCAGTTGCGCAGGAAATAATTGTCAGATCAGGAATAAGAATTTCATCGCCTTTGCCAATTCCTAAGGTGGCGACTGCAAGTCTAAGTCCCACTGTGCCATTGGCCGTGCTGACTGCGTATGGGACTCCAACTTTCTTTGCAAAATTCTCCTCAAATTTCTGTACATATGGACCCTTACCAGATATCCACCCCTCTTCGAGCGTGCCAACGACTGCGTTGATTACTTTTTTAGTAATGTAGGGCTTATTAACAAAAATCTTCATAGGGCCCCTGTTTTATTTCAATAATTTTTGTTTGTTTGTCGTCTGATTTAAAACTATGAACACAATTATAGATGACCAGAATATCTCCTCCGGAAGCTTTAACCTCAGTCAAGATTTTCCCATCATCGGAATGGAAAGATGCAGTAACTGAACCCGATAAAATAATCAGTGCTTCTTGATAATTAGGGACAGTATGTCGCTTCCGAGCGTGTGAGTGCGGTTTAATTGTCTTCGGAGAATCCCAATGATGAACGCCTATTTGCAATGAAGCCTCGGCTGGAGAAAAAAACTTGCTAGACGTCTCTGACGAAGCCCTAACAATATGAAGAGCCAATAGTTCGCGAGTTTGTGGTGCAGTTATTTTTCTAGTTTCGCTCATCAGCTGATTGCTGTAAAGTTTTAATGTGTATTTACAAAGTTGGTTTCAGAATAGCATAACTGCTCGATATCTTGCTATCGGATTTGTTGCTTTACTTGCAATTTTCATACAACAATTTCCTAATCTTAATGCCTATGAGAAAACTCCACAGGGTATGTTTTTTTCAGGTCAAGCTACTTGGTTCGATCCTTGGGACATCAATGTTTACGTCGCTACTATCCGGTCTGGACAGGCAGGAAATATTCTTATTCAAAACCAGTATACTACCGAGCATCGAAACGATTCACTAATTTACCCAATATATACAGTTACAGGTAAAATATTCCCTCAGGCTAACCCTTTTGTCCTTTTTCATACGCTAGCCGGGCTGGGAGCAGTTCTACTCTCATTTTCACTATATTTTTTTGCCTATTTTCTGACCCGCGACCAAGGCAAAAGCCTAATGGTGCTCCCTCTCTCAATTTTTGGAGGAGGCATAGGGTGGCTTGTTCAAGCATTTCATAGATCTGCCGATATCTCGGTCACAAGTATTACTTTTGTGAGCAGTCTTCAGCGAAGTCACGAGGCGGTGGGAACTGTTCTTTATCTAGGAAGCATGGTCGCTCTTTTCGCCACAAAGGATTCTAAAAGCATTTATCGCTTCATTATTCCAGTTATTTTACTAACTGCATTAGTGTTCTTTTATCCTTATTATTTACTGAGCTTCGCCTGCGTTGGCTTAATATTTGGTCTCTGGAACAAATATCATGATCACGACTGGGGTGTAGTTATCAATGTCATTGTTAATCTTGTTGTACCCTCATTAATAACATTGTTTTATTACCAGCATTTACAGACGACCGACTTTGCTAGTGCTGCCAGCGAGAGTCTAAAGAACATTGGCTTTTGGTCACTAATTTTTGGCTACTTCCTTTTTGTTGTGACAATTCCGCTTTTGCTAAGACTTAAGAAGAACTCATACAATAAGCAACTCGTCGTATTCCTTTTCATCTGGACTATTGCTTCAGTAGCCCTCGCGTACACACCGTTTGGCTTCTCGCGCTTCTTTTTAAGAGGCTTGTTCTTTCCTCTTGTCACATTGTTTGTCACTTTGTTATTTGCCATCAAGGCAGACTACATTAAAAAACTAGTCTTACTTTCTTTTATTCCATTATTTTTCCTCACCCAAGGATATATTTTTTATCGTCGAGTCAGTGAAACGCAAAATGCTAATAAATGGTTCTATTTATCCGCCGACACTTGGCGAGGCTTTGAGTATCTAAAGACATCTACTGGAGAAGGTTTATTGTCGCTTTATACGATGGGAAACTATCTTCCGGCGATGACTGGAAAAACTGTTTATTTTGGCCATCTAATTCAAACCCCTGACGCAACAGAGAAACGTCAAAAAATTAGAAAGTTTTATTCAGGTCTTATGAAAGACGACGAAGCCTGTGATTTTCTTTACGAAATTAAAGTTGGAGAGGTAGTCTACTCAGAAGAAGAGTTCGAATTAGGCGGATTATATTATTCTTGCATGGAGAATACATTCGACTCTGACACTTTCGAAGTATTTAAAGTAATTAATTCTCCAGATCTTTGATTGCATTACGCTTCGTGCTACGCTAGTCCCATGAAAATAACCCAAGTTCAAGCCCACGAAATCCTAGCCTCTGGTGGATATCCATCTATTGAAGCCATTGTTCAGCTCGAAGACGATAGCGTTGGCAAAGCATCTGTTCCATACGGAGCGTCGGCGGGATCTTACGAAGCGAGCGTTCTTTTAGATGGTGATGAGTCAAGATACAACGGAAACGGCATGCTTAAAGCTGTAAGAATTATTTCGGAAGAAATCTCACCGCAGGTTCTCAATAAAGAATTTTCCGATCAAAAAGAATTCGATAGGTTTCTGATTGCCCTTGATGGCACCCCTCAAAAAACTAAACTTGGCGGAAATAGTATTCTCGCATTATCACTGGCCTTCGCCAGAGCCGCGGCCAAATCACAGAATCAAGAGCTTTATCAATATTTACGAACCTCTTTTTCGATCAGCTCTCCATTAAAACTTCCTCAACCAATGATGGTGATTATAGAAGGCGGCAAACACGCCGAGAACTCAACCAACATACAAGAGTTCTGCCTGACAGCCACTCGCCAGAGCAGTTTGGTTGAAAATATTCGCATGGTTTTAGAAACCTATCACCTCACCGAGGCGGTTCTAAAAGAAAAAGGTTTTTCTACTAACGTCGGTCATGAAGGTGCATTCGCGCCAGAAGGCATTGCAAGCAATGAACTTCCGCTAGAAGTACTTGCAGAGGCCATAAGTCGCTCCGGTTATGCTCCCAAAACTGAGATTGGTATTTCAATTGATCCAGCAGCGAGCGAGTATTATCAAGATGGAAAATATAATCTTTCAATCGAGAGCAAGCTTCTAGGCTCAGAAGAAATGATCGAATACTACAGACCTTGGTTCGAAAAATATCCCTTGGTCACAGTTGAAGATACTTTAGACGAAGATGACTGGAGCTCTTGGCCAAAAATGAGAGAGCTCTGTGATGAGTTTTCAATTCCACTAATTGGAGATGATCTGACTGTTACCAACATTAAAATACTTCAGCGGGCTATAGATGAAAAGGCAATTACGGGAATTTTAATTAAACTAAACCAGATTGGCTCTGTCACCGAGACTGTCGAGACCTGCTTACTTGCTAAACAACACAATATGCTCGTGGTGCCATCTCATCGAGGTGGAGGAGAGACAAACGACACAGCCATGATTGATCTGGCAGCCGCCGTGGGAGCTGATTTCGTAAAAGTTGGCCCAACTAGAGGCGAGAGAGTTTCGAAATACAATCGCTTGTTAGAAATAGAAAGAATCGAGACAACTTAGCCACGCGACAGGTAGCTCATTGTAGCTACGTCGATAATTAAGGTGTCACCTGTTTTTACAAACAGGGGAGCGAGAATTTTTAAACCAGTCTCAAGCTCAACTGTTTTTCTAGCTTGTCCAACTGTATTCCCGCCATCTGCATCTTCAGCGAGAGCAACTTTCAGTTTCATCTTATCTGGCAGTCGCACGCCAATGGGCTTCTCATCATACATAAGTACATAAATTTGTTGCTCTTCGATTAGGAGCTTGTGTTGCTCGCCGACGAGATCAATGGGAACTGATAATTGCTCAAAAGTATCCGAGTTCATGAAAACAAGCTCGTCACCATCAAGGTATAAATACTGCATTTGCAAACTAGAAACCTCGACTTCTTCAACGGACTCATTTGATTTAAAAGAAAAATCAGTTGTGCCTGACGAAATAACGCTTTTAAGTTTAACTCTCATTAAGGCAGAGCCCTTGCCAGGACTTAAAAAATCAGTCTTAGTCACCAAATAAGGCGCATTCTTAAAAAGAATGTACATGCCTTTTCTGATACTGCCTGCTTTAATCGTTGCCATAGAACCCAGATTCTATCACTGGTCTAGAGAAAATACATCTCGGGCTGAGAAAGCTAAAGTTTCTTCGATGTCTTCTTTTCCGGAAAATAGCATTACCAGTCTATCAACTCCGACGGCAATCCCGCCCATTTCTTGATTAATTTTCGAGAGCGCCTTAATTAAATCATCATCAATCTTCATCTCGGGCCTTCCTTGGAGAAGTCTGGCTCGGTTCTGATCTTGAAATCTAGCCAATTGCTCTTTGCTATCAGTGAGTTCAGAAAACGCATTGCCAAGCTCAACGCCATTAATATAAAACTCAAATCTTTCTGCATATCTTGGATCACTCGACTTTTTTTTAGCTAACGCTGCTTGGGGGGCTAGATAATCATAAAGAATTGTTGGTCGAGTTTTTCCTAGATTTGATTCGATTTCATTAACCAGAATTTGATCAAAGAGTTCTTGAAAGGACGTCTCTGATTCTACTGCATAACCTTTCTTAGATGCCATCGATTTAAACTTCTCTTCGTCATGAAGCAATAACTCCTCGATGCCTGCATATTTCTGAAAAGCTTCAGCGACTGAAATTTTTTCCCAGGGTGAAGAAAGATCAAATCTAAAATCAGCAAGCAATTTTTTTCCCTCCAGATAATCAAAAATAAACTTGAGTAATTTTTCACAATCATCCATGATATCGTTATAATTCGCATCCACCCGATACCACTCGAGAATAGTGAACTCCGGATTGTGTCTGGAACTAACTGGCTCAGCATTTCTGAAACTTTTACAAATCTGAAAAATATGCCCAGAACCTTGAGCCAAGAGCTTTTTCATCGAGAACTCAGGACTGGTGGTTAAATAACCTCGATAAGAATCGCTAGCTTGAATTAATGAAGTAGAGAAAGGTTCAATGCTCGGTTCAGGATCAGCACATTCTACAAGCAGGGGTGTTTCCACTTCATGAAAGCCATTTGACTTAAAAAACAAACGAATAGCATCAATTACTGCTTCACGTACCAGAAGGGCGCTCCAATTTTTTTGCACATCTGGAGTATACTAGTCGCATGGAAAGTAGCAAGCTTCAGCAAGTCATCGCCCACAAAGGAATCACTTCTCGTCGTAAGGCGGAAGATCTAATTCGCGCCGGAAAAGTTTCTGTGAATGGCAAAACTGCACACATCGGTCAACGCGTAGTTCTTGGCGAAGATATTATTTCTGTGAATGGCGAAAAGATCGATAAGCCCGAAAAACTCAGATACTTTCTCGTCTACAAACCCGTTGGCTATGTTTCCACCACTAGCGACGAGCTTGGTCGAAAAACCGTCCTTAAGTTACTACCTGCAAAAGTCACCGAGCGTCTTTATCCAGTCGGCCGTCTCGACAAAGATAGCGAGGGTCTAATGTTACTTTCAAATGACGGAGAGTTAGCTAATAAACTCACCCATCCCTCTTTTGGAATTCAAAAAACATATGAAGCGACTGTTAAAGGCAAGGTCAGCTATAAAGCCCTTCAGCATCTAAGAAGAGGAGTCAGACTCTCAGAAGGCTATGTTTCCCCGCGCAGCGCCAAACTTTTGGATAAAGATCCTGATCAATCCATTATTCAAATTTCCCTTTCTGAAGGCAAAAAACATCAGGTCAGACGAATGGTCGCCAGAATCGGTTATGACGTAATCAAATTAGTCAGAACAAAGCTAGGACCTTTTCAATTAGAGCATTTGGGAGGCAAACCTGTAAGGGAGATTACAAAAGAAGACATCTTGACCATTTCAAAGCTTGACAGTTCGGACCTTACAACTTAAAGTCATTAAGCAAGTTTCATAATGAAAGGTCACATGGCAGATTCAAAATATTCATTCGGTTCATTCATAGAATTCATTAGTTCCCAATTCTTATTATTAGTTGTTGGAACTGCCTTAATAGTTCTCGGATTTTTTGTAGGTTCTCTCTGGACAGAGAATAAAATAATGAAAACCGGTGGTGGCACTGTAGCTGGCGCAAACACAGTACAGCAACCACAGGCACCTGCCGCTCCAGCTGAGCCAACCACAGCTACCGTCTCCATTGACGACGATGCCATTCTTGGTGACAAAGATGCTCCTATCACCATGATTGAGTTCTCAGACTACGAATGCCCGTTCTGCAAAAGACATTTTACTGACACACACGGTCAACTTGTTAGTGATTACGTAGAAACTGGAAAGCTTCGAATCGTCTTCAGAGACCTTCCCTTACCTTTCCACGAGCCAATGGCTACTAAAGAAGCTGTCGCAGCTAACTGTGCCAGAGAGCAAAGTGGAGATGAAATGTACTATGCCTTTCATGACGAAATGTTTAATCAAACCACTTCCAATGGAAATGGCCTAGATGACGCAAAGATTGCTGCTATCGCTGCAGACCTCGGTCTTAACGCAGGCAAATTTGAAACCTGCATCGCAGATCCTGCTCAGGCAGAAGAAGTAGCAAAAGATCTCGCTGATGCTAACAAGGCAGGTGCAAATGGAACTCCATCTTTCGTAGTTGGAAAAACACAAAAAGATGGCACAGTTGAAGGCGACCTGATCGTTGGCGCTCAACCATACAGTGTCTTCCAAGCATCAATTGACGCTTTGCTCTAAACAAGAGAGGAAACCAAGGGTTTCACGAGCTTGAGATAGTCAGTGGATAACATTCCGATAGAGAATCTCCTATCACCTGCATTGAAAATTATCTTTTCATTCTCTAAGAGAAGAGGATCGACAATTACCTCAAGGTCAAAAAGATTTCCAAATGGAGGTACGCCTCCTGGCTGAACTCCACTGGTAATTTCAAGTACTTCTTCTTCAGTAGCAAAGCGAATATTTTTAGCCTTGAAAAGTGTCTTAATTTTGTCGTTATCAAAACGCTTGTCTCCAGGCATAACCAACATCACAAAACGCTTATTAGCGCTGCTAACTTTTACACGGATAATAATCGCCTTGGCTCCTTGCTGGATGGTATAACCATTTCTTATTTTGGCGGCCTCTTCACTGGTCCTGACGGGCTCATGCTCGAAAGTTTCATACCTAAAGGAGTTAGTTTCTAGTAAGTCAATTATTTGAGTGACGACGGGGTGATAGGGGGAGAGAGTGCTCTGAGTAGTCATTCTTGAGCGGGTGAAGGGAATCGAACCCTCTTCTACTCCTTGGAAGGGAGTCATTCTACCAGTGAACTACACCCGCACTGTTTTTGTATTCTACCTCGAATGTGCCGTTGGTACAATTTTCTTTAGAACAACAAAGAAAGCGACAATCATAAGCATACTAGAAAAAGTAAAAATTCCTGGCACATAAAAATGAGCAATTAGGCCTGCGATGATCGGCCCGACTATTTGACCCAAAGAAGCAAAAGACTGATTTACGCCGAGAATTTTTCCCTGAGCATCGTTCGGAGAGTTCTCAGAAATCAGGCCCGCGAGAAGTGGAGTAGCTGCAGAGTTTGGCAACATATAGAACAGCATCGCGATTACAAACAAGGTAAGAGTGTTGGCAAAAGTTAGGGCGAGAAGGGTCAAGGCTGCAAAGCCGTAGGCATACAAAAGCAGTTTCTGTTTCGAGCTAAAAATCTTCAGTAAATATTTAATTCCACCACCCTGCATCAACACGTTAACCACTCCTGATAGCGTGAAAAGCAAACCGATATCTCTTGGAGATAACTTTAAGACGTCTACTGTAAATGATTGGAAACCAATAATGAAGGCATTTCCGCCAAGCGAAGTGATCAGGGTGACTAAGATCAAGACACCCACAATCGGAGTTTTCAGGGCATCTAGCATCGTGGAGGGGCTCATGAACTTAATGTCGGAAGTCAAGTGTGTTCGCTTGTGCTTTGGATTCGTTTCTTCTAGGAAAAAATAGCCTAGAATCGAACCAAAGAGAGCCAAGCCAGAAGCAAACCAAAATGGAACAGTTAGTCCATAACCACTTAAAAGGCCTCCAAGAGCTGGGCCAACCAAAAATCCAAAACCGAAAGAGGCGCCGAGTAGACCAAACGCCTTCGAACGCTCTTTGCCCTCGACCTTATCAGCGATAACCGCCTGAGCCACAGACATATTGCCACCAGTAATGCCGTCAAGAATCCTGGCGAGGAATAACTGCCAGACTGCGTGAGCGGAGGCGAAAAAGGCCAGAGAGAGACTGGTACCGAGCAGACTAATCAGCAAGAGCGGCTTGCGACCGTACTTATCTGATAAAGCTCCGATAATTGGAGTAGCTAGAAATTGA
>Ga0100391_1006930_pt1 | contig 10087 bp, 8 predicted proteins | sample CryGeymeta201515_FD_81541 | JGI IMG/M metagenome (GOLD analysis project Ga0100391, IMG submission 81541) | Groundwater microbial communities from Crystal Geyser aquifers in Utah, USA - Crystal Geyser metaG 2015-15 | ecosystem: Environmental > Aquatic > Deep subsurface > Groundwater | place: USA...
ACAATAACAACAACAACGTAACGCGTCACATTCGAAACTTTAAAAGGTCAGAGATGCCACGCCAGTGATTCTTGCATGCTAATGAAGTTTCAAAATGCTGTAATACTATCAATAAACACTGCTTTAAAAATGATGAAATGATTTTCAAGACTGCTCTACTACTTTATTGAACGATGGTTAATGATTGGACTGGGACTCCTCAGATGGATCGATTAGCTTAGATCTCGTACTGAGAGACAGTACGAAAAAATGATGTTTTTCATAGTAGAAGAATCGAAAGTAACAAGCTCCATTGAAATTTGGGGTGCTCTGAATGAACGCAGTGCAGCATTGCCTGAGTTGGAGCGCGTATGGTGGGAGGTTGTTATACTAATATTATTATTATCTATTATCACCCGTCGGAGCAACCACCCTTCGAGAGGGCCAAATCATGCTTGGAAATGTGTACCTCCACCTGGAAAATTCCGCTGGTAGGACTTAGCTAGTCGTCGTTGATGCCACGCCTGTTGACAAAGGACGTAATCATGCTGGGTCCTCATCACATGCATCATCACCTACAAGTAGGTCTCTAGCTAGCTATGCTTGTTGTAGTGGAGGACCAAACTTCCGAGCTCCGAGCTTCGCACAGTCACGAATCAATCCACGATTGGTCCAATATCTGGAGAATAAAAACCATGTACGACAAAAAATCACATAATATTCCGTGTCAGAGAGAGAGAGAGAGAGAGAGAGAGAGAGAGAGATACTGCCATGCATTTATTACAGTAGCTACATAGCAAGTACAATAGTTTAATTTGCAACGCTTAAAAGAAGATTTTAATTTAAGAAAAAGGATGGTGTCACAGGAAGATCAGATTTTGGACTTGAAACGACGTGCCCTTGCTCTGAAGGAGGCCGGTGACAACAATGGCGCCATGGTTTTACTGGCCCAGGCTCGCGACCTCGAGTTTGAAAATGCCACAGTCGAAGATTTGTGGGAACCATTGAAATTAAAACAATTGGCTGTTGTTTTGAAGAAAAAAGGTGACTTGGAAATGGCGAAACTTGCCTTGTTAAAATCCAAACAGATTGAAAAGGATGGTGTCGAGTCTGTACGACAACAACATCGTTATCTGCAGCAGCAGCAGCAGCGGCAAGAACCCGAACCAGATACGAATACAGCACTGAAAAAAGATCAAGAAATACCACCACCACCGCCACCACCACCGGACTTTTCCGATGAACTAGCAGTCGAGGCTAGTGGGTTGCCGCCAAGTTACAATCAGGTTACCGATACCCTAATACCTCCTCCACTGCCACCACCACCACCACCACCAGCAGCAGCAGCAGCAGCAGCAGCAGTAGCAGCATCATTACTTGCATATCCCGCTGGGGATGTTGAACCGCCTACACTGGTTGAAGTGCCAACTGATAAGCCACAAAATGTTGAACTAAAGTCGGCATCAGCTGAGCCGTCACAAAAAGTTAATGATACACCATCCACCGAACGTACGCTCGAACGAGAACCAGAACCGATTTTAGCCGAAGAAACGGAATTGAACAATGATGACGGCGGCGGCGGCGACGATGATGACGACAACGACGAGGAATGCGGTGCAGATGAATTGACAGAATTAATGCATTTAGACGACGACGACAACAGCAGCAGCAGCAGCAGCAGCAGCAACCAAGTCGACGCTTTACTGGAAGCTGTTACTTTCACCATTGACGAAATGTTGGACGAGGATATGATGACCGAATTCAAGGTGGGTGGTATGCCTGTTCCGAGTGATGATGAATACCAGGCTAAAATATTAGAGTGCAAAAAAGCTGCTCTTGCCAACAAAAAGGCTGGAGATACTACCAAGGCGTTACAGGAATTACAAAAATCGAAGCAATTAGAAAAGGTACGCGTAGCTCTTTCACAACTTCAAGATGCTGTTGTTTCGGAAGAGGAAGTGGCATTGGTAAATGACATGGATATGACCAATGAAGATGACGGACTGCTAGGAGAACTGATGGATAACAAAGCAGAGTCTGGTGTCGGATCGGAGTTTGACGAAGCAGCAAGCACGTCACTAGAGACCTCATTGGAAGAGCTTGCTGATTTTATGGACGATCCAGCGCTTCTCATGGACGCCATGGATATGGGCATGACAGTTCCAACGGTCGATGAGGTTCGAGCCAAGGCCGAAGAAGCCAGACAAGTCGCTATTGACAACAAAAAGGCTGGAGATATAGAAGGTGCGAAAGCGGCATTGGTCAAATGTAAGAAATTAACAGCACAGGCTTCCAAATTAGAGACAGTACTGGCACAAATCGAGCAGAAGAAAGGCAAAGGCGTTGGTGCTCCGAAAGCTGTCAGTATGGGTGACCTCGAGGCATTGGTAGAATCTGAAGAAAATAAATCTTTTAAATCACCACCCAAAACGGAGGCTGAGAAATCAGCTGCGCCAGCAGTCAAGTCAGCAGAAGAATTAAAGCAAGAAGCAATCAAACTACGTGATGCCAAACAAATTAAAGAGGCAGCCGAAGTCCTGAAGCTGTACAAGGAAGCTTTGAAGCGAGAGTCGCAAGAAGCCGAACTGAAGAAGCGACAAAGTATTATTCAAGCCATACAGAAGGAAATCGAGTTGTGCAAAAAGCAAGTTCGCATTTTTGAATTTTACGAGCGATTTGTAGACAGCGAGGCCCAGCAAGTGTCCGCGTGGAAAAAACATTTAGCTCGCTGTTTGAACGTGATCAAAATCATTCAGGTGAAAGGATCCGAGGCGGTGAAGATTTCTCGTCAACAGGGCGACTTGAAGTGTGCCAAAGTAGAGGGCCAGGACGAAGCAGAAATCAATGATATTGTAAAACGTTTGATAGAGACCGGCAGCAATTCTGGACCCGATGACGAACGATTGGAGATTTGTATCATTGACGCCCAACAACTCCAGGAAAACACTCACCTACAAAAGTTTGTGAAGCAACGAAAGCGTGACAATTTGCCGCAATATCCTACCACAATTCGTCTCGACGTTCATGTTCAGCTCCCACCGAACGCGCAAGAGTCTGAGAAAACCATCGATTTAGTGTACGACTCTTCGGAAGATCCGTTGAAAAATCTCAAACTAAATTCCGAGGACGAAGCAAACAGTGTACCAACTTTTTTTGACATCCAGCAGTCACAGTATGTAGAATTAACAAGAGATGACTCGGCCTATGGTAAGATTTTGCGACGAAGGATTGAACGCAATAAAAAAATAATCATTACGGCCTACAGTGTGCCAGTCGCACCTAACAATAAGGGAGGTTGGTTCTGGTCTAAAAAGAAGAGTAAAGACGACGAAGAGCTGCCGGCACCAGTCCTGTTGGGAAAGATTGTTGTAGAAATGGAAGGTCTTATGCGGAACAAGTGCATTGCTGCTGGTGAATTCCCTTTTATGAGTGGCAGTGGCTCCAAATCGCTAGGCGGTATGCTTCGGCTGGCAATACGGACGGGCGTGCCAATACAAGATCCCAAACAAGCAGCTGTCGCCGATCCTTCAGATGAAGCAGAGAATGAGGCTTCGGCAGCAACGATTGTTCCGCACATGGCCATGACTTTTTCACTAGAAACTGGACCCGCGACTGCCGTGGACATTATTTGATCTAGAGGAGGCCAGCCTGCTCCTTTTTCTCCAGGAGGTTGTATTATTGTATTGAAGAGGCAACTACTAATGCTCCTACTCTACTATATGCTAGGACTGCAGTATTCTTTCGCATACCATCTCCTAGTAGGTACTATTCGTGCGTACGTACTCCGAGTCCGTACCTGGTACCAGGTACCTACTCTGGAGTAGCAATCAGAATAGAATGCAACGTGGAACTTTCCCAGACTAATATAAAAATCATGAATACATTTTTGTTTGGTTTTTATCACAAAGATGATACGATAATGTTGTCAGATTCCTTCCACCCGGACAACAAAAAGACACAAGCGCAGATGGTGAGAAAAGGTTGTTCACGTTCGTCAGCCAATCATGATGCTTTGTTCTCCGTTACTTGACGCTTTAATTACCAATTCGTCTTTCCAGGATTGTAATGATGAAGTCGTATCGACGCTTCACACGAAACATCTTCCGCCCGATAAACAGGAATAAATAAGAAAAATCCGGCAACAAATATTTGGGCTTCTCTTCACAAAACCCGCTCCTACCAAACTACTCGTAGCTAGGCAGTAGTACTACCATTACTACTGAGATAGCTACCATAGTGCGAAAACCGCGAAGAAGAATCACATCAAGGTCTTCTCATTTCAGGTAGGTATGTCCACAACTTCTGCCTTCTGCGTCGATCATATCCCATATCCTTCTCATAACATCAAAGCTATTATTATTATTTATTTCGAAACCTTCGAATACTACACTATTATTATACTAATATTATTACAATCTAGAAAGGTATGTACGCATTGTAGGGAAGAACCGCTTTTGTTTGTTTGATGACAGATGATAGATATGATACTCACTCACCTCCCTCGCAATTTTCCTCTGTACGCTTGTCCGCCTCTTCAAATAGAAAGCTTTCTTTGTACTACTGTGATTCTCCCAACGAGCCGAGCCTACTTTTTTCTCCACTTTTAAAACAGCAACAATAACAACAACAACAAATCAATCGGTTCATATTATTGTCATAATAAAGCATTATCATTGAAAAAACATGAGTTGGCGTCAAATGGCACCGCACATCATCAACGCCGTCAAGATGACAGCATCGGGAGCGACTATTACCTTGGGCAGTACAGTTGTTTCCTGTGCACTGGCACTCCAAATTGAAGCTGCTAGTCACAGAACCCTTTTCAAGTTCTTTCCACACTGGTATGCCAATGTAGAACACGCGTACGGGATTCCAGATGAAATGTTAGCAACGGTTCGCATGGAGGCTCGGAATTCCGAAGAAGATCGTTTGCGATTGGCACTGTTCGAACAACAAGAAGAAGAACAAGCTCTGCAAGCAAGTGCCGACAATAAAATAGAACAACCAAAAGAAATTGAAAGCGATAATCGAACGATTTTCAATATTGAAAGTCTGGTGTTGGGTCCGGCTCGCAAACAATTGCAAGAACTTTCGGAGATTTCTTTTACCAACGAATTGAGTGCTAGTGCCATGACAGCATAAAGATTTGCGGCAATTGGGGGGGGGGGAACGATTTTTCCCTTTCGCTTTACAGCATGACACGGCATCACATAGCACATAGCATGGCATGATGGGGAAGTGGGATGATACGGCAACAACTCCACTCATCACTAACACTATTTGGTTTCCAGGAATTGGTACTTCGACATTCGGATTTAATTTGTGTGTGCACAAACAACATTGTGAAAGACTACCGGGAGAAGAAGAAAAAGAAGGTACCACACACCACAATGACGAACGAAACATTGGCACACACAGTGTGTTTGAACGACATTACAAAAAGAGATGGCAGCTGTACAGTCCCGTTTTCCAAAAAGCAGGCCTTGATAATAAGAGAGAGATACGCAACAAAATCATTTTAGAATCAACAACGCTGCAACGTGTGTTTTCGCCAAATGGGAACTTCGTTGAAACTCTTTTTCCTCCTGTATCATGATTTTAGTAGAGCATTAACTGCACAATTGTAAATACTAATCAATCTATTGCTTACTGTACGTATTCGCTGCTTTTCTTCTCGTGAGCCTACTGCCGTTAGTAGGTAGCTACAGTAGTAGCCTAACCTTGATTGGATATTGGCCAACAAGAGGTTCCTGTCTTGTAATACATGAGCGACACGAGTTAAATCTGTGTGCAGTCGGTGGCAGGTAGTACAAATAGATGCCTTTTCGTATTGTGCAACGCACACACGATCACAAAACAGGGATAATATCTGGTACAGTAGATGAGATGGGAGGAAAACGTTGAAGTAGCTACTACGTGGTACCATTACGCTACTAGTTGTAGTAGCTATTCGAGTAACATAATACTACTAGTAGTAGTATTAGTAGACTACTAGTAGTAGTAGTAGTAGTAGTAGTAGTAGTAGTAGTAGTAGTAGTACTAGTAGTAGTAGTAGTACTAGTACTAGTACTAGTACTAGTAGTACTAGTACTAGTAGTAGTACTACTACTACTACTAGTAGTACTCTAGCTAGTAGTAGTAGTGGTACAGTACACATTGCTGTACTCCTCCCTACTAAGGAACAATGATACTGCAATAAGAACTCCTTGAACAACACCAAGAACAAGAAACACGTACTGTTGTACGACAGCACAGCCCGACCAGCCACTGCACAACGCAACAATAGCAGGTACTCGTACTACTAGTAAACAAAAGCAAAAGTACTGTGGTTCAACAAATAAATAATAATAAAAACAAAAATAGAAACAATACAAGCGACCATGACATTCCAATCTCTACGAACAATCTTGTGGATCTTTACTACTTTGGTAGTACTAGTTTTAACCATGAACAATGATACAAACGCGCGAGAGAAATCGTGGCATATCATCCTGAGGGAAGGGATGGAGGGAGCAGTGTCGTTGGTTAGGCATGTTCCCGACTTTCAAGATTCCTCGTCTTCTTATAACGTTCGCATTGAAGACTTTACTCTTGATCCTCATGTTGCTATGGAACATCGCATTTTGAGACGAGCTGTTTCTACTGATGATGCTACGTCATCTTCGTCCACCAACAAGGACGATGACAAGACAAGCACAACAACAGCAGCCGGAAAGGGAAAATATGGAGACAGCGCGGCTGATAAGACTACGATTGTAAATGAGCAAGATGACGATGATTCCACATCTCTTATGAATTCTGCCAACAAGACGTCCATTCTACCACCGGAACCAAAGGACCAACCCAAGGCATGGCCGAGTACTGTCTTGATTATTTTCTTGCTCTTGGCGGCTGTTTTGCTAGGATTGACATTGTATCGAAATTGCCGCAGCAGAAGCCAAAAGTCTCAATATACCGAAGTACCCGCCACCAGTATCGTGGTGTAAGAGAGAGAGAGAGACAATGAAACAATGACGCAATAAAACGCATGTTGGAAAGAGGAAGAAAAAGGCCGTATGATGGGAAGACACGGCTGCTACTGCTGTTTTCGTTGCTGTTGCTGCTACTGCTGCTGCTACAAGGGCATTTATTTTAAAAGTCACAACAAAGAAACATTTGAAAACAACAAATGCCAAGAGCTAAATAAGAATAGAAACGTAACCATAACAATCAATATTACGGACTGCTATGATCTTCTTGATTGTAGCTGTCTGTGTCTGGAGAAATATTAAGATGACTTTCATGATTATTTTATACTATGGTCAACCGCGATTTTGACTCATGACCCATGCAATGGTTTCCATCAAACTTTTTCGAAAAGCCGCCGCTCCCTTTATCTCGTTACCAGCAGTGCCTCCTCCAGTCGGAGATGATTGTTGTTGAATCCATTTGGAAAGAACATCACCTGGTGTCAGCTGTCCATTGACCCGGCTTTCTATCAGTCGATGCTGGTAAATATCTCCTGATTCTCTGTCAACAGCGTAGTCCGAAACGACTGAAATGTCCAAGGGGAAACCGCTGCTCGGCAAGTCAAAAGTGCTTCCACTGATGGACTTGATCAGGTTGCTAGTCCCGCTTGGTAGAGGCAATACCTTGAGCATAATTGTCAACGACGTTCGGACGTTACCTTCGGCCGCAAGCTCTACCGACAGCGAAGGTTCTTGTTCCATTTTGACACTACCTGTTGCTTGGGCTGCTTTTAAGGATGCAAAAGATGCACCTATGACTCGATTGTAGGCAGAAGTACCACGAGCAAGTGTCTCTCCCAAGTAACCTCGCAACTCAATATCGTCACTCAAAAATTTCTTCAGTGGAGCTTCCACGTAAAGATTGGTACGTTCCTTGTCCAAAAGCAGTGGGACTTCATCATACAATGCCAACATGATGTTGTACACCCGAGCTGCCACCGACTCAGACAGTTTGGGTGGAATCCGTCGTTTTCGTTTGACAGATGCAGCGGTAACAGCTGCAGGGCCCGTGACAATGTCACCGGAAATAACACGTTGCAGCAAGTCCATGACAACGGAATCTCCACCAACACTGCTAAAATGACCCGTATCAAGTGCATTCACAAGACTTGTCATGAACCACAGACCATCTGGAGAATTTCTCACACCACCAATATTCAATTGTTTTTGCTCCACTTGTAAAATCAAAATCTCTATTATTTCATCGTTATCATTGACGCCAGATACTTGCAGAACAAAATGATCGACACCATCAATAACAACGGGAGAGGCAGATCCTGGTACTTTCGTAGTAGAATGGTATCCAACAGCAATCGTTATGGTTTCGCCCCACCACTCTAGCAGAGTCGCATTCGTCAATTCCCAGGTCCCCGAAGATCGTTTCCTCCACGATGCTACAGTATGAAAGAAGTTACCCACTTGATCCCGTCCCGTCAGTAGCACACTGCCGTCAACGGCAACAAGTTTGGTGGACTTGCTGGTACTAAAGAGTTCTAGCATTCCACGCGACGGAACAATCTCGTTACCAGCTAGTACAGGAAGAGTTTCGTTGACAAAGATCTGGTAAACTCGTCGCGAGGTAATAAACTTGTTCCAGCGTTTCGATCCAGGAAATGGTACCGATGTATCTGATGCATTGCCGTTGTATTCACTAATTGGGATAAGTGTTGCGGCTCTGGTAGCATTGGTCGAACCTTTTGACCGCGATACATTGAGGTTACCACTAAAGGGAGACACAAAGGCATTTTCTAACTCTTCCGTAACAAACAATGGAGCTGGTTCTGTGTCCACCATTTTGGACTCTCTCAACCCCGGAGACAGTTGCTGTAATATATCGGACCCCAACAACGATGACAGGGACGGCACACCACCGGGTATGAATATATTCTTAACGACAGGAGAATCTTGAAATGCTTTTACCAGGGTCCGCAAGGATGCCAATGATTCTCCAATGGCTCGTGCATTCAACCGTTGTTCCTGGTTCCATTTCACTTGCAATAGACGCAATGTAGATACCTTGTACGTTATTGGATCCAATTGTAATTCTGTGACACCCTGTAATAATGATTGTCGTGGAGACGTCTGTCCCGCTCCTGCTGGTAACGTGACATTCCATTCTACGCGTACCACTTCCAAAGATGCATTGATTGCCATTTTGCTTTCCAATCGACTCGACGATGACGCTTGTTGTTGTTGTCGTTGGGTGGTATTGTTATTATTATTATTACTGCTGCTGCTGCTTGGTCGCCCAAATCGGGAGGTCGTAGCGGCCAACAACAACAGTGTATTGGCCTGATTGGTAGCCAGTGTTGCCAATACGAGAGTTGTGGATAACGACACAATTTCTGTCCGAGTCGAAGCCAGAACAATATCTTCTACTACCAGTTGGACGTTTTCGTCGAACAAGGTTTTGGCAGATTCTTCTGTCAATGGCGTCGAAAGGAGCGTCGGAATTTGAGCTTGCAACGATTGAATCGTATCGTAATTACGAGATAATCGTTTGATCTCTTCTTCTTCTTCGTCTTCGGAAGATTCTTCTAACGAATACTCATGATGGTTCATCCATTGCACAGAACTGTACAAGAAATGACGCGTGAAACGAGATTGTGGCTGGTGTTGTATCTGTATCAGTAGCTGTGTCCTTTTCAATGGTCGAGATGAAAATGAATGAAAGATGGGTGGAACAACAGAAAACGACTCCAAGCCATTCAACTGTAGACATATAATGGCAAACATCACCATGCTGGTTGTATTCGACCTCATTTTTGTGTGGTGGTTGCTGCAAATCATTAATATTATACAGTAGTAAGCTACCATACGATACTACGCAGTACGCAGTGTTGTGCAGCCAACGATGAATACTTAATTGTGCTGTGAAATAAAAAAATTACAAAAGCATTTGGGATTGGCTTTAGCGTTAAAAGCTATTGTGGAGACTATAGATAATCAATGGCCCCTGGCGGGGGGTACGCCAACCACTCTTCAGAGCCAGCCGAAGGGAACGTGAGACAAGGAGACCCGAATCCGACGTCACCGGAATGACCCGAAATGCCCCATCCCGTCTCCCACTCAGAAACAGGAACACATCGGGAGAAATCGGA
>Ga0100391_1006935_pt1 | contig 10083 bp, 6 predicted proteins | sample CryGeymeta201515_FD_81541 | JGI IMG/M metagenome (GOLD analysis project Ga0100391, IMG submission 81541) | Groundwater microbial communities from Crystal Geyser aquifers in Utah, USA - Crystal Geyser metaG 2015-15 | ecosystem: Environmental > Aquatic > Deep subsurface > Groundwater | place: USA...
GCAAACTAGTGGTGTGTGTATACAGAGCAGGCTAGGCACACGACCTAATAGAGTAAGACCTAACTCCTGAGTCCTATCATAGGAGACAAGGTAAACTGCCGTAGTCCACCTGGGCTTAATTTGAAATCTTTCTCTTTGAGTCAGAAAATTGGCAACACACATACTCCTTTAATAATTTTTGTATTATTGTTTCTGCTTCACTGCCTACAAAATCTTACGCTAGCAGAATAAAATATCAATAATATCATAACAATTTCCAAAAATGATGCAACAGCAATCTCCTTTTCGATCCGATTGTCTTCAAGGTAAAATTGCTCTTATTACAGGTGGTGGTTCGGGAATAGGGTACGAAATTACAAATCAACTTTTACAGCACGGTGTTACGGGTGCTGTGATTTGTGGACGTCGTGAATCGTTTTTGAAACGTTCTTCGACATTACTAATGCAACAACAACAACAACAACAACATAATAATAATAATAGTAACAGTCCTGTCAAGTGCGTTGTTGTGTACCAAGTATGCGATGTACGAGATCCGGTACAATGTCAACGAGCTGTGTACTATGCCGTCGAACAATTTGGTCGATTAGATATTCTGGTCAATGGAGCAGCTGGTAATTTTCTAGCAGAGGCACGATCGTTGTCACCCAAAGGTTTTGCTACTGTCATGGCCATTGATGCTCATGGGACCTTCAACATGTGTCATGCTGCCTATCCTGTATTAACGAAAACTGCCCAGAGCAACAACAACAAGAACAACAATGCCATTATTATTAATATTTCTGCCACTCTCCAATACGGAGCCACTTGGTGGCAATCTCATCCCAGCGCTGCCAAAGCTGCTGTTGATTCGTTGACCCGGAGTCTGGCACTGGAATGGGGACCGGATCAGATCCGTGTGGTAGGAATAGCACCTGGAGCGACAGCCAATACGCCCGGAACGACGAAATTGGCACCAGCAGTTGTGACTACTAATAATGACCACCACCACCACGACCAGAAGACGTCATCATTATTGCAACACAAAGTTACGCAAGGCATTCCTCTCGGACGAATGGGAACAGCCATCGAAATGGGACACGCCGCCGTGTACTTGTGTACTGCTGACTACGTAACGGGACACGTACTGGTGGTGGACGGAGGTGAATGGCTGTACCGGCCTCCTCTGGTACCCAAAGAAATGGTGAACGAATTGTCGCGTCAGGTAGAAGCCAAGAGTCGAGCACAGGCTCCCGATCAGCACCACCAGCACCAGCAGTCCATGCTGTAGTTCTAGTAGCAGTAATTGCGATAGACACTACGGTCAGAAACAAAACACAACAAAACATTCCTACGACGTACAGTACGGATGTTTTTAAAACACTATAACGAGACTTAATAATTACAAATAATTTGTTACGATTTCCGAATTCAAAACAACGCTTCTTCCCGCATTATTAGCAACAATTGTTCCCGTGCAGAAGGCCAACCATCAACATCTTACTTTTTCCGGCTCACGACAACCTTGGCATACCTGGCATCACTCGTCGCGTTGGAATCTCCTTTGGGGACCAACTCTTCAAGATTGCGATTCGTTGTGCCGCGTGGGGGTGGCTTGTACTCGGGCATGGTATTATTTTGACTGGCGATTGACTCCAGCTCGGCCTTGACCTTCATCAATTTCTTCCAGGCACGTTTGCGTTCGTCTTCGGCAGCATTCAGCTTCATCTCGACCGCCTGCAATTCTTGCTGGATTTTTCTTTGAGTCCGCTGTCCGTGCTGGGCCATTGTTTCGCCTGTACTGCGATCCACAACGAACGTCTCCATCGTTGGTTGAGGAGCAAACTTGAAGCGAGGAAAGGGCTCGTCCTGAACATTGTTGTGTACCTTGATATCAATCGCATCTACAATATCCGCAATGCATGTTCCCACAACATGTGGAATACTGCCCTCCTTGTATCGTTGTACAACCGTCTTGGTGATACGAGTTCCCTGGGGCGTCGTGTTCCAGCTGGAAGGCATGAGCTTCTTGATCCGATTTGCATCGTATTCTGCCTTTTGTTGCCGCCAGTGTCGCATTTCTATTTGCACCTGCGCATACCATTCCTGCTTGACCTTATTCAGTTGTCCGCGATAATGGTTGGCAAGTTCTTGCATTTGTAATTCCAACTTGTGCTTGTGCTCAAAAAAGGTAGTCGAGGTTTTGAGCGCTGGATAAATTAAGGTGGAGAAGGTGGGGGTGTGAGAATCTCAAAACCAGATGCGGCAACAAACAATACAATATACTCAGATGTAACCTACAGCTATTGTAATCATCCGTGGCCAGCTGAACCCGTTTTTGTGCGCCGCGACGGATGGAATGAGACATTAAATCAAAATGAACCTTGCGAATACGTATCAGATCACTTGCGTGGAAGGATGGAAAGGGCACCAAAGGCAGAGTCTTCATTATTTTCGTACTGCGAAGCATTTCTTCTTCCTCTTCCTTGCTCTTCTTTGAAGAGCTCTTTTTTTCAACGGCCCCAACGTTTCGCTTTTTAGCAAGCTCCTCCTTTTTGGAAGGCGACGAAAGTTTTTGTCGCTTGGCTTCGCGTTCCTCTTCTTCCTTTTTTAACCGGATACGCTTCCGGCGTTCTTCAATCAAAAAGACACGGTTCATACCAATTTCATCAAGAGTGGGAGCTTCTGGAACGCAAGCCAGTACAGCCGATTGCCAACGCTGAAAGTCCATTTCTTTTTCCTTGAGGCTCATGAAACGATTGCTTGCTCCAACACCTTCGCCCCTGTTTCCAATCGACACATAATCTTCTTCACGATTTTGTTCACCTTCCAAAATATGAAAGGAAACTTCTCCCGTCATTGGGTCCATGTGCTTTTCATAGGCATCATTGAATTCTTTAAGAATTTCGCAGTCCTTTTCATATTGAGAGAGCAAGCGAAGAGGTGGCATTTCAATCAGAGGTTTTGGGGCTGGTGCTTCCTTCTGAGAACTCTTGCTGACAGGTAATGCCGGTGATTTGGCTTCTTCTGCTTCGGCCGATTTCGTTTTGATGGGAGACTTTTCCTCCGATTTTGATTCGGCTTCTGTCGCTACTTCGTCCTTTTTATCAACTTCTGTGGAAGAATCAGTAGCGCCGACATCGGTCTCTTTCTTGACATTAACCGAGTGGTTTGACTTTTCCTTGTCTTCGGGCTTGTTGTCATCGTTTAGATCGGCTTTATCAACATCCATTCTGCTGCCTTCGTCGTTCTTATCTGCTTTATCACCTTCCGTTTCGGTCGTTTCTTCGCCAGGTTTGGCATCTTCGGCAACTGCTTCAACAGCAGCAGTCTTGGAAGCTTTACCATTACTAGACACGGGCAAAATAGGAGCCGACTCAAGTGTTTCATCACTAGGATCAGCAGTTTCCTTTGGTGACTTGGTAGGAGACGACATTATGGATAAAAGAGTTGTTGCCGCATCGGAGCTGCCCTTGGAAGAAGAAGACGTGTTGACTGGAGCCAATGGCTCGTTAAGAGCCTCTCCCGCTTTCGCGACAGATTCGGGATTCGTACCATCGGTCTTGGATTCCTCGACAGGAACATCTGCATCTTTTTCTTGGGAACTATCCGCGTTCTTTTCCGTTACAGCTTCCTTAGTGACATCTTTCATTTCAACATCCTCTTCTTCCTTCGGTTTGTCATTGGCGGGAACAGCATCGTTGTCCTTAGGCTTGGCTGTTTCACCATTGGATTTTAGTACCTCTTCTGGCTTTGCATTATCGGTCTTTATCTCTTCATCTTCTTCTTCGATTACATCTTCTGCAGCATCCTGTCCTTCCTTGATCAAGGGGATAATGGATTCGGGATGTTGTCTGCGATATTCGGCAATGCGTTTCTCGGCATCCTTTTGGACCTGCCACTGCAACTTTGCGGCTTCCAATTGCTCGGTATCTACGTGAAAACGCAAGTCACCGTACTTGGGAGGCATGGGTGCCGTGACATCTTCTCCATCCATGGCATGCGCTACCCGCAACAGTCGTCGCGACAAACGATTCAGCAATCGGCGTCGCAAAATCATGCGAAGCAAAAAGTCGACGCACAACTTGCGTTTGGCGGTAGTATCGAGTACACTGTCGAGCTTTTTGGACAGTGCTGCGTGCTGTTCTCTGCGTTGAAGTTTGGATTCCCCCGACGAGCCGCTGCTTTCCAATAACAATGCGGGCGATACCATAACATTCTGTTGGTCTGGAGTTAATTGCACCAGACCTTCACCGATATCTAATAACAATTCTTCACCACAATGCTGGATTAGATTGGCTTTGACTAGCTTCAAGGAACGATTCAGATCCATGAGAGCTGCCATATCTACATCGTTGCGACGCAAACTTCGTGCCAAAAAAGTAACGTGGGAAGGAAAATTCTCTTGGGGATGATTCGGCGGTTGTTGATCGACGGGGATTTTTTTTGTAGCCGCCGCTTCAGCGGCGGCCTTGTTTTGTTTGTTGTAACCGCGTCGCGGTGGCATTCTGTATAATGTAGTTTTGTGGTGTTTATGTTTTGCTGTGGCTACGTGTGGTACGTGTATGATGCGAGTACTGTAGTATTTATTTTAATTGGTCAAAACGTCAAAACTACAATGATGAAGAAAGTGTTTATCCAAACAGAAAATGATGGAGGATGGCGGTGCACCACGATTACGATTTTTATTTATTTTTGTGTTTCAAGCCCAGATTGAGCGTGAGTGTGCGCGCTGCTAAAAGTGCTGAAGTACCACTACTACTACTGCCTCGCTACTACTGCCTACTAGAGTACTACTAAGTAGTACTACTAGTAGTAGTAGTAGAGTAGTAGTGGTACCAGTACCTAGCTACTGTACCAGTACTCTACAGGGTACATACAACAACATACTAACAAGCAATAGTAGGAGTGGTGCTCTACTACCGATAGTAGTGTAAAGGTTTGGAGGGAGATTTGAATACTGAAACGACACCATCTATGCGTCCAAATGTAAATGGACAGAAGGACTGACCATTTTTTTGTTTCACAAAGGAGTGTTGCTTGTTGGCTCTCATTTCTACTAAAATAAAGAAAACCTTCTCGCAGTTTTTCAAAGCACGGAACAGAATAACAGAACATTTCCCAGACGACCGTGTCATCATCTACCAGTGTCTACTAGACTACCAGTACCAACTTGGAATAGTTCTAGAGCAGCCATTGGAGACGATTTTCCAGTACGATTGCAAAGATGCCGAAAATGAGATGCACCTCCTGCTGCGAGACTGTCAATTCTTATTTTTAGAGTTGCAAAAGAAAAAGCGCAATACCAGGTAACAAAGAAAATTCACTCAAAAGGGAAATGGACAAAGAAAGCAATGACAATATTATTATGTTCAGTCTCGTTCTATCAAGAATGTTATGACTACTCGCTTGTTATTATATCTTCCAGAATGCTTCTAGTAGTAGACTTTCTACTCAAGCTTGGTCTAATCATTGGACAGAGGCGTAAATAATGGCTTGGTTATCTTGGATTGCTACAGAGGAGCTACTACTACTGGGGTACAGTTCTATGCTCATCATTAGAATACTCAACTTTCTGGCTGGCTAGCGCGTTAACTCCGAGTATTAGCTAAGGTTTTTTGAACCCATAATAACGGGACACAGCAAATGATGTTGATACAGTATTCACACAAAAGCTTGAGAGAGGATTCTCCGCAGTTGTTTTACGCGCGATGCTCTGTATTCAAACAAAAAATGCTCTTATAAAAAAGAAACACGCAGGCCCCCGTTTGATACTTTAATGAGTAGACACTCATCAAAGCCAATGAAAAAACGATGTGTTACTTTGGTCAAAGCGAAAGTTTATCGCACTGTTCAAAATCCCTCGAGATTTCTGACTGAAACCAGCTTTTATTATTATTATTATTATTTGTAAAAACAAACGATCCTTCTTGCATAATTTCTCTGATCACAATAATAATATTATTCTAAGTATTACTCTAAAGCACTCTCGTGTTGACCATTCCTATGCAGCATGGCCAGTAAAAGTAACAAGAAGGCAAAATTGTCAGCTGTCGACTCGCCATCAACCGCAACACTGTCCTCGGTCATTGATTGTTTGGATGATGGTGCTCTCCGAGCCATTTTAGTGCGTACGTGTGCTGCAGATCATAATTCCTTGCGTCAAACTTGCAAGCGTTTTTGTAAGATTGTGAATTCTTTCTCCTTTCGACAAGAACGGGGAGTGCTGGGTTATGCTGAAGTTCAAGCTGTTAAACTCCGACCGCCTTTTGAACAATACTTGAAAGATTATGGCGAGGATGACCGTGGTCCCTTGTCCAGAGAGGACAGTACTTTTCAAAAAGAGTACAACGAGCTTGGAAGGATTGAAGCCTATGGAGAACAAACCCTCGGGATGAACGTTTTCGTGGATGGCCAGAAAATCAAAATGGAATACTTTTGCGTGCATCTCTTACCTAGACACGGGGTTCCTTTCTTTTCAATGTGCGACAATATCAGTAGAGATTTACAAATTTTAAGCGTCAACTGCTTCAGCAATATGGGGTGTCCACAAGTGCCAAGCCTCAAAGCAGCCGTACCTACCCATGACAGGCGACCCCTCCTCTACATTTCTGAGTTTGAGTTGCCAACGGAGTACCGGAAGTTGGGATCCAGCGTTGGGCCAATGATTCTACGGACATTATTGACAGAGACACTCAAAAACCGATGGTCCATTGCCATGTACATTCCTGTAGGCCGCGCACAGTTTACTGAAAGCGATAAGCGACAATCCGGGAGAATATCAAGTATGGTGAACAACCCCTCTCGGACTACAGAGCTTTCAGAGCAAGAACTCCAAGATGAGAAAGAATGGATGGATCGACTTGAGTCCTTGATCTTGCAGGATATGCGGCAACTCTTTCGAGCAAGATTTCGTCAGGTTTCGGACAGAGTGGTGATCGAGGAGTGTTCCAATGCTTACGTGTATACAACCCCCGACATCCTGTCAAACTCTTCCCAGTATAAGTCAATCTTGTTATCCCACGAAGAGGCCATGCAAATGCCAATCTTGCGACCTCAGCGCTGCGACGCTCCTACCAGAACCCCCCAAGAAACAGCGCTCTTTGACTTTATGTTTCAAAGCGCCTTATCTCACAAAGAAAAGACCCGACAGATTGCAACCGATCAAGTGGAGAGCTTGCAGAACTTTGAAGCCCAAGTAAGACAGAAATTGGAAGAGCTAGTCGCATCGTCGGAGGACAAAACGCGACTCGTTATTAGTTCGTGTGCAATTCACGCTTGTGCTTTTTGTTTGGTGCAACCGTGTATTCAGTTTTTATTGGATCTATTACCCCCTGACAAGAAAAAGGAGTCTCTCGACCATCCAGATATCGGAGGACTAACACCTCTTATGGTTGCTGCTGGATCCCAATGTAACGGTGAATTTGACGAACGAAAACGTTATGAAATTTGCAACTTTTTGATTCAGCAAGGCGCCAACAAGCATGTACAGAATCGATCTGGCTTGACAGCACTCGGTTTTTTTCGTGCACATTGTAAGTCGAACAATGATTTCGCAATCACTTTTGGTTTAGCAGGTCGATTGCAGGTTAACGGTAGGCACGGTGTTGATCTAGAGAGCCTTCTGATGCCTGCGACAGGTCCAAGTCCCGCGGATGAGCAAGTAAATGAGGAGGATTCGGAGGAAATTGATGATAACGACGATTACTAATACATGGAATAGGGACTACTGGATGATGACGAGGAACAAGATAAGTGAAGGCTACAACTACTGTGAGTTTTGGAAAGGACCACTCCGTAGCCCTAGCGACAATGATAATATTTCAAATGCAAGATTATCAAACCATGGATCACACCTAGTCTCTACTCGGAATATGTTTCAATGGACCCATAGCCGCTTCTCTTCGAACTTCCAAGCCCGAATTGCATCATGGAATTATCACGGCCCGTGAAACGGGCAATCACAAATCCCATCAAAAAGGCAGCAGAGACTGTCAACAGCAACGTTGCCGTCAGAGGCATGGAGTCAGCTTTTATCCCAGGCACAAATGTATTTCCTCCATTTATCGACTCTACTAGTAACTTTTTGTCGCTATTCTTGTTGGTGGAATGTTGCTCGTTGTGTTGAGTCTTTGGCTTGCTATTGCGTTCACGGACCTTGGCCACAAGAGCAACCAAAGGACGGTCGTGAAAGCTGTCTCCTTTCAAGAAGCGCTCTATCATGTCAAGAGCAGGACCAGGTTGATTGTCTGTAAAATAATATAAAACAGCCACAAAGTCATTGTTAGTGCAGCACCGTTACGAGGGGTAGCCGAGAGCATGCACGAGCGTTACATTGTTCAAACTTACAGGGTACCATATGACCTGCATTGTAAATTGTAAGCAACTGGAGATTTTTGTATGTCTTGACGTATCCAGCGGGATAAGTACCGTTATGTACCCAGAGACTACGAGGGGCTTGGGCCCAAGCGTTGTTATCGCGGTCGACGACCGGTACACCTGGTGCTGCTTCACGAGTCCCACTCCATTCCATGTTTTTCAAAGATTCTTCGGTTCCTTGCGTGCAGCAAATGATATCTCGATCACCACTGTACATGAGGACATCAATTTTAGCTTCATCCAATAATTGGGCCAGGTACGGAATCGTAGACCAAGGAGTGTCATTGTCCATGAAAAGTTTGCGATGTGACTGGGTTACCTTAGTGACATTCGTCTTTAATTTGCGTCGAGACGAGGCGGATTTGGATAATCTTCTGCGCACATCCATTTCATCTGATTCTGGAATGCAACCCTCCCAACCCTTTCCCTGGATGTGTTTTGGGACATTCAACGCCCTTTGCACTTCGATATTGTTGTAAAAGGCACCGACAGTACCCGTGGAAATCTCTCCGGCGGCATAAGGATCCCAAGTACTGTACTCGTAGATATTAGGTCCACCGGGAAGATTATCGAGTGTCGATTCCCCGGCAGCTTCCAAAACAGCATCCAGTATACCGCACTCATCACGAACATTGAACGGGTGGAAGGGGGTCGTTTCCAAAGCCGGGTCATTTGTTGGATTAGTGCTGCTGCTTTTGCCGTCAAGAGCACCTCCAATATTCCCATCGGCCACGCGAACTCCTTCCATACAAGCTTCCCACGTATTGTGAAGAAAGTCACGGGTCGTACCATCAATCAAACCGTGCCAATATGCATAGTCCACGACAACTACACCTTGTGTGATACCATCAATTTTTCCATTTCCAATAGCAACGCCAGCCAAATTAATCATCAATCGATCATTGGTGTTGTCCTTGTCATTATTTTCTTGTTCGAAGTTGCGAATATAAATTCCACGAGCAATAGCAGGAATATAAACACCAGCGTAACTTTCTCCAACGAGGTATAGTTTATGTCCTGTCAAGTCCAGATTACTTTTCACATCGTTGTTGGAGCTGAATACTTTGTAAAAGTTCTGTAAGAAGGCTTCAAAATCTGCAACAACATCGTCTTCGGAAGCAGGTGGTGGTGTTCCATTCGTTGCTTCACTGAATCCAACTCCGATGGGTTGTTCTACGTACATCATGATTGTGGCATTGGTCCAACCGTACGGATTGGGCGTCAGAGGTTCATTAGGGTCTTCACAACACCATCCGGCAGGATGCAAGGGCACTGTGACGGGTCCATGTTCAAACATAATCCCCGTAGCAAGACTACTGCAACCAGGACCTCCATTAAACCAGCTCGTAATGGTTCCCGGTACAGTGGGATGGTCTGGCACGAATAGCCAAAATTGGAGGTTCCCCGTACGTTTGTTATTATTATTACTACTGCTACTACTACTACTTTTGTCACCCTTATTAGCAGTAGTATGATCAATGGGCAAACTACCAGCAAACATTTGTCCTTCAAATGTTGCAAAAGCGGGAACAATGCTTTCCAAATTTTTAACGCGAAGATCTTCCATAGAAGGAAGGTCGACAGGAAGGACGTGACCAAATTTGCTATCTTTCGAGGCAACCACTAGTAGTGGCAGCAGCAATAGCGAAGACATCATGATTATTCCTGTGACGAGCACATCCATCATAAACAATTGTGAAGCAACAAAAGAGAGTCTCATGTTCA